>Ga0210394_10005930_pt1 | contig 13470 bp, 12 predicted proteins | sample IncBWC12MmetaG_FD_160121 | JGI IMG/M metagenome (GOLD analysis project Ga0210394, IMG submission 160121) | Forest soil microbial communities from Barre Woods Harvard Forest LTER site, Petersham, Massachusetts, United States - Inc-BW-C-12-M | ecosystem: Environmental > Terrestrial > Soil >...
CGCCCGTTATGGACACCATATATGGGACCGTAACGATAGAGCCCGACGACGTCATCGTAGCGACTGAGGGACTGCCTTCCCCCGAATCGATTCTCGACAAATATATCCAGGCGGCGGGCGGAGCTCAGAGATTGGCCAGCCTCAAAAGCTTTGTCGGTAAGGGAACAAGCGTGAGCTTCGGGGGATTCGGGGGTGGTGGCGACGTAGAACTCGTGGCGGAAGCTCCGGATAAGCGCGCCACGATTATCTTATTCAAGGAAGCGACTGACCGAGGTGACCAGATCAGGACCTACGACGGCCACGCCGGTTGGGTAAGAACACCGCTTAACGTATTAGGAGAGTTTCAGTTGAGCGGTGGCGACCTGGACGGCGCCAGATTGGACGCCCAGTTGTCTTTTCCGGGGCAAATCAAGCAGGTTCTCACGAATCTGAAAACCGGCCCGCCCGCTTCCATCACGGATCTTCCAGCGCCAGCGAGCCAGGCATCGCTGCAGAAGGATGTGACGCTGGGGCAGACTCACGACGTGGATGTAGTGCAGGGAACCGGGCCCCGGGGACTTCTCGTAACGTTGTATTTCGACAGGAAGACCGGACTGCTTTTACGTGAGTTGCGGTATGGCAACTCGCCCATCGGCCGCGTTCCTACTCAGGTTGACTTCGCTGATTATCGCGACGTCAACGGAATCAAGTTGCCGTTCCGCATAACTTACGCCTGGCTCGACGGGCGGGACTCGATTGTGTTGAACGACATAAAGACGAACGTCCAAGTTAGTGAGGCGAAGTTCGACAGACCGGCTCCGCTGAAGGCGCGATAGTCAGTAATAAAGTTTCGATGATTCATTAACGGCGGCTACTAAATGGAAAATTGGCTCAAAGGTTCAATGATGGCCGGAGTCGCTGTGGTATGTGCGTTGTTGCTGGCGGCCTCGCCCTCTCCTGCTCAGACTCCAGCTTATCGGGCGCCGCGGACCGCGGATGGTAAACCAGATTTGAACGGGATTTGGCAAGCCCTCAACACGGCCGATTGGGATCTCGAGGGCCACGCCGCCGCAATGGGGCCGGTGGCGTCGCTGGGAGCGGTATTCGCAAAGCCGCCCGGGCTGGGCGTTGTTGAAGGCGATGAGATCCCGTACCTGCCCGCGATGGCCGCGAAAAAAAAGGAGAATCAGGCAAATTGGACAAAGCTGGACCCCGAGGTGAAGTGTTTTTTGCCTGGTGTGCCGCGCGCTGCCTATCTCCCCTACCCGTCTCAAATTATCCAGTCTAAGGACAAGATCCTGATTTCGTATGAGTACGCGGGTGCCGTTCGCACCATCAACATGGGCGCGCCTACCAAGGCCCCGGCCGATAGCTGGATGGGCTGGTCCAACGGGCATTGGGACGGCGAAACGCTGGTGATTGACGTGACCGATCAAAACGACAGCACCTGGTTCGACCGCTCCGGGAACTTCCACAGCGATGCATTGCATGTGGTGGAGCGCTACACCCCGCGCAGTGCGGACACTCTCAACTACGAGGCGACCATCGAGGACCCCAAGGTTTTTTCGCGCCCCTGGAAGATCAGCATGCCGCTCTATCGCCGCGTGGAGAAAAATGCTCGGCTGCTGGAATACAAGTGCCCGGAATTCGCGGAAGAGTTGTTGTATGGGCCCCTTCGTAAGAAGGCTAGTAATTAGACCGGGAAGGAGGCTGCTATGGTTCGTCGCTTTCTTGGTTCAGCAACCGCTTCGGCGGCGATAATCGCCGTCCTTCTGATTACGCAGCCACCTGCCGCCGGGCAAGCCACGTCGCCTACTTCTAAGGCGACAGCGAAGACAACATCTGCTGCGAAGCCGTGGACGCCGTCGCGTACGCTCGATGGCAAGCCCAACCTGGAGGGAATATGGAATACCGCGACGGTAACCCCACTGGAACGGCCCAAAGGGCTGGGCGCGAAAGAATTCTACACGGACGAAGAATTTGCCAAACTCTCGCAGCATATCCGGCAAGGCGAGGTAGGCGAGGAGGCCGAGCTCGGAGCTGCTCGAGAGAACGATCTCCGTTATGACATCAGTCTGTATGGCGGTTTTGACATTACAAAGGCCAGGTTCGCATCGAACAAACGCACTTCGCTCATTGTGGGACCGGAGGGCGTGATTCCTCCCATGCTGCCGGAAGCCAAGCAGAGAAACGCCGAACGTGTCGCGAAAAATAAGGGACACGAATTCGACAGCTATGAGAACCGGCCCCTTTCAGAGCGTTGCATCCTCATGGCTCAGGAGATGATCCCCATGCTTCCCGCGGCTGGCGAGGGGAACCTGCTCCAGATTGTGCAAGGCCCGGGATACGTGGCCTTCCTTCACGAGATTGACCATTCCACACGCGTCATTCCCACAGACGGGCGTGCGCACATTCCGCAAAACATCCGTCAGTGGCAAGGAGACTCGGTCGGTCATTGGGAGGGCGATACGCTCGTGGTAGACACGACCAATTTCACTGCCCGAAGCGCTTTCAAAGGGTCCGGGGAGAAGTTGCATTTGGTGGAGCGCTTCACGCGCAACGCCGACGATCAAATCACGTACCAATTCACTGCCGAAGATCCCACCACGTGGGCCAAACCTTGGAGCGCGGAGATTCCCATGACGAAGACCGATGGGCCGGTCTACGAGTGGGCCTGCCACGAAGGCAATACGATGATATCCACCATACTCCGCGGAGCGCGTGTGACGGAGGAGGAAGCTGCCAAGAAGGAAGAGAAGTAGCACGAAGAATTTGGAGAAACCATGAACAATCGATGTTTCGCTTCAATTCCGGCTTTGGCGGCTATGGGTGTCGCGTTGTTGCTGGCTCCGGGGTCCGCAGTCGGCCAATCCTCACCAACGCCTGTCGCGAAGACAACCACCGCCAAGACGAGCACCGCCCATAACGCTTGGACGCCGCCGCGAACCGCCGACGGGCAGCCCGATTTGCAGGGAGTATGGACCAACAATACCGTGACGCCTTTGGAACGGCCCAAGGAGCTTGCCGGGAAAGAATTCTATACAGAGGAGGAGCTGCAGGCACTTGCCAAACAGGAACGCGAGCGACTCGACCAAATTGAGGCTGAGGGTCAACCGCCCGCCAACCACTCAGGCATAGAAGGGGCCGCCGCGGACGACGTTCATTACGATTTCTCTCAGTTCGGTCTGGACCGGGGCCAGTCTAAGCTCGCATGGAATCGGCGGACGTCAATCGTTGTAGGCCCCGAAGGGAGGATTCCTCCCGTAACACCTGAAGTTCGCGCAAGGCTTGCGGAAGAGCGGGCCAAAGCCAAAGGACATGAGTTCGACGGCCCGGAGAACTTCAACTTGGGTGCGCGCTGTCTTGCTCGGGTGAATGTGGGACCGCCCTTGCTTCCCACCGCTTACAACAGCAATCTGCAGATTGTACAGGGCCCGGGATACGTGGCCATTGAAGCAGAAGAGATCCACGACGTTCGCATCATCCCCACGGACAGCCGTCCGCATATACCTAAAAGCATTCACCAGTGGTATGGCGACTCGGTCGGCCACTGGGAAGGCAATACGCTGGTGATTGATACGACCAATTTCACCGATCAGACACCGTTTAGGGGGGCTCAAAACCTCCACGTGATCGAACGCCTCACGCGCGTCGATGAAGACACCATCCTCTATCAGTTCACCGTGGAAGATCCGGGTATGTGGACCAAACCGTGGTCAGGCGAATTGCCCATCACCAAGATCGACGGGCAACTCTATGAGTACGCGTGTCACGAGGCGAACTATCCGCTGGCGAATACCCTCCGAGGTGCTCGCGTGGCCGAGGCGGAAGCGGCAAAGAAGTCAGCGAAGTAGTGCGAGGACTTAAGCGAAAGGAGCAACAGATGAGAGCAAAGCTGTTCGTACTCGTTGTTTTGCTTCTGGCGGCGGCGCCGGCGTGGGCGCACCATGCGTTTGCGGCGGAATTCGACCAGGGCAAACCGCTCAAATTAAAAGGAACGGTCGTGAAATGGGAAGTGACCAATCCGCACTCCTGGATCTACATGGATGTTAAGGGTGATGACGGTAAAGCCGTCACTTGGATGATCGAGGGCGGCAGCCCCAACAATCTGTACAGACTCGGCTTCACTAAGGATTCCCTGCCGCCTGGCGCCGAGATCGTGGTCGAGGGCTACCAGGCAAAAGACCACTCCACTCGGGCGGTCGGCAAAAACGTTACGTTTTCCGACGGAAGAAAATTGTTCCTCGGCCTGCAGGCGCGTGAGAGTGATCCGGAAACTAAGAAATGAGCCAAATTACATCAGGTCGCAACGCTTGAAGTTCTCGAGTTCGGAATCGATGTAGGCAACGCGTTTTCAGTTGAGCGCTGGTCCTGCCAAGCGGGAAATGCGCGACCTTTGGGGAACGGCGCCGTAAGCCACTTGCTCTTGCGCGCTGTTCCATAGTGATGACCGTAGCTGCCCTCGTAAGATCGAAATCGAAATACCTGCTCGGGTCTGAACTCGGATTCTGGGTCTCGCTTTTTCTCACTCTCCTCTTGGTTTCTGGATGTTCGAAAGAGCAGGCCGCGCCTGCGCCGCGCGTGGCGGGTATTCCTGTCACTGTGTCGAAGGTCACCCAAAGGGCCATGCCGGTGCAACTAACCGCCATCGGCAACGTCGGCGGCTACACCGTTTCGGTGGAAGCTCAGGTGGCCGGCGAACTTCTTGACGTGCATTTCAAAGAGGGAGACTTCGTTCATAAGGGTCAACTGCTTTTTACGATCGATCCGCGGCCTTACGAAGCTGCGCTCGCGCGAACGCAAGCGACACTCATGCGAGACAAAGCCGTCGCCGCAAACGGCCGGGCCCAGGCGCAACGCATTTCTAAGCTCCTTACCGACGGAGTCGTGTCCCCGTCGGATGCGGATTCGTCCACCAGCGCGGCCGCTGCGGCTGAGGCCATCGTTGCTGCGGACGAAGCGGAGCTCAAAACGGCGCAGTTGAACCTGGAATACTGCACGATTTACTCGCCCATGGAGGGACGCACGGGGGCAGTTCTCGTGAAGCCGGGAAATCTTGTGAAGATCGCCGACGTGCCGATCGTGGTTATTAAGCGGCTCTCTCCCATCCCTGTCGACATGACAGTGCCTCAAGAGTACTTGCCCGCAATTACGAAACACTTGGCCGCGAGGCCGCTGCGCGTCGAAGCAATCGTGCCCAACAGTTTGGGCCCGCCAGAAGTAGGAAAGCTCGTTTTTGTAGAAAACGCCGTAGACACGACGACGGGAACGATTCGCTTGCGGGCATTGTTCGAGAATTCAAGCAACGCTCTCTGGCCGGGCTTGTACGTGAACACCGTAATGACGCTTGCAGAGGAATCAAACGCCACGGTGATTCCTTCTCAGGCGATCACAGCGGGACAGCAAGGGTCGCTGGTTTACGTGGTCCAGGCCGACGGCACCGTCGCACCTCGCGCGGTGGTGTCGAGCCGTAGCGTCGGAGGACAAGCTGTCATTGACAAGGGACTCCAACCCGGCGAGACCGTCGTAACCGATGGCCAGGTCCGTCTGGTGCCCGGCGCGAAGGTCCAAATTAAGGCAAACTGATCGCCGACAAAAAGATCTCCTGGGTGTAGAACGAAAACTGCGCCGTGCAGGCGATCTATGCTCTGTCTGCCGATTGTCTTGCGTTAGGTTCCGCAACGGGAGCATGATAATTCCCAACTTATCATTCCAACGGAGATGCTGATGGAAACCAAGCGAGTCCTGCTTATCGCAGGTGGCGTTGTTGCTGCCATCCTTCTTCAAATCGCTTCCGCTCGACTTCGTGCACAGGCTCAGACGGCATCAGCTTTGAGCGGGCAGGTCACCTCCGCTGAGGAAGGTCCGATGGAAGGTGTGGTGGTCAGCGCGAAGAAGGACGGCTCGACAATCAGCATCAGCGTTATTACCGGCGCCGCGGGCCGCTTTGCTTTCCCGGCAGCGAGACTCGAACCCGGACACTACACATTGAAAGCGCGTGCGGCCGGCTATGAGCCGGACGGATCCTGCGCAGCGGATGTTGCCTCAGGGCAGAAAGCTAAGGCTGACATCAAGCTCGCAAAAGTGAAAAACTTGTCCGCCCATCTCACCAATGCCGAATGGTTGATAAGCATGCCGGGCACGGACGAGCAGAAACGCTTCCTGCTCAATTGTACCGGCTGCCACACGCTCGAGCGCATCATGAAGTCGACGCATGACGCCGACGGCTTCATGGAAGTTATCCAGCGGATGAGCCTCTATTATCCCGGCAGCACTCCCCTAAAGCCGCAGCGGCTCGTCGGCACTGCAACTCGCGATGTTGAACGCGGCGGTAGCGGCAGGAAGACCGCGGAATGGCTCGCCAGCGTCAACCTGAGCGAGCAGTCGACCTGGGCTTTTCCTCTTAAGACCGAGCCGCGGCTCACGGGCAAGTCCACGCATGTCATCATCACCGAATACGACTTGCCGAATCCATTGATCCAGCCGCACGACGTCGTACTCGATCGCGAAGGCAACGTCTGGTACTCCGACTTCGGTCAGATGTTCCTCGGCAAGATGGATCCGAAGACCGGCAAGGTGACGCAATATCCGATCCCGATCGTCAAGCCGGGATGGCCGGAAGGCACGCTCGATCTCGAATTCGACAAGGACGACAATCCCTGGGTCGGCGTGATGTACCAAAATGCCATCGCGAAGTTCGACAAGAAGACGGAAAAGTTCCAGATGTGGACGACCCCTAAAGAATGGGATACCGACGGCGGCCAACTCGGCCACCTTGCAATCGAAGGCACGAATGTCGATAACAAGGTGTGGATCAAAAACTCAGACGTTGGCAACATCTACCGGCTCGATCTGGTCTCCAACAAGATGGAGAATCTTGGCAACTTCAAGGATCCGAAGACGGGTAAGCGCATCGGAACTTATGGGATTCATTCGGACCAACAGAACAACGCCTATCTACTCGACTTTTCGGCCGGCAATATCGTCAAGATCGATGCCAAGACGAAAAATGCGACCGTCTACCAGACTCCGACCCCGGACTCGCGCCCGCGGCGCGGTCGCGTCGATAGCGAAGGCCGCTTGTGGTTTGGCGAATATCAGGGCGACGCCATCGGCATGTTCGATCCGAAGACCGAACACATGACCGAGTGGAAGGTGCCCACACCGTGGAGCGCACCTTACGACGCGGTGTTGGACCGCAACGGCGATGCGTGGACCGGGTCGATGCTGACGGACCGTGTTGCCCGCCTCAACACCAAGAGCGGTCAGTACACAGAATATATGCTGCCGCGACCGACCAACATCCGCCGAGTCTACGTCGACGATTCGAAGAATCCCGGCACGCTCTGGATCGGCAGCAATCACGGCGCTTCGATTGTCAAAATCGAACCGGCCGACTAGAGTTTGCTCCCATGCACCCAGGCGGCAGGCGGCGGAAGATCACTTAGTCGCCGATTCAGATCAGTCAGCGCCAGTGGCTTGCCGATCACCAGTATTCTGATTTTCTTTTAGGGGACGGGCGTAGTTTGCCATCTTTTCAAGAACAGAACATACCGCGGCCGTGTCTTCGGAGCGCAGCCCCATCGCCATCGCCGCTGTATAAATCGAGGCACTTGTCAAAAAAAGAGGAGTGGGGCATTCGAGCTTTCGAGCAAAATCGCCGATGATGGTCATGTCTTTCTGCCATATTTCGACCTTCATGGTTGCATCTGAGTAATCTCCGGTTACCATCATCGGACCACGTACCTGCAACATACGCGATCCTCCGGCTCCATCTGCCACGACCTTTAATACCATCGCCGGATCAAGGCCAGCCTTCATGGCAAGCACCATGGCTTCCGCAGCCGCCACGTTGTGAATGGCCACAAGAAGGTTGGCGACGAATTTCGTCTTCGATCCTGCGCCAAATTCCCCCACGTAATAATGTGCGCGGGCAAAGCCATCCATGACTTCAGTCGCGCTGGTATATGCGTTCCGATCGCCGCTAGCGTAAACGATTAGATCTTTAAGCCGTGCTTGTGCACCTGTGCCGCTCAATGGGCAATCCAGCAGTGTGACGTCTCGCGCAGAAAGACGCTTCCGGGCTTCTTCTTTTACCGCAATGGGTAACGTGCTCGTCTCAATAACTATGCTGCTAGGTTGCGCCGCGTTGCTAAGCACGTTCGCGGTCTCAAGCAGGGCGTCGGCCGATGGAAGCGAAGTCACCATGATAGCAGCACGAGTCGCGAGTTCCCGGCAATCGCGAGCGGTCGCACCACCTTCTCGCTCGAGCGCGCTCGCACGTTCCGCAATCACGTCATACCCGAACACCTTGAATCCACTTTTTAGAAGATTTCCGGACATTGCCGAGCCCATAATTCCGAGGCCGATCATGCCTATCGTCTTTTGCGCCATGGTTCTCCTTCCGTTGGGTAACTACGACATTAACAAAAGCTGATTATGACTTGCGCGTCATGCATGCGGTGCACAGCATCACAGCCGTTAGGAAACGCTCATTGATATAGAGGCGCTATCGAGACCGGCGGTCGCGCCAACATACCAATTCAGCAGTTCGTGTGGTGCTCCCCGCTAAAACTGGACAGCCTGCCTAGGTAGAATCAGGGCCTCCCAACAGGAGGCACCATGGGCAGGAAACCACGAGGAGATCGGTCCCCCGAAGAGAACATTCCGCGCTGACGTTGCATCACGATCATGTGGATCGTATCGCTGCCGATATCAATAGCTACTAGTCGACCCTCACTCATCGCCCTGCTTTCGTTGGGTCATTAGCAGTAGGCGAATTATTCATGATGGGTGGGCCGATTTTAACAAAACGTTTAATTTTAATGAGATGACTCTCAACTTCTGCCGCACAGCGGCTATCTTCGCTCAGGGGCAGGCGGCACTGCTATTCAATCGAGTGTCGTCGCAGCCCCCACCCGCAGGTCGCATTTCGAGGACCTGCGATTGACGATCCAAACTTATTTGTGGCGTCTGCAACGAAGATGAGCTTATGGTCGGGGGAAACGTGAAAAGCCCAGATCGATTGCATTATCCGCGAGACTCCAGTAATGTTTCGGCACCTGCTTTGGGAGCGTTGCACAATATGTATTCAAAGCAATTCCCTTACCTGAGGAAGTTACGCAAATTCTGGTTCCTGGCTTTACTGGTAATGCTATGGAACCATCCGATGCAAGCTCAGGTCAACTTCGAAGGTTCGTGGCGTCCCCTGCCGCGCGACCAAGACGGAGGAGGAATGGTCGGTGACATCGCCGGCGTGCCCGTCACCGAGGGTAACCGTTTGAGAGTCCAGAGCTGGTCTCCAGAGGATTTCGACATCACTGAGTGGAGTTGCCGGCCGCACGCTTGGGACTATTCGCTGGAGGGTCAGCGCTCTCCCATCCGATTTTGGGCCGATGTCGATCAGGTCACGCAGAAGATCATCGCTTATCGTGGCCACATCAATATGGAGGAGCAGGAGGTCACGATCTGGATGGATGGCCGCCCGCATCCTCCCGAGAATGCTTTGCACACCTGGAGCGGATTTTCGACGGGGGAATGGGACGGCGACGTACTGGTCGTGACCACGACACACCTGAAGGAGTCGTATGAGCGGCGCAACGGACTGATGCGGAGCGACCGAGCAACAGTGCGCACCCGCTGGCGACGAATGGGCAATTACCTACAAGCGACTTCTATCCTTTACGACCCCGTCTACATGACCGAACCGTATATCCGCAGCAGCATGATGTGGGTCAACGATCCGTCGATGCAGATGCCTCCGTATCCGTGCGAAGAGGCGACGGAAACCGCCGTCCCGCGCGGCCAGGTGCCGAACTTTCTTCCCGGAAAGAGTCCCATGCCGGCACTGAACAAGGATCTGACAGATCGGTTTGGAACCCCATATGAACCGAGACTTGGCGGGGCGGAGACGATGTATCCCGAGTACATTAATAAGATGAAGGCTATGCGCCGGCCTCCCAAAGTTATCGATGTCACACCGGAAGGCGAGGGCGGACGCCAATGAGGCGAGCACACCTCGCTATAGCTGTGGTGTGTCTCACTTTTCTGGGGCTGCGATCGGGGAACGTTTATGCGCAGTCGGGCCAGAGCCGCCCCGCTATGTGGGCACCGAAACTGAGCGGGCCGAACCCAGGCGAAATACAAGTTCTTCCGGTCCAGGGCAAAGTGTGGGTGCTGATCGGGGCAGGCGGCAACATCACCGTGCAGGCAGGCGATGAAGGTATCCTTATGGTCGACACGGGAACGGCCGCGATGAGCGATAAGGTCTTGGCTGCCGTCGCGACGATCTCCAAGCGGACACTCAGATACGTCATCAACACGACCGACAGCCAGGATCATACAGGAGGTAATGAGAAGATCGCGGCGACCGGCGAAATCATTCCGTTTGACGCTGGCGACGCCGCCAAGATACAGAACGAGCTCAATACGCACAGGTCTTCTGTGATCTCCTATCTGACTGTGTTTGACAGGATGACCGGAGACAACGGCAAATTGCCTGCACGACCGGAAGGTGCGTGGCCGGACAACACGTATTCCTCGCCCCAGAAAAGACTCTACTTCAACGACGAAGCGGTGATCATAATGCATCTGCCGGCGAACACGGACGGCAACAGTGTCGTCTTCTTCCGCAAGTCCGATGTCGTCAGTACCGGAGATTTGTTTGATCTTACCGAGTATCCGGTTATCGATTTGAAAGCCGGCGGAAGTATCCAGGCGATGTTGGATAGCCTGAATCGACTTCTGGATGTCACCGTTCCCAGCGCATACGCGCAAGGCGGTACGCTAGTCATCCCGGGACATGGCCGTATCGCGGACCACGCCGATGTTGTGTACTATCGCAACATGATCGCAATCATACGCGACCGAATCCAAGACATGATTAAGCGGGGGATGAGCCTGGAGCAGGTGAAGGCGGCGCAGCCTACGCGTGATTACGATGCGCGATATGGCAACAAAACGGGAGTATGGACCACCGACATGTTTGTAGAGGCAGTGTTTCGGAGCTTAAGCAAATAGCTCGAGGGAGACGAGTCATGAAACATAGGATCCTCATGCTGGGGGCTATCATTCTACTGGCTGGAGCCGGCCGTGCTTTGGCGCATCACGCGTTCACTGCAGAGTACGACGGGACGCAGAAATCGGAAGTTGAGGGCGTTGTGACGGAGTTTGCGTGGCGCAATCCCCATTCGTTCATGAAAATAGATGTCATGGGCAAAGACGGAACGACGCAGAGCTGGACTCTCGAGTGGGGCTCCGCGAGCCTGTTGGCCAACTCGCAGATCACCAGAACAACGCTTAAGCCTGGCGACCATATCATTGTTAATGGTCAACTTGCTCGCGATCCCTCCTCTCATCGAATGCTCGTCACGAGCGTCAAACGTCCGAGCGACGGATGGGAGTGGAAGGGGCAGGCCCGGTAGGAGTTTCGGTTGACGTTCAGACGCGACGTGAAACCTAAAGCGCAAGTCGTGGACACAACTTCAGCGTGGGCGTGTGTGGTGGCACTTGCGCTCATCGGTGTTCTGGCACACGAGGTCCAGGCCCAACAACCAGCCGCCACAGGTGGTCCACAGACGCAAGAACGCGCGACAGAGGCGCCGCGAAGCGCGCGCGTCTCTGCCCCCAAAGACTTCACGGGCTACTGGGTTTCCGTCGTCACAGAGCAATGGAATCTGCGGATGCTTATGCCTCCCAAGGGCGTTTACACCATGCTGCCTCTCAACGCCGATGCCCGTGCTGTTGCGGATGCCTGGACGCAGGAGCGAGATGCAGGTAATGAGTGCCGGGGGTACGGCGCCGCGACAATTATGCGTGTGCCCGGGCGCTTGCACATCCACTGGGCTGATGACGATACCTTGCAAATCGATACGGACTCGGGATCACAAACGCGTCTGCTCCATCTAGGCGCCACCGCACGGCCGCCGGCCGACGCGCAGCCGCAGTGGCAAGGTTACTCTGTTGCTGCCTGGGCAGGAACCGCAATGGGTCGGGGCGCAAAGGTTCCCGGCCCTGCGGGCAATCTGAGGGTGGTCACGACACAGATGAAAGCAGGCTATCTCCGGAAGAATGGGGTGCCTTACAGTGAAAAGGCCATGCTGGAAGAATACTTCGACACTTTCACTGAGCCAGACGGCAACTCATGGCTAGTCGTTTCATCCATCGTCACGGACCCGCAATACCTGACGGGTCAATACGCATGGACAGTCCACTTCAAGAAGATTCCAGATCGTGAGGGCTGGGATCCGACGCCCTGTCGCGCAGACCAAGTTCGCTGAGACTCCTGCGAATCGTCGACTCAGAAGTTGACCTACAACATGCTTCGGTCCTCTCATTGGCTGTAGCTGGCCGACGGCTTGCCTGAGCGGAGATAGCCTTCTTGTGCCTGAATGCACTCCTACGCTGATCGTCGCCTGCAAATCGTAACTCGGTCGCTCAAGACTTGGAGAGATATTGACCCCGCACCATGCAATTCTCAACTGACGTATAATGCGTTTCGCCAAAGAGTCAGGCTGGAGGAGAGACTTATGCGCAAATACGCGTTTGGCGCGGGGATCGTTGTGGTGATGCTGGCGATGACGCATTTGTTCGTGCATTTCCGGGCCTTCGGACAAGAGGCCAAACCCACCGAGCCCATTTTCGGAACATGGGTAATGGATGTGAACAAATCGTTCAGCAAGCGCCTCGACGAACAACCAACTTTCGCCATTCAGCACATGCGGGTATTGACACCAGAAGGCGATGGCTTCCGAAACACTCTCTATAACAGTCCCGAAAAGCAAACGTACTCTTACACGGGCAAATTCGATGGTAGCGAACACCCGGGTCCTAACAATAGGATGTTGACCCACTGGCGCATCAACCCGGATTTGATCGTGCGCCTCCAGACAACGAACGGCAAACCTACGGAATGGGCGATCTATACCGTCTCAGCCGATGGCAACGTCTTTACGTCGATCAGTTGGGTTCCTGACCATCCCGAACTGCAGGACTTCCAAGTCTTCACGCGAAAAAAGTAAAGTGGATGGCCCTTTTCTTACTAACCCAGGATTCTAGTTGTTTCCTGAAAACGCCCGCGGCCCCGGAATGTAGGGCCAGCCTGCGAGCGAGATCGCCCCACGATCAGACGCGAGATTTGTCCGCGCCGAAAGCAATCACCACGTGGACGAGGACGAGATTCTTGTTGGTAGTGGGGACTTTGAGTTTTAGCGCCTCTCGGATGATCATCGAAAGTATGCAAAAATAGCTCGCTACCTGCTGGTTCAAACACTTGACGCCGGACAAGGCCGTCGTTAGAATCGCGCTCAATCGAACGAACTTGGCAAAACTTAATTGTCACGCAAGCAGGAGGTCGGCTTGAGAGTCAGGCTCATGATCGTTCTTGGTCTTGCTGTTGGTGTTTCGATTCCTTGTCTTCCGCTCGCTGCGCACCACGGCAATGCAGTTTATGATTCGACCAACCAAATTAACCTCAAAGGTACCGTCACACAA
>Ga0210394_10005931_pt1 | contig 13467 bp, 12 predicted proteins | sample IncBWC12MmetaG_FD_160121 | JGI IMG/M metagenome (GOLD analysis project Ga0210394, IMG submission 160121) | Forest soil microbial communities from Barre Woods Harvard Forest LTER site, Petersham, Massachusetts, United States - Inc-BW-C-12-M | ecosystem: Environmental > Terrestrial > Soil >...
GCCGAACCAGTGAGGCACCGCCAAACGAAAGGGGCGGAAACAGATATGTTCGAACCTAAAGCTACCGCGTCACACCTCGACTCTACACTTGGCGGACATAACCGGCCGGGCTGACGACGTCCGCTTTCAGCGGTGAAACGGACTTCGTGATCTTGCGCGGCGATGTCTGGAAATGACCCATATGCGACATGAGAGACCCAAGCACAGTTTTGTCTGTGCATTCAGTGTCCAGCCTATGTATGCGATTATCTGCCCGACAAAAGGCCGATCCGGTGACGCTCGAAACGTGCCGATACGCCGGAGGACGTAGCCCGACCGGAGTGACGCATCAAAATCAGCGGCGAATGTCTCATGCTGCCACGACCTGCGGCAGACGCTCGAAGTAAGCTTGATTGGGGACCACTAGCAGTGCGCGCTCTAAAGGCAGGAAAACCCTTTCGGACCGTAAGTGGTCGGTGTGTTGTACGTTACAGTTCTCTTTGTCGAACTGTCCACCGCATTAGAAGGCGCGTAGCAGGAGTAATAGTGCAAGTATCCGTTCGGTTCGTGTCGAACGGTCACGCCCGGTCCGATTGTCACGATTTCACTCCAGTTCGGAAGTGCAACAACGACTTTTAGGGTTTTGCCGCAGGTATTGTTGAAGTGACATCACCCGACGGGCTTCCAGTGAACGTCAGGCAATCAGCAGAGGCCTGCCCAAGACCCAGACCCATAAAGAGAACGGCTATCGAGATGCAACGTAAGTTCATGGTGTTTCCCCTCATCAGACTCCGCCAGTGAAACTAAGGCAATTCGTCAGATCCCGCCAGCTAAACAAACTAATTCGTCAGACTCCGCCAGATTGAGCAGTCGCGGCGGCAGCTTCGCCATGTCATGCGCGGAAGGCTGCCGCGCTCGTAGCCGCCTGATCGAATACCTAATCGGAAGGACCGCCGCGTTGGCGGTCTTTCTTTTTGCGCCGATCATGTTGCGCTGCATGAGTCCGTTCATGGCACATGGTCAGCTATTGCGATGCAGCGCGATGTCCGGAGTTGGGGCTATATGTTGATTCCGAAAGAAATTGGTGTTCCAAATGCCGGCACTGGAAAGTGGCCTGATCTGCCTTTGCGAGTTTGACTGTTTGGAGGGCTGATGTTTCGTCTCGCGCTCTTTCTGCTACTGACGCCACTTCTCGCGACGTCTTGCCTTGCGCAACAATTTCCGATCTCGCCGGGCGGCGAGTTGCCCATCGCTGCAGTAGAACTGGACAAGATGCCGTGGACGAAAATTCCCGGCATAGACGCGCAAGACTTTGCGACCATCGGGAGACAGGGCGAAACCGGGACTCTATATCCAACTGGTCCGGTGGCCGCCTCACGCGGTGCTCAAGGCCCATTCGCATCCCGATGACCGATACGTGATCGTGCTGCGCGGCACCTTCTATCATGGCATCGCTGAAAAATTCGACGAGAGCAAATTGGAAGCGCGACCGGTGGGCAGCTTTTTGACCGAACCAAAGGGTGTTCGTCATTTCGGGATGACAAAGGATGAGGGCGTGGTGCTCTATTTTGTCGGCACCGGCCCGTCGACAACAGACAATCTCGAAAAATGAAATTGCAATACTGTGCTTAGAAGCGAAGTGATTGAACAGGCGCCCTTCTGTCGGCTAACTTCCGCCTACGGGCGTAAAGCGGACACGGTGTTAGGCTGACCGGATTTACGAGTACACGCGCCCTGGCAGGAGGCTACGCCGCGACGGTCTCGCGCCTATCGCTGACATTCAGTGCTTCGTCGCGGGCGAACTTCGCCGCAGCCGCAATGGCGGCCGGCAACTGGCTGATCGCCGCGGGCTTGGCGAACAGATAGCCCTGGCCCTTGGCGCAGCCTGCGCCCGCCAAAAACTCCCACTGCGCCTCGGTCTCGATACCTTCGGCCAGAACCGGCATGCGCAGGCTTTCGCCCAGCGCAAGCACGGTGCGGACGATGGCAGCGGCGGCCGCATCGTGCGGCAGGCGTTTGACGAAGGACTGGTCGAGCTTGATCTTGTCGAACGGGAAGGCGTGCAGCGTCGCCAGCGACGAATATCCCGTGCCGAAATCGTCCATCGCGACCGAAATGCCCATGGCTTTCAGTTTGCGCAGGATATGCAAGCCGCGGCTTTGATCCGACATGATGGTCGATTCCGTGACCTCGACCTCGAGGCGCGCCGGCGGCAACCCGGTCTCCAGCAGAATGCCATGGATCATTTCGGCGAGGTCCTCGCGGCCGAACTGGACCGGGGAGAGGTTGACCGCGACGGTTCCGGGAATCTTGCCTTCGGCGGCATCGCGGCAGGCGGCGCGCAGCGCCCATTCGCCCATCTCGATGATCGCCTCGGTTTCTTCGGCGAGCGGAATGAATTCCGCCGGTGAAATCATGCCGAGCTTGGGGTGCTTCCACCGCATCAAGGCTTCGGCGCCGCAGATCTTGCCGTCGTCGAGCGTCATCTGAAGCTGATAATACAGCATCAATTCCTGGCGTTCGGTCGCGTCGTCGAGATCGCGCGCCAGCGCACGGCGCTTGCGGGCGCTGTCGTCCATTTCCCGAATATACATGCAGATCGAGCCGCCTTGCTTGCTCTTGCCCCGATGCATCGCGAGTTTCGCGTTGCTCAGGAGTTGATCGCGTTCCGGCGTATCGGTCGGGAACACCGAGAAGCCGATCGAGGCGGTCAGCGTGACGCTGTGGCCCTGGACCGTGAACGGCCGCGCAAAGGCCTGCGAGATCCGCTCGGCAAAGGCTTGCGCGTCGTGCGGGTGATTGCCCGAGGTCGTCAGCGCCAGGAATTCGTCGCCGCTTTGGCGCGCCAGGAATTCGGCAGGTGCAAGTTGCTTGCGTATGCGCTCGGCCACGTCGATCAGCAGGAGGTCGCCGGCGCCGTGACCGTAAAGGTCGTTGATGTCCTTGAAACCGTCGAGGTCGATCGAGAATGCCGCGAGCTTGTGCGCCTTTTCGTGGGCCTCAGAGGCATCGAAGGCGAGCCGCTCGTTGAAGGCGATACGGTTGGGCAGTCCGGTCATGGTGTCGTTGAACGACAATTGATGGATGCGGTCGGCCGACTCGGTGCGCGCCTTCAGGTCGATGATATAGGTCGAAAAGCCGCTGCCCATGACCAGGAGAACGGCGCCGACCACGGCGACGGCGAGCATATTGGCGGGCAGCAGCGAGGGCGGCAGCACCACGGAAGCATCTGCTGCAGCCGAGATCGAGGCCATCAGCGCGTAGTGCATGGCGCAAATCATGAAGGCGAGCACGATGGCCGCGCCGTGGCGGCACCAGCGCGTCACCGGGCGGTTGGCGCGATTGACGGCAAGCGCGCTGAGGCTGAGCCCGAGCACGAAAGTGACGGCCAGGCCGTAGGCATTCCATTCAAGGCTGCCCTGGATATGCCAGGCCGTGAGCGCGATCGCGTGCATGGCGAGAATGCCAACGCCCATGACGAGACCGCCGACTTCGGGCGCGAGCGTGAAGTGCCGGCTGCCGATTTCAAAGCCAATGAGGCAGGCCAGCACCGCAATGACCAGCACCGCGCCGGTTGCAACCGGTTCGAATTCGCTGGCGAGCAAGGGATCGAGCGCCAGGATCGAGATGAAGGTCGAAGCCCAAAGTGCAACTCCAGTACCGACAGAAGCCATGAACAGCCAGCCGCGGCGGGTGGCACCGTCGGTGGCGCGGGCGCGCGCGAAATGGCGCATTCCGACCCAGGTGCCGAACAGGCATACGGCGCCTGCGATCACAACCAGGATCTGCTGATAGGCAAGGGTATAGGCGGCGGTGTGGAGCATGGTGTTTTCCTTGCAACCACCCTAAGGCTCACGGGTTAACCGGCGAATGGCTTGCCGGCCGAAATTTCCAGAATCGGACGCACTTTGTGAAATAGCGTTGAAATTTTGTAAGAAACGCCGACAAAAGATCGGCCTTGTTGCGGTCGATCCGCCGCGCAAATGGTGCAGTCGCGGGTCGCCTTAACGGCCCGTTAAGGTTGAAAGGTTGCCCAATGCGCTATGAGCTTTATTACTGGCCTTCGATTCAGGGCCGCGGCGAGTATGTCCGTCTCGCGCTGGAAGAGGCCGGCGCCGACTATCTCGATGCCGCACGCAAGCGCGGCGGCACGGCCGCGATGATGCGGATGATGGAGAGACGCGGCGATACCCCGCCTTTCGCACCGCCTTTTCTCAAAGCCGGCTCGCGCGTGATCGGAGAAACCGCCAATATCCTGTTCTATCTCGGTTCGCGCCATTCGCTCGCGCCGAAGGCCGACGCTGGCCGGCTCTGGGTCCATCAGCTTCAGCTCACCATTGCGGATTTCGTGGCGGAAATTCACGACACCCATCATCCGCTTGGCGCTTCGCTCTATTACGAGGATCAGATGGATGAAGCGCGGAAGCGCTCGCACGAATTCTGGAGGGAGCGCGTGGGCAAATATCTCGGCTATTTCGAGCGGTTCGCTGATGGCAGTGGCGGACATTACGTCACGGGGCGCAAGCTCACCTATGTCGATCTGTCGCTGTTCCAGCTTGTCGAGGGATTGCGCTACGCTTTTCCGAGGCGCATGAAAGCCTTCGAGCGGAAAATTCCAGTACTTTGCGATCTGCACGACCGCGTCGCCGCCAGACCCAACATCAAAGCCTATCTCGCAAGCGAGCGCCGTATCCCGTTCAACGAGGACGGCATCTTCCGCCACTACGAGGAATTGGATAGCTAAAAGCTGTCATTCCGGGGCGTCTCGTAAGAGACGAACCCGGAATCTCGAGATTCTCAGGTGCGCAAATGCGCACCATAGCTCACGCTTCGCGTGCCCCAGAATGACGGGGAGTTTTACCGGCTCCTGCCGTCGATCGGCGTCATCTTGAGCTTGGCAAGTTCGACGCCGTCGATGCAGCTGATATTGACCGCGACCACCGCGCTCCCGTCGGGCTTGTTGCCGCGCGCAAACACCTCGACGCCGCAATCGTTGCAGGATTGATGATGGATCGCGTGCTTGTTGAACAGGTATTCCTTCAGGTTGTCTTCACCGGCGCGCAGTTGAAAACTGGTCGGCGCGACAAAGGCGAAGTGCAGACCTTTCTTGGTGCAGATCGAGCAGTTGCACGCGGTCACCATCACCAGATCGGTGGTGCATTCGAATCGCACCAGGCCGCAGTGGCATCCGCCGGTCAAGGTTTTGCTGTCGGGCATCGTTCTCACCATAATCCGGGCACGAGACGATAGCGCACCCGCGCCGCATAGTCAGCATAGTCGGGCAATCCGGCCGTCAGAGCGCGCTCCTCGATGCGGGTGCGTATGGCGAAGAGCACGGCGAATACCGGCGATATCGCGGTGCCCCACCACGATCCCAGAAGCAGCGGTATCCCGACCATGAACCATACCGCGGCGCTATACATCGGATGCCGGACAAAAGCGTATGGACCGCTGGAGATCACGCGGTGCCCGCGCTCGGACTGAACCCTCACCACGGCGGCCGCAAATGAATTTTCACGAAACACCCACATGATGAAGGCGGAGGAGAAAATCAACAATACCAGCCCAAGCGCCTGCCAGGCGATCGACATGTGGGACAGATGCCAGCGCTCGTCGAGCCCCATCGCGATGAACCAGAACAGGTATGCCATAAAGAAGACGAGCAGGAATTTCTTGTCGGCGGCCGGCTGGTCGGCTCGAATGGGCGAGCGCATCCGCTCGGCGAGCAGCGCCGGGTCGCGCCTTGCAAGCCACAGCCCGAAGCCCAGGCCCGAGGCGATCATAAAGCCCAGGAAGACCCATGCGCCCGGCCAGTGCAGCGTGCCGGCAGGTACGAACAGCATGACGGCAAAGCCGGCGATCCAGGCCAGCGTCTGAAGCAGCCATTTCGGGATCATTTGGCGTCCTTCCTATCGGTGGACAGCCAATGATCGCGCAATTTTCGGCAAAATAGTGCCCGCGTCGCGCGGTTCGTAGTCCAAACGCCGCGAAAGCCCGCTTAAACGAGCTGGTCGACCCGCGTTCCCTGTCCGGGCGGGAGAGGGGCAGGCGCCGGCGGCTGGGTCGTGCCGGCATCGGTTGAATCGGTGTTGCCTGTCACAACGGGCGAAACAATCGCAGCAGGCTGCGTGTTGTTGGTGTCGAGATAGTTATACGGCAGCGGCGCGGACGGCGAATTGATGCTTGAAACGCTCATGAACCTCAAATCCCTGCTACACGCGGGAAACACAAGCGTACTTTGCGAGGCAAGGCCTGAGATCTCGTCAATCGAATCGTTAAAATGCGATCGATCGGGCGCATAGCGCTCGCATGGTGAACGGGACGCTTGCGCCTGATTTATTGGTCCAGGGCGCGCGAAATTGCGATCGCGGCGTCGACCTTGGTCCGCCTGCAGTTCATGTCGAGGCGGCGGTAGCGGATCGAGACGTCGTCGCCGCGGAAAATGCCCATCCGCGAAAGACAGCTAGAGACGCCTTTGAGCAACTCGTCCCTCGGCAGCGTGAAGACGATGGCCGCCGCACTCGCGACAAGAGCGATAAATTCCGCTTTCGGTTTGCGGCTCTCGGCCTTGACGTAGAGTTCGTTGGAGTATTTGCGGTTGGCGCAACCGAGCGACATTTCCTTCGCCAAGGGATGTGACAGGTAGATGATGTTGGCCGCCGTGATGCCGACCTTCAGGCCGTCGATCTGGTTCTTGAGCTGGTTGGCCGTATCCGTGCAGTGGTCGGCCCGCGCCGGCGAGGCGGTAAGCGCGGCGAATACCGCAAGAAAAGCGGCGAACAGGATCGGTCGACGAGAAAACAATGGTGTCATCGTGGCAGCCCCATAAACTGTCCGGCATCAAAACCTCAAGCGGGCGGCAAGCGCAAGGGGAGGGGCAGTCGGTTGCCCAGTTCGTCATGGCCGGGCTTGACCCGGCCATCCACGTCTTTGGTTGGACCTAAAGAAAGACGTGGATGCCCGCGACAAAGCGCGAGCATGACGGCTACCCGCCGTGCAGGTTCAATCTTCCTTTTGGCGCAAAAGGGCTTAGAACAGTGCCATTGCCTGAAGCCTCGTTTCGAGCGGCTTCCGGTGCCAAAACCCTGCGAGCCCTCCCATGAACGCCCCCTCAGCCTTTCCCGATCCGCAAAAGCCCGTTCCGCCCTATAAGCACACGCCGCTGTTTCCGTTGGGCGCGGACACCACACCCTACAAGAAAGTCACGGCCGAGGGTGTTCGCGTCGAAAAGGTGCTCGGCAAAGACATGCTGGTGGTCTCGCGCGAGGCGTTGCGCTCGCTGTCGGAAGCGGCCTTCGGCGAGATCAATCATTACCTGCGGCCCGGTCATCTGAAACAGTTGCGCGCGATCCTCGACGACAAGGAGGCGAGCGACAACGACAAGTTCGTCGCCTTCGATTTCCTGAAGAACGCCAATATCGCCGCCGGCGGCGTGTTGCCGATGTGCCAGGACACCGGCACCGCAATCATCATGGGCAAGAAGGGCTGCAACGTCATCACCGACGGCGAGGACGAGGCCGCGCTGTCGGAAGGCGCGCGGGATGCGTACTTGCGCCGCAATTTGCGTTACTCGCAGGTGGCGCCGCTGTCGATGTATGAGGAAAAGAACACCGCCAACAACATGCCGGCGCAGTGCGAGATCTATGCCGAAGGTGATGACGCCTACAAATTCATGTTCATGGCGAAGGGCGGCGGCTCGGCCAACAAGAGCTTTTTGTTTCAAGCCACGCCCTCCGTACTGACCAAGGATCGCCTGCTCGCGTTCCTGAAGGAGAAAGTGCTCACGCTCGGCACCGCGGCATGCCCGCCCTATCATCTGGCGATCGTGATCGGCGGCACCTCGGCCGAACTCTGCATGAAGACGGTGAAGCTTGCTTCCGCGCGTTACCTCGACGCGCTGCCGACCCACGGCTCGGCGGACGGCAATGCCTTCCGGGATCTCGAGATGGAGCAAGAGATATTGAAGATGACGCAGTCGCTCGGCGTCGGCGCGCAGTTCGGCGGCAAGTATTTCTGCCACGACGTCCGCGTGATCCGGATGCCGCGCCACGGCGCCTCGCTCCCGATCGGTCTTGGCGTCTCCTGCTCGGCCGACCGTCAGGTGCTCGGCAAGATCACCAAGGACGGCGTCTATCTCGAAGAGCTCGAGCATAATCCGGCGCAGTATCTGCCTGTCGTCGAGCAGGCGCTCGGCGGCGAGGTCATCAAGATCGACCTCAACCGGCCGATGAAGGACATTCTGGCGACGCTTTCACAGCATCCGATCAAGACGCGGGTATCGATGACCGGCACCATGATCGTGGCGCGGGATTCGGCGCATGCCAAATTGCGCGAGCGGCTGGAAAAGGGCGAGCCGCTGCCGGATTATTTCAAGAACCATCCGGTCTATTACGCCGGTCCTGCGAAAACGCCGGAAGGTTATGCTTCCGGCGCGTTCGGCCCGACCACGGCGGGGCGGATGGATTCCTTTGTCGACCAGTTCCAGGCGGCCGGCGGTTCGATGGTGATGGTCGCCAAGGGCAATCGCGCGCCAGCCGTGCGCGAAACCTGCAAGAAACACGGCGGCTTCTATCTCGGCTCGATCGGCGGTGCCGCGGCCAATCTCGCCGAGCACTGCATCAAGAAGGTCGAGGTCGTGGAATATCCCGAACTCGGCATGGAAGCGATCTGGCGCATCGAGGTCGTCGATTTCCCGGCCTTCATCATCATCGACGACAAGGGCAACGACTTCTTCAAGGAGCTGAATCTGGGGTGAGGGCGTCGCCGAAGTGCGGCGACGGCTGTCCGCCGCGATCAATCGCCGGCAGAGCCTGAAATGACCCGGTCGGGGTCTTCATCGATCGGAGGAGGCCACCTGTCACATTCGAAGCTTCGGCCCATGCGTGGGCAGGCGACTCTGGTCCCGCCCGGATTTCCGGCCCCGATCCAGGCCCGGCCGGAAGGCCGGAAATCACCGAGACCGTGGGTCAAATGCATCTTTTGCTTCTTGATGTGCTTGCTGTGGCTCATCCCGGACCTGGCTGGAGTAGCCGCTGCGGCTCCCACCAGGGTCGTCATGACAACTAGCATCAAAAGCCGGATCGCTGATTTGCGCATGCATCTCTCCGCTCAGCCGCCGCCGCCGCCATCGGAGCTGGGATTTCTTCGATCAGGATCGTCATACATGGGAGGCGGCCATATCTTGCACTCGAAGGCTCGGGCATTGCCTGGGCAAACTTCGCTTGGCTGATAGAGAGGTTGGGCATGCCGCGCCTGATCAGCCGACGGGAATGCGGCGAGAGGTCTTAAGCTATGCTTTTTGATATGCCTGTTGTGGTGCATTCCGGCTTCGGCTGGCGTGACATTTCGAATCACCACCAGCGCACATATCGCCAGTACCGACGCTGCGATGAAGCACGAACTTCGGAAAGTGGGCACTGGCGTCAAAAGCCGGATAACCGATTTGCTCAAGTGTTCCTCCGCTCAGCCGCCATCGGTGCCTGAATTTTTTCGATCGGGATCCTGATCCATGGGAGGCGGCCATATCTTGCAATCGAAACTTCTTGCGTTGCCGGGGCACACTTCGCCCGGCTGATTGAGAGGCCGGGCACGCCACGTCTGATCGGCAGAAGGGAAGCGGCGGTTGAGGGCGAGAGGATTTATCTTGTGCTTCTTGATATGGCTGCTCTTGTGAGTTCTGGCTTCGGCTGGCGTAAGGCTCGCAGCTCCGGCCAGCATCGTCGTCACGATGACCAGCGTCAAAAGCCGGACCACCGATTTGCTCATGCGCTCCTCCCAGTGGGGCAACGGTATTGCGGTCACCCTTATGTGGTACACCCTCCCGGGACATACATTCCTCTGGCAAGCGGATTAAATTTCCTTTTAGTCTTGGAACCGCAACTCAGGCGGCGAGAAAGTTAGATCATGGTTGAATGGTTCGACGACCTGAAGGTCGGAATGCGCTTTACCAGCGGCAAGGTGACGGTGTCCAAGGACGACATCCTGCGCTTTGCCAACGAATTCGACCCACAGCCGTTTCACATCGACGAGGAAGCGGCCAAGGATACGATCCTCGGCGGGCTCGCGGCGTCGGGCTGGCATACGGCGGCGATTGCGATGCGGCTCGCGATTACGACAAAGCCGTTCGGGCCACATCCGTTGTTCGGCGCCGGGGTCGATGAACTGCGCTGGATGAAGCCGGTCCGCCCCGGCGACACGCTCCATCTCGAAGGGGAGGTGGTCGAATTGATCCCGTCGAAGAGCAAGCCGCAAGGCGTCGCCCGCGTCAAATGGACCGCGTTCAACCAGAACGGCGAGGCCGTCTACACCTTCAATCCGATCGGGATCGTGCCGCGCCGGCCGATGCCAATATAATATAGAGAGTCCTGACAAGGCCGATCGAGCGGACGTTATAGGGTCCATTCGATCCAGCCTGCGGAATCACGCTGGTAAGGGCGTTGAGCAGGTTAACGACGGCAGTCCGGCGCGATGGGCTTTAAAAGAGGCCGAACCTTCAACGGTATGAGATTCGAGCCACTCTTTATTTTTAAACAGCCTACGCAGGGAGTCGGCGATTTGGCGGCGTTCATTCCGCCTTGGTCCGGGCGGTAGCGACCGGGCGAAGCGGAGCATCTGACGGCGCAGTTCGATAAGTTCCGACATTGTGTATGTGCGCGGTGAGGCGGTCTTTCGGTTGGTCTGGGGCATGATGCTCCCCGAGATACGCTGTGATGATGAGCCATCATGGCGCGTCGCAAACCGAGTCCGCTGTTCAATTTTGCTCACACCCAAAAAATTAGCGAATTGGCACGCGGGCTGTTTAATGAACGTGCCGCTTCCAGTATCCGGTGAAATCTACAGACTTCCCGCGCTTCATCGCCAGCGCCGCAATCCGGTTCACCTGCTCGCCATTTGATTGGCGGCGGTTGTCCTCACGCCATGAGGACTCTTGCGCGTAGCGGAGAAGGTAGGCGCCCGCGACGTGGTGGTGAATGCCGATCTTGGCGCGACCGAGCCGTGAGAAGTATTTCTCAGCCACGTTAGTGCAAGCGCCATCGAGGCTGTATGCCTCTTGATGATTGATTCTCTTGACCTCGAAACGCTCATGACGGTTATCCCAAGACGCCGCTTTGTCGGAATGAACGACCGTTCCCTTCGCGATGCGGGCGCGAATGAATGATGCAGCTTGGTTTTCCGAATTGAAGACTGCCGGGACGGAGTTGCCTCCATGTCACCGAATTCCTGGATCGTCGAAATCGTGACGCGTCAGTTTTCGCGCCTCGGCCGCTACCTCGGCAGGCGTCAGCACTGCGGTACCTTTTCGCTTGTCCGCCGCGGGCGGATCGCCCTGTTTAGCCGAGCCAGACACGCAGTCAGACCAGAAGATGCAGAACATCATAAAAAGCGCCGACTTCCCTGTCAGCGGCACATCGCACCATTTTGCAACGAAAATAGAGGGTAGGATGAAGATGATCGACCTGATGGCCGTTTCCAGGAACTGCGCCAACATTTTCATCAACAGCCTCGCTGCGTGTAACCCGCCGATGTGGCCGACCTGTTAGTCGCCCGGTGGCCGGGTGCGGTTCACGTCACGGGGAAGCCATCGCAACGGCAAAAGATTATCCCCAACATCGCTTTGCCTCGATTTTTTCACACGGACTGAAAGTTTTTTTCACAAAGATTTTTCACGGACTGAAAGAGCTTTTTTGGCGAGCCGTCGTCCTTCTGGTCATGCCCCGAATGTGCCCGTCATGTGCCTATCGACCGACGTAATCCAATCGCGGCCACGTCATGAGATGGCATTACGGTCTTTCAAACGCTGTCGAATATGACTGCGGTGAAAAGCTTCAATAGCAAAAGCTTGAAAAACCGTGATGAAAGACTTGAGAAGCCGTCTCTTCTTGAGAAGTATCGACGCGGTGCTCGAAATTCCTGTTCGAGGCCGGCGAAACAGAACGCGATCGATTGAAGCAGATCCGCCTGATAGTTCCGATCTATCGAAAGCGACCGAAGATCAAGGCCAAGTCGCGAACGACCAAGCCGCGAACGAAAATGGCAAAGCCTGGCCGCTTGTCCCGTTCCCGGATGGTTGGTGGTATGGCGGCTAGCCGAGCCGAAGCAAACCCGAGACGAGAAACTGAAGCGGCATCGCTCGCCTTTTTGCTGGCAACCACGAACCCACTGTCAGGGCCAATCGCGATTGCGATCGTGCAGCGCCGGCCAGCGTAAGTGGCACAGCCTATGGCGAAACCGAGATCCCTGGTTCCAAGATCCCTGGCTCCAAGATCCCTGGTTCCGAGTTCCCTGGTTGCAAGGCTTTGACATCCGCGGCCGGAGGGTTGCGTCTCCGCCACAGTGGTCAGCCATTCGGCAAGTCACACTGCCGCCTTTCGGTTTGAATGCCATGATAGGCAGATAACGAATCAGGAATCTGGATCATGGGTGTAGACAGTGATAGTCGGATTGCGTGGCATAGGGTTCAGCTCAAGAAAAACCGCGAGGCGTTGAAGGTCTTGGAAGCCGCGCGGTTCACCACAGGCGAAATCGCCGGGCGCGGGCAAATGCCGAACACCATAGTTGACTTGAGGCGAAAGATCGCAGAGTCTGAGCGATGCATTGCGGTGTATGAGAGACAAACCAAACGACCGGTCGCGACCGACTTTCGAAGTTTGACCCACGTGAACTGGAGCAATTGGAACGCCCGCGGCGACGGCGGACGCTGATCTCTGCAGGTTCAACCTTTAGCGTTAGCAGCATTGCGCTGCAAGCTCGCCTCCAGGAAGGAACCTCGCCAGCTGGGACGTGAACCCATAAATCTGTAGTGATGGGCGGAGTCCATTTTGGTGCGCACAGCGGACTCAAGTCGGACATCGCTCCATGCCCGAAAAGGGTCTTGACTGTCTGAAAACGCCCATGCGACGGCGATAGAAGAAGCTATCAGCCCTTAACCGTCAAACGCGCAAGCGAACCCAACTTACCGAACGATAGGAAGAATGTAATTCTCGCCGCGTTTCAATCTTTCGCATTTTTTACACAGCCAGGGCCACAAGGCGACATTCGTCGGCCTCGTTTAAGCCGCCGCAGAAACCGAGCTTTCAGGGCGAAGCTGCGTATAGCTCCATTGGTTCAAGGAGCCCCTTGAGTGCGTGTCTTCCCCGCTCTTCGAAGTGAAAACCGGAGCCTGCGACAAGGTCCTTCACGGTGCGCGATACCAAGGTCTCGCCCGCGCCTGCGAGCGCGGAGACGCGTGAAGCAATGTGGACGGCAATGCCTTGAACGTCGTTGTCCGTCATCTCGATCTCACCGGTGTGAAGGCCGCAACGAATCTGAATCTCCAGCGGACGGATAGCCTCGGTAATCGCGCGGGCGCAACGGATCGCGCGTGCAGGGCCGTCGAAGGTGGCCAGAAATCCATCGCCGAGCGACTTGACCTCGCTGCCACGGTATCGTGCGAGTTCCCGCCGTACGCTCGCGTGATGGGCATCGAGCAAATCGCGCCAGCGCCGGTCG
>Ga0210394_10005932_pt1 | contig 13467 bp, 13 predicted proteins | sample IncBWC12MmetaG_FD_160121 | JGI IMG/M metagenome (GOLD analysis project Ga0210394, IMG submission 160121) | Forest soil microbial communities from Barre Woods Harvard Forest LTER site, Petersham, Massachusetts, United States - Inc-BW-C-12-M | ecosystem: Environmental > Terrestrial > Soil >...
CGGCCAGGACAGCTCCTTCAGATGGTCCTGCGCCAGACGCTTGTGATCGCAGGTACGGGAGTCGCCATTGGAATCCTGCTGGGCGTGGGAGCGACGATGCTGCTGCGGCGGCAGTTTTATGACGTGGCCGCGGTAGAGTGGACCGTGCTTGTTCCGGTGGGCATCGCGATGCTGGCGGTAGCGCTGCTGGTCGCCTACGTTTCGGCCCGGCCCTGGATCACGATCAATCCTATGGAAGCCGTGCGGCATGCCTGAAATCTGAAACTGGTAACAATTCGGTAACATGAGCCTTGTACTCTCTTCTTGTTCGGAAAGGAGAAGAGATTTATGCACAAGATTTTTGGGATGGTGATTCTGGCCGTGGCGCTTGCCGCTGGCCAAACCCCAGCACAGACGCAGCCGACTGCCGCCGAGCTTCTACAAAAGGGAATCTACGCCCAGGAAACCGCGGGGGACCTGGACGGCGCCATCAAGATTTACCGGCAGATCGTGGATTCGCACCCCATCCAGAGGGAGATTGCAGCGCAGGCGCAATACCGGCTGGGGATGACGCTGCTGGATAAAGGGGATGCCGCCGCCGCGTCGCAGGAGATTCAGAGGCTGGGGTGGGATTTCCCGGATTATAAAGAGCTGATCGCGTCGGCGAAGGCCGCCAGCGGCACCCTTAAGACGTTCGCGCTCTATGCCAGGCCGGCAGACCCTGCGGCCAATCACGCCGAGAAGTTCTACGTCGCGAATGGGGAAGTCTTTGTCGCAGCCAATCACGACGCGGAGTTTGACTTCACGAAATCCGTCACCGTGACCGGCACCGTCACCCAGGTGCAGTTTATGAACCCGATTAGCTGGCTGACCTTGAATCCGCCAAGCGACGGGGCTCCGGCGTATCGGGTCTCCCTGGCCTCGCCGAACACGCTTTCCCAGGGCGGCTGGCAGCGAGCCACCGCGAAACCTGGGGACCAAATAATTGTCACTGGCGCTCCGGCGCTTGACGGCACTTCTACCATGCAGGCGACTTCTGTTTCAGCGAACGGCGCCGTGATATTTACGCGCAGCCCCACCGCAACGAAATAGGAAACAACATGGGTCTCGACCGCTCCAACTGGCTGGTTCCGCTGTTCCTGATCCTCGGAGTTCTGCTGCCCACCGGCTGCGTGCTCTGGTTCATGAACGATGCGGCGACCAGCCAGGCGGCCGCGGCTCGCCAGAGCGTAACCGAGGCATACCGCAATCAGCTCCCGCTGCTGCGCGACCGTGTCGAGGCGTATTGGCAGACTCGCGCGACAGCGCTGGATTCCCGAGCCGGCGCGGGCACACCCGCGGGTTTCGCGCGGGCGGTGAAAGCGGGTGTGGCGGATTCGATCGTTTACCTCGGCGTCAACGGATCGCCAACCTATCCACAGCCGCTGCCCGCTTTCCATCTGGACGCGAAGCCTCGCGCGGACCTTCTCGCCGCTCAGGCGCAGATCCGAGGCCTCGCCCAAGCCGGAAATAAAGAAGCGGCCCTGCGCGCCATCCAGGAAAGCTTTGCCGCCGGCCCCTTGGCTCGCGCGACTGATCCGCAAGGACGTTTGATTGCCGCCGACGAACAACTCCTCGAGTTGCATCTGCTCCCGCGCGTGGACCGCCGCTTCGCGCCCGCCCTGCAGCGGCTCACCGCATTGTTGAACGATTACGAACACATAACGATGCAGTCGGCGCAGCGCCTCTTCTTGATGGATGAAGTTCGCGCGTTGGACTCCAAGGCCGAATTCCCCACCATCGAAGCCGAGCATCTGGCGGCACAGTATCTGGATACCGGCTCCGCACCCAAGGACGCGTGGAAGCTAGCCTCGAAATCCGGACGCGTCATGGCGCTGTACCGCACTTCGACGATGGTCAAAGCCATGCGGGAGTTTCTCGATCGACAGAGCCCCTCACGCAGCGCGCGCTTCGACATGCTGCCTCCGGACGTAGCGGGGTCCGGAGAATCGATGGAAGCCGGTGGACTGCTTCCGGGTTGGCGAATCTCCTTTGCGTTGCTCGACACCAAACCGCTGGACGAAGCCGCCCGCGCGCGGCGAGCCTCCTACTGGTGGGCGGGCGCATTGGCGATTGGCGCCATGGCCGCGATGGGGGCGCTCGCAGGCAATGTTTTCCGCCGCCAGATGCGCCTGGCGCGTTTGAAAACAGACCTGGTAGCCGCGGTCTCGCACGAACTCAAGACACCGCTCGCGTCCATGCGGCTGCTGGTGGATTCGCTGCTCGAAGACACGCGTCTCGACCCCGTCAAGACTCGCGAATACTTGCAACTCATCGCCGGAGAAAACCAGCGGCTCACGCGCCTGATCGAGAACTTCCTCACCTTCTCCCGCATCGAACGCAACCGGCAACGCTTCGACTTCGCTCCAGTCAATCCCGGCGGCTTGATTCAGGCCGCGGCACATGTCATGCGTGAACGCTTGCAGTCGCCAGCTTGCCATTTCGAGACCGAAGCCGCGCCCGATCTGCCCTTGCTCCGCGCCGATGAAGACGCCCTGATCGCCGTCCTGCTGAACCTGATCGACAACGCGTACAAGTACACGCCCGCGGACAAACGTATTTCCGTGCGCGCCTATCGCGCCGACGATGAAGTGGTGTTTGAGGTGACGGACAACGGCATCGGCATCGCTCCGCGCGATCAGAAGCGGATCTTTCGGCGCTTCTACCAGGTAGATCGGCGCCTGGCTCGCGAAACCGGCGGCTGCGGCCTGGGGTTGAGCATCGTGGAGTTCATCGTGCGCGCCCATGGCGGCTCAGTGCGCGTGATGAGCCGGCCCGGCGCAGGCAGCACGTTTATCGTGCGTCTTCCATACGCGGCGGAACTCCGCAAGGCGGCAGCCTCGGCGGTCTCTCTGTCATCCTGAAGGTCTTTTGTGAAGAACAGCCGCATCCTGATTGTGGAAGACGAGCCGGCCCTGTTGCGCGGCCTCAAGGACACGTTCACCTCCAAAGGCTTCGACGTGTTCACTGCGAGCGATGGCCAGGCCGGTCTCGACCTTGCGATGGGGAAGAGCCCCGATCTGATCCTGCTCGACATCATGCTGCCGAAGGTGAACGGGTACGAGATCTGCCGGGCGCTTCGAAAACACGGCGTGGAAGCGCCCATCCTGATGCTGACCGCCAAGGGCCAGGAGGAAGACATCATTCTGGGGCTGAACCTGGGCGCCGACGACTACGTCACCAAGCCGTTCCGCATCCGCGAGCTGGTAGCTCGCGCCAACGCGTTCCTGCGCAGGAGCAAGGCTCAAAAGACGGCCATTGTCGCTTTTGGTGATTTCGAATTGAACCTGACCGCTCGCAAACTGTTCCGCAACGGCGTGGAAGTGGAGTTGACCGCAAAGGAATCCGGTCTGCTGAACTACTTCGCGGCCAGGCCCGGACGGGCGCTGGCGCGCAACGACGTTCTGGACGCCGTGTGGGGCCGTTCGGCGATCGTCACTCCGCGCAGCATCGACCGCTGTGTAGCCACCCTGCGGGCCAAAATCGAACCCGACCCGCATCGCCCGACATTCATTCAAACCATCCGCGACATCGGCTATCGCTTCGAAACCGAATGACCGCGCCTGGGGTGGGGCAGGTCTGTGACCTGCCATTTTCGGGCATTCACAATGGGCCAGTCTCAGAGTAGAAGGCCGAAAAGGCAGGTCACAGACCTGCCCCACTCTTTCGGTTTCGGGCCTATAATTCCATAAGTGAGCGACCAAGCCGAGCAACACATGCAGTGCATGGAGGTCTGGGGCGGCAGCCAGCTCACCGCGCAGGCCGTCGCTTTCGGCGGATTGGATGCGTGGGTCTACAGCAAGCCCTACGGCAATGCGCAGCGCGGAGGCGACGTTTACTATGCGTCGAGCTGCGCCACCGGCCGCATCACCCGTCTGTTGCTGGCGGATGTGGCGGGCCACGGGATTTCCGTCGCCGAGACGGCGGCGGACTTGCGCACGCTGATGCGGCGGTTCGTCAATCGCCTGGAACAGACCGAGTTCGTGCGGCTGCTCAATCAACAGTTCACTGCGTTGTCGAAGAATGGCGCTTTCGCCACGGCGATCGTCGCCACGTTCTTCGAGCCGACCGGGCGCATGAGCGTGTGCAACGCCGGGCATCCGCGTCCGCTGTTGTATCGGGCCGCGCGGCAGCGCTGGGATTTTCTCGGCCATGCCTTGTCCCAACAGGGCTCGCCTGAACAAGCGGGCGCAAAGAAACAGGCCCGGCCAAGCAATCTCCCCCTCGGGATGCTGGAAATTTCCGAGTACGATCAGTTCGACCTCGAACTGGAGCCCGGCGATTGCATGCTCAGCTATACCGATGCGCTGATGGAATCGAACGATGCCGGCGGTGAGATGCTGGGCGAGAACGGAGTCCTGCGAATCCTGCGCTTGGTTGGCGGCACGGAGCCGCAAACGCTGATCGAGAAGCTGCTGGCGGAGATTAGGGAGCGGTACCCGTTGAACCTCACCGAAGACGACGTGACCGTGCTGCTGGTGCGGGCCAACGGGAAGAAGGCGGGCTATACGTTGCGCGAGAAGTTCGAAGCACTGCGGAGGTTCGGCTGGTTCCCTCCGTTGCCCGATCTGAATCTGGCCAATATCGGCGGCGCAATCATCCCCGCGCTGGGACGGCGTTGGCGCGCCAAGCCCCAATGACGTGCACCAGGCTTTTGTTAGACTCTCCCTTGGCCCCATGAAGTTGCTCTGCCCAGCTTGCGGCTCGAAAGATCTTTGGCAGCCGCACGCGAAAACCTCCTTCGATGTCATGTTGGAGAAGCGCGGATACGGCCGCTTCGATTGCCGCAATTGCTGGAAGCGCTCGATCTTCCGAGTCAACCGCCAGGCGCGTCAACGGGAGACTCCGCAGCGCGAGGCCGAAGCCGCGCCACCGGTTCACGAGGAAAGAGCCGCTGAACCAATCGTAATCACAAGGCCTGAAGAATCCACGGTCATCGGCGCCACCGTGCTGATCAGCGGCGAGGTCTCCAGTGGCGAAGGAATCACCATCCGCGGAGTACTGGAAGGGACCTTGGCTATGGACAGATACCGGCTGGTGATCGAGCCAGGCGGCAACGTCGCGGCGGACGTTAACGCCGGAAGCGTTACGGTGTGCCGGGACGGCACCTTGACGGGCCAGGTAAAAACCCCTTCGTTTGTGGTGGAAGACGGCGCAAATTTCAATGGCAACATCGAGCTGACCGCACAGTGATGATGTGGCGCACGCACCCACGCGTGCCGCGTCGCCACTCCTGGCGACGCCCCGTCCCGGCACACTCTACACGCAATCAGGGGTGTCGAGAATAGTCTCGACACGGCACGCGTAGGCGCGTGCGCCACGTTGCTAACGGCCGGGGCGCATGTCCTTGGGCTTGGGCTGCGCGTGCCCCAAAATCGGATGCGGCCGGTACGGCTTTTCGAGCGCCGCCACTTCCTCCGCGCTGAGCTGGAGGTCCACCGCCGCGATCAGATCCTTAAGGTGCTGCGGCTTGGTGGCTCCGATAATCGGCGCGGTCACGCCGGGCGCTTGCAGCACCCACGCGCACGCAACCTGCGCCGGTAACGTCCCGCGCTGGTGCGCCACCTGCGCCACCGCGTCGGCGACCGCGAAGTCGCCCTCCCCGTAATACATGTCCTTGGCGAAGCTGTCCACCTGCGAGCGCACCGTCGATCCACCATCGCGCTTCCGCGTCCCGGTCAGGAATCCGCGCGCCAAAGGGCTCCATGGAATGATCGCCAATCCCTGATCCATGCATAGAGGAATCATCTCCCGCTCTTCCTCGCGATAGACCAGATTGTAGTGATTCTGCATCGAGACGAACCGATGCCATCCGTGCTCCTTGGCCGTGTACAACGCTTTCGAGAGCTGCCACGCCGCCATGCTGCTCGCGCCCAGATGGCGCACCTTGCCGCTCTGCACCAGCGAATCCAGCGCATCCAGAGTCTCTTCAAGCGCCGGTCCCGAGTCCCAGCGATGGATCTGGTACAGATCCACGTAATCCATTTGCAGACGGCGCAGCGAGTTCTCGCACGCCTCGACGATATGCTTGCGGCTGAGTCCCTTCCGGTTGGGCCCCGGCCCCATGGCGCCGTGCACCTTGGTCGCGACGACCACATCGTCGCGGGACGCCATGTCCCGCAACCAGGCTCCCGTGATTTCCTCGCTGCGGCCGACCGAGTACACGTCGGCCGTGTCGAAGAAATTGATGCCGGCTTCGAGCGCAATGGCGAAATGCTCCCGCGCGTCCTCTTTGTTGACGTGCCAGCCCTTCGTGCCCAGAGCCCAATCCGGCAGATCGCCGCCTCCATAGGTCATGCACCCCAGGCAGAGCCTCGAAACGGTGATCCCGGTCTTACCGAGTGTTGTGTATTTCATGCTCGCACCAATGTACACTGAAAACCTGTGACGGAGGAAGCGATCGGTTGCACGCCCGTCCAACGGTTATCGTCATAAACAGCAGGAGGACCACGGTGCCTCGAATCGTCGTTTGCGCCGCCCTTTTTCTCGCGGTGAGCTTCGTTCAATCTCCAGCAGCGCAATCTGAGGGTCCGCGGTTCGAGGTTGTCTCGATCAAACCAGCTCCCCAGCCGACGCCCGAGACCATCCGAGCCGGCACATCCCGCATCGCCTACAACGTCAACGGGGCCCGCGTTCAGATCAGCGGCTACGCGCTGCTCGGACTCTTGTCGAGAGCCTTTCGAGTCGAGCTGCGTCAAGTCGACATGAGCCGGATTTCGCTCGCCGGCAGCGGGTATTTCGAAATACAGGCCACGCTCTCGGGCGGCGCGACGCCCGAACAGGTCCCGGAAATGCTCCAGGCCATGCTGGTTGAGCGGTTCAAGCTCGCCTACCACCGCGAGACCCGCGAATACCAGATGAGCGTGCTGACGGTCGGGAAGAGCGGCATGAAGCTCCCGCGCCTCCCGGACGGCACACGGGCGGCGTCTACTTCAAATCGCCTTCCCGACGGCACCACACGAATGACCCAGACCGGCAACGTGGCCTCATTGTTTCCAGTTATGAACTCCTTCGGCGGGCTCCAGATGGTGGATGAAACGGGACTGGACGGAATCTACACCTGGGTTCAGGATCTCCCTCCGCCCACTGCTGGCATGAGCTATCAAGATGCCGTGCAAGACGGTTTCAAAGCCATGATCGAAGCCGCCGGCCTGAAGCTGGAGACGCGCAAGGTTCCCAAAGAGACGATCGTCGTTGACCACTTGGAAAAGATGCCGACGGAAAACTGATATGGAGCGGCGTGTCCGCTCCATTGTGACTGATATGGAGCGGCGTGTCCGCTCCATTGTGACTGACGCACCACCTCGCAAGAGAGTGATATCCTTTTTCAGATGACGACCCGACTTTTGGCCTCTCTGTTCCTGGCCTCCGTGCCGCTGGCGCTCGCGCAAACCGCGCCCAAGCCGCCCAAGTCCGTGCGCTTGTATGTCTTCGACTGCGGCTCCATCAAGGGATTGAGTCCGGCCATGTTCAACTTCAAACCCAATGAGGTCAAGGCCACTGAAATGGTGGTGCCGTGCTACCTGGTGGTGCATCCCAAGGGAACGATGATCTGGGACACCGGCACCGTCGCCGATAGCGCCTTCAAGCCCGACGGTTCACCCGTCACGCAAGGCACCGGCGTGATCATAAGCGCCACCAACCCGCTAAAGACGCAGCTTGCCGCGGTAGGCTATAAGCCGTCCGACATCACATATCTGGGCCTTTCGCACTATCACTCCGACCATACCGCCAACGCCAACGATTACGCTGGCTCCACGTGGCTGGTGCATCAGGAGGAGCGCGACTTCATGTTCAATCCGCCGCCCCAAGCCCCGGTCATGGCCACGGCCAGCTTCAGCGCTCTGAAGGACGCCAAGACCACCATCATCAAAACCGACGACTATGACGTCTTCGGCGATAAAACGGTGATCATCAAATTTGCTCCAGGCCACACGCCCGGCCACCAGGTTCTATTCCTGAACCTGGCCAAGACCGGCCCGGTGCTGGTCGCGGGTGACCTCTATCATTACCCGGAAGAGCGCACGACCGGCAACGTCCCCACCTTCGAGTACAACAAGGAGCAATCGCTCGCCTCGCGCGCCAAGATCGAGGCATTCCTCAAGCAGAGCAAAGCTCAACTGTGGATCGAGCACGACGAGGCCACGTTCGTCACGCTCAAGAAGGCTCCGGCTTTTTACGAATGATGTGGAGCAGGCCTTCGGCCTGCTCATCGCAGGTCTTCGGCCTGCTCATCGCAGGTCGAACAAGGCAGGTCGAAGACCTGCCCCACTCACCTGACGATTGGCTCCGGGATCGCCTCGCCGTCGGCCCGCGGGTCGGAGGCGGCGTAGTTGGTCTTGGTTTTGGAATCGTGCAGGATGGCCTGGCCGCGGCCCATCTCCTGCGTGTATTCGCGGCGAATGCGGATTTCGTGGCCGCGCTCGGAAAGCTGCTGGAGCGTGGCGGCAGGGACGCGCACTTCGATCGATACGTCGCAGCCGCCGGCGGTCTTCTTGGTGAAGCGCGGCGCTTCGAGCGACTCCTGAATGTTCATGCCGTAATCGATGATGTTGGAGGCGAACTGCGCGTGCGCCAGCGGCTGGTTCGCGCCGCCCATGATGCCGAAGCCGATGTGCTGATCGCCGCGCTCCATGAACGCGGGAATGATGGTGTGAAAGGGGCGCTTCCCTCCCGCGAGCACGTTGGGATGGTGCGGATCCAGCGTAAACAGCGCACCGCGATTCTGCATGATGAACCCCATGCCTTCGGCCGTCAGGCCGGAGCCGAACTCGTCGTAGACGCTCTCGATCCAACTGGCGATGTTGCCGTCCTTATCCACCACGGTGAGGTAGGTCGTGTTGCTGCCAACCGGGTCGCCGTTGGGGACGTCGCAGTTGGCTTTCATGGGATTGATCAGCGCGGCGCGTTTCTTGGCGTACTCCTTTGAGAGCATCTGCTCGACCGGAACGTTGTTGGTGCGAGGATCGGCGTTGTAGCGGCGGACGTCCGCATAAGCAAGTTTCATCGCCTCGATGCGTTTGTGCATCTCCACCGGACTGAACGGGCCGAGCGGAGAGGCAGGCGTCGCCTCCATGATGTTGAGCATCTCCAGCGCGGCCACGCCCTGGCTGTTGGGCGGGAGCTCGTAAATTTTCCAGCCGCGATAATCGATCGAGATGGGCGTCACCCATTCGGAGGCGTAGCCGGCCAGATCCACGGCGGTCATGGTGCCGCCAAGCTTACGCGAAGTCTTGAGCATGGCCGCGGCGATTTCGCCCTTGTAAAACGCCGACGGCCCCTGCTCCGCGATCAGGCGTAAAGCGCGCCCGATGTCGGGATTCCTGAAGAGATCGCCCACCTTAGGCGTCTTGCCGCCGGGGAGAAACACGCGCACGGATTCGGGATGATCCTTGAGTCGGCTCGCCGAGGCGGCCCAGGATTCCTGAATCGCCTCAGTCACGGGGAATCCCTGCTCGGCATAGGCGATCGCGGATTGGAACAGGTCCTTCCAGGGGAGCTTGCCGTAGCGCTGATGGATCTTGGCCCAGCCTTCCACCGCTCCCGGCACCGTGAAGCTGTGAATTCCAGAGGGCGGCATCGATTTAACGCCCTGCTTGGCGAGAAACTCCGGAGAGAGCCCCTTGGGAGCTGGGCCAGACGCGTTGAGGCCGACCAGCTTCCCGGTTCCGGCTTCCCAATACATGACGAAGAGATCGCCGCCGAGGCCGGTCTTCATCGGCTCGACCACGGCGAGCACGGTGTTGGCTGCAATGGCGGCGTCCACCGCCGATCCGCCTCGTGCCAGAATCTGGGCGGCAGCCGACGAAGCCAGCGTCTGGCTGGTCGCGGCGATGCCCTGCTGCGTGATCACCATGGAGCGGCCGTAGTTGCGTCCCTGTCCGTCGAGGGCAAGCATCGATAGAATCAGCACGGCCGCGATTTCCACAAGAATTCTCATGATTGCGGCCATTTTAGACCATTCTCGGAGTAAGTGTAAACCGCGGAAACCGCTCCCTTTGGCCGCGGCTCGGAATCGGCGCCATCTGTTTAACATCGCTTACAGAGCCGTGACCAAAGGGAGCGGTTTCCGGCGTTCCGGAACAGCGAGTCAATTCTCCGAGGGTTTCTCCAGGTGGTCAACGACCAGGATTTCGATCTCGGCTTTTTGAGGCTCCAGCTTGAGGCCGAGTTGTTCCTCAACCGCGGTGAAGATGCTGATGTCGTTCAGATCGGGATCGCCTTCACGATTAGATCTGATATTTGGTGTGTATGTCAGCTTGAGGTCATAGGCGCCGGTGAGCCCTGTCTTATCCAACACTGGACGTTCCAGGAATGCGTTCGAGATTGCCGAGACCACATCGTCCACGGTCGCCTTGGGCCTGGTCACTACATAATTCCGCCCGCTAATGGTCATGCGGCCCAGATTGCCGGCATCGGGAGCGCTCGCCTTGAGCTTGAGCCCGTTCTTGCCAATCACTAACGCATACACGGGCATCTGGCGCATCTCGCGGTGAACTCTCAGTTTGAACCGATCGGCCAGCAGCGATTGCAGCATCTGCTTGAGCTCATCCGTGGTTGGAACGCCATCGCCCTGCGCCTTGGCGACAATATCGTACATCGCGTCGTTAGCGGAAGCGAGCGACTTCGGAATATCGATTTGATAATTCTTCAAGTTGTAGGCGTACATAATGACGGCAGACACATAACTGGCTTCCACTGTAAGCCTGCCGCCAGAGGTAGAAATCCCCATGCTGTGCGGCGGGTCCGGGTGAGGTTTGACCGAGGCAACCTCAAAAGCCGGAGTCGCCGGTGCGGATTGGCCGAAAGCTGGGCGGTACGCGCCGCAACAAGCACCGAAGATCAGAGCTATACCGACGACCGTTCGCATCGTCTCTCTCTCCCCAAGGTGATCGTATCAATTCTCGCGGGACGCCGACGAAATCCTTGTGCGAGATCCGGGGATATGAAACAATGCCCTCTTGGGAGGTGGGTGCTTTGAACGCTAAGCTGAGTATTTTCGTCGCAGGCGCGACGTTGCTGGCCTCGGGATTGCCAGCCCTGGCGCATCATTCTTTCGCGGCTGAGTACGACGCCAAGAACAAGATCGAGCTGAAAGGAGTGGTGACCAAGTTCGAATGGACCAATCCCCACGCCCATTTCTATCTCGACGTAAAGGACGCCGGCGGCAAAGTGGTGAATTGGAATCTGGAGCTTGCCAGTCCAAATATGATGCAGCGGAACGGCTGGACCAGGCACTCCCTGAAGGAGGGCGATGTGGTTGTCGTCGTTGCGTCCAGGTCCAAGGACAACACTGCCACGGCCAGCGCGGACACCATCACGCTGTCGGACGGGCACAGGTTGACCTTCATGGCCGATCCCGAGGCGCAGGCCAAATGACGGTCATGCGAAATGGATTCGTGGGCTTTTGCGTGGCTGCGGTGACGCTGATTTCCGTGAGCCTGCTTGTCGCGCAAGCGCCTCCGCCGGCTCCAGCTCCGGGCGCAGCTAAAGGCGCGGCGAAAGGGAAGGGGCGAGGACCCGCAACGCCCACCGGACCTGCGCCGCATCTCCCGGACGGAACTCCGGACTTCTCAGGTTTGTGGCAAGGCGGCGGCAGTAATTCCGGCGACATCACCAAGGGACTCAAGCCCGGCGAAGAGGTCGTGATGCAGCCATGGGCGGAAGCGCTCATGAAGACGCGAAAATCGCAGGACGATCCGCAGGCGAATTGCATGCCGTTCGGCGTTCCCCGCGGCGCTCCGTATCCGTGGCGCATGGTGCAAACGCCCACGCATAAGGCCGCCACGCACATCTTCATTCTGTATGAGGGCAACATCCACAGCTACCGGCAAATCTTTATGAACGGCAAGCATCCCGACGATCCCGACCCGACCTGGTATGGGCACTCGATCGGGCACTGGGAAGGCGAGACGCTGGTGGTGGATACGGTGGGCTTCAACGACAAATTCTGGTTCGATTATCTGGGCCACCCACATACCGAACAGCTCCACACCATCGAACGCTACACGCGCACCGATCTCGGGAACATGACCATCGAAGTGACGATTAACGATCCCGGAGCCTATACCAAGCCGTTCACGACTCGAGGAACCGCGCGTTTGCAGCCGCCCGGCGATGAGATCCTGGAATACATTTGCCAGGAGAATAACATCGACCTGATTCACGTGAACGCTCCGGCGCAGTTGCCGTAAAGTGGCGCAGGTCGGAGACCTGCCCCACCAAAGCTTACCAATCGGTGGGCTGATAATCCTTCAGGAATTGTCCCCACACGTGCTTGGTCGTATTGATGCCGTTGATGATGGGATCGAGGATGCGCGCCGCGCCGTCCACCACGTCCAGAGGCGGGTGAAAGCGCTGTTCCACTGTCTTCCGTGCCGCGATCTCTGCCGCATCCTCGTCCGTCACCCATCCGGTATCGACACTGTTCATATGGATGCCGTCGCCGTGATAATCCGTCGCCGCGGTTCGCGTCATCATGTTGAGCGCGGCCTTGGCCATGTTGGTGTGCGGATGGCGTGTGGTCTTACTGTTCCGGTAGAACTGGCCCTCCACGGCGGACACATTGACAATGTGCTTGTCGCGCTCCGGCGTTCGCAGCATCAGCGGCTTCAAGCGCGCATTCAGAATGAAGGGAGCAACGGCATTGATCAGTTGCACCTCCAGCAATTCCACCGTGGATACTTCCGCCATCAGCAACCGCCAGGAGTTCCGTCCGCGCAAATCGACCTGCTGAAGATCCTGGTCGCGCCGGCCTTCGGGGAACAGATGCGGTTGCCCCAGAAGGTCCTCCGCCAGCAGGGCCACCTGTGACAGTTCGGCGGCACGCGTTAGTCCCTTAGCTTGGCCGGCAACTTGTCCTTTAGCTGGGCCGGCGGATTCTTCCCCGGGCGCCGGCAGCAGGTGTGTGCCACGCAATCGTTCATAGGCGTCCAGAAGCTTCCGGGTGCTTGCCGGTGCGCCGGACAGAGCCGCCTTTTCGCCTTCCATCATGTGCGTGTAAAAAGCGGGCGGGCGACGCACCGTCTGGCAGGCGTTGTTAATGATGAAATCCAGCCGCGGACGAGTTCGCAGCAGCTCCCGGCAGAATTCCTCGACGCTCTGCGTGTGGCGCATATCGAGCCCGAAAATCTCCAGGCGATGCCCCCAAATCTCGAAATCCGGCTCCGACGCATAGCGCATGGCTGAGTCGCGAGGGAAGCGAGTGGTCACGATCAGCTCGGCTCCCGCGCGCAGCAGCTTGAGGCCGGCCTGATAACCGATCTTCACGCGTCCGCCGGTCAGCAGGGCAACGCGTCCGCGCAGGTCGGCCAGCTCCGCGCGCTTGGTGAAGTTGAACTCCGCGCAAGTGGGACACATCTGGTCGTAGAAATGGTGGATGATCGAAAACTTCTGCTTGCAAATGTAGCAATGCTGCGGCTCGACCGATTCCCTGCCCCTCGGCTCTTC
>Ga0210394_10005933_pt1 | contig 13465 bp, 15 predicted proteins | sample IncBWC12MmetaG_FD_160121 | JGI IMG/M metagenome (GOLD analysis project Ga0210394, IMG submission 160121) | Forest soil microbial communities from Barre Woods Harvard Forest LTER site, Petersham, Massachusetts, United States - Inc-BW-C-12-M | ecosystem: Environmental > Terrestrial > Soil >...
GCCATCGCCGCGGCCGAGGACCGGCTCGGGCCCTTGTCGATCCTCGTCAACAATGCCGGCGTCGTCGTCTCGAAGCCCTTCTTCGAGCACACCGAAGACGATTGGGACCATGTCGTCGACACCAATCTGAAGGGCGCCTGGATGGTGGCGCGCGATTTTGCCCACCACCTCAGCCTCCTGAAGCGCCCGGGCCGGATCATCAACATCGCCTCGGTATTGGGGCTGCGCACGATCGGCCGGGTCCCGGCCTATTGCGCGGCGAAGGCCGGCCTCATCCATCTGACCCAGGTGCTGGCGATGGAGTTGGCGCGGTACGGCATCCTCGTCAATGCGCTGGCGCCGGGCTATGTCGAGACCGACTTCAACCGCGAGTTTTTTCAGACCCCGGCGGGCCAGAACCTGATCGGGCGCATTCCGTTGAAGCGCATCGGACAGGCGCCCGACCTCGACGGCGCCCTCTTATTCCTGGCCTCGCCCGCGAGCGCCTATGTGACCGGCGCGGTCATCTCGGTCGATGGCGGCCACGGCGTAGCCGCGATCTGAGCGGTGCACCGCATAATGGAGGGGCTCGCATGCGTAGCCGCCCGTACATTCCGTACTTGAGCATGCGGCGTCTCGAAACCGCGGGCTTCACCCCGCAACAGGTGGAGGCGGTGGCGGAAGCGATCACCGAGGCGTCGCGCCATGCCGTAAAGCGGGCCGTTCTCATCGCCTTTGCCATGTGGATCGCCTTCTACGTCATTCTCGTCACGGTGGTCTATAAACTGCAGTGACCGGATCTCACACGCGGCCGGAATTGGCATGGGGCACCGGGGCATGGACCACGCTGGAGGCGGCAGCCGCACCGCGCTCGCCCGTTTTCTGGCACAGGTGAGCGGCGCCGGATCGGTCGAGGTCGCCGGGCTCGAACTGCTTCCCGGCGGCGCGATCCGGGAGAATTGGGGCTTTGATGCCGAGTTCGCCGGCGGGTCATTTGCCGGGGCGAAGCGCCTCGTCCTGCGCACCGACGCGCCGACCGGAATCCCGGGAAGCCTCGGGCGGATCGAGGAATTCGCGGTGCTGAAGTCGGCCTTTGGCGCCGGCGTGACGGTGCCCGAGCCGCTCTGGGCATGCTCCGACCCGAGCGTCCTCGGCAAGCCCTTCTTCGTGATGCGCCGGGTCGCCGGCACCGCCCAGGGGCGCCAGATCACTACCGACCCGAAACTCGACGCGGATTTGCCGCTGGTCGCCGCGCGGCTCGCGCAGGAGCTGGCAGGGATCCAACGGGTTCGGCCGCCGCGCCCCGACCTCGCCTTCCTGCCATCGATCGACGCTGAGCAGCATATCGCGAGCTTCCGCGCCTATCTCGATGGCCATCCCCGGCCCCGGCCGGTCCTCGAATGGGCGGCGCGCTGGCTCGAGACGCATCTGCCGGAGCCGGCCGCGCCGGTCCTGTGCCACCGCGATTTCCGCACCGGCAACTACCTGTTGGACGGCGCCGAGCTGACCGGCATTCTCGATTGGGAATTCGCCGGCTGGGGCGATCCCGACGAGGATATCGGCTGGTTCTGCTGCAAGGGCTGGCGCTTTGCCCGGCTCGACCGCGAGGCCGGCGGCATCGCCCCGCGCGCGGCATTCCAGGAGGCCTACGAAGCCGCCTCGGGCCGCACTCTCGACCCCGCTCGGGTGCGCTTCTGGAGGTCCTGGCGAACCTCCGCTGGGCGGTCATCGCGCTGCAGCAGAGCGACCGCGTTATGATTGGCGGCGCGCGCGACCTCTCGACCGCGATCATCGGGCGCCGCGCCACCGAGTGCGAGCTGGAGCTGTTGATGCTGCTCGACCCGGGCGGCGGACCCAGGGCATCCTGTCGGCATGCGGAGGAGACGCCCGCCGTCCCGACGATGATGATGCGCGACCTGCCGAGCGGCGCCGCGCTGTTGGCGCTCGGGCGCGAGACGCTCGTGAACGAGCTCTTGCCGGTGGTCCCGCCGGAGCGCCACCGCGAGCTGCGCCTCGTCGCGACCGCGATCGCGATCGCCGAGCGCGAAGCCATCGCCGGCGACGCCCCGGTGCTGGATATTCTGGAGCGGCTGCGGCAGTTTTACGAAGACGCAGAAAATTCCACGGGCGATGGATCGCAGCCCCCGCCCTCCCACGCCTGCGGCGCGGGCCCCTCCCTCCCCCGCAAGCGAGGCAGGGGCATCGGGGCGATCTCCGCCAGCTCCCTGCCTCGCTTGCGGGGGAGGGTTGGGGTGGGGGCTTTGTTGCACCGCCTTGCCGCCGATTTGCGCAACGGCGCCTTCGAGCGATGCGATAGGCGCGGACGGGCCGCGCGTGCGATATTATGGCGGTTGACGATGTGGAAACTGCGCGAGGGGAATCCGCAATTCCTCGCCGAGAACGGTTTCGGAGAATAACGAAATTGCCCCAGTCGAACGTTCGCGAAGCCATCGACGCCTTCTCTCAAGGCGAGATCGTCGTCGTCACCGATGATGACGATCGCGAAAATGAGGGCGATCTGATCGTCGCCGCGGTGCATGCGACCCCCGAGCGGATAGCCTTCATCATCCGCCATACCGCCGGTATCGTCTGCGCGCCGATTACCGGCGAGATTGCCCGCCGGCTGCACTTGGCGCCAATGGTCGCCGACAGCGATGCGATCCACGGCACCGCCTTTACGATCTCGGTCGATTACCGCCACGGCACGACCACCGGCATTTCCGCCGAAGAACGCACCGCAACCATCCGGGCGCTGGCCAACGGCAATACCGGTCGCGCCGATTTCGTCCGGCCCGGCCATGTCTTTCCGCTGATCGCCAAGGATGGCGGCGTCTTGATGCGGTCGGGCCATACCGAGGCGGCGATCGATCTCTGCCGCCTCGCCGAGATTGCCCCGGTCGCGGCGATCTGCGAACTGGTCAACGACGACGGCACGGTGATGCGCGGGCCCCAGGTCGCCGCCTTCGCCAGGAAGCATGCGCTGAAGCGGATCTCGGTCGCCGACCTCATCGCCTACCGGCAGGCGCGCGAAAAGCTGGTGACCCGGGTCGCCGAGTTCGAGATCGAGACCGAGGCCGGCGCCTACAAGGGCTATGCCTATGTCACCCCGTTCGACAAGGTGCACCATTACGCGTTCGTCTACGGCGACATCGGCGACGGGCACAACGTGCCGACCCGGCTGCATCGCGCCAATGTCGTCGAGGACGTCTTCGGCGGCGCCAAGGCGATCCATGCCGCGCTCGGCCGGTTCAAGACTGCCGGACGCGGCGTCCTGGTCTACCTGCGCGACGGGACCTCGGGCGTTCCGACGACCGCGATCGCCGAGGACAGCACCCCCTCCGAACTGGAGCGCAACCGGCAATGGAAAGACATCGGGCTTGGCGCCCAGATCCTGCGCGATCTCAACATCTCCTCGATCCGGCTCTATGCCACACGCTCGCGGACCTATGTCGGGCTCGCCGGGTTCGGCATCGAGATCGCATCGACCGAGCCCCTCGAGGAAGCCTCGAGCCACCGGCTGATCGTCGCGGAGAGCCGCCAGCCGCGCAACGCCGATTGTTGATCGGGGGGCGCCGGTGATCGACGCGGCGATCGTCGGCTTGGGACGCTGGGGGCGGACCCTCGTCGAGTCGGTGCACGGCAAAAGCGAGCATCTGCGCTTCACCACGGCGGTCAGCCGCGATCCCTTGCGGCTCGGCGGGTTTGCCTCCCGGCATCGGCTGCACGTCCTCGGCAGCCTCGATGAGGCGCTGGCGCTTCCCCGCATCGCGGCAATCGTGCTGGCGACGCCGCATTCGCAGCATGCCGACGAGATTGTCGCGGTCGCCGCCGCCAGGAAGGCGGTGTTCTGTGAAAAGCCGCTGGCCCTGACCCGGGCCGAGGCGCTGCGCGCCACCGCCGCCTGCCGGACGGCGGGAGTGGTGCTCGGGACCGGCACCGACAAGCGCTTCTTCCCGGCGATGGCCGCGCTGGCGCGGATCGTCGCCGGCGGCGAACTCGGCCAAATCCTCCACATCGAAGCGAATTTCAGCAACGAGGTCTCCGCCGAGAGTTTCTCGCCGTGGCGCGACTCGCCCGAGGAATCGCCGGCCGGCGGCATGACCGGCACCGGGATTCACGTGCTCGATGCGATGGTTCGAATGGCCGGGCCGGTGCGCCGCGTGCAAGCCCAGCTGTTGGCGCACAAGACCGCGCCCGACCCGCTCGACACGATCTCGGTGTTGCTCGAATTCCGCTCCGGGATCAGCGGCATCCTGGCCGCGGTGCGCTCGACCCCGGCGTTCTGGCGGGTCCATGTCTTTGGCCGGAACGGCTCGGCCGAGGCGCTCGGCCGTACCGAATTGGTGCTGCGCAAGACGGGCGAGGAGCCGCAGCGCGTCCGCCTGACGCCGCTCGATTCGGTGCGCGCCAACCTGGAAGCCTTCGCCGACGCCGTCGCCGGGGTCGCACCCTATCCGATCGGCCCCGATGAAATGGTCGATGTCGTGGCCGCCTTCGAGGCGATCGGCAAGGCCGCCGCCTCGGATGGCCGGATCCAGGATTTGTGATCGCCGGGCCAGATGGCTGAAACCATGGCTGAAACCCTGGCCTATGGCGCGTGGCGTTCGCCGATCACCTCGGATCTGATCGTCGGCGATACGATCGGCCTCGGCGACATCCTCATTGATGGCCGCGACGTCTACTGGGTCGAGGGCCGGCCGCGCGAGGGTGGGCGCAATGTCGTGGTGCGCCCTACTCCGGCCGGCGCGATCGAAGACATCACCCCGGCGCCGTTCAGCGCGCGCACCCGCGTCCACGAATATGGCGGCGGCGCCGCGACGGTCGTGGACGGGGTGGTCTTCTTCAGCAATTTCGCCGATCAAAGGCTCTATCGGCAGTCTCGCGGGCAGGCGCCGGAGCCGCTGACCCCGGAAGGGGGCGGCTGGCGTTATGCCGACGGGCTCGTCGACAGGGCGCGACGGCGCTGGATCGGGGTGCGCGAGGAGCACGGCGCCGACGGGCGGGTCGACAATACGCTGGTCGCCGTCGAACTCGGATCGCTTGCGCCGGGACCGGGGCAAGTGCTGGCCCAGGGCCATGATTTTTACGCCTCGCCCACGCTGTCGCCGGACGGCCGAAAGCTGGCCTGGCTCAGCTGGGATCATCCCGACATGCCGTGGGTCGGCACCCGATTGTGGCTCGCGCAAATCGGGGCCGACGGGTCGCTGACGACGCCGCTTCTGGTTGCCGGAGGCGCCGCCGAATCGATCTTCCAGCCGCAATGGTCGCCCGACGGCGTCCTCTGTTTCGTCTCCGACCGCACCGGCTGGTGGAACCTCTATCGCTGCGATCCGGGCACCGGCGAGGTCCGTCCGCTCTGTCCGCGCGACGCGGAGTTCGGCCAGGCGCAATGGGCGTTCGGGCAATCGACCTACGCCTTTTTGTCGGCCGAGCAGCTGGTCTGCGCCTATACCGAAGGGGGGACCGACCGGCTCGCGCGGCTCGCCATCGCCACCGGCGGGCTCGCCCCGATCGAAACGCGGTTTACCGATTTCGCCCAGATCCGCGTTGCCGGCGGCAAGATCGTCTGCCGCGCCGGGTCGCCCGCCGAGCCTTCTTCCATCGTCACGATCGACCCGGCGACTGGCGCCGTCGAATTGCTGCGCCAGTCGGCGCCTTCGGTCGCGGACGATGCGCTGCGCCGCTATTTCTCGGCGCCGCGGCATATCGAATTCGCGACTGAAGGCGGGCTCGCCGCGCACGCCAATTACTATCCGCCGGCCAACCCGGACTACGGCCCGCCGGCCGGTGAAAAACCCCCGCTCGTCGTCAAATGCCATGGCGGCCCGACCGCCGCGGCATCGAGTGTTCTCAGCCTCGGGATCCAATACTGGACGAGCCGCGGCATCGCCGTCCTCGACGTCGATTACGGCGGCAGCACCGGTTATGGCCGGGCCTATCGCGAGCGCCTGAAGGGGGCGTGGGGCGTCGTCGACGTCGACGATTGCGTCAACGCCGCCCGCCACGTCATCGCCGAGGGCCTCGCCGACGGCGAGCGCTGTGTCATCACCGGCGGCAGCGCCGGGGGCTATACGGTCCTCGCGGCGCTCGCCTGCCGCGACCTCTTCAAGGGCGGCGCCAGCTATTACGGGGTGAGCGATGTGGCCGCGCTCGCCCGCGACACCCATAAATTCGAATCACGCTATCTCGACTGGCTGATCGGCCCCTATCCCGCGGAGGCCGAACTCTATCGCGAGCGCTCGCCGCTCACCCACGCCGAGCGCCTCAGATGCCCGGTCATCTTCTTCCAGGGCGCCGACGACCGTGTGGTGCCGCCCAACCAGACCGAGATGATGGTGGACGCGTTGCGCCGTCATGGCATCCCCACCGGTTATTTGTTGTTCGCCGGCGAGGGCCACGGCTTTCGCCGCGCCGAAAACATCAAGCGCGCGCTCGATGCCGAGCTCTATTTCTATGCGAGCTTGATTTTCCGCACCCGCCTCGGCTTCTGACGCCCCGGCTTCGTCTAACCGCCGTCCTCTGATAGGATGGGTCGAGCCCGGCGAGGGAGCATCGATGCCCAAGGTCACCTACATCGAATATAACGGCAGGGAGCACCGGATCGAATTGCCGGTCGGACGATCGGTCATGCGGGGCGCCGTCGACAACAACATCCCGGGCATCGATGCCGATTGCGGAGGCGAATGCGCCTGCGCCACCTGTCACGTCTATGTCGACCCGGCCTGGCTCGCGACGACGGGGCTCCCGGCGGAGGGCTCGCAGGAGGCGAGCATGCTGAGTTTTGCCGCGCTCGCCGAACCCAATTCCCGCCTCTCCTGCCAGATCGAGATGCGCGAGGAGCTGGACGGCCTCATTGTCCGCATGCCGGAAGGACAGCACTAGCGTCACCCAAACGGGGAGACAGTTCGATGAACGACATAATGGTTCTGAAGGACGCCCACAGAGTGGCGCTCGACGACATCGACGTCAGCGATCCCAAGCTCTACCAGGACGACGTCTATTACCCCTACTTCGCCCGGCTGCGGCGCGAGGACCCGGTACATTACTGCCGCCAGAGCCTCTACGGCCCCTATTGGTCGGTGACCAAATACAAAGACATCATGCAGGTCGAGATCAACCACCAAGTCTATTCCTCGGACCTCGCGATCTCGATCCTCGATCCGCCGAAGGGCCTGGAGCGGCAAAGCTTTATCGCGATGGATCCGCCGAAGCACGACGAGCAGAGGCTGGTCGTCAGCCCGGCGGTCGGGCCGAGCAACCTCGCCAACATGGAAGGACTGATCCGCGAGCGCACCGGACGCATCCTCGACGGCCTGCCGCGCGGCGAGACGTTTGACTGGGTCGACCGGGTGTCGATCGAGCTGACGACGATGATGCTGGCGACGTTGTTCGATTATCCCTGGGACGACCGGCGTCAGCTGACCTATTGGTCGGACGTGGTGATCGCCGATGTCCGCTCGCCCGAATCGCCGGTGCACTCGGAGGAAGAGAAATTCGCCGAGCTGACCAAGATGACCCAGGCCTTGGGCAAGCTGTTCCAAGAGCGGGCGCAGCTGCCGCCCAAATTCGACCTGTTGTCGATGCTGGCGCACAGCAATGCCACGCGCAACCTGCCGTTCCGCGAGTTCATGGGAAACCTGTCCTTATTGATCGTCGGCGGCAACGACACGACGCGCAATTCGATGACCGGCGGCCTCATGGCGCTGAACGAGCACCCGCAGGAATACCGGAAGCTACGCGACGACCCTTCGCTCATTCCGGGAATGGTGTCGGAGATCATCCGCTGGGTGACCCCGGTCATCCACATGCGGCGCACCGCCAAGGAAGATGCCGAACTCGGCGGGAAGCAGATCAGGAAGGGCGACAAGGTGGTGATGTGGTACGTCTCGGGCAACCGCGATCCCGAGGCGATTCCGGACCCCGACAATTTCATCATCGACCGGCCGCGCCCGCGCCAGCACATGTCGTTCGGCTACGGCATCCACCGCTGCGTCGGCAACCGCCTCGCCGAATTGCAATTGCGCATCCTTTGGGAAGAGGTCATGCAGCGCTACCCGGTGATCGAAATCATGGGCGAGGCAAAGCGCACCTACTCCAACTTCATCCACGGCATCCGCTCATTGCCCGTGCGCATCCCGGCGTAAGGGTCTACACCGGCAGGAGCGGCCGGTGCGGCGGCGCGGGGAGTTCGACCCGGATCGGGTCGCCTTCCGAGACATCGCCGCCGGTGAGAACGATCCCCATGATCCCGGCCTTGCGGACGAGGTTGCCGAGGGTGTCGCGCGCCAGGGTGGCGGCCATCAGGCCCGGCTGAAGCTTGTCGAGCTGACGGCACGGGTTGCGCAGCCCGGTCACTTCGACGACCGCCGCCGGGCCCAGATGCAGGCGCGCGCCCGTCGGCAGATGGAGGAGATCGACCCCCCGCGTCGTCACGTTCTCGCCCATCAGCCCGGCGCCAACATCAAACCCGGCCTCGCGCAATTCGTCGAAGAGCTCGGCATGGATCAAATGCACCTGGCGCAGATTGGGCGTACCGCCAAAGCGCTCGATCCGCGAGCGGTGCTGGACCGTCTTCCCCTGATGCGCGTCGCCCTCGACGCCAAGCCCGGCCACAAGGCGGATCGTTTCCGCGGTCGTCTTCGTCAAGGTGTGCGTCGGGCTTAGGCTTACCGCGGTTACGATCCCGGTCATGGCATCAACGCTCCTCAAAGACTGTGAAGCTATCGGCGAGGCGGTTGGATCAACCCGGCACGTCCTTCGAGACGCCCGCGACGCGGGCTCCTCAGGATCAGGTTTTTCTTTAATATCATCATTAACTGAACCTCATCCTGAGGAGGCGCGAAGCGCCGTCTCGAAGGACGCATATTTCCCATGCACCGCCTGTTTGCGACAATCCGCCGATCCGTTCGCTCGCCCTCAGCGGTTGCGGAAGGCAGGTTTTTTCTTGGCGATGAAGGCCGCCATCCCCGCCTTCTGATCCTCGGTGGCAAAGGTCGAATGAAACAGGCGCCGCTCGAAGCGCACGCCCTCGGCGAGCGTCGTCTCGAACGCGCGGTTGACCGATTCCTTGACCATCATCGCCATGGGTTGCGACAGTTCGCTGATCTTTGTCGCCACCGCGAGCGCTTCGGCCATGAGCTTGTCGGGGGGCACGATCCGGCTGACAAGGCCGGCGCGCTCGGCTTCCGCGGCATCCATCATCCGGCCGGTGAGGCAGAGATCCATCGCCTTCGCCTTGCCGATGGAGCGCGGCAGGCGCTGAGTTCCGCCGGCCCCGGGCATCGTGCCGAGGTTGATCTCGGGCTGGCCGAAGCGGGCATTCTCGGCGGCGATGACGATGTCGCACATCATCGCGATCTCGCAGCCGCCGCCGAGCGCGAAGCCGGCGACCGCGGCGATGACCGGCTTCCTGCATTGCGCGACGCGCTCCCAGCCGCTGGTGATGAAGTCTTCCCTGTACGCCTCCATGTAGGTCTTGTCGGCCATTTCCTTGATGTCGGCGCCGGCGGCGAAGGCCTTCTCGCTGCCGGTGAGGATGATGGCGGCGATTAGGGGATCGCCCTCCAATTCGTCGAAGGCGCTGCCGAGTTCGGCAATGAGCGCCGCATTCAATGCGTTCAACGCCTGCGGGCGGTTGAGGGTGACGATGCCGACCGCGCCCTGCCGCTCCACAAGGATATTGGCGAATTCTGTGCTGTTCATCGGCGCCCTCTCGGCCCAATTCGTGCCACGGTGGACATGATGCCATCCTTCCCGCATGCTGTCAGGGCGCCATCGCTCGTGGCGCTCGGAAATGGGGGAACCCACATGGCCAAGGGACAAAAGCGCAGCAACCGCGAAGTAAAGAAGCCGAAATCCGCCAAGAAGAAACCGGCCGTCGCCGCCCGGTCGACGATCACGACCGCGGCACCCAAGAAGTGACTTGCCGCCGCCGGCGCGGCGGGTTGCCGGCTTCGCGCCGGCCCCCGGCGTGGAACGCGAAGGCGGCATGACCGACAAGCCCGTCGATCTCGACGAGCATCGCGGGATGGCGGCTCAGAAAGAGACCGAATCCCGGCGGCTGCTCCACGGGGTCCAGGCCGATCAGGCGGCGTTGCGGGCACGGATGGAAGAACTGGAAACCGTTATGGCGGCCGCCGAGGCGATGACCTGGCCGGAGGCGGCCGCAAAGGCGCGGTACCTGATCGAGCTCTATGCCGCGACACAGGATGCTCAAGACCCGCGCCGCCAAAAGCTGATCGCCGGGGTTCTCGCCGATCTCGCGCGGCTGTCCGAGTAATCACCATATAAGGGGCGGGATGAATTTTCACCGAGCACCCGCCTCTCCGATGAGCGTGCCGCCCGGAAGTCAGATGTCCCATCAGGGAGCAGTTCGATATGGCAAAGAAAGAATTCGCGAAATTTGTAGGGCCTGACGGCGCGGCACGCGAGGCGGAGGCCGCCAAAACGACGCGGTTGCGCGCTCTTCGGCTGGCCAGGGAAGCGGAGGTCGCCGAGGAAAAGAAAGATGCGGCAACCCGCGAGGCCGCGGCGAAACTCGAGAAGGCGCAGTCGCGCCGGCGCGTTCGCACGCCCACTGCGGCGGAAGTGACCTGAGCTAACGCTGCCGCTTAGCGCAGTAGAACGTCGAGCGGCCGGACTGGACGATGCGGCGGACGCCCTCGGCGCAAGTGCAGGCCGAGCAGGGCTCGCCCTCCTTGCCATAGACTTCCCAGCGATGCTGGAAGTAGCCGAGTTCGCCGTTGGCCTGGACATAATCGCGTAACGACGAGCCGCCCGCCTCGATCGCCTCGCCGAGCACCGCGCGGATCGCGGCGGCGAGCCGCACGGCGCGCGCGCCGGCGACCGTCGCGGCGAGCCGGCGCGGCGACAGCCCGGCGCGGAAGAGCGCTTCGCAGACATAGATGTTGCCGAGCCCGGCAACGATGCGCTGATCGAGCAGCGCCGCCTTGATCGGGGTGAGTTTGCCCGCCAATGCCCGGTCGAGATAGGCGCCGTCGAAGCCCGGTTCGAGCGGCTCCGGCCCCATCCCCGCCAATAAGGGATGCAGGCCCGCGGCGCCCCGCTCGAGATAATCGATGAGGCCGAACCGGCGCGGGTCGTTGAAACGCACGACGGTGCCGTCGTCGAGGGTCAGGATGACATGGTCGTGCTTCTCCGGCGGAGTGTTGGTCAGGCCGGCGGTGATCCGCCCTGACATCCCGAGATGCAGCAACAAAAGGCCGGTGTCGCCGAGCTCCACGAGGAGATACTTGCCGCGCCGCGCGAGCGCCCCGATGCGCGCGCCCTGGAGCCGCTCGGCCAGCATCGGCGGGAACGGGCGCCGCAAATCCGGGCGGCGCAATTCGGCGCGCACGATCTGCCGGCCGCTGATGCGAAGCGCCAACCCGCGGCGGATGGTTTCGACTTCGGGAAGCTCGGGCATTCGAAATCTAGCTGCTGACGCGCCGCTCGGGCTATTGTTCCTGCCTGATGAGCGTCGACGAGACAAGCGATAAGTCCCCGTACCCGCCCCCCGGGCAGACTGCCCCCACCCTTCCCTCCCCCGCGAGCGGGGGAGGGTTAGAAAGGGGGCAGCCGGAGGCTGATTTCGGCTTCCGCCGGGTGCCGGAAGCGGCGAAAGCGCCGCTCGTGCGCGCGGTTTTCGACAGCGTCGCCGGGCGTTACGACCTGATGAACGATTTGATGAGCGTGGGCATCCACCGGCGCTGGAAGGCCGAGATGGTGCGCCGGCTCAACCCGCGCCCCGGACAGTGCCTGATCGACGTCGCCGGTGGCACCGGCGACATCGCGCGGCGCGCGCTGCCGGCTCTGATGCCACCGGGAGCTGGATCGGCGGGGGGTGGGGTCGTCGTCTGCGACGCCACCCCTGAGATGCTCGAGATCGGCCGCGCCCGCGCGATCGACGACGGCATTCTCGCCGGCATCGAGTGGCTCGCGGGCGACGCCGAGGCGCTGCCCTTCGCGGACCGCTCCTTCGACCTCTACACGATCGCGTTCGGCCTGCGCAATGTGACCCGGATCGAGCGGGCGCTTGCCGAGGCCAGGCGCGTCCTCAAGCCGGGCGGGCGTTTCCTCTGCCTCGAATTCACTCCCGCGGTCGCCCCGCTACTGCAGCCGCTCTACGATTTCTACAGCTTCCAAGTGCTGCCGGTGCTCGGGCGGATCGTCACCGGCAATCCCGATGCTTACGCCTATCTCGCCGAAAGCATCCGGCATTTCCCGTCGCAAAGCGGGCTATTGGACCAGATCGCCGCTGCCGGGCTGGAGCAGGCGAGCTACCGCAATCTGACCGGGGGCATCGCGGCGCTCCATTCGGCCTGGCGGCTCTGATCGAACCCGGGCGGTGTTCGGGCCTTTCCGCAGCGTACGCAACCTCGCCCGTCTCGTCCGGATCGGCCTCACGCTGGCGCGCCACGACGCCCTCTTCCCGCTCGATACGCTGGCCGGCGCCGCCCCGGTGCTGCGCCTCACCCGGCTCGTCCGGCGCCGCGACGCGACCGCCGCCGCGCGCCCCGGCGAGCGGCTTGCCGCCGCCCTCAGCGAACTCGGCCCGAGCTTCGTCAAGCTCGGCCAGATCCTGGCGACCCGCGCCGATCTCCTGGGCGACGAGATCGCCGAGGACCTCGCACTTCTGCAGGATCGCTTGCCGCCGTTTTCCGGGCGAGAGGCGCGCGCCTTGATCGAAGCGGAGTTCGAGGAGCCGCTCGAACGCCGCTTCGCGAATTTCGACGAGACCGCGGTCGCCGCGGCCTCGATCGCGCAGGTCCATTTCGCGGTGACGACCGAGGGGCGCGAGGTCGCGGTCAAGGTATTGCGCCCGGGGATCGCCGACGCCTTTGCCCGCGACCTCGACCTCTTCCGGTGGCTCGCCGATCTCCTCGAGCGGACCCGCCCCTCATTGCGCCGATTGAAGCCGGTCGAGGTCGTCGAAACCCTCGCGCAATCGGTCCGGATCGAGATGGATCTGCGGTTCGAGGCGGCGGCCGCTTCCGAGCTCGCCGAGAATTTCGCGGGCGACCCGACCTTTCGCGTGCCGCAGGTCGATTGGCAGCGCACCGGGCGCACGGTCTTGACCACCGAGCGCGTGACCGGGATCCGGGTCGACGACAAGGAGGTCCTCCTCGCCGCGGGGCATTCGATCGGCGATCTCTTGCGCCACGCGGCCGACGCATTTTTCAAGCAGGTCTTCCGCGACGGCTTTTTCCATGCCGATTTGCACCCCGGCAACATCTTTGTCGATGCCGACGGCGCGCTCGCACTCGTCGATTTCGGGATCATGGGCCGGCTCGACCGCCAGACGCGTTATTACCTCGCCGACATGCTGATCGGGTTCCTCACCGGCGATTACCGGCGGGTCGCCGAAGTGCATTTCGACGCCGGCTACGTGCCCAAAGGGGGCTCGATCGACGCCTTCACCCAGGCCTGCCGATCGATCGGCGAGCCGATCCTCGGGCGCCCGCTGCACCAGATCTCGATCGCGCGC
>Ga0210394_10005934_pt1 | contig 13464 bp, 7 predicted proteins | sample IncBWC12MmetaG_FD_160121 | JGI IMG/M metagenome (GOLD analysis project Ga0210394, IMG submission 160121) | Forest soil microbial communities from Barre Woods Harvard Forest LTER site, Petersham, Massachusetts, United States - Inc-BW-C-12-M | ecosystem: Environmental > Terrestrial > Soil >...
GCTGGCTACCGTGGACGGGACGAGGCCGCGATCGGACAGCGAGGCCAGTTCGACGATCCACCCCCCGTCTTCAAAGTCGGGGAGGAGGTGACGAACGGCTTTGATGGCGAGCGAGGTCTTCCCGATGCCGCCGGGGCCCGTCAAGGTCACTACCCGATAGGCGGAGATGAGGTCTCGGACAAACTGCGCAGCCGCGGCCCGACCGATCAGGCGCGTAATGAGCGGGGGAAAATTGTTCGCCGGTGGCGCTCCGGATGTGCGGGTCAGGGGTGAATGGACCCTCGCGGCGGTTGCCTCCCGCTGCTGGGGGGTCCAGCTCCCGAGCAGGCGATAGCCGCGACCGGAGACCGTCTTCAGCATGCCTCGATCAGGGCCTAGCGCCTTGCGGACTGCGGAGATGTGAACGTGGAGCGTACCTTCGCCGACGATGGCGCCCGGCCACACCCGTTCCATCATATGGTCCTTGGTGACGAGCTCGGTGGCCGATTGGACGAGGACCGTGACGATCTCGAAGGCCCGGCCGCCGAGCGGCACGGGAATCCCGCGCGACCGGAGCTCCCGCCGGCCAAGGTCGATCTCCCATTGATCGCACGCATAGACCACATTTGCGCTTGCTTCGGACACCTCCGGCCTCGCGGATTAGGCAGGCTGAGATTTCGTCGTACATTGAGATTTTGTCTTACATGGTGATGCGCGCAATACTCCTGCCGTCAAATAAACTGCCGCTCACGACCAGAGCCCGTCTTCAGCCGAAGCGTATTGTCAAACTTGCGCTGCGGTAACACTGCACCGCGCGCAACGGCACCAGTCGCGATCCGAGTCCCACGGTCCGTGGGCATGGACGACGGGTGTGATCTTTGAGAGATAGCTGCCGTGATTTAAGAATTCTTAAGATCGGCCCTAAGGAATCGCCCTCCGAGAGCGGCTACACCACCTAAGTTCCGAGGAGGTGTGCCATGCCCCGCGCCGTGCACGAGACCACCGCCGTTACCGCAACCGCGCTTGCCGAGAGGTTCCACCCGAGCCCTCCGCCCGACATCATTGCGGAGGAGCCCGAGTGGGCGTTGAACGCCCCGGAGCAACCCGCGAGCGACAGCCAGCCGCGGTGTCACGAAACTCAGACAGAGTTGGCGTCCGCGAACCAGGTCGCATTCCTAGAGCAGCTATCGGCGTCGATTGCCGAAATCAACCAACCGACCAGCGCTGTCGTCATGAACGCCGAAGCCGCTCTGCGGCTGCTCCTCGCCCAGCCGACAGATACGGAAGCAGTCCGGCGGTTGCTCGCTTGTATCGTCAAGGACGGAATGCGCACTGGGGACATCGTTCACCGCACCCGTGCGCTGATCAAGAAAGCGCCGCGACGGTGGGAATGCCTGGAGATCAACGCTGTGATCCTCGAGGCCATAGACGTAACCCGCGATGAGCTCGTGATGAAAGGCGTCTCGGTGCAGATGAAACTGGCAAAGGACTTGCCGCTGGTTCAGGGCGATCGAGTTCAACTGCTGCAAGTTATGGTCAATTTGATCATCAACGCCGTCGAAGCAATGAGCCCACATGCCGCAGGAGCGCGCGACCTGGTGATCCGCACCGTCAAAACCAAGTCAGGCAGCGTGCTCGTCGCCGTGTGTAATTCTGGTCCGGGCGTGGACCCTGAGAATCTCGAGCGCGTCTTCGACGCATTCTTCACCACGAAGGCCGATGAGTTCCGAATGAACCTATCGATCTCCCGCGCGATCATCCAGGCGCATGGGGGACGACTGTCGGCGACCAAGGGCGCGGCCCAGCGCACCATCTTGCAGTTCACCTTACCGGCGGCCACGGACAGGGCATCGTGAGTTAGTGCTCGTCGCCGCGTCAAGTGCCTGCGCGATAGGCTGTGAAATTGCTGCGGTGCATGTCTCTTGTTGGCACGGCGCGTCATTTCGCTGCGCTGCGGAATTTGGTCGCAATCGGGGCTTAGCGGACATCGATCAAGCCGCACCGATCAATCTCGATTTATGAGTACACGCTACCTGGCGGGCTTACGCGCCGAAACAGAGAATTGTTGAACGGGATCAATCTGATTTGCCTAGTCCAGTCCCATTTCCAAAAATATTTCCCTTCGTCGCAGACCCAAATCAAACCTATATCAATCGCGTCCCGTCCCACAGAGGGGCGGCTCGCGATCGTCACGGACGCGGGGCGGGATGCGGTGGACGCGGGCGGCGCTTCTGACGAGGGCGCGTGCACACGGACGGTGAAGTCGTGTGGTCCTGACGCCCCGACGCTGGCGTCAAGTTTGCGGAGGCGACTCCGCAGGCGACGGTGGCAAACAAGCCCGGTCACCGGGGAGAGCGCGATATAAGCCGTAAAACCATTGCGCGGGGAATGCCGGGTGTTTCCGGTGTGACCGTGGTGACCAACGCGTGTGCTTTCTACACACCACACGCGGCTGCGGGCGCATCGAGCGCCCGGCATTCCCTGCGCCCTCTGATTTCAAGGGCGGGACGTTTCCGGTAAAACTCGCGCGCGAGCCGCGGCGAGATCGCGAAGTTGTGTCCACGCACTGCGGGCTGTTTGAAATGTGAAATCGATGATTGAGCGGCCAGAAGCGCCGTTTCGCCCTTTCTTCTCCTTCTCCCCGCTTGCGGGGAGAAGGTCGGGATGAGGGGGACCATCCGCGGATCCCGAAGGACCAGGTACGCGGTGAGTCCCCCTCACCCGGAGACTTCGTCTCCGACCTCTCCCCGCAAGCGGGGCGAGGTGCACAGTAAGCCGGGACGATCGCGAGTTTACCCCGCCCTGCTCCGCCCCAGCGCAGCGCTGACCAGCGCGCGATAGGCGCGTTCGGACCAGGTCGCGGGCTTGTCGAGCCCGAGCCGCGCCAAGCATTCGTTGTCGGCCGCATTCGGGGCACGCGTCAATCCCTGCCACAATAGCCCGGGCAATCGTAAGGGCGAGCGTTGCGCCTCCTGAAGCATTTGCAAAGCCGGGATCAGCCGCTGCTCGACGTCGGTGAAATCGCTGCCGAAGGGAAAGGATGGCAGCAGGCCCGCGTCGCGGGCGGGCTTCAGCGCGTTCGCGATCCGATCCGGATAATTTTCGCGATAGGCGACCTGAATTTCAAAGTCTTTCGCAAGCTTGCCGGCGTCCTTGGCCTGCTGCGCAAGTTCGCTCTGAAAGCGGGAATCGGCGACCTGCAGCATCGCCGCGATCACCTCAGCGTCGGATTTTCCCCTGAGATCGGCGACGCCGTATTCGGTGACGACGATATCGCGCAAGTGCCGCGGAATGGTCTCGTGGCCGTAAGCCCAGCGAATGTTCGATTGCGGCGTGCGGCCTGCCTGCCGTGTCGCCTCGACCGTGAGTATCGAGCGTGCGCCTGAGAGCGCGAACGCCTGCGCCACAAAATTATACTGTCCGCCGACCCCGCTCACGACCTGGCCGTCTTCGAGTCCATCGGAAATCACCGCCCCCATCAAGGTCGCCATCATCGCATTGTTGACAAAGCGGGCATCGAGGCGGGCACGCCGCTTTGAGTCCTCTTCTCCATAGAGTTCATTGGTGAACGACACCGGCATCATCTGGATCCGCGCGATCTGACCCGGCGTCATTTCGCGCAGGCTGCGATAAAACGATTTCGGCCCGAGAAAAAACGCGCCATGCAGCACGACGCCATCGACCTCGCGCTTGAGAATGCCGGCGTCGATCAGGCCGAGAAACGCCTCGAACAGCATTTCGCTGACGCCATAGAGTCCCTTCTCGAACGCTCCCGTTTCCAGCGCATCGAGTTGTTGGGTGGCCGGCGTCAGCCGCTTCATGGTCGCCTGAAATTGTGCGTTGTCGCGGTGACGAAGGATCAACCCTTGCGCCAGCGCGTCGCCGACCTGCCCGATCCCGATCTGCAACGTACCGCCATCGCGCACCAGGCTCGCAGCGTGAAGGCCGATGGCATATTTGGTGTCGCTGATCGGCTCGGATGGCGGTGCGAACAGCGGAAACTCGGTCTCGGGGCTATCGAGCACCGCGCTGAATTCCTCGCCCGGCAGATCCCCTGCGCCCGGCATGAATGGCAGTTCGGAATTGACCTGCCCGATCAATTTGAACGAAGCCCGGCCATCGGCGCGCGCCCGCAGGATGTCAAGCGTAGTGTCGGTGTTGCAGCTCAGGCTGTAGCGGGCAACGCCATCGACCACGCGCCTCGCCACCAATTGGGTGACGACGTTCATCCCGCGCGCCAGCAGGTACGACGACGCGTGGGTGTAATTGGCGGAGATGTAATGCTGCTGGGCGAACGGCACGTGCAGCCACCTCCCCGCCAGAAAAAAGAACTCGATCACCCGGACATTGGGCGGCAGCGCATTGGCGCGGAGCGCGTCGGCATAGGCCAAATCGGGATAGCCGCCAAACAGCCGCTCGATCACGGGCGCGATGAAGCGCCGCTCAAGCAGGCTCACTGGCTTCGGCTTCTCCAGCGTCAACGCCGAAAAGAAAGTGAGATTGATGGCGCGGTCCGCGACTGCGCGCGCATAGAGCGCGTTGACGATGTGATTGGCCTTGCCGAGCCCCAGCGGCAAGCCAACCATCAGATTGGTCCCGACGTCGCGGATGATATCCTCGGCGATCGCCTCAGGACTGGAAAACAGTTTCGGCATACTTTTCCCTTCGAGCGATACAAGCCGGAATTGCCGCGACTTCCAGGGAATCGCGCGTCGGGCGTCAGGCTATTACACTTCCATCCCGGATATCCCGGATTTTGCTGAAATGGGAGGTGATCGTGAAGCGGCTTTGCGGATCGATGATAATATCACGGCTAGCCGTATCCGCGCCGCTGCGATATCAAAATGGCTGCCGAATGGCGGTGGGTCAGGCCAAGAATTCCGGGAAGCGACTGCAACATCACGGGGAAGTCACGATGATGAAATTGTATTACGCGCCTCACACCTGTGCGCTGGCATCTCACATTGCGCTCGAGGACGCCGGCGCCGAATATTCGATCCAGAGGATCAGCTTCGCCGCCAATGAGCAGCGTACGCCCGGATATCTCGCAATCAATCCGAAAGGGCGCGTCCCCTCGCTGGTCACCGAGAGGGGAATATTGACGGAGACGCCCGCGATGCTCGCCTTCATCGCCCAGACTTTTCCGAAGGCCCGGCTCGCGCCGCTGGATGATCCCTTCCGTTTCGCCGAGGTGCAAGCCTTCAACAGCTATCTGTGCGCGACCTTGCACGTCGCCCACGCCCACCGCATGCGCGGAACTCGCTGGGCCGACGATCCGGCCGCCATAGCGGCGATGCAACGCAAGGTGCCGGATTCGGTCGGCGCCTGTTACGAATTGATCGAAAACAGGATGCTGCGCGGGCCGTGGGTGATGGGCGATACCTATACGATCTGCGACCCCTACCTTTTCACTGTCGCGCAGTGGCTGGAAGGTGACGGCGTCGATCCCGCGCGATTTCCGGAGGTGAGGGATCATCGTCAGCGAATGTCGGAGCGGGCCGCTGTCCGCAAGGCCATCGCAGAGGAACTTGCGGAGGAGCTTGCATGAATCGCACTGCAGCCCTGCGCTGGCGCAAGGCCCTTCCCGCCTGACGCGCCCCTCTGTAATCTGGTAGCCAAGGCTGCGGCGAAGCGACGCCGGGCGCAGGCATCGAGAAGAACCCCATGGGACAATTGCAGTGCGCGATCATACTGATCGCCGGGTTCTTCATCGCGCTGAGCAGCCCTTGCGCCGCAAAGGTCGTCAAGTTCGAGATTGTGCGGGTGGAATCGCCGGCATTCGAGGGACGGACCTTCGGTGTGGTCGGCACTTACGACCGGATCGTCGCGCGCGCGACCATCGCGGTCACGCCGGAGAATCCCCGCAATACGATCATCGTCGATCTCGACCGCGCGCCGCGCAATGTGAGGGGCGAGGTCAAGGCGGTCGCCGATGTGGAGATCTTGCGGCCGACGCTTGCAGCCAGGGGCAACCGGGCGCTGTTCTACGAAGTGCTCAATCGCGGCAACAAGCCTGGACTGGCGCTGTTCAACGACAATCCCGTGGTCGTCAACGATCTCGCGAAAGCCTCCGACGCCGGCAATGGCTTCCTGATGGATCGCGGCTACACGGTGGTGTGGAGCGGTTGGCAGGGCGACATCGCGCCGGGTGGCGGACGAATGACTTTTTCACCGCCCGTCATGACCGACGTCACCGGGCTCGCGCGCGAGGATTTCATCTTCGACAACACGGAAAATCCGGCCAGCGCGACGCTGAGCTATCCCGCGGCCGATCTCGATCCCGCGCACACCAGGATCAGCGTGCGCCAGCGCGAGGCCGATCCGCGGGCAACGCCCGCAGGCCTCGAAGTCAAATTCGAGAGCCCGACCAGGATTTCGATTCAGCGGCCTGAGGGTTTTGACGCCGGCGCGATCTATGAGTTCATCTACACCGCGAGGGATCCCAAGGTGATGGGCCTTGGCTTCGCCGCCACCCGCGACATCGTCTCGTTCCTTCGCAACGAGACCGCGGATGCGGCGGGGAACGCCAACCCCGTCGCCGGCCGGATCGACCGCGCCATCGGATTTGGCCTTTCCCAAAGCGGCCGCTACCTGCACGACTATCTCTATCTCGGCTTCAATGCCGATGAAGACGGCCGCATCGTCTTTGATGGGCTGATGCCGCATATCTCCGGAGCCAAGAAGACCTTCACCAATTATCGCTTCAGCCAGCCCGGTCGCTCGCCCTATGAACACGCCGACATGCTGTACCCCGGCGCGGATTTTCCGTTCACCTATCCCGTGATCACGGACACGCTCACGGGCAAGAGCGACGGTTTCCTGGCGCGCTGCCTTGCGGCCGGCAATTGTCCAAAGATCATCAAGACCGACAGCGAGCTCGAGTTCTATCAGCAGCGCGCCTCGCTGGTCGTGACGGATACGCAAGGCCATGCGCTCACCATGCCTGACAATGTCCGGCTGTTCCTGCTGTCGAACCTGCAACACTATGCACTCGCCCACGCCAAATCCGAGATGGCGAAGACCTGCGCCTATCCGACCAATCCCTTGAATGCGGGCCCATTGGTGCGAGCCTTGCTGGTGGCGCTGGATGCCTGGATCAGCAACGGCACGTTGCCGCCGGATAGCCGCTATCCCAGTCGCGCCGATGCAACGCTGGTGCCGCCTGCGATCGACGAGGTCGGTTTCCCCCACATCGCGGGCTACCACTATCCGAGCCGAATTGCGCAGCCGACCGCGCTCAAATCCGATGAGATGCCGCCGTCCAAGGGCGCCGCCTACCCGGTGTTCGTACCGAAGACCGATGCCGATGGCCGCGACCTCGCTGGCGTCCGGTTGCCCACGCTGGAAGCGCCTGCGGCAACCCACACCGGCTGGAATCTGCGCAAGGCCGGCTTTGGCGAGGGCGAATTGTGCGACAATAACGGCGCCATGATTCCATTCGCGGCAACCCGCGACGAGCGGCTGAAGAACAACGATCCGCGCCCCTCGCTGGCGGAACGTTATCCGAACGCCGGCGACCGCGCGACAGCCGTTGCGAAAGCGGCGCAGCAATTGGTGCGGGAGCGCTTGCTGCTGGAAGACGACGCGAAGCTATTCACCCCGAACGTCAACTAGGCCTTCACAACTGCCTTGCGGACAGGTTAGGAAACGTTCACGCTGTCGGCAATCAATTGGCGCGGAACGAGCGCGGAGGAGATTTTATGGCCATTGGGGAGGGTATACAGGCAATCGAGCGCCGCACGATCGCAAAGGTCTCCTGGCGGCTGCTGCCTCTGGTCGCCCTCGCCTACTGCATCGCCTATATCGATCGCAGCAATATCTCCTTCGCGGCGCTGACCATGAACAAGGATCTCGGCTTCAGCGCCTATATCTATGGTTGGGGCGCGGGGATCTTCTTCTTCGGCTATTTCCTGTTCGAGATTCCGAGCAACCTGATCCTGGAAAAAGTCGGCGCGCGGATCTGGATCGCGCGGATCATGATCACCTGGGGAATCATCTCCGGGCTCACTGCCTTTGTCACGGGGCCCACAAGTTTCCTGGTCATTCGTTTCCTGCTCGGCGCGGCGGAAGCCGGCTTCTTCCCCGGCATGATTCTTTATTTCACCTACTGGTTTCCCTCCCAATATCGCGGCCGGGTGATCTCGACGCTGTTTATCGCCCAACCGGTCGCCAACGCCGCCGCGTCAATCGTATCAGCCGCCATTCTCGGAATGGACGGCGTGCTCGGCATCAAGGGCTGGCAGTGGATCTTCATCATCGAGGCGTTCCCCGCCGTGCTGCTGGGACTTGTCATACTCAGGGTGATGACGGACCGTCCGGCGCGCGCCGACTGGCTTGCCGCGGAGGAAAAGACCTGGCTTCAGACGCGGATTGACGGAGAAAATCGTCAGGTCGAAAGCGCCGGCCGCCTGACGTTGATGCGAGCCCTGGCCGATCCCCGCGTCGTCGCGCTTTCGGCGATCTACCTGATGAGCGTTACCGCAAATTACGGCATCGTGTTTTTCATGCCGCAGATCATCAAGGGTATCGGGCTCACCAACATGATGACCGGCCTGGCGTCGTCGGTGCCCTACATCATCGGCACCATCGGGCTGATCGCATGGGGCTGGTCGTCCGATCGGAACAATGAGCGCCGCTGGCATCTGATCGTGGCCTCGACCGTTGGCGCGCTGGGTCTGGCTTTCGCCGCATGGTCGGGCGCTTCCTATTGGGCGCTGATCGGAATGTCCGCCGCGACCGTCGGCATTTATGGCTCGCGCGCCGCATTCTGGCCGATGCCGTCGCTTTTCCTCACGGGCACGGCGGCGGCGGGCGCTATCGCGCTGATCAACGCAACGGGAAATCTTGGCGGCTATTTTGGCCCCTTCATCGTCGGTTGGATCAAGGATTCCACCAACAGTTTTGAAGCCGGCCTGTATTTCCTGGCCGCCTGTTCGCTGATGTCCGCGATCATCGCGTACTTTGCCGCGCGCGCCGCGGGCGATCCGGGAGCCATGGCGCGCGCGAATGCGACTGCCGCCGCCGAATAACGCCAAATCAAGAAAATAGAGAGGAGACGACCCGATGCTCAACCGACGAAATCTTCTGCTTGCCTCAATTGCCGCCGGAGTAGCCATGCCCAACCGAACCGCGCTCGCAAAAGCGGCACAACCCACTACTCCCGTGAATTTTGACGTTCCTGCCGGGGCCTGCGACTGCCACACCCACATTCACGGCGATCCCGAAAAGTTTCCGTTCTTCGCCGGCCGGGTCTACACGCCGGAGCCGGCGTCACCCGAAGAGATGGCGGCCCTGCACAAGGCGCTGCGCATCGAGCGCGTGGTGATCGTGACACCGAGCGTCTATGGAACGGATAATTCGGCGACGCTCTATGGCATCAAGTTCCGTGGCAACACCGCGCGCGGCGTGGCCGTGATCGACGCCAAGACGCCGGAGAGCGATCTCGATGCCATGGGCAAAGCGGGCATCCGCGGCATCCGGATCAATCTCGCTACCAGTGGCGTCAACGACCCGAGCGTCGGACGCGCGCGGCTCGAGGCCGCGATCGAACGCATGAAGGCGCGCGGCTGGCACATCCAGATCTATACCAATCTTCCCCTGGTCCCGGCGATCAAGGACCTCGTCGCCAGTTCCCCCCTGCCGGTGGTGTTCGACCATTTCGGCGGCGCGGAGGCATCCCTTGGTCTCGAGCAGCCGGGCTGGGCGGACCTCGTCGAACTGGTAAAGTCGGGCAAGGCCTATGTGAAAATCTCCGGCGCCTATCGCTTGTCGAAGCAGGCGGCCGACTATCCCGACGCTGTGCCGTTCGCCCGCTCCTTGATCGCGGCGAACGCCGACCGCATCATCTGGGGCACGGATTGGCCGCATCCGAATTCCGTGACGCCGCCGGATAAGAAGCCGACCGACCTGACGCCGCTGTTCCAGATCGACGACGGCCGTCTGCTCAACCAGCTCCCGGTGTGGGCGCCGGATGCGGCGATCCGCAAAAAGATTCTGGTCGACAATCCGGCCAAGCTTTACGGGTTCTGAAGGCAGGCCTGCCGAGCGGCAGCTTGCTCAAATAACCGAAGGCGCGCCCACCTCACGGGCGCGCCGGCCATTGCGGCGGGTGACTGCCGAGCGGCATCACCGGGCGCGCCCACGATGCAGGCGTTCTCGATAGCTTCGCCGAATGGCTGATGGAGCGGAGCTGGCCGAAGCCCGAGGGCACCTCTTCGACAAAAGGCCTGATCGCCTCCCCCTTCAAGTCTTCGGTCTTGAGGCCATCGGCCAGTCGGCCGAGATTCCACAACCATCGTCCGGTCTGCGCCAACGACACACGGACATGCCAACTGCCGCCTTCGCGCGACTGACGGGCTTTCGCCATCATGGCGCCGAACGCCATCAGGTAGCCGGTGGCGTGATCGAGCATTTGTGCCGGCAATTCCTTCGGCCCATCGACGCCGGCCGCCTGCCCTTCGGCATGGTTGAAGCCGGTCGTGGTCTGCACCAGCGAGTCAAATCCGCGGCGGTCCGCCCACGGCCCGACGTGGCCATAGGCCGAAAGCGACACGAAGACGATGCCTGGGTTGATCCGCGCCGCCTCTTCCGGCGAGAAGCCGAGGTTGGCCAGCGCCCGCGGCCGGTAACCTTGCGAAAAAATATCCGCGCTCGAGAGCAGATCGCGCAAGCACCCCCGCCCCTGCTCGCCCTTGAGCTCGACAAAGCTGCTCAGCTTGCCGCGGCCGGTGTCGATCGTAAGCCACGGGATCGCCGGAAGATCGGGACCCGAGATCAACAGCACATCGGCGCCGTGCGCAGCGAGCGTGCGGCCCGCGACGGGACCGGCGATCACCCGCGACAGGTCGAGCACGCGCAGCCGGGCCAGCGGACGATGCCCTCTTGGCCACGGTTTTGGTGCGGCCTCGCCGATCTTTTCGATCGCGATCACCGGCAATTCGGCGAGCGCTTTTGCCTGCGACAGGTCGGACCATTCGTTATAGGAGCGCATCATCGCAACCACGCCGCCCGCGGCATAGGCCGCGGTCTCGAAGGCCTCGGCGTCCCACTGCATCAGCGCGGCCTGAACGTCGTCGCGTTCGGCCTTGCAGCTCAGAACCCGGCACACGGCATCGCGGTGATGGGGGAAATTGGTGTGCAGCCGGACGAAACGCTGATCGCGGGTTTTATATACGCCGGCGATGGCGTCCCAGGCCGGCGGAGGCGTCTGGCCATCGACACGCAGGTAACGCTCGCTGCGGCATTCGACGACGGCGTGACGCATGTCGACCGCGACATCCTGGCTTTGCCGGCTGCGCAATTTCCAGATATGCGCGGCGGCAAGCCCGGCCGCAGCGATGCTGGCTTGGGCCGCGGCGGCGACACGAAACGACGATGGCAGCTGCGGCTCATCGCCCGTCAGAGTGATGGCGTCCAGCGCGGCGGGCTCGCCGCCGGCCAGGGTCCAGAGGTCAGCCAGAATTTCGCGGGGGCTTTGCATGAGAAGTCCTTCAGAGGCGCGGCGCGACTTTATCACTGCCGTCATTCCGCGAAAGCGGATGATCCGGTACGTCGAGAAGGTTAAATCCCTCACGCCCGCCGCGGCGTACTGGATACCCGCTTTCGCGGGTATGACGGTTGAGTATGTGGCAGCTCACCCTACTAATGAAAATCTCGCGAGGGCGGCAGGATCCGCACGTTGCGGGGGTGGCGGATTTTCTGGGCCGGATTGCCCGGATGATCACGCCGGTCGTCATTGAGCGGCTCGATCAGTGCGGGGCCGGCCGGCACCGCAGGTTTCCGGCTCAACGCGTCATTGGCGAGACCGACGAGATCGCGGGAGCGGTCGAACAGTCTTTCGGCCACGAGATGCACGACTTTTTCCGGGCTGCTTTGAATATAGCCTTCGACCAGCACCAGCCGCGCGCCCATCACTTCTTTCCGAAAGCGTTCCATCACCTTCGGCCACACTACGATATTGGCGATGCCGGTTTCATCCTCCAGCGTCATGAAGACGACGCCCTTGGCGCTGCCCGGACGCTGCCGCACCAGCACCACGCCGGCACAGCGGACATATTGCCGGTCCCTGGCATCGGACACGGATGCACAGGCGATGACGCATTCGCGGTCAAACCTCGACCGCAGAAATTCCATCGGGTGGCCCTTCAGCGACAGGCGGATGGTCTGATAATCCGCCACCACATGCTCCGACAGCGGCATCAACGGCAGCGGGTGCGCCTCTTCATCCGGCTGCTCGCGCGCGGCAGCGGTTTCGAACAGCGGCAGCGGGATGTCGTCGGGCAAACGCCGCACCGCCCAAAGTGCGGCGCGGCGGTCGAGCCCGATGGAGCGAAACGCATCGGCGTCCGCCAGCAGGATCAGCGCGCGCTTGGGCAGCGCGGTGTCGCGGGCGAAATCCTCAAGCGAGGTAAAGGGACGGCGTTTTCGCGCGGCGACGATGCTCTCGGCCCAATCGTCCACTTCTGCATCATCATGTGGCATCGATGGTGCAACACCTCTCCCATAGGGAGAGGTCGCGCCGAAGGCGCGGGTGAGGGGCGCGCTCTCTCGTGGAACCTGAACCCCCTCACCCGATTTGCTGCGCAAATCGACCTCTCCCCGTTGGGGAGAGGTGGTCTGAGATCGCGGCCACGACGATTCGACCACGGAGCATTCCGCAAGCGCATCCCGGAACGACGATTGTATTCGCTTCAGCCTTTCCTCGTCCGGATCGGTCCATCTGAATCCGTCGATCTGGCGAAAGCCGAGACGCACGGCGTGATACTTCCCGCTTTTCTCCTCCAGCGTATTCTGGGCGTAGCTGAAGGACACATCGATCTCGCGCACCTCGACGTCGTTCTTGCGCGCGTCGCCGACGATCTGTGCCGGGGCGTAAAAACCCATCGGCTGGGAATTCAACAATCCGCAGCAAAACGCATCGGGATGAAAATGCTTCAGCCATGACGAGACATAGACAAGCTGCGCGAAGCTCGCGGCGTGGCTTTCCGGAAAACCGTAGCTGCCGAAACCCTTGATCTGGTCGAAACAGTTTTTCGCGAATTCCGGAGCGTAGCCGCGCGCGATCATGTTGTTGACCATCTTGGATTCGAACTTGCCGATCGTTCCGACATTGCGGAAGGTCGCCATCGCGCGGCGCAAGCCGTTGGCCTCCTCAGGGGTAAATTTCGCGGCCTCGATAGCGATCCGCATCGCCTGTTCCTGGAACAGCGGCACGCCAAGCGTCTTGTGCAGCACCCGGCGCAATTCATCCTTGTCGCCGTGCGCAGGCGATGGCGACGGATAGACCACTTTCTCCTGGCCATTGCGCCTTCGAAGATAGGGATGCACCATGTCGCCCTGGATCGGACCCGGACGCACGATGGCGACCTCGATGACAAGATCGTAAAATTTCCGCGGCCTCAGGCGCGGCAGCATGTTCATTTGCGCGCGGCTTTCAACCTGAAAGACGCCTAGCGATTCACCCCGGCACAGCATGTCGTAGACCGG
>Ga0210394_10005935_pt1 | contig 13460 bp, 14 predicted proteins | sample IncBWC12MmetaG_FD_160121 | JGI IMG/M metagenome (GOLD analysis project Ga0210394, IMG submission 160121) | Forest soil microbial communities from Barre Woods Harvard Forest LTER site, Petersham, Massachusetts, United States - Inc-BW-C-12-M | ecosystem: Environmental > Terrestrial > Soil >...
GTCGCGACTCGCCGTCAACGTACGCTGGGGCCGCAGCAACAGCGACAATCGTCGCTGCGGGGTATTCGCTGCTCAGTTGGTGGTTTGGCGGCTGAGCGCGGCGCGCTACCTCCTCGGACGCGTCGCAGCCGATGTGTCGTGGCAAATTGGGCCACAGACTCGCCATCAAAAAGAACCCCAAGTCCGGCTACGCGTCGTCTCCTACGTGGAATCTGGAATGATTAAATCCGATCTCGTTTGGCGCATACGGCATCAGAGCGCGCACCTCCGCCTTCAAGACGCTGAGAAAATTGTCGACGCCATATTCGACGAAATTATCGCTTCACTGGCCCGCGGTAAGCGGGTCGAGCTGCGCGGCTTCGGGACGTTTTCTATCAAGGTTCACAAAGCCCGAATCGGCCGCAATCCCCGGACTGGCGCGCAAGTCCCAGTCCCAAAAAAGGCTCACCCCCATTTCTGGACAGGAAAGGAAATGAAGGAGCGGCTCAATCGGTCTTAACGTTTTTCCCTTAAGGTTTATTTCAGTTCGGCCTCGCAGCGCGCACCAGTGGCCGTTATCTCATCCGCGGGCTGAGTTTCCCCGACGTAAGTCCCCGACGCTCAGCTTAAGGGCGGGGCTGTACCCCCGGTCAGCCCACCTTAGGGCGGCGCTCGGTGTCGAAGCTCTATCTTTTGTTGATCATCGATCGGCGTCTTGATGACGCTAGCGTGGATTGCCGTATTTATCTGGGCTGCGATCTATTTAGCCCAGCATGTTTTCTGATAATCGGAACGCCCCATGCAAAGCGATGTGTTTCCCTGGGCCGTGGCCGCCGCGATAGCTGTAGCCATCGCGCTAGGTGTTTGGCTGTCCGGTGTTTGGTTTGGCTGATGAGCGTGGTGTAAAGCTGTGGACATTACGGTCCGCACCTCTTGACCAGGCCTCTCCCAGGGCGTCGCCATTGGATGAGAACCCTTGGAGGCGAATCATGTGGGCCGCGCTGCTCAAGGGCGGCAACTCACGCCTGGTTCCCCTGCATGAACATTTGGCCGCTCAAGGGTTCCTCAAATTCGTTTCGGACCATACGGAAGGCCCGCTGTTCTACAACGTGGCTAGGAGGGCTAAGCGCCAAGACAGTGTCAAACAGAAGAAACCGCCCTACGCGCAGGTACGCCAGCGGCTCGCCGACTGGGTTCGCAAGCTGGGAGTTAAGGACCCGCATGTGCAGCCCAATCACGCATGGCGACATACTTTCAAACAGATTGCGGACCGCTCGGGCATATCGGAGCGCATGTCTGATTACATCACTGGTCATGCGCACAGGAGCGTAGGAGCAGCCTACGGAGCGCCAACGCTTGAGGACATGGCTGAGGCGATGAAGAAATTTCCGCAATACAAACTTGATGACTGAGCTACGGGCGACGAACTCGACAGGTGCGCGCGGCGGACCCTGAGGTCCGCGCATTCGTGAGTTTCAGGAAACTGACACATGGGGACGTCACAGGTGGCGCTTATTAAAGAGACCGAGCCAAAGACCACGAGTAGGCCGCATCAGCTCCTGTTGAGGGAGATCGGAAGCGACCCGGAAAAGTTTCAGTGGCGCATTCCTCAATTCAATAAAGTTGAGAGCGCTGAACATGTGCGGACGCTCGTGCGTGCCCTTATCGATACTGAGCCGTCAGCAGTGTGATTGCGTGCTTCGGATTGTCTAAAGTAGTTTTCAATGTCACATGGTGCGCCTGGGGCGCATCTGACGTCGCTGTCGGACGATGAGCCGCGCTGGTCATGATTATCGCTCGCTGATTGCCCGAGCCGTTGACGGCCTTCACATCAACGTGCGCGAGACCCGACTGGCGCTCTACGAGCGGGCCCGAAAAGCCCAGCTCGGCAGCTTTGAGCCGACAATTTCCGATGTTGATTTTAGGCGCGAGCGAATGGCACTCGAGAACGCTATTCGCTCGATAGAAATTGAGGCCGTGGCCAGCGACGACAAGCAGGCTAATAGCGACCGCAAGATCGTGTCCGACTACGCAACCTTCTTAGAAAAGACCGAAACGAGGCAAGATTGTTTCTACGATGCGAGCGCGTTGCCTCACCCGAAGGAAACGATCATCGCGGCGATCGAAAGGGAAATCATTCGGTCGCCACGTGAAGAATACGTAGATTGGTTGCGAAACGGCGCGGTGTTTATGTGGAGTTATCTGGAGGGGGTTGGACCCTATCCCATGCCGTTCCCGGGCGTGGACACTTCGCAACCACCGCGAGGTAGCGCCTCGGCAGACCCCCACGTCGAGTTGAGGCAGATAATCGCCAGTACAGAATTTCAGCGCGACGTAGAGAGGTCTGCGAACTTTCTGACCATAGCCGAAGAAGAAAGCAATGAAGTCGAGAGGCGGATAGCGGCGGCTATTAGCATTCGGAGGGCAGCGCGCGGCGCGTAGCAGCAGAGCTTAGGTGTGCGAAACTGCCGCGCGGCCTGGCATTGTAACCGCCCACCGCATTGTTAGATCGCCTTTACCGGCCGTGCCGGGCGGCAACCCCATCCCCCGACAGTGCGCCGCCCAGCCCAGAAGCCTAAGTGAGGCAACACAAACTCCAACAACCCCAGGCGCGTACCCTTGCTTGGGGTTCTTTTTGTGGCGACCATTTGCCTTTGAGGGTGCCTCTCACGAAATTGCGGAAAGTCGTGTAGCAGCGCGCAAGGCGCGACTAATAATAGTCGGGCGCTCTGGGCCCTTTGGCGCCTATAGCATCACGCGGGCGGATACACGGCTGACAACAACAACGTTACGGCACCTCGGGAGCCAGAAGAACCGCATACTAGAGGCGCGGTTGATATGGATGTGAGCGCGTTTAACAAGGGCCGGCCATAAGCGTCCACGTAGCTGCTTTATTGCAAATCGACAGGTTGATAGTGCCCATGGTCGTCAAGCTGGGTGGCCCATACTTTGTGTGAGCCCTGGTGCTCGCTTTGGCTGAAGCTGATGAGCGTCCCAAGACCCATGTCGAAATTGCGCAGACTTTCTAGCCCGTCAACCAACTTCTCGGTGTCAGGCTGGGCACCTGCGCGTTTCAATCCCTCCAGCAGCAAGGTGCCGTCGACGTAGCCTTCCAGGGACACATAGTCTGGCGCCTCCCCAGGAAAGTATTTGGCGAGCGCGGCTTTGTACTTGAGGATTGCCGACGCATAACTGTCCACCGCTGGAACCACCTGCGTTACGATAACCCCATTCGCATAGCGCGGCCCAAGTAGCATGAGTTCGCTCGCAAGCGCGGTGCTGCCCACGAAAGACACGTTGGTGTAGATCATCGTCGGGTAAAGATCGCGCGTTTTCTCAATGAACTTCGCGGCCGCCCGATAGGCAGCGACCATCACGACAGCCTTGATTGGCATCTTGTGCGCGCGCAGGCCCGCGACCGCATTGTCCACATCTATGGTGTTACGCTCGTAGCCGAGGCGCAGTATCGCACTATCGTCGCCACCCAGCGCACGCATCGCTTTGGCCACGCCAGCAAAACCCGCGTCTCCAAATGCGTCATGCTGGGCAAAGACTGCGATCTGATCTGGCCGCAGGTGCCGCATCTTCACAAGGTAGCGCACCACGGCATCCGTCTCCTCGGCGTAGCTGGCCCGATAGTTGAAGACGTAGCGGTCGGGCGGATCACGCCGCAGCAGGTCGGCACCCGTGAACGCCCCGAAAAACAGCGCGTGGTGCTCGAGAGCGTATGGCAGCGCAACCACCGCGGTGGGGGTTCCAACATTACCGACGAAGCCAAAAACCTGCTGTTTATCGAAAAGCTGCTTCATCGTGTCTGCGGTCCGCGTCGGCTCGTAGCCATCGTCAGCGACCACAAGCTTCGCCTGCCGGCTATTGATACCGCCAGTGTCGTTGGCTAGATCGAACGCGGTTTCGATGCCGAGCCGCATCTGGTTGCCGAGTTCTTTGGCCGCGCCGGTGAACGGCGCCGAGATGCCAAACCGAATTTCACTATTGGTCACACCGCGAATGGCCGGCGCGCTCCCGCTTGACCCCTCAGCAGTCGCAACGCGTGCCGGCGCCGGAGCAGTTGGTTGCGGGGCCGCCGTGACTGTCGGACTGGCGGCAGCCGGTGCCGCGTTAGTTGGTTGTGGAGCTGCCGATGCAATCGGAGGGCTAGCGGATTGCGCCGTATCAGGTTGAGGAACCGGCGACGCCACGGGAAGACCCCCGGCAAGTGAAGCCCCATTAGCTGGTTGCGGAGCCGCCGAAGCAATCGGCAGATGAGCAGCGGGCGAACTTACTTGTATTGGCGCTTTTGGGGTATCAAGCCTAGACGTGGCCTCGGTCGTATTGGTGCCGAACCCAAACGCCTGCCGCCATGTGGTCCCGTCAACGATGTACACTCCGATTGCGGTTCCTAACGCAACGGCAAAGATGATGGTGATAGGCCACCAGGGGTTCTGAGAAGTAAAAGAAGAAGAAGAAGGAAAAGAGGGAGGACTGGAGCTCATGATTTCAGGATTAAGCGACCTACGCCAAAGTTTTGGGTCGCTCGCGGGAATTTCGTTCTCGGCGCCGGTACCGCCCTGTTTATCGACTGATCGCAAAAATCTGGGAAATGCGCTTTCGGGGGCTCCGAGACCGCCTTGTGGGTTGACGGGGCGCACTGATTTTGGGGCGTAAGGATTGTCTGACGGGTTATCGAAATTCTTGTCGGCCGGATCACTCATGGACGCTACCTTCGGCTGATCGACGACGCCCCATAAGCAATGCCGGTCCGTTCGCTCGTGCCCACCTTCCGACAATGCTCACCATCATACCACTGCGCCAGGGCACTGACGATACACTTCGCTTGTTCTGAGTACACAAGGCTGGTACACAAACGCTAAATTGCAGCTCAAATAGTCTAGCAAAATCAGTGGCGAGCAAAGCAAAAGACAAATCCTGCCGCTCCGACCAACTTTCTCAAAACCGCGAGAACTACGGGGCCTGATGTGGCTAACGAAACTCCGCTTCGCCGCTCATCATCACTAAGTCCGCACTGGGGTTAACGGTGCGGGCGGACTCCCTCGCGGTGCCATTCTGTTCGCACACCAATGTTCAATTCGAGGTTTCCAGTCGGTCGCTGGATTTTGCAGCGCCCTGGCCGAAGCCGGGTTGCCGGACCGACACGGCGCTCCATACAGACGCCAACGATGCCGAACTACACGGCGAACGGGACCGCGCCCATGCCGCGATGAGTTTGCCGCGACCCCAGCCTCTGGCGCAAAAGTGGACACATCACCCAGCGGCTCAAGGCTTACGACGAATTTGCGATCCCATTTTTTCCAACTTGTCCGACCGAATAAGACCGTTGATAGCTGACCGTGCAGCTTCCTCGATGTTGGGGCCGGTGCGCCCGAAACCGAGCCAGCGCGCGAACCTTGGTATGCTCTCGCTCCGTTCCATCCAACCGCCACCATTCAGGCTTGCCAGAAACTGATCTTTCAACATCTCACGGGAATAATCGGAAATGTTGTGGCCTACGAGCGCAAATCCCCCGTCCTCCTCGTGCAAAATGCAGCGTCGAATCGCGCTGCGAATGATATTGTCCGTATCTGCTTGTCCCTTGCTCTCGGCCGGCGAGTAGCCCAGGGCTTCAGACAACTTGCCGGTCAGCTCTTCCCTCCCGAGGAAGTCGACGCGACCGAATATCGGGCGAATGCGCAAAATCATGCTGTCAATGTCTCGATCAGCGTTCAACGACTCGTCGAAGTCTGCCCTTTCCGTGTCGGCTGCACGATCGGGCCGCGTCGACGCGCCGAGTTCCGGGGGCAATGGTATCGGGTCTGCCAGCTTCGTTTCCTTGTATCTTGCGTGGGGAAAAGCCAGGCGAGCTGCCGGTGCAACTGCCGACCAAATACTATTTGGTGATTAATCTGAAAGCAGCTAAGGCGATAGAACTCTCAATTCCGGAGAAGGTCCTCGTTAACGCGGATGAAGTGATCGAATAGCGCTTTGCTGCAGTGCATGAGTCCGTTTATGGACCTTAACCGCCCCCCAGGCACAGCTAGGCGCGGCAGGTATTGGGTGAAGACCGGTCACGGCAACCAATGATCGGCGCGGCGGTTCATGACCCCGAAACGGTCATTCAAAACCTGAAGCGACGACCGGTTTTAATGGGTGTAGGGTCTGGTCTTGCCCCCGCGCGATTGCTCGGGGCCGAGGGTCAAATGCAGCGCGAAGCTGGGTTACAGCCGGAACTATGGTCTGCCGAGGAACGTGCAGAGCGTTTGGCTAGTCTGCTTACATTGTCCTATGAACCGATGTTTGCGTGGCGACTGGACGGACAGATCGAGTTCTGGAACGCGGGGGCGGAACGACTTTACGGTTTTCCATCGAACGAGGCAGTCGGGCACTCCAGCCACGCTCTCTTGCAAACCGAATTCCCAATCGAATTTACCGAGCTGCGTTCCCATTTGTTGAATGAGCGTTACTGGTCGGGCGAGCTACGTCACATCTGCAAGGATGGCCGCAAAGTAACGGTAGACAGTCGGATGCAGTTGGTCGGTGACGACACCGTGCTTGAAGTCAATCGCGACGTTACGCAGATCAAAGCTGTCGATATTCAGCGCAAGCAAGTCGAAGCGGCGCTTTCCGAAAGCGAACAACGATTGCGTTTCCTTGCATCCATAGTCGAGTCTAGTGACGACGCAATTATAAGCAAAAGTCTTGATGGCATTATCACAAGCTGGAATAGAGGTGCGGAACGTGTTTTTGGCTACACTGCCGACGAGGCTATTGGCCAGCCCATCACAATCGTCATTCCACAAGACCGGCAAGATGAAGAGCGCGGAATTCTAACGCGCATCAGAAGAGGAGAGCGTATCGACCATTTCGAGACAATTCGACAACGTAAGCATGGCAGCTTAATCGTCGTCTCATTGACCGTATCTCCGGTCAAAAATGCAGAAGGCAAGATTGTTGGCGCATCAAAGATCGCGCGGGATATTACCGAGCAGAAGCGGGCTCAGGAGCAGATCGCCACCTTGGCCCGGGAAGCAGAGCACCGAAGTAAGAACTTGCTCGCAACCGTACAAGCAACGGTTAGTCTTTCTCAGTCCGACACGCCCGAAGGTCTAAAGCAGGCAATTGAAGGACGCATTCTGGCACTTGCGAATGTTCACTCGCTATTTGTCGAGACACGCTGGATAGGCGCCGAGTTATCGACCATCGCAACGCAAGAGCTTTCTCCGTATTCCGAGAAGGACGAAGGGCGCGTGCATATAGAGGGTCCGGAGGTTCTACTAGAACCGAACGCCGCTCAGGTCGTTGCTGTAACCCTGCACGAGCTGGCGACCAACGCCGCCAAGTATGGGGCACTGTCAGTGCCCAATGGCCAGATTGGTCTGAAATGGTCGCACGAGGCGGACGGTCGACTAATCCTTCATTGGAGGGAGATTGGCGGCCCCCCAGTGAAGACGCCTACGCATCAGGGCTTCGGCACGCGAGTTATTGAACGAACAATCGGCCAACTAAAAGGCAAAGCGTGCTTCGACTGGCATACGGACGGGCTTGGTTGCGAAATCACCCTTCAGGCGTGAATTCCGAAATTGGCCCTCACCAGACACGCCAACGAGCGGCCGTCGCGGCCGTTACTGGGGGCAAAGCGGACACGCCTCATCCTCGCATCAGATTGGATCAGTCCTTCCAGAAGTTCTTGAATCGATCCGGCGCCATTTCGGTGTATCGCACCGTGTGCATGATGTTTTTGTGGCCCATGTAGTGCTGGAGCGCCCGAGTGTCGTGTCCGTCGTTGGCGAGCTTGTAGCCGGTGGAGTGCCGCAGCATATGCGGGTGGATCGGGAACGGGAGCTTTGCCGCCTCTCCAGTCCGAGCGATCGTTTTCAGAAACCCCGCAGTCGTCGCCGGGCCGCCGCGCTCGGTCACAAACACATATCGAGACTCCATATTCTCGCGGCGTAGCTGGCGCAGGGCTCGAATTTCCTTACCGCTCAGCGGATGTACGTTATCGATCCCACCTTTGGCTCGGCGGACATGCAGTCGGCCACTGTCGAGCTCAATCTGATCCCAGCGAAGGCTACACACTTCCGAGGCACGCAGCCCGTGCCGATAGGTCAGCAGGATCATGGTGGCGTCACGGTGCCCATAGCGGGACCGCTTGCGGGCGGTGTCCTGGAGCCGCTCAATCTCCTTTTCGGTCAGATATTCCCTCGGCCGGAGCTCGGAATTAGGGGCTCTGCGGGGAACTGTCCGGTTTGCGATGGTTGAGGGGGCGGGCTTACGGGCGGATTTCCTCATGCGATTCAATCCTCGCGTTGTTCTCACTGTCTGTTAAGTGGTCATTATACGGACAGTATCAAGATGCAGGTTGGTAGACAGGTCGCTGGGGATGAATAGCGACCCCCTTGAAGATAGGGGCGGCTTAACCTGAATCCGCAGTCCCCAGGAGTATCCGAGGTTGTTAAATAGATCAATATCGCCTATTAGCGTTAGACCGTTGTGTGAGGGTGATTGTGGTGTCTGTAGAAGATGCCGACGAGTATCGACGACGAATTGGCGAGGTGCTTCGCCGCCACGGATTTGGCTGGGTCCTTGAGGAAGTTGAGGCCCAGATCGGCGAAGGAAAACCCAGTTCCAAGCAGATTTCAGAGCGGTATACCCCACCTGCAGATTCGATGTTTACAGTTCAAACTCCGAAGAGACGCCGCGCAAGCTTGGTGACCTCAGAACCCTACTCGGCATCGGAGCGCCTGGAGATCCTGCTACAAGCAATTAGAGCTGCGATAATTCATCGCTCAGTACTCGAAGCAGCGGTGCTCAATCATGTGAAAGGTATTACCGAAATCGAGTTTCAACCGGATGCATCAACTGCCGAGGTAGAGGGCACCCGTCTGGGAAGGCGTCACACACTAACTGTAAGCCGGTTGGACCCTGGGAGTAGCCTTCGACATCGAGCGGAGCACGTCTTAGCGCAACTCGAGGACGAAGCTCGTGCCGATACGTGAGGACTTAATTGCCGAAATTGATGCCCTCATTTCCTCCGCAGTATCCGAAGGGTATGAGCGTCCATCGGACACCAACGATGTTTATGAAAACTATGTGTGGGTTCTTTGCTTACTTGCAGCAGAGCGAAATAATGCGGCTATAAGATATGAAACTGTACGCGAAGCGAGCGCATCAAAGTTGATTTTCCGAACATCGCCTGGCGCGATATACACCACTGCCAATGATTATACACACGCAGTTCTCGAATTTCCCGATTGCTCACCCCTTGAGGTCCATGTCGGTGTTAAAGTCACGGGAATATCGCGCGTCCTTCACGAATGTGACGTTGCCGTCATAGATAGAGCGGAGGCACAGCTATGCAGGGCCGAACAGGTGCACCCCCGTGCAAGCAAAGTGTTGATTGCCGCGGAATGCAAGTTTTATACTTCTGCAATTCAATTAAATCTTGGGCGAGGGTTCCTGGGCCTAACGAGTGACATACACCGCAAGCAGAGGTACTTCGTCACTAATGCGCGATCGTCAGGCGCTTGGGGGATTGGCGTCGTCGTTCGTCGCTTACATGGACGAACACGAGGGCTTTTTCGTCGACCTATTCACCGGCCTCCTGTTCGTCGCGACTATTGAAGCCCATGACACTCGATGAAACAGTCAGGCCGATCTCCTCAGGAATCGTTCTTCTTTAAAACTGGCACCTCAGGCAATTTATTCGCTTTCCCCCGCATAGTCTCCGGCACACTGCGAAGCGCGTTGGACGCTTCGTTTATGAACTCATCATGTTGTTTCACTTCGTCGTCCGTTAATTCTCGAGCGTTGGGATTTGATTGTGGGTCCAGCACAAACACATCAATGCCAAGACCGATGAGCGGCGAAGCTAAGCGCCGCATAATCCTCGTTGCACCGACCGGCGCCGGTAAGACGATCATCGCTGCCGCCATCATCCAGGCTGCGATAGCCACCGAATTGTCGGAGGCCACCGATGATTTTTGACAGAAAGCGCGTGCTTGTGCTCGCCCACAAACGCCACGAAATTGATTGCTTACCATCAGTCTGAATGGGAATGCGCAGTACTTCCGAATTCTCGTGAGTCGGACGCCTTGCTACACAGCATCGCAAGGGCAATTCGAAACTATAGAGCCGCATTTTAGCGAAGGCAAAGAGTCACCTAAGTAGGGCGCTCACCCGCGAGATCATCAAGCAGATCTCCGCGAAGTTGTTTGAGTACAACATCGAGCACGGCGTCATCCAGGCCGGTTACATGACGCGACCCGACGAACCGGTACAGGTCGCATCGGTTCAAACGCTATGGGCGAGGGCCGTGCGAAGCAATCGCATAGAGTTGCCGGCCGCCGACCTGCTCATTATCGACGAGAGCCACCACTGTCCGGCGACCACCTACCGCAAGATTATCGACGCCTATCCCGACGCCATACTGGTCGGCCTGACTGCCACGCCATGCCGCGGTGATGGTCGCGGCCTGGGCGGCATCTTCGACGTCATCGTCGAATGTCCGCAGGTCGCCGAACTGATCGCGCAGAAGTATCTGGTAAAGACCCGCGTCTTCGCTCCGGTCGAACCGGACTTGAAGGGCGTCGAGACCCGCGTCGGCGATTATGTCGAGTCCCAGCTCGCGGAGAAGATGGACCGCGCCAATCTGGTCGGTGACATCGTTACGCATTATCACCGCTACGGCGAGCAGCGGAAAACCGTCTGCTTCGCCGTCAACGTCCAACACTCGCTGCATATCCGGGACGAATTTATCAAGTCCGGTGTCCGGGCTGCACACGTCGACGGGTCAATGCCGAAGTCGGACCGCGATGCCGTATTGGCTCGACTGGCGTCCGGTGACCTCGACGTCATCACCAACTGCATGGTGCTGACCGAGGGCTGGGATATGCCGGAAGTGTCCTGCTGCATCCTGGCCCGGCCCACGCGGAAGATGGGCCTGTACCGGCAAATGGTTGGCCGCGTGCTGCGCCCAGCGCCCGGCAAGTTCAATGCGATCGTTCTCGACCATTCTGGCGCCGTTTTTCGCCACGGCTTCATCGAGGATCGCGTCGACCGGACACTTGACCCGGAGAAGCGATCGACAAGTCCTACCCACGCCGCCCGGCTCGAGCGCGGCTACTGCCAGCGGATGCTCGAGTGCACCAAATGCAGATCGATCCGGATTGCCGGCGAGGCTTGCCAGCATTGCGGTTTCCTGCCCCAGCGGCCGCCCAAGGCCATCGTCTTCGCCGAGGGCGACCTGGCGCTAGTCGATCGCCAGCGGCGCGCCGCCCAAGCGATTTCAGATCCCAACGAGCGAATGCGCTGGCATGGGATGCTGACCCACATCGCTATCGAGCACGGCTACAAGGGCGGCTGGATATCTCACAAGTTCAAGGAAAAATTTGGCACCTGGCCGGCGACGCGCAGCGCCCAGCCGATGCAGCCGACGCCGGAAGTCCTGTCATGGGTCCGGTCGCGTAACATCGCCTATGCCAAGGCCAAGCAGGCGGTGGCATGAACCCGCGAATACCGTCGCTGGGATGGTGTGCCATTCCATGAGCAAAAACGGCCAAAACACTACATCTCAAAAAAACAGAATCCCGGACCACCCGTCCGGTCCACTGTGGACCACCCGTCCGGTCCACCCCTGGACCACCCGTCCGGTCCACTGTCCGCCCAAGGTGGACCACCCGTTCAGGCCATACAGCCGCGCCGGCCTGGACCACCCGCTCAGGCCATAACTAGTTTAACCACTCCCATACTGGCGGAGCCGAATGCGGGAGGAGGCAGTGTTGCGGCTGTCGCTGCCGATGGGTTGTCGCCATGAGCCGGCCCATGATCTTAGTAGGATGCTGGCCCCGCCGAATGTGTGCAGAGCTCGCGGCAACCTATTGCGGCGAACCGAATACTGCCGCCTTTTTAAAGCGCGTCGGAAAGGAATACCCTCTACCACGGGTGAACGACGGACGACGCCGGCTATGGCTTCGCGACGACCTCGACCAAGCGATTCTACCGCGAGAACTGGCAGTGGCGCGCGACGTGGCAGAGGATTTGTGATGTTCACAAAGCCATTGCCCCGTTTCGTCATTCCAAAGCCACTCGCCGGTGGGCGAATCGGATTTTATTTCAACGTGCCGACCTACTACCGCAAGCAAGGTTGCACGATTTTAAATGAGCCGCTCGGTTCCGACTATGTTGTTGCCTGCGGCGATAACGGCGACGGTGGCCGCGCCGCGGCACTGAACGGATTGTTCGACGAATGGCGCGCTATTCGGGCGGGCGAGCCGATAGAGAGCATCGCTCGATATGGTACAGTCGATTGGCTTTTCCGCGAATACAAGTTGAGCAAGGGCTATCTCGAGAGAGTTTTTGCGCGTAGCCGTCCCGATTACGAGCGTACAATGCTTTTGCTTGCCGATACCCGCACCAAGAGAGGCGATCGGATCGGTGATCGAAGCATCAAGGCTATTTCGCCTGCGAGTGCCGACAAACTTTATGAGTTGGTCATCCAGGGCCCGAACGGTTTGCGGCTCCGACAGGGTGAGAAGGTGGTAATCCTCTGTCGACGAGCCTGGGATGTAGTGCGGCGTCTTCACCCCGACGCCTTCAACAAGGACGTACCCAATCCCTGGACGGGCGTAACCACGAAACGTCGTGTCAAGAAAGAGAAGCCTGCGGTGGATCGTGAGGAGGTCTATGAATTTGCGTGGAAGGCGATCGAGGCCGGCTATCCGGAGCCGGCTGCCGCGGCGGTGATCTGCTTCGAGTGGCTCCAGCGCCCAGAAAACGTCCTGCAAGGCTGTCTCGCATGGCCGGATTATCGAGGGCGCGAGCATCCCACGATGGTGCGGATTTTCCATCACAAGACCGGCGCTGTGGTGTGGCATCCGCTCGAGGAGAAGACGGATGCCGGGACAGTGCAATTCTATCCGGACGCGGAGGCGGTTTTGGCGCGACTGCCGCGCCGCGGCGTGCCCATGATTTTGCAGTTCAAGCGCAATAAGACCACCGCCCCATTCAGGCCCAATCGAATGGCCAAGCTTGTGCGAAAGCTGGCCGACGACTTCGGCCTGCCGGCCGTATTCACGCTGGATGCCTGCCGGCACGGCGGCATGACCGAGCTGGAGGAAGCAGAACTGACGACCGGCCAAGGCAGAGCACTATCCGGCCACCGGACCGACCGCGCTTACTCGGGTTATGCCAAACGGACGCAGGAGCGGGCACTCGCCGCCACCCGAAAACGCCACGCTCATAGGCTGGCGAACGAAGAGAGCACAAAGTTTCAGAATGAGCCCCGGAAAATGTTTCAGAATGACCGAAGGGAAGATGACGCCGCCCTTGCCTAACCATTTGAGAACGAATAACTACCGGCGTCGCGGGGGAGTGTCCCGAGTGGCAAAGGGGGCGGACTGTAAATCCGCTGGCTTACGCCTTCGTAGGTTCGAGTCCTACCTCCCCCACCATCGCTGGAATGTACATCACAAAGTTCGCCAGGCGCCATT
>Ga0210394_10005936_pt1 | contig 13460 bp, 15 predicted proteins | sample IncBWC12MmetaG_FD_160121 | JGI IMG/M metagenome (GOLD analysis project Ga0210394, IMG submission 160121) | Forest soil microbial communities from Barre Woods Harvard Forest LTER site, Petersham, Massachusetts, United States - Inc-BW-C-12-M | ecosystem: Environmental > Terrestrial > Soil >...
CCATGGAGTCGAGCAGCGGCAAAGCCAATGTCACGCCAACACCGCGCAGAAATGTACGCCGGGGAACGTGCTTCTTGGTGATGAACATTTATCTGGTCTCCTCTTCTACTCTCGTTCTCATCTGAAATGGGGCGCTCTTGATTACGCCCATCAGGATGGACGTAAACTTGTCGTTATTCTTATCCGCATCGTGTACGATCGAGCGGATCACGGGCATATCGTAATATTCGACCCCGCGGCCGGTGCCGTAGGTCATCAGCTTCTCGGTAATCATGCGCACAAACTGAGGCGAGTAGTGCAGCAGCGCCTGTCTCAGCTCGATGGGGCCATTTACCTTGGTGCCATCCCACAGCACGGCGGACGCATCGATGGGGACACCTCCGTCGCCTCCCTGCTTGGTTCGCCACTTCGCGTCGGCGTCGAAATTTTCGAGCGCGAAGCCGATCGGGTCCATGAGTTTGTGGCAGCTTGCGCAAGGCTCATTCTTGCGGTGAATGGTCATCTGCTCGCGCAAAGTCAAAATCTTTTCCGGGCCGCCCTTGCTGTCTTCGAGGGGCGGAACGTTCGGCGGAGGTTCCGGAGGTGGAGTGCCGAGGATGTTTTCCAGCACCCACACGCCTCGCTTGACAGGTGAAGTCCGGAAATTCTGTACCCAGGTGACAGAAAGGAAGCTGCCTTGCCCCAGCAATCCTCGACGGTAAGCAAGCTCCGGCCCGAGAGTCACGCGGCGGAACTGCGAGCCGTAAATATTGGGGATGCCGTAGTGCTGGGCCAGCCGCTCATTCAGGAACGTATAGTCCGCCGTCAGCAGATCGACGACGCTGCGATCCTCCCGCATGATGCTTTCAAAGAGCAGTTCGGTTTCGCGGCGGAAACTCTTGCGCAGCTCGTCATCCCAGTTGGGATAGTAGACGCCGTCCGGCGATGTCGCCGGCAGATTCCGCAGGTACAGCAATTGATCGGCGAAGTTTTCGATTAAAGCCTGGGAGCGAGAATCGGCGAGCATGCGCCGCACCTGCTGCTCCAGCACCGTGGGATTGTGCAGCTTGTCCTGGGTGGCCAGGTTGATCAGCTCGTCGTCGGGGATGCTGCTCCACAGCAGGAATGACAAACGCGAGGCCAGTTCGAGGTCGGTGATGCGGTAAGGCTGGCCCGTCTTCGCGTTCACCGGTTCCTTTTCGGCGCGCACAAGAAATTGCGGGCTGGCTAGGATTCGCCGCAGCGCCAGCTCTATGCCGTCTTGAAACGAGCCTTCGCGGCGGCCTTCCTGGTAAAATCCCCACACCCATTCCATGTCGTCCGGAGTCGAGGGACGACGATAGGCGCGGCGCGTCAGCGTCGAAAGGATTTCCTTGGCGCAGGCTTCCTCGTCTTTGGAAGACGGACGGCACGTGAAGACTTTGCGAATGCTGCGCGAGTCTTCGGGACGCGTGGGAGTGAACGGTCCTTGAATCCGCAACAAGCCGATGGCCGGATAATATTGCAACTGCGGGATGCTGTTGTTTTCGAGCGACTTTCGCTCATACTGCTTAATCACGTCGAGGCTGGGCCGGTAGTTGGTGGCCAGGAACGTTGCGCCGACCATATGCGTGCCGGCGCGCACCGGGATGGTGATGGCGATAGATCCGTCGTTGTCGCCCGACATTCCCTGGGTCAACCCCACGCCAACGTAATCGGTCAGATGCACTCGCTCGCCGTCGATGAGGAATTCCAGTTGTTCGCCGGGAACATATTTCCCGAGCCCGAAGTTCTGGACCGAGAACTTGTAATCGCCATCGGCCGGGAAGGTATGGCGAACCAGCATTCCACCGCGGGTGCCGAAGGGCAAACCCTCGATGTGCTGGTTCTGCGAGGTATCGCCGGGCGCAATATAGGCAGATTCCGTGGGCGTCTTCCAATAGCCGACGGCCATGCGGGCGACCCTGGTGGCGGCCGTCATGTAAGCTTCGAGCAGCGTGGGAGATATCGTCAGCGAGCCCGCGACATTGTCAAAGCCCCTGGCCGAATCGTCCGGCGGCAGCAGCGTGGCGGTGTCGACTTCAAGATCCAGAAGATCGCGGACAGCGTTGGCATATTCGGTCCGGTTCAAACGATGTAGCACGATCGACCCCGGATTCGAGCGGCCCGCCGCCTTGCGGTCGATTTCCGCTTCGAGGAAGTCGCGGAGCCCTTCGTAGGCGGCCAAAGGCGGCCGCGGCATGCCCGGCGGAGGCATCAGGCCGGCGCGAAGTTTGCGCACCACCTTTTCCCACAGTTCCGGGTGATCGCCGACCGTGGTCAGATCCAGTTTCTCAAGCGAAAGATTGGCCGTCTTAAGTTCGTCGTCGTGGCAGGTGACGCAGTATTGATCGGGAGTTTACGTTCTGTTTGGGCGCGTTCGGAGGCGGCTGGGGGCGCGGCGGTTCTGGCGGAGCCGGACTGTCCTTCGGCTGGACGGTAGCCGATGACACAGGTCAGGAGCGCCAGACTACCCAGAACGAGGGGTTTCTTCATGGAAGCTACGGAATACAACATATAAATAAGACCATGAAGACCCGATCTGCACAAGATTCCGACGGTGACTCACCGACCTTGGTTCCGACCGCAAGAGGCATGTATCCGGCGTCTATCCTTACGGCCTGTTTACGATATAGTCCGCATTTAACCGCTCCCTCTGGTCGCGGCTCTGTTATGGCTTCCGAGCCGCGACCGAAGGAAGCGGTTGCTGGGGGCTGTTAACCCCCTTGAAACCGGAACATTTTTCGAATAGGCTTAAAGGCGCTAAGCTGCCATGTTATGCCGCTGCCCCTGTTATGCTGAAAGATCTGGACTTGGTCAACACTAGCCAAGTCACTACAAACCAGGCCGCTGAGGCGCAAATCGACCGCATCCTCCGGAGCGAAACACTTCGGAGCGCGGAAGCGCTTCGTCGGCTCTTGCGTTTCTTAGCCGACCGGCTGGCAGCCGGGGATGCGGGTCAATTGAAAGAGTACGCCGTCGGAGTGGACGGCCTCGGCAAACCCACCGACTACGATCCCAGGCAGGATTCTACCGTCCGCATTCAAGTGGGGAGGTTGCGCCACAAGCTGGCGGAGTTCTACAGGTCGGAGGGCTCGAACGATCCGTATGTTGTGGAGATCCCGAAGGGGCACTTCAAGCTGAGCGTGACGGCTCGGCCCGTCGCCACCCCAACGGTAGGGGATCGCGCGGAGGTGGTTCAACCGAGGGCCGCGTCTCACGTGTTGATGGGAGGGTTGGCCGCAGCGCTGGCGATTGCCGTCGCCTGGGCGGCGGTTGCTTCCATACAGCTCCGGCGTCAACAGCAGGAATCCGCGGTCTTCCGTTCCATGTGGACGCCCGGCCTGGAGCAGCTATGGGAGCCGTTTCTCTCGGCGCAGCGGCCCGTGATTCTGGCGATCGAAGATCCGCCGTTTGCCCAATTTGCAGGCTACGGCGTATACCGCGAGATGAATCTGAACAGTTGGGCGGACATCGAGAAGTCCCCGCGCATCGCCGCAATCCGCAAGCTGCTTGGCAATCCGGAGATCACGCCGAGCCACTACTATGCGCCGGTGGGCGAAGTGAGCGCCGCATTTCTCCTAGGCCGGCTGCTGGGCCCTCGCGTTCCCGCTTTTTCTCTTTCGGTGGTGCGGGATCTATCCTGGCAGCAGCTCGCCAGCCACAACGTGATTTACGTGGGAGCGTCGGTGTTCTTTACCGAGCGATTCAACGCTTTGCCGGCGGCGATTGACTTGGATTTCGATTACGCGCGGGGCGGCATCAAGAACGCGCATCCGGGTGCGGGTGAGCTGGCATTCTATCCCGAGCAGTTGCAGAATGCGTCGGAAAGCGGCGAGCTGTATGCGATCGTCACGCATGTTCCCGGGCCCTCGGGAGCTGGCGACGTGACCAGTTTTACCAGCATGCGGACGCCCAGCCGGCTAGGCGCGGTGCAGTGGTTTACGGACGGCGCTCACGCGAGCGAGCTGGTCGGACGCATGAAGAATCACGCGGGTCAGATGCCGCGCTACTTTCAGGTGCTGCTGCATGTGAAGTTCAAGGATAGCGTCCCGACGGAGACCTCCTATGTGCTGCATCACGACCTCAGTGGATCGGGTCGTGCGGCGAAGCCGGCACAGTAGCGGGAGGGCGCCGAGCGCTACTTACTCGCACGGATGTTTTCGGCAACGATGTGGCGCACGCACACCTGCGTGCCGCGTCGCCACTCCTGGCGACGCTCGGGCTCAGACGCTGCCGCCCGACGAGGTGTCGAGAAGAGTCTCGACACGGCACGCGTAGGCGCGTGCGCCACATCGCTGCGGGCAAATTCTGGTACAAAGGTGACGGTCGAATCATATGGAATCACATCCGGGATCAGGGATTGTCGCGCTGCCGAGCAACCACTCCGTGGATCGGACCGTGGAGAAGCTTGAAGGAATCCTTCAGGCCAAAGGTGTCAAAGTGTTCGCGCTGATCGATCACAGCGGCGAAGCGGAAAAGGCCGGCATGAGGATGCAGCCCACCAAGCTTTTGATCTTCGGCAATCCGAAAATGGGAACGCCTCTGATGCTTGCCTCGCCGAGCATCGCTATCGATCTGCCGCTCAAGATTCTGGTTTCGGAAGATAGCGAGGGCAAAGTGTGGATCTCTTACACCAGCCCTTCGTACCTTCAGGCGCGGCACAATTTGCCCCAGGATCTGATGCGAAACATCGCGGTGGTGGAGGTGGTGGCGGCTGCGGCGGGAGAATGACGTAAGGTCACTTCTTCTTCTTGGGCTGCGGAGCCACGTGATCTTCAAAATGCTCATGCAAGTGCTTGTGATCTTCGTGCTGCTTATCCTTACGCGCAACCGCGGCGCGTTTGTGCGCGGCGCTGAGGCTGGCGCGTCTCGAGGCCTCCGAGCTCACGGCGCTCAGCGATATGAGCTGCTCCAGATCTTTCTTGTTGCAGGCGGGGCACCTGGCGGCGGGGGTTGAAGACAGAATCAAATACTCAAAGCGGTGTCCGCAGCGCCGGCATTCGTATTCATAGATCGGCATGAGCGAAGTCTACCGCCTCCGCTTGGCCGCCAGCAACACGGCAATTCCCACTGCGATTGCGATTCCGCCGTAGACCGCCCATTTGATCTGTCCCGTCATGAAGCTTCCCGGCAGTACGTTGATTCCTTGCAGAAACCAAATCGCTCCGAAGAGCACCAGAATCGCGCCCATGATGTTCAATGTGACTTTCATGATGCTTACGATCCTCGCACGGGCGCTCGTTGCGTGGCTGGGGCTCGATGGCAGGTCACAGACCTGCCCCACTGGGCTGCAAAGTCATCGATCAGGGGTGGGGCAGGTCTCCGACCTGCCATTTTCGGGCACGCACAGCAAGCCAGTCTCGGAGTAAAGTCGGCGGGGTCGCGGCCGGGCGGAGGGATATAATCATACGAGTTCCTTTGAAGGAGGACTTATGCGATTGCGGGTTCTGGCGGCGGGATTTGTGTTTGTCGCCGTTACGGCGTTGGCGGCTCCGGTGGACGGCAAGTGGAGCGGGTCGGTATCGACCCCGGGCGGAGACTTTCCGGTGGCGTTCACATTTAAAGCCGACGGCTCAAAGCTGACCGGGGCGATGCAGGGAATGGATGGCATGGACATTCCCATCACCGACGGAAAGGTGGATGGCGCGAACATCTCCTTCTCCGTGACGCTCGACTTTGGCGGGATGCCGTTCCGGTTGGATTACAAAGGCGTGGTTTCCGCCGATCAGATCAAGCTCACGGGCGATGCCGGCGGGATGCCGATCGAGCTGGTGGTCAAGAAAACGCAATAGGCCGTGGTGACACAACCGGAATGAGGTTTATGCGAGCTTCTTTAATTTTGGTGTTGTTGGGAGCGGGCGTCGCGTTCGCGCAACCCATCATCGATAACGAGCGGGTGACTGTCTGGGACACCACGTCTCCCCATACCTATCAGCATGACTTTGTTGCGATCACGCTGGCGGATGGCGCGGCGTGGCTGGGGAAGAAGGGCGCCACTCCGCCTTCCCACGGCAGAACCATTGTGATCGAGCTGAAAGATAATGCGATTCCGCCGTTAGCAAACGCCTCCGGGTTTCCCAACGCGTTTCCGCGGCCAGGATCGAAGAAAGTGCTGGAAAGCAAGCGCGTGATTGTGTGGGATTACACGTGGACTCCAGGAGTGCCGACGCCCATGCATTTTCACGACAAGGACGTTGTGGTGACGTACCTGAAGGATGGTTCGCTGAAATCGACGACGCCTGCGGGCGAGGTCGTGATCAACGACTATACCTTCGGCACGGTCAAATACAATTCTCGCAACCGGACGCATACGGAAACGTTGGTAAAAGGGAGCCAGCGCGCGATTATCACGGAATTTAAATGAAGGTCGGCGTCTTCACTCCGCTGCTGTCGCCGTTTCCGCTCAGCGAAGTTTTGAAGAAGCTTAAGGCGCACGATATCTCCACGGTGGAGCTGGGCACCGGCAACTACCCTGGCGACGCGCACTGTAAGCTCTCGATGTTGACGGATCGCGCCGCGCTCGACACGTTCAAGCAGACGGTGGTCGATCATGGATTCTCTATCAGCGCGCTGAGCTGCCACGGCAATCCTCTGCACCCGGATCGCGACCGCGCCCGGCACGATCAGGACGTCAGCCGCAAGACCATCCGTTTGGCCGCGAAACTGGGAGTTCCAGTGGTGGTCGATTTTTCAGGCTGCCCCGGCGATTCGCTGAAGGCCAAGCATCCCAACTGGGTGACGTGTCCGTGGCCGCCGGATTATCTCGACGTTCTGAAGTGGCAGTGGGAGAGGGTGGTGGAGCCGTACTGGATCAAGCATGCGAAGTTCGCGGCCGATCACGGAGTGAAGATCGCCATTGAGATGCATCCGGGGTTCGTGGTGTACAGCCCGGAGACGATGCTCAGGCTGCGCGAAATCGCGGGGCCATCGGTGGGCTGCAATTACGATCCGAGTCATATGTTCTGGCAAGGTATTGGTCCGATTGCGGCGATTCGGGTGCTTCGTGACGCCATTTTCCACGTGCATGCCAAGGACACGCAGATCTACGAGCGCAATCTGCCGCGCACCGGCGTGCTCGATACCAAGCCTTATACCGACGAGCGCAATCGCGCCTGGATTTTCAGGACCTGCGGCTATGGTCACGGCGAGGGGTGGTGGCGCGAGTTTGTGTCGACGCTGCGGATGTTCGGCTACGACTCCGTGCTCTCGATCGAGCATGAGGACAGCCTGCTGTCGGCCGAGGAGGGCTTGAGCCGCGCGGCCGCGTTCCTGAATCAGATCGTTCCTCGCGAGCAGCCGGCGGCTGCGTGGTGGGTTTAGAACGCCATGCGGGCCGCGGTCGTTGGAAGCGGATTCATGGGCCGGGTGCATACGGAGGCACTCTGGAGGCTCGGGAATGTGGAAGTGGTTGCCGTTGGCGGTCGTGACGCGGCGGCGTATGACAAGGTGCTGCGGGACCCGTCGGTGAAGGCGGTGCACGTATGCACTCCGAATTCTTCGCACTACAAGATTGCCGACCATGCGCTTCTGGAGGGTAAACACGTTTTGTGCGAGAAGCCGCTCGCGGTTTCCGTGCGTGAGGCGAGGTCGTTGATGAAGCTTGCTCAATTGAAGAAGCTGCGCAATTGCACGTGTCACAATCTGCGATATTATCCGATGGTGCAGCAGATGCGGCGGATGCGGGAGGCGGGGGATCTGGGCGAGATCCTGGTGGCGCAGGGAACCTACTCGCAGGACTGGCTGCTCTACGATACGGATTGGAACTGGCGCATCGACCCGCGGGAGAGCGGTCCGTCGCGAGCGATGGCGGATATCGGGTCGCACTGGTGCGATATGGCGGAGCACGTCACCGGGCTGCGCATCACTTCGCTCTGCGCCGATTTGCAGACGTTTCATAAGACGCGCAAGCGGCCCCGCGGAGACATCGAGACGTTTGCCGGAAAGACCGCTGCGCCGCAAGAGTACGACGTGACCGCGATCGAGACCGAAGACTTCGGCGCGGTCCTGTTCCGGATGGGTGAGCGCACGCGAGGTGCGTTCACGGCCAGCCAGGTGTCGGCGGGCCGCAAGAACCGGTTAAGCATCGAGGTGTTCGGGAGCAGGAGCTCGGTGGCCTGGGATCAGGAGCGGCCGGATGAGCTGTGGATCGGCAATCGCAACGCCAACAACCAGGTGATCATCAAGGACCCTTCCTTAATGAAGGAGGCCGCGCGATCCTACGCGGATCTTCCGGGCGGGCACAGCGAGGGCTACGACGACACCTTCAAACAGGTGTTCCGGCGTTTCTATCGATCAATCGAGGATGCCAATACCGAGGCGGAATACCCGCAGTTCGCCGACGGCCTGCGCCAGCTTGTGATCGTGGAAGCGGAGCTGGCCAGTAGTCGCGCTCATGCCTGGGTGGATGTGCCATCGTGAGCGCGCCCGCGATCACCGAACGTGCGGTCTACGACAAGACGCGCCTGTTTCTGGTGAGCAGCCTGGCGATATGCACCGCCGGCATCGCCAACTCCATTCGGGCCGACACGGCTGCCGATCTTCAACGGACGTTTCTGGACCCGATCGACAAAGCCCACTCGGCCGAGATGATCGCGAGCGTGCTGGGCGTGCCGTTCCTGGGATTTGCGATCACGATTGCGATCAGCAGCCCTTTGCTGGATGTGATCGGCATGGGGTTCCTGCTTCCGCTGGCGGGCATACTGATGTCGGCGGGAATGCTGACCATGGCGTTTGCGGGCAACATCGCATCCGGCGCGCAGGTATACGAGGTGCTCTGGATGGGAGCCGTGGTGGCGGGCGTGGGCTGGGGTCTGGTGGAAACGGTCATGAATCCGCTGATCGCCGCGTTGTATCCCGGCGATAAAACCGCCAAGCTCAACGCCGCGCACGCGTGGTGGCCGGGCGGGCTCGTGATTGGAGGATTGCTGGGCGTGGGCATGTCGAATGCGGGGCTGGGATGGCAGCCGAAGCTGGTCCTGGTGCTGCTGCCGGCCGCCGCGGTGGTGATCCTTTCGCTCGGCGTGAAATTTCCGCCGACCGAACGCGCGGCCGCTGGAATTTCCGCGGGCGAAATGTTCCGCGAGCTTCTGAATCCCATGTTTTTCGTGCTGTTCTGTTCCATGTTCCTGACTGCGGCTTCCGAGCTTGCGCCGGGCGCGTGGGTGGATCTGGCGCTGAGCCGCACCGTGCACATGCCGGGCATTCTTCTGCTGGTATACGTCAGCGGCCTGATGTTCCTGATGCGGCATTTTGCCGGACCCTTGGGGCATATCCTTTCGCCGATTGGCGTGCTGTGGGTTTCGTGCTTATTGGCCTCGCTGGGACTGGTGATGCTGAGCTTCGCGTCCTCGCCCGTGACGGGTTTGCTGGCCGCCACGGTTTGGGGAACGGGCGTGTGCTATATGTGGCCCACGATGCTGGCGGCGGCGTCGGAGCGGTTTCCGCGCGGCGGCGCTCTATTGATGGGCTTGATGGGCACCGCCGGAACATTATCGATCCAATTCGTGCTGCCGCGCATGGGAGCGATTTTCGACAAGAAGAAGATCGAAGTGGCGGGCGGGGAAACGGCGTTCAACGCTCTGACGCCGGGTCCGGCGCTGGACCATGCGCTGGGCGTCGCGGCGCAGACGTCGTTCCGCGCGGTGGCGGCGCTGCCGGCGATCCTGCTGATCGTGTTCGGGGCGATCTGGCTGTACGATCGGTCGCACGGCGGGTTTCGGGCAAAGAAGCTATCTTAGGACGGTGCAACCGCCTCCTTCGGTCACGGCTCGGAAGCCGTTACAGAGCCGCGACCTGAGGGAGCGGTTAAACGCGGCAGGCCCCAACAGAGAAGGAGCAGGTACGATGCGAAGCTTATTGCCATTGCTGTTGACCGTGTTTCTCAGCGCCGCGGGCGCGCGGAGCCAGCTGGTCGAGGATTTCAATCCACCGCGCGGCAACTGCTGCCTGCCGGGGACGGCGCAGACGCTGGCCAATCAGCTTCAGGACTGGAACCAACTCGGCCGCTACCACGCGGCTAACGAAACGCTGAAGAAGCAGGCGGCCGATCCCAAGCGCGTCGTCTTCATGGGCGACTCGATCACTGACATCTGGAAACTTGCGGATCAGTTTCCGGGCAAGCCTTATGTGGACCGCGGAATCAGCGGGCAGACCACGCCGCAGATGCTGGTGCGCATGTATCCGGACGTGATCGATGTGAAGCCGGCCGCAGTGGCGATCCTCGCCGGAACCAACGACATCGCGCACAATACGGGACCGGAAACGCTGACCATGATCGAGGAGAATATTGAGGCGATGACCGACCTGGCGCAGGCTCACGGCATCAAAGTGATCCTGTGCTCGGTGACGCCGATCAGCGATTACGCCCGCAATCCGCAGAGCGTGCAGCGCCCTCCCGCCGACATTCTCAAGATCAACGCGTGGATGAAAGACTACGCCGCGAAGGTGCGCGCCGTGTACGCCGATTACTTCACCGCATTGGTGGACGACAAGGGGATGCTGAAGGAAGGCTTCTCGATGGACGGTCTGCATCCGAATCAGAAGGGCTTCGATCTGATGGCGCCGGTGATTGAGGCGGCGATTCAAAAGGCTCTGCAATAGTAGACTTGGGGATATGAAGCACATCGGATGGTTGGTGGTAGCCATGAGCGGCGCCATCTTTGCTCAGAATGGCACGGCATGGAAGTTCGCCGTCTCCGGCGATTCGCGGAATTGCGGCGATATCGTGATGCCTGCGATCGCCCAAGGCGTGCGCCAGAGCGGCGCGGAGTTCTATTGGCATTTGGGCGATTTTCGCGCGATTTACACTTTCGATGAGGACATGGTTCCTCCGGCGCAGCTCGGCTTGCCTTCGAAGGCCATGACCATCAGCCAGTATGAGAGCGCGGCGTGGCCGGATTTCCTCGCCCATCAAATCGCGCCTTTTGGCGATCTTCCGGTCTTCCTGAGTCCCGGCAACCACGAGATGATTCCGCCCGCGACCCGAGCCGAGTATCTCACCCAGTTCGCGGATTGGCTGGACGCTCCGCTCCTGCGCGAGCAGAGACTCAGGGACGATCCGCAGGATCACAAGCTGCGCGCGTATTTTCACTGGATCAAGGGCAACGTGGATTTCATCGCGCTCGACAACGCGTCGACGGAGCAGTTCGACGCCGCCCAGATGAAATGGATTCAGTCGGTCATTCATCGCGACGAGGCATCGGACCAGATCCGCACCATCGTGGTGGGCATGCATGAGGCCCTTCCGGGGAGTTTGGGCGACAGCCATAGCATGAGCGAATCGGGGCAGGGCGCGGCGACCGGCCGGGAGGTTTATGAGGCTCTGCTGCACGCCCAGAATGCGGCTCATAAACACGTCTATGTTTTCGCCAGCCACTCGCATTTCTTCATGGAAGACGTGTTCCGCACGAATGCGTGGAAGGGCAAGGTGCTGCCGGGCTGGATCGTGGGCACCGCGGGCGCGGTCCGCTATCGCCTGCCGCCTGGCGTCAATCCCGGCTCCAAAGCCATGACCGACGTTTACGGTTACATGGTCGCGACCGTCGGCGTGGATGGGTCGATCTCAACTTCGTTCCAGCAGTTGATGCTGGACGATTTGCTGAAGGCGAACGCGACTGTGCCCGAGCCGCTGGTGCGCTGGTGCTTCGAGCAGAACAAGCAGTAGCGATCGCGGAGGCCGTGCACTGCTAATTATGGAAGTCCACATTACTCCCGAAACCGAGGCCAAGCTGGACGATCTTGCGCGCCGCACAAACAAAGGAAGGGCCGAGCTGCTGGGGGAGGCAATCGACCACCTCGTGGCGTATAACGACTGGTTTGAGCGTAAGGTCCGCGATAGCTTGGCCGCGGTCGAGGAAGGCGAGACGATTCCGGATGAAGAGGTTGCGGCCTGGCTCGAACGGCGGGAACGCCGCTAAGTGCGGGTCGATTGGTCGCCCCATGCCGTTTCGGACCTGAAGTCGATTTCTGAATATATTGAGCGAGACCGCAGCGTGGAGACTGCGAACCGGATTGCGCGGATAATCTATGGCGCGATCCAGAGTTTGCGCAGGACGCCGCAGTTGGGCGGGCTTGGCCTGGTCGAAGGCACGCGCGAGCTCGTGGTTGGCGGGCTCCCGTACATCGTCGTCTACCGAGTGTCAGCGGAGCGCGTCTTGGTACTCAACATTGTGCACGGCGCGCAAAGGTGGCCGTGACTCGCTGCCCGTCATCTCTTGTCCTTCTTCTTATGGGGGGCGCTCCGGCCGATGTAAGGTCGGATGGATACGCACGGCTTGGCGGTGTTTCCATGCTCCAACCGGCGGTTGATGCTGTAAGCAGAACAAGCAGCGGTCGCGCGGGGGGCTCTTGGCTAAAGTAACGGTCGACATTCCGGAGGTAGTGGCGCTGCGTCTGGAGGCGCTCGCCGGCACTTCGGGCAAGAGCGTGGAAGAACTGGCGCTCGAAGGAATCGAGGCGCTGGCGGGCTCGGCGTCATCGAGAAGAGCCATTTTGAAGGCTCGGCGGACTGTCGCAAAGGCTGCTGGTACCACCTATTCTCTGGCGGACCTCGGGTGGCTGGAAGGGTACGCGGGCCAAACCGTCGATGAATTGCTTTTGTTCGAGGGGACGGACGGCCTTCACTCGATCCTGTTTACGATCGAACAGGCGATTCAGCAAAAACTGGAAGCGGAAGGCCGGCTCCAGATGACTGGGGTCATGCTGGTAGTCCTTTCGGTGATGGCTTTGTCGCGTGAGGTGAACAATGGCGGGTATGATCAATTCTTCCGCAACTCTTCGCGGCAATTCGCGCCCAGAATCGTGGGCGATTTGGTCAGGATCGGCTGCCCGGAGATCGCGGACATCACCCAGGCGGCGCTGGATTCGCTTGAGGTCCCGAAACTGACCGTGCCTGCCATTGACGCCGCACTGAACACGCCAAGCGTGAAACGGGATCGGGCGCTGCAGCGGTGCAACATCGCGTTCTACGGTCAGTCCGTGCTTTTGGAGCGCTTGTTCGCCTATGTCAAAACTCATCAGGCTGGAATTCGGATTTAGAATTCCACGCGCGCCAGCCGTCCCCGAAATGGCGCGGACGAGGGAGACCGTCCGCGCCGCCCGGGGAGCACGCGTAACTCTCCGTCTTACTCCGACACTGCCGGAAGCGACGATGGATTGCCGGTGTTCAAACACGTCGGATGACCAAATCCGCTGGTGCTGATGCCTGTGCCGCCGTAGGGGTTGGCCGCGATATCGAAGATGATGTTATCGGGATGAGTAGGATCGCTGTTGAACAGGCTCGCGGGGCCGGGAATGGAGGTTCCCAGGTGATCCAGGCCCAGCAGGTTCCGCACCCTCCAGGCGATGAAATGGTCGGCGCAGGAGGTATCGCCGCTCGCGCCGACGGCGCCCAGCAGAACATCGCCCGGGCCATACAATGCCAGACCGCCTCCGAAGACGTTCACCCCGCCAATGATCTTTCC
>Ga0210394_10005937_pt1 | contig 13459 bp, 10 predicted proteins | sample IncBWC12MmetaG_FD_160121 | JGI IMG/M metagenome (GOLD analysis project Ga0210394, IMG submission 160121) | Forest soil microbial communities from Barre Woods Harvard Forest LTER site, Petersham, Massachusetts, United States - Inc-BW-C-12-M | ecosystem: Environmental > Terrestrial > Soil >...
ACGGATGTGATGATTTACCTGGTAACGGATACGATCGGGACCTCGGTGTGGTTTTACCGCGGGATAATCGACGATACGACGAGCGTTCGCGGCAGGGTTAACGTGCCGTCCGGTTTCGCGTCTTTCCCGCACGAACTCCCGGCGCCAAATCCTCCGCGAAGCGTGATCGAACGGAACTATAATCTGGTGCATTACTCAAAAATGCCGCGTGGAGGACATTTCGCGTGCTGGGAGCAGCCTGAATTGTTTGTGGCGGACGTACGGGAGTTTTTTCGCAAACTGCGGATCTGAAGCACCATCCTTTGTCGAGCTTGACCACAAAGGAGGTTACCCTAATTTCGACGACACCACTACTTGATGGCCGGTGGCAGGCCATACCCTCCAAGCGGCAGATTGGATATGAACCAGACCACAATGTCCGTTTCGAGATCTGGCTGCTTCGCGAAGATCGATGCCGCGTGTCCAGCATTGCTGAGCATTTCGACTTGGCTGTCACTGTTGGTCGACAGCGAGACTAATTTCTTCGTCGCTGCCGCGGGACCGCTATCTTCCTCGCTCGCTACGCCAAGAATAGGAACCTTGGATGAATCCTTGATATATGCTTCGCCTTCCGCATCAGTGCCACCGGACAACAAGACCAGTGTTCTGATCTCTGGATGACGCCGACCGGCGTGAACGGCCTGATTCACAGCGCAGTTACCCCCGACGATGCCGAGCGCTCTTGGGTTGACAGCGCTCCGAGATGTCAGGAAGCTCAAGGCTGCATCGACGTCGCTGGGCATCAGATCCATGATTTTTTGTCGCTGCGCTGTAAAGTTCGTGTACTCTCCGGCCTGGCTTTCACCGAAACCACGGAAATCGAACGTGAGCACGTTATAGCCAGCGGTGCTGAGCAGGGTTGCGAGGTGATCGTAGATGCGACGGTTACCATCGCATTGATGCAACAGAAGCACTCCGGGCACTGGCCCTGGTTTATCCGAAGAATAGAACGTGCCCTTCAGGGTGAATCCATCTGCAGCGCGGAAGGTGACGTCTTGTTTTTCGGCACGCGTGGTGATCGCAAACAACAGGGTGAGCAAAGTGACTGACCACAGTGTCTTCATGATTAACCTTCCTTTACTACGACTTATGAGCGAACGGTCTTACTCCTTCGAGAACGCGAGGAGAACGCTCACGTGGAGGATTCCGCCATAGCGCCGAGTGGCAGAGTTCACAAACACCGTCAACAATGGTGGTTCACCCCATTGCTCATCGGCCCTCCGCGATTTAAAACGGGAAGAAGTTGACTCGGATTGATAATAATTGAAAGGTGCCGGGTGATCGGGCACCATACGGCATCACGAATGACCACGCCGCGCGCATCGCGAACAATCTAATTCACCGCCCGCTCCTGCAGTACGTCATTCTCATTCTCGTTTCGGTCCATGAGGAAGCCCAAGAACGCGCTTCCCATTTCTTCCCAACTCTGGGCGCCGTAATATACCCACTTGCTGGGATCGGGGTTGTATCTATTGCTCGGCGAATTGTCGTACGCAAACTGAACCCGCATCCGTGAACCCTTCGGTATCTTCAGTGACATTCTGTACGTCATCTGCCAGTTGAAGTCGTAGTGAGGAACGTCCAGGATGATCTCTTGCCGGCCATCGGGATAAATCAAGGTGTATCGGACACTCTTTCCCCGCACGTGTGCGTGCGGTTGGGCCCAGAGAAGATCGGTGTCCTTCTTGAAGGTGTATTCCAGCGGAGGGGCCAAATAGTTACCGTCGTATGGCGGGATTGCTATTTTCGAAACATCCTGCCGTTCGGCCTCGGCTGGGTTATCTCCCTCATTGCCACCGGATTGGTTAACAATTTTTTTCGCGGGAGGCACCTTTGCTATCGTGAAACCGATCCTGGTTCGATCTGTGGCGGTGGCGCCATTAGTCGTGTAATGAAGGTTGATGTCAATGTCCGATCCCGCCGGTACTAATATTCCCGCTTGCAGAGGACGGTAATCTTGAGGCCCACCGCCCGGTAGATAACAAAACTCAGCGACGCCGCCGGTGAAGATCGGCTTGCCCGCGCGCCGCGTCACTTCACTCCACGTGCTGCCGACTGCCCGCGAAACGACCGTGCCCTCTGTGCCCTGCGACTTTCCATCGTGAATCTTCGCAAGTCCGGTATCGTCTCGCGGAATTTCGACCCACTCGTACAGATTGTACGGCGTCGTCGGCTTGTGCTTTTCAAATTGAAAGCACATATGGTGTACCACTGCAGGCGCACCGGGCAGAATCTCTACCGACGTGACCCACGTATCCTCTTTGAATGGCGCCGGAATCGCTAGTCGCTCCCAATCCAAAACCCCAGTTGCGGGAACCGGAAACGGTGGGAGATCAACCGTCACATCCGGCTTGACACTCCAGCCACCTTCGGGCCATTGAACCGCTGGCGGCGCATCTGTGGGATCGCCTGCCGGCGCCCCGTTCTCTGCCCAAGCCACTAGCGTGCCGATCTCCGCCTGGCTCAGAGAACGGTCGTTGGTAAAATGCCCGTATTCTGGATTGGCCAACCAAGGCGGCATCTTTCTCGCGACGACCGCGCTCTTGATAGCCTTGGCCCAGGGGCGAGCACTTTGATAATCGAGCAAGGAAAACGGCCCAATTTGACCCGGCCTGTGGCAAGTCTGGCAATGCTCCTGAGCGATTGGCAGCACGTCCTTGTAGAACGTTGGCGTTTTGTCCCCAATAGCAGTCTCGCCAACCTTCCCAGTGCGAGGAGGTTTTGCCGCCCAAACAGCAGCCCCAAACGCCAGCCCGGTGCCCATCAGGGCAACAACAAAACCTTTCATCGCCATCTACCACCTCCAAAACGGTCCCTAGCATAACATACTTCAACTGTCAATACGCTCTAGAGCCCTTTGGCCTAGATTCTCCCGCGCATTTGTCCCAGTTTCGCCCTAAAAAGACAGTCTCAAACCTAACTGCATCGCACGCGCCCCGCCAGCCCCGAGAACGGGATTGGGAGATGATTGGTCGGGCGTTATACATCCACAGCCGAATTGGCCGCTCTCACCTCCCGAAGGATCGTCGAAGCCATTTCCGGTTCCGAGCCCCCCGGGATCGGCAAAATTAGTATGGTTGAAGACGTTGAAGATCTCGACCCGAAACTGGGCGTCGTATCGTTCCCTGAACTTCCAATCCTTGAATATCGAAAAATCCACCTGTTGAAAGCCAGAAGCCGAGAAGATGTTGCGTCCTGCGTTACCAAACGTTCCCAACGCCGACGGAAACAGGGCGGAGTTGCCTTTGACGTAGCAGCCAATTGAATTCAGCGCAGATACTGTGTTCGCACTTATGGCTGCGGCAGCCGTTGTACACGCCGTAGGCGCGGTCGCGCCCCCTATACTACAGCCAGCCAATGCGGCCCCTCCCGAACCAGACCAACAAGGAATCACAGAGGGCCCAGAGGTAAAATCGGCCGGGTTGCCACTGAAATTCCAGCGTCCAGCGTAGTTCACATCGTTCACCAGGCCTGTGCCGCTGATGTCGTTCGTCAGATCTCTGCCGCTCCAAGGCTGCCCGCCTTGCACCTGCACAACGGAATTGATCTGCCAGCCTTGCAGCATTGGCCGGGCGACTTCCTACCCGGCAAGGCGTAGCTTGCTGTGAGCGTAAAGCGATGGCGAACATCGAAGTCACTGCTGCCCAATTGCAAGCCAGCGTAATTAGAACGAGCAAGGCCCGCCTGCCAGTTGATGCCACTCAGACGGCCGCCATGGGTGCCAACGTAACTGACATCCAACGAGAGGTTATTGGTGAAATGAGTTCAGGGTTGGCTACACCCACTTTTACGAAACCTATCAGACCGTTGATCGCACGACGTATGATGATTTAAATCATTCGAAACGACGGATTCTGTCAGCGCAATAGAGGCTCCGACCGGCTACGCAAAACTTCGGATCTATTCGCTGAGGCAACTGGGTCGCGTTTCGGGATCCTCGATTCGGCGGCGCAATTAATGTTGACACTAGAGTGCGGCTAGTCATAGAGTTCCGCGCTGACAGAGTTGAATCAGAAATTCCGATTCAACTGCTGATCCTCTTATCAAAGACTGGAACATGCTTCAGCGCTGGGTCCTTGTATTCTCCTTAAGTCTTGGTGCTATTCGTCCAACTACACAGATCCGGGATCGCCCGGGGCAGTATGCTCAGGCCGATATTCAATATGGCTCGCAGATCTATAGTGCCCAGTGCAGCCCTTGCCATGGCCCCGATGGTGACTCAATTGAAGGCGTCGAGTTGGGTTCTGGTCAATTCCGGCGCGCTTCGTCCGATGCCGACCTGCGTACCATTGTTACGATGGGAATCGGCGGCACGGCTATGCCGCCCTTTAATTTTGACGCAGGGGAACTCACTGGGATTATCGCGTATCTTCGGAACATGCGGAATGTTGATGCAGTTGCCCTTGGTGATGTGAATCGCGGCCGGACTGTATTCGAAGGAACTGGCAACTGCATGAGCTGTCATCGTGTCAATGGTAAGGGATCCCGAGTAGCTCCCGACCTAAGCAATATCGGCACCATTCGTACCGCCAATGCCCTCCAGAGTTCTCTTGTCGATCCAACTGGTTCTATGCTGCCAGTGAATCGTTCTGTGCGCGCGGTAACCCGCGACGGCACGGTAATCAGGGGCCGGCGGCTCAACGAAGACACATACTCGGTACAGCTCATCGACGACCATGAGCATTTGGTGTCCCTGTTGAAGGCGAACCTGCGGGAATTCACGGTCATGAAGACATCTTCCATGCCGTCCTATGAGGGCAAACTGAGTTCGCAGGATCTGGGCGACGTGATCGCATACCTGCTATCGTTGAAAGGACCTCGATGACTTTGCGGCGACGTGCACCAATGCTGCTCTTAGTCACGCTGATCCCCTGCTCTACCGTCAATGCTCAGGTTTCTTCGGAACGGCTGCTTCGTGCCGCGCAGGAGCCACAGAACTGGCTGACTTACTCCGGTAACTATTCGAGCCAACGTTATAGCCTGCTCAAGCAAATCAACCTCAAAAATGTCAAGAATCTTGAGCAGAAATGGGTTTTCCAGGCCCAGTCATTACAGAAATTCGAAACAACGCCGCTGGTCGTCGATGGGATCATGTACCTCACGCAATCACCCAACGATATCGTCGCGCTTGACGCCAAGACAGGTCGAGTGTTCTGGATCTATCACTACATTCCGTCACCTGCTGCTAGGCCATGCTGCGGAATTGTGAATCGGGGCGCTGCAATCCTTGGGGACACGTTGTTTATGGCCACTGTTGATGCTCATCTAGTCGCGGTCGATGCCAAGAACGGCCACGCTTTGTGGAACACCCAGCTCGCAGACCCTGCGGCTGGCTATGCGATGACGCTCGCACCGTTGGTAATCAAGGATAAGGTTGTGGTCGGCGTCGCGGGAGGTGAGTTCGGCATTCGTGGTTTCATCGCAGCGTACGACCCCGCAACCGGCAAGGAGGCATGGCGATTCAATACGGTTCCGGGACCTGGCGAGGCGGGCCACGAAAGCTGGCATGGGGATGATTGGGTACATGGGGGCGCCCCCGTGTGGATTACAGGTTCATATGACCAGGATCTCAACCTAACATACTGGGGAACCGGCAATCCCGGCCCTGACTTTAACCCCGCTCAGCGGCCCGGTGACAATCTGTATTCCGATTGTGTGGTTGCACTCGATCTCGATACCGGGAAGCTTAAGTGGTTTTTTCAATTTACGCCGCAAGACCCATACGATTATGACGCCGTGCAGATCCCTGTTCTGGTCGACGCCATTTGGAATGGAACCCCGCGCAAGCTGATGCTTTGGGGCAATCGCAACGGGTTCTTTTATGTCTTGGACAGGGCCACAGGGAAGTTCCTGTCCGGTCATTCCTTCGTGGATGTTAACTGGGCCAGTGGCTTGAACGAAAATGGGCGGCCGATCGCGACACCGCAGCATCCCGGTGCTCCGACCTATCCAGGCCTCGCAGGTGGAACGAGTTGGTATTCACCATCCTATAGCCCCCGCACGACGCTCTTTTATCTGTCAACCTGGGAAGGTTACGGCGCGGTCTTCGCGCCCGCAGCCGCCGACTTCAGGGAAGGCCAGCGTTATATGGGCGGCGCAAACACAGGCCCCATCCGAGGCGCCGAAAACCCAAACATCAACCCGCACGGTCCTATAAACACGTACACTGAGACTGCCGGTCACGGCGCAGTGATTGCGCTCGATCCCCAAACCGGAAAGAAGAAGTGGACTTTCGAGATGCACGACGTCAACACCAGTGGGATTTTGACCACGGCTTCGGACTTGCTCTTCGTCGGCGGAAGAGAAGGCTATTTCCAAGCGCTGGATGCCCGCACAGGCGCGCCGCTGTGGAAGGCAAATCTCGGAGGAGACATAGTCGCGGGCCCGATGACCTACCAAGTGGATGGCCAACAGTACATTGTAATCGCCGCAGGTAATGGCCTCTTCGCATTCGCTCTGCGTGAATGACCTAAGATACTCAGATACCGCTGGCTCGAGCTCTGGACGGCAATCTACCGTTGCGGCAGTCACTTGCGGGTCATCCGCGCCATTCAGCGAGCGATACGAGAACGAGTTTGAGCTGAAGGAGAGCGAACATGGAAACGAACCCAATTCCCCGCAGAGAGCTTCTCAAAGCCACGGGCGCGCTCGTCGTGAGCTTCAGCATCTTCGAGCCGGTGTCACGCATCTTCGCTCAGACCGCAGCTGCCATTGGCCCCGAGCCGGACGCGGCATCGCTTGATTCCTGGCTGGCGGTCGCGCCAGACGGGATAGTCACCGTGTTCACAAGCAAGGTCGAGCTGGGGACGGGCACAGAGACCGCCTTGGCCCAGATCGTCGCCGAAGAGCTCGACGTGCGTTTGGACCAGATTCACATGGAGGCTGGCGACACCGCCAATACGGTCGATCAAGCCGTCACGGCCGCCAGTAGGACCATAGAGAGAGCTGGTCCGCAATTGCGCCAGGCCGCTGCCGTCGCGCGGCAGAAGCTCGTGGAGCTGGCATCCACGCAACTCAATTCTCCGGTGGAACAGCTCACGGTCAATGAGGGCGTAGTGAGCGTCACCGGCAATCCAGTGAAGAAGGTTACTTATGGGACGCTCATCGGCGACAAGCGCTTCAACACCAGATTGAGTATCAGCGGGACGGGCTGGGAACTGCAGATTTCCCCGGACGTGCGCGTCAAAGATCCGAAAAGCTACCGGGTTGTCGGCAAACGCGCCGACAGGCGGGATTTGCCCCCAAAGTTCAACGGCGAATTCACCTATGCGCAGGACGTTCGCATTCCCGGAATGCTGCATGGCCGCGTGGTACGGCCGCCCGTCGTAAATTCCAAGCCTGCGAGTATCGACGAAAATTCCATCAAGCAAATAGCAGGCGTGGTAAAAATCGTACAGGAGGGGAGCTTTGTTGGTGTCTTAGCGCAGACCGAGTGGGCTGCCATTCAAGCAGCCAAAGCTCTGAGGGTGACGTGGTCCGCGCCTTCTGCGATGCTTCCGGCTAGTTCCGATGAAGTCTACAGCTATCTCCAAAACACCACGAGCCTGCGGGATCAGGTTGCTGCGAGCAAAGGCAATGTGGATTCCGCTCTCACACAAGCCAGCAGAAAGCTTGAAGCCACCTACCGCTGGCCTTTTCAGCTGCACGGCATGATAGGTCCTTCGTGCGCGGTCGCCGACGTTCGCGGCGACATGGCGACCGTCTGGACGGGAACGCAAGGCCCGTTCCGGACGCGCCAGGGTGTCGCGAAGTTATTGGGCGTGCCCGAGAAGAATGTTCGAGTGATTTATCGGGAAGGTTCCGGTTGCTATGGACGCCTGGTTTCTGATGATGCGCCGGAGGATGCGGTCCTTATGTCTCGGGCCGTCGGCAAACCCGTTCGCGTGCAATGGATGCGCGCAGATGAACACGCTTGGGAACCGAAAGGACCGGCGCAACTTATGAGCATTCGCGCAGGGGTGGATGTACAGGGGAATATTGTCGCCTGGGACTTCCTGGACCGAAGCTTCCCTTGGTCTGAGGCGTTTGGAAACCCACTTCTGGCCTCCAGGCAAAGTGGGCTGAAGACAGTTATTCCGGGAAGTACCAACGGCACCGCAGGCGGCGGCGAAATTTACGAATTTGATAATCAGAAGATTTTGGCCGCGCTCATTCCCTGGCCACAGGACGAGCCTACCCCTCTGCGAACCAATAATTTGAGGGCTCCCGGAGACTTGGCGCGTTCCTTCGGGAGTGAATCCTTCCTCGATGAGATCGCTGCGGAACTCGGCGTTGATCCCGCGCGATTGCGCCTTCGTTACCTGAAAAACAACAAACGAGCAACTGAAGTTTTGACGGCAGTGATGCAGTCGGCTCAATGGAAAGAACGCCCATCCCCGGCCGCAGCATCGAACGGAACCAAAGCCTTTGGAAGAGGGATCGCGGTAGCCGACCGCGCCAATACCATTACCGCGGCGGTGGCGGAAGTAGAGGTGGAAAAGTCCACCGGAGCAGTGACGGTAAAGCGTGTGGTGTTAGCCCATGACTGTGGATTGATTGTCAATCCCGACGGACTGAAGAATCAGATCGAGGGCAATATTATGCAGGGCGTCAGCCGAACGTTAATGGAAGAGGTTCGTTTCGATGCGTTAGGAATCAAGACGCTCGACTGGAGCAGCTACCCGATTATCAGCTTCCGGAATATCCCTGACGTTGAGATCGTGCTGATGGACCGGCCGGAAACGCCTGCCCTCGGCGGTGGCGAACCAGCCATAGTTCCCGTTCCGGCAGCGATTGCCAATGCAATTTTCGATGCCGTTGGGGTCCGACTGCGGGATGTTCCCCTGACCCCGCCGAAGGTCCTTAGCGGGGTGAGGTCCAAGGTTTCACAGCGGCGCGCCTGACTCTTCAGGGTTGTCGGGCACTACTGTTCAACTATTCGGTGCTGGGAATGTGATTCAATTGCAAGTAGATAGGTTCTTGGCAGCTCATAAAGACCCGTCCAGCGATCACACCACATGCTCGTTGTTTGGAATGAAAGGAAGAGGTTGCATTGCTGTCTTCGTCCGCTCTGATGAAAGGACGAAAAATTAAAGAATTGCCCGGATAAGTTCAGTAGCAACCTTGCGGCGCTTGTGATACCTGTCGCGCAATCACTCCGAATTAGGTCTTTCTGCAAGCAGCCGGCCCCCCTTTCTAGGGGGTGAGATTACGGCGTTGGTCTAGCAAACATCTTTGGGTCAATAGGTACATTTAATTGTATCGAAGTCAGTTCGGTGACCGATCGCCCGTTCACCCACGATTTGGTCATTCGAAACGGCAACTTCATTCCGGAGACGTTGCGATAATCCGAATAGTCAATCTCCGTCGGAATGAAGCCTACAGGCAGGTTGGTGTACCGAACCATCCGCACCAGTAGTCCCGTCTTACCGTCGAAATACAACTTCACATTGTTCCCAGCGACTGTGGTCCCCTGCACAATCGTGAGCTCGCGATCATCGATACCCACGCCGAGGATAGTGTCCGGACGGATGCTGAGTACTCCTGTGATCGGAAGACCAACAAGCAAATTGCGGAGGAGTTGTTTGATCCGTGCGGGAAAAAATAGTTCGGACTCCAAATGCGCCCCGTCTAGATCGCCTTCCGCCAGCGCGAGCAGTTCCACCGGCGCGTCTCGCTCCGATTGCACGACCCAAGCGGAGCGGCCGTCGTCAACAAAAGTGGTATCTCCGTTATAGCCATGAGTAACCTGAAAAAATTGGTTTGGAGCCTTGCCATAGATTTCTACGGGTCTCTTTTCAGGGTCGTCGTAGCCCTGGCAGGTCCCCTTTGCGACAAAGCTGTCGAGAGTGCTTAATTCCTCCGTGCCGCCAATCGCTGCGAGGTACCTATCAAAAACCGTATCCGGCGAAGGCGATCCCGATGGCTGCGGGGGGATTACCTCCGGCTCCTCTGGAGCAGGGGTGCTGTATTGTTCGGCCAAAATCGGAGTGACCTTAGGGCGGTCCGCATCGCGGTGACAGGAATAGCAGGTCAACTCGCGCTTTCCGTTAAAATATCTCCGGTTGAGAGCGTTCACCATCAAGATCATTTTTCGAGTTTGCTGCTTCATGGGAGTGTCCTGGGCATAGCTATCCCAGCTGTCGCCTGTTGCGTACCCGTGACAGCTGCCGCAGCTAAAGGGTGTGGCCGCCACAAAGAACCCCATCGTTTCCAGGAATTCCTTCACCGAAATTCCTTTTAGCACTTGCACATTTTTGAAGACCTGCTCCGCGAGCGGCTGATCAGATATCGGTTCGCTTCGTTGTCGTTTCGCCTGGCAATTAGCGGATGCAACGCTCAAGAGTCCAGCGGCGGCCGCTACAAAGGTACAATCGATTATTGAGTCGGCTTTGAATTTCACTTACCTTCTCCTCAGCCGATCGGCTGCGAGGGATGTTGCAAGCGAGCGCTTATCTTAACTCCAGTACTCAGCGAAGCGTCGCTCTCGAGTGTGCTGGGGCTCGCCAGGTCGTCGTCAGCGTGACTTCTAGGCTGTGGATGTCAAACCGAGGGCAAGTGAGCGCTGACCGGTGCACCCGCTGTCTCGTCCATTGAGGGGTCCGCGTCAACCGGCGGCCTCGCTGACCTTTCCGCTGCGTGGTGGAAGTCGCGGATGTGGGCACACGAAAGCGCTCCTTTGCTTTTTTGGACTTGAACACATCCGCCCTCTAGTATTACTTTGGCGGCCGTGAGGCAAACCAAACCTATAATCAGAAGAATACGACGATTCACCGGAGGCACCTATGATGAACAAGGCGTATTTTGGAGCTACGCTCTTTGTCTTTTTCGCCGCTGCTTGGGCGTCGACGACGGCCAAAGGCCAGACCGCCGCGGACACACCCCAGGCGGACGTGGCGATTGCCAAGGCCGCCACTTATCGGCCCGGGCACGATTTCTCTCCCTTAACCGACCAGCTTTGCGCGGAGCCGAACCCTCAAGAGGCAAAACCGCCTCAGCCCGCTCCTGCCGTGCAGTCTGCTGCCGCCTTTGCTGCTCGCAAGGTTCCTCCGCGTTCCTCCTGGTTCGCGGAACCCGCGAAGGTCTTCGACAACCTCTATTATGTCGGGACTCAGATCCAATCCATGTGGGCGGTGAAAACATCCCAGGGAATAATTCTGCACGACACGAGTTTTGACTACTCGGTTCAGACGGCCGTGGACGAGGGATTCCCCAAAGTTGGCCTTGATCCCACGCAGATCAAATACATCATCGTCGCCCATGCGCACACGGACCACTATCTCGGAGCCAGATATCTCCAGCAGAAATACCATGCGCACGTCATCATGTCCGAAGCGGATTGGAATGTGCTCGCAAAAGATGATACCCCAGCGGAGTTCAAGCCTGAGAAGGACATGGTGGCTACCGACGGAATGAAGCTGACGCTGGGCGATACCACACTTACTCTCTACATAACGCCCGGTCATACTCCTGGCACGATTACTACGCTATTTCCGCTCTCCGATAAAGGCCAGCGGCATCTCGGCGTTCTTTGGGGAGGCACAGCCGTGCCCCAGACGCGGGGTTACTCAGATGACGGCACCGAGTCCATCCGGCTGTATAACGGGTCGGCCAAGCGTATGAAGGAGATCAGCGCCAAAGCCGGCGCTGACGTCCTGCTATCCAGCCACACGAATTACGATAAGACGCTCGATATGATCAACGCAATTCGCTTCCGTAACCCCGGCGATACCCATCCGTTCGTCAGTAAGGATGCCGTTCAGCGCTGGTTCACCATCGCCTACGAATGCACCGCAGCTCAAATGCTGTGGAAGACGCATACTTCGTCTTCCGCAGAAGTAAAATAACAGCGAAGCCCTATTGGGCCACGCGCAGCAAAATGCTCGGTGTGCCCGGATTTCGCGCGAGGCAAAATCAAACGCCGCCTTTTTCCCGCGTTGCGGAAACATTGGGATAGGTGTATATGATTAGGTCGCCTGGGAGGCGAAAAGGGGAACTAATGCCTCCTCACGGTTTGGCTCGGACTGCAGTTTTTTGCGAGGTGCCCAATGAAAAGCAAGGTGCTCGTGGGGTTAGTCCTGTCTGTCGGATTTTTCGCTGTTTGCGCCTCGGCGCTCGCGCATCATGGAGGCGCGGCTTACTCGGACAAGCTCGTTGAGCTCAAGCAAGCAACGGTGACGAAGTTCCTGTGGTCTAGTCCACATAGCTTGATCAATTTCGATGTGAAGGACGACAAAGGGAACGTCGTGCATTGGGTTGTTGAAACGGGCCCGCCCTCGGCGCTTACGCTCCTCGGTTGGGTCAAGACTTCCATTGGACCTGGGGACGTAGTCTCGGTCTACATGTACCCCACTAAAGCGGGTGCCCCGGTCGGCCGCCTCCAGAAGATCGTGCTGTCCGATGGGACCCAGCTACATGATACTCAGCTTGGTGGTGACGGGCAAAAGGGCCGGTACGTCAGTCCCGACGAGTACGAGAAGGGAAGCAACGATGCCAAGGGAAGCAACGACGCCAAGTAGTCAAAGAATCGCTGTAGACCGATAGCCGAAGTGTAGAGAATGAAGGCGAGCCGAGTGCTCGGGTCACGTGTTTTTCGCGTATGCGTCTGTACAAATATGGGGTTTCGCGTGCGTCATGATTAAAGCGAAGGAGAGAACAGGGATGCGGAATCGGGCCGCCGAAACACTTATCGCCGTCTTTGCGATTGTAGCGCTTTCATCGACTGTCGTGGCGCAAACACCGCCGCGACCGCGCCTTAAAGATGGATATGTCGCCGAGGGGGTTCCGAAGATGCCGGACCCGCCGGGCGCTGCTCCCAAGCGTGATCTAACGGGCGCTTGGGTGGGGCCGCAAAAAGTCTCTCGCGATCCGATGCCTCCGATGACGCCCTTGGGCGAGGCGCGGTTCAAGCTCAATAAGTCTCGTAACGCTGTCGGCCTCGCGGCTACAAACGACCCCTTTGCCACCTGTGACCCGCTGGGGTTTCCACGGGACCTTCTGAATCAGTCGGTCGAATTCCGGGGAGGAATGTGGTTCGAGCCGGTGCCGAACCGGATGATCATACTGAAGCAGCAGCAGCGCGTGTGGCGGGAAGTGTGGATGGATGGGCGCGAACTTCCCAAAGACGTCGACGCGAAAGGATACCCCGATTCGAGATATTACGGATATTCCATAGGCCACTGGGATGGGGACTACACATTCGTCGTCGATACGACGGGGCTGGACGAGAGAACCTGGCTCGATGAGGCGGGGCACCCGCACAGCAAGAACGCGCACATCGAGGAGCGCTACACGCGCACAGACCAATACAACATTGAGTTGGCGGCCACGCTGGACGATCCGAAGTTCTATACCAAACCGTGGGTATTCTTGAAAGGGAATTACTACTGGATGAAGGCGCAGGATTTCGAGGAGATTTTCTGCACCCCGTCGGAAGCCATCG
>Ga0210394_10005939_pt1 | contig 13454 bp, 12 predicted proteins | sample IncBWC12MmetaG_FD_160121 | JGI IMG/M metagenome (GOLD analysis project Ga0210394, IMG submission 160121) | Forest soil microbial communities from Barre Woods Harvard Forest LTER site, Petersham, Massachusetts, United States - Inc-BW-C-12-M | ecosystem: Environmental > Terrestrial > Soil >...
TGCCCTGCCTAGGTTTTGGCCGAGTGCAGCCAAACAGGCGGTACTCCCGCGGAAGCATCGCCGTATCAACCGCCTGGAAGGTGTTGCATTGACCGGTTGAGCTGGCACGCGTTACCGGACATGTGGTTTTGCGGTGGTTTCTCCGGCGACCGCATCGACCAGGAGTCAGTGGCAATTCGTTGTTAAAGTGAAAGAGCGCGGGCGAACTCCTCCACTTCGGCCATGGCAACGGCCCACTCGGAAATCTTCTTTCCTTCGTCGTTTGTGATACGGCGGTCACGCAGGAACGAAAAAGCTGTCGGTATCGAGAACGGCTTTGGCGCTTGGTCGTAGAAGAGGAGGTGTTCTTGAACGAACACTTCATTGCCGACAACATACATCGGCCACCATTCGAGATGCGTCGCGGATTCTGGGCCGACATATTCAGTGATGAGCGCGGCTCTGTTCTTTCCATCAAGCAGCGTTTTGAGAGCATCCCTCCACTGCTTCTCGTAATCCTTCTTGCTCCATTCGTATAAACTTGACCCAAAATACTCCCTAGCCTCACCTAAAATCAGAACACCTCTCGCCTGTGGTGTGGTCGGGTCGTCGTACGGATAGCTCGTCGGTTCGTTCAGAAAGCCGATTGAGAATGACATTCGGATACTTTCCTATCGGATTAGGTTCCGTCAAGAAATGTACTAATGGCTACGGGCGCCTCTTTGCTTGAAATGCCTGATTAGTCGCGTTGCCGGACAAGTAGAATTCCTCCACAAAATAACCGACTGACCTCCCATATTTAGGACTCGTTGCGCAAATAAAATTGCAACGCCCCGTGCAGCGGATCGCTCACGTTACGCTATCCCGTCAAACGAGTGTTCCGTCACTTATTCCCGTAAACCAGCAGGGCGCCGATTGCGCGGAAGTCGGCGAGCTCTTTGGCGTCGCGGAACCAACGGCCGCTGTACTCCGCGGGATTGGGAGTCGGATCGGGGATCAGGCGATGCGCGACTTCCATGAATCCTGCGTCGCGAAACAGGGTTTCCCACTCGGCAGCGGAAAGCAGCTGCGTGGGCACCGCCAATTTTTCACCCCACTGGTGGCTGTAGGGATTGTCGCGGTAGTAGTTGATGAGAACCCACGCAGAGCCGCCTTCGGCGAGCACGCGGCGAATTTCGCGCAGCCCCTTGAGGGGATCAGGCCAGTAATACGAGGACTCGACTGAAATCACCCGCGTGAAAAAATTCGATTCCCAGGGAATTTCGTCCACCGCGCCGACCACGAACACGAGATTTTCATGGCGCACACTCGCATCGCGCGCGTGATGAATCATCTCGTCGGAAATATCCATGCCGACCACGCGACCTTGTGGAACACGATGCGCCAGGATCCGCGAGAGCCAACCGGCGCCGCAGCCGGCGTCCAGAATATTGTGGTCCGGCTCAATCTGCATCAGTTCGAGGGCGGGCTTGGTGATGGGCCAATGCTCGTGCTCCATCGTTTCGCCCTTGCCCGCATCGGCCCAGCGATTAAATTCTTCGCGCAGATTTTCGTCGGTGGGAGATTTCGTCACTCAGTCACTCGGAACCGGAAGATTACAAATGTCTGCCGCAGGCCCAGCAATATTGCGCTCCCGCGGGCTGCAGCGTGCCACACGGTGCGTGATATCGTACCGCGGCGCCGGCGGGCACCAGCACGGTGTGCACGCGCGGGTCAGAAGCGCACGCCCACAACAGGGCCACGATCCATCCAATCCCTGTCCAGCCTGCCAGCAAATTGAGGATGAAAATGCCCGCGGCATCGCGCTTGTTGTGCCCGATGATCGCAGGCAGAAAGTACAGCAAAGCCGCGACAAGAAGAAAGGTCATGTCCGCACTCCTGCAGCGTTCCATTCGGACCGGCTGCTCGCTCCCGCGCCGCGTCCTACCATTAGATACGATTCGAAGGCTCGTCCGGTTCCCTGGATTTCTCGACTTTCGCGAGCAGCTGCGTGAATTTCTGCTCGCGTTCCTTCTGATCGAGCCCCTGATAGGCTTCGGCGATCTGCGTGGTGTTCATCGAACAGAACTTCGGCCCGCACATCGAGCAGAACTTGGCTTCCTTGTAGAAATCGTCGGGCAAGGTTTCGTCGTGCATCTTGCGCGCGGTTTCGGGGTCGAGCGACAGCTCAAATTGTTTGTTCCAGTCAAAAAGAAAACGCGCGTAGCTGAGCGCATCATCGCGATCGCGCGCGCCGGGGCGATGCCGCGCGACGTCTGCCGCATGCGCCGCGATTTTGTAGGCAATCACGCCCTGGCGAACGTCGTCCGCATTCGGCAGCCCCAGATGTTCCTTCGGCGTCACATAGCACAGCATCGAAGCGCCGTGCCAGCCGATCATCGCGGCGCCAATAGCGCTGGTGATGTGATCGTACCCCGGAGCGATATCCGTAACGAGCGGCCCCAGCGTGTAGAACGGTGCCTCGTAACACATTTCGTTTTCTTTTTTCACCTGCAATTCGATCTGGTCCATGGGAATGTGCCCGGGGCCTTCGATCATCACCTGCACGTCGTATTCCCAGGCCTTCTTGGTCAGCTCGCCGAGAACTTTCAATTCCGCGAATTGCGCTTCGTCGCTGGCGTCCGCCAGGCATCCGGGCCGCAAGCCATCGCCGAGCGAAAAGCTAACGTCGTGCTTCTGGAAAATCTTGCAGATCGCTTCGAAATTCTCGTATAGAAAATTCTGTTTCTTGTGGAAGCTCATCCACTGTCCCAGCAGCGCGCCGCCGCGGCTGACGATGCCGGTAATCCGGTTGCGCACCAGCGGCAGAAATTCGCGCAGCACACCCGCGTGAATGGTCATGTAATCCACGCCCTGCTCGGCTTGCTCTTCGATCACTTCCAGCAGCAGCGCGATGGACAAATCCTCGGGGCGCCGCACGCGCGAGAGCGCTTCGTAAATCGGTACCGTGCCGATGGGCACGGGCGACGCGTTGATGATCGCCTTGCGGATCATGGGAATGTCGCCGCCGGTAGAGAGGTCCATCACCGTGTCCGAGCCGTAATGCACGGAGCGGTGCAGTTTCTCGAGTTCCTCGTCCACGTTCGAAGTGGTGGCGGAGTTGCCGATGTTGGCGTTGATCTTGCAAAAGAACGCGACGCCGATGCCCATCGGCTCCAGATTGCGGTGATTGATATTGGCGGGAATGATCGCGCGGCCGCGCGCCACTTCGTCGCGCACCAGTTCCGGCGTGAGTTTTTCGCGCTTGGCGACGTAGTCCATCTCCTCGGTCACGACGCCCAAGCGCGCATAGTGCATCTGCGAGAAGTTGCGCACGCCGCCATTCATCGCCGCAGCGCGCTTTTCGATCCATGCATCCCTCATCGCCATAAAGCCCCCCGTATACATCCGGCCGGAAACGGCTCTGCGCCGGAATGGAGCATTATTGCACTGCGCTTGACGCGCGGCAACTGACCCATTGATCTTGGAATTGGACGAGAATAGCATCCATCGCATGTTGGGCGGAGCGAACAGTTGCATTTAAACAGACTCGTGCTGGTGACCCTGGGGCTCACATCGTGTCTTCTCGTCGGTTGCGCCTATTCTATTCATCCTTTGTATGAAAAACAGAAAAATGCGATCGAGCCCAGTTTTCCAGGAATTTGGAGCACCGTAGATGATGAAGGGAAAGAGGAACTGATCACCATTCAGAACAACACGCAGCAAGCTTATGAGGCAGTCTATGTGAACCCAGAGACTGGCCGTCCGTATGTTTACCAGGTCCACCTTGTACGGCTCGACGACTCTCTTTTTGCGGACGTGTTTTTGGAAGGCGAGAAACGGCAAGACGGAAGCACGGGGCCTTTGCCGGAAGGCGCAGTGGCTGTGCACTTGATCTTAAAGGTGACGCTAGAGAGTGACAAGCTGGGAATCGCGGCGCTCGATCAGCGGTGGCCCAAGACTCAAATTCAAACAGGCAAGATATCCATAGCGCACTAGGACGTCGACGAGGACACGACCGTATTCACAGCCTCCGCCCCCGACCTGCAAAAACTACTCCTCGGATTGGCCAGCACCAAAGCGGCGTTCGGCGAGACGGTAGTTTTTACCCGCAAGAAAAAATGATTTATCCCGAAATTCCTGCAGCCGCGCCGTCGTCCGTAGCGACCTTGTCAAGAAGCGTTTTGAGTTTGGCGGGATCGGCCATCGGCGCGTGGCAGGTGGATTCGACGCACAGCAGCGCTTGCGGTTTTGCGGCATCCAGATGCGGCAGCGTTTCGCGCAACGCCGGCGCGAGCGAGGCCGCAGCCAGCGTTTCCGGCGTGACACGCAGAACCGCTTTGCCGAAACGATAGACCTCGTTCGCGGATTTTTCGAGCGCGGCGGCTCGCATATCGCCCGCTGCGCCCAGCACCACGACCTGCAACGGATGGCGCGCATGCAGCAGCGCTGCCAGTCCATACGTCGCGGCGAATAATCCATATTGCGGGACGAGCCCGACGAAAGCTTCCAGCGTCTTTTCCGCCCATTCGCGATAAAGCTTTTCGCCGGTGAAAGCGTAGAGACGGTCGAGCACGATCACTGCCACGGAATTTGCGCCCGGCGTCGGCGAATCCTGCAGCGGCTTGCGCCGCACCTCCAGGCCGCCCATCGGCGCGGCATCCGTCGCGCGATCGAAAAATCCGCCGCCGTCGGGATCGCCATAGCGTTCGACGGCCAGGCGCAGCGCGCGCTCGGCGATATCGAAATAGCGCCGGTCGAGCGTTGCTTCGTAGGCGTCGAGCAGCGCAGCGGCTGCGAAAATCTGATCGTCCAGCGAACCTTCCAGGTGCGGCCCACCGACGCGATGGTGGAAACCCTTCGCGTCATCCCAGGCCTCTGCCAGGATGCGCTCGAGCGTCTTCAGCGCGAACCGGCGGCAATCGTCGCGGCCCAGCACACGCGCCGCTTCCAGATAAGCCGAGACGAACATCGCATTCCACGCCACGTATATCGTCGTGTCGACAGCCGGCGTCGGATGCCGCTGCAGGCGCGCGGCCAATAGTTTGCCTTTGGCACGAGCGAGAAGCAGCGACAGATCCTCCGGCGTCGTTTTCAGTGCTTGCGCGATTTCCTGCAAATCCGCCGCCACCCACAGAACATTTTTTGCCGGATTGTGATGCATCTCCCCGCGCGGGCCAACATCGTAACGCATCTCAATCGCGCGGGACTCCTGCGGCGACAGGACGGCGCGAACTTCCGCGAGCGTCCAGGTAAAATAATCGCCGTCATCTTCCAGCGTTTGATCGGCGTCCTGGCTGCCGTAGAAGCCGCCGCGCTCGCGATCGGAAAGCACCGCGCCGACCCACTCGATAATTCCCTCGGCCGTTTCGCGGAACAGAGAATTCGCGGTGACTTGATAGCCGTGCAGAAAATTCTTCAGCAGCTCGGAATTGTCGTAGGTCATTTTCTCGAAGTGCGGCACGCACCAGCGTTCATCCACCGAATAGCGGTGGAAACCTCCGGCCAACTGATCGTAAACGCCGCCTTCGGCCATGCCCGTCAGCGAGCGCTCGACCACGTGCAGCAATCGCGGATCGCGCGACGATTGATAACGCTCCAGCAGCAGGTCAATCGCGCTCGAGTGCGGGAATTTCGGCGCGCTGCCGAAACCGCCGTGGGCTTCATCGAACAGATGCAGCGCGGATTCCACGACGGAGTCCACCACGCCCGCATCGAATTCACCGCGCGCTGTATGAAATACCTCGGCCTTCGCGACAGCTTCCTCCAGCGCCTTGGCCGAACTATCCACTTCGGCGCGCCGCGTCTTGAACGCCTCGGCAATGCCCGCCAGGATGCGCTTGAATCCCGGCCGGCCCCCGGCGTCTTCCGGCGGAAAATAGGTGCCGCCGAAAAATGGTTTGCCATCGGGCGTGAGGAATGCCGTCAACGGCCAGCCGCCCTGCCCGGAAATCGCGCTGATCGCCGACTGATAGCGCGAATCCACGTCCGGCCGCTCGTCGCGATCCACTTTCACCGGGACGTAAAATTGATTGATCATCGCCGCGATCTCGGGATTTTCATAGCTCTCGCGGTCAATCACGTGGCACCAGTGGCACCACACCGCCCCGATATCCAGCAAAATCGGTTTGCCTTCCGCGCGCGCGTGCGCAAAAGCTTCCTCGCCCCATTCGTGCCAATCCACAGGCTGATGCGCAGCAGAACGCAGATAAGGGCTAGCAGAATCCTTCAGGCGATTTTCGGTGGTATTCGTCACAGTCCGCTCTCTTTACACTTCCACCCTACCACACGCCCGGCGCCCGCACACCTGTCTGGAACTGCGAATGGCGGGTCCGTTTTCGCTAACGCGACTCCTCTTATAGATCAAACCAGGAGTCGGCCGTGGCCGAGGTGTGTTGCCTGCCCGCGATTGTTTTGCAGCAGGACCTAGGTTGTATTGGCTTGAGCAGCACCCCGAAACTGCGGGTCCATTGACCCATTTCCAACCTAGCATCTAAGCTTCTAGCGTGAGGGGCCATTCCGATATGCACTCCCAGAACTTCATGCAGCATGCCGCGGTAGCTCGGATCTGCTCGAGGCGCGGAAGGTGACCGAGGTCCGCGAACTCAATCCTGCAACGACGCCGTCGCTCGAGATGGCGCACGTGCTGTTCCTGGACATTGTGGGCTACTCGCGGCTGCCCATGGACCAACAGCAGCGCGTGATCCACGATTTGCAAGAGGCGGTTCGCGGAACTGCTGAGTTCGCGCGCGCACAAGCCGCGGATCAATTGATTCGCTTGCCAACCGGGGACGGAATGGCGCTGGTCTTCCTTCTCGATCCCGAGGCTCCGGTGCGCTGCGCGCTGGAGCTCACGAAGATTCTGCGCCGCCATCCGGACCTGAAGCTGCGCATGGGCATACATGCCGGGCCGGTCTACCGTATCGCAGACATCAACGCGAACCGCAACGTCGCAGGCGGCGGAATCAACATCGCGCAGCGGGTGATGGATTGTGGCGATGCAGGGCACATCCTTCTGTCGAAAACGATGGCCGATGTGCTGGCGCAGCTCAGTTCCTGGACGAAATATCTGCGGGATCTCGGCGAGGCCGAAGTGAAGCACGGAGTGCGCGTTCATCTCTACAACTTGTGCACCGGGGATGCGGGCAACGCGGAGATTCCGCAGAAGCTGTGCACCGCCGTGGCCGCGGCGGCGCAAGCGCGCGCCAGCAGCGGCAAGAGGAAGCTTTCGCTCGGGCTGGTGGCAGCATGCGTTGTCGCAACAGTTGTCATCGGAGGATTTTTCTTTCGGACCCCGAAAGTGAATGCGCTCACGGAAAAAGACACCATCGTGCTCGCCGATTTCGACAATGCCACCGAAGATCCTGTGTTCGACGACACACTGAAACAGGCGCTGGCCGTAGAGATCGAGCAGTCCCCCTTTCTGAATACTCTATCCGACCAGCGAGTACGCGACACGCTGCTGTTGATGAGAAAGCCGGCGGATCAGCCGTTGACGCAAGACTTGGCCCGCCAGGTATGCATGCGCGCGGACAGCAAGGTTCTGCTCACGGGTTCGATCTCCGCCTTGGGCAGTCAGTATGTCCTGGCGCTGAATGCCGTCAATTGCGCCGATGGCGATCCCCTGGCGCGCGAGCAGACCCGTGCGCCCAATAAGGACGCGGTTCTCGACGTGCTCGGCAAAGAGGCCGACACCGTGCGCGCCAAGCTAGGAGAATCGCTCAGCTCCATCCGCAAGTACGACATGCCCTTGGAGCAGGCCACCACGCCTTCGCTCGACGCGCTACGCGCCTACACGCTCGCGAGAAAAACGCAGACCGAGAAAGGCGACGCCGCCTCCATTTCTTTCTATAAAAACGCCATCGAGTTCGACCCGAATTTCGCGCTCGCCTATTCCGGACTGGCGTCGGCCTACTATAATCTGGGACAGGTGTACTTCGCGGGCGAGAATGCCCAGAAAGCCTTCGACTTGCGCGAGCACGTAAGCGAGCGCGAAAAGCTACGCATCGTCGCGTTTTATCATGCTTACGTCACGGGAGACACCGGTCGAGCCATTCAGGCCTACGAGTTGTGGGCCCAGAGTTACCCGCATGACTCCTTGCCGCGCGCGACGCTGGGAAGCCTCTACGCGCTGCTCGGCCAATTTGACGCATCGATCGCCCAGACGCAGGGAGCACAACAACTCGATCCGGACTCCGTTCTGATTTACAGCAATCTCGGCAGCGATTATCTGGCGCTCGGAAAACTCGATCAGGCCAAACAAATTCTTGCTCAGGCGGAACAGCAGAAGGTGGATGGAACGGTCCTGCGCTTGGTGAGGTATCAGCTCGCCTTTCTCCAGGGCGACGCAGCGGAGATGAGCGCGCAAGCAGCTTGGGCCGCACACAAACCCGGAGAAGGGCTGTTTCTTTCCTCGCAGTCGGATACGGAGGCGTACTACGGCCGGCTACGCAAGGCGCGCGAGATTTCTCGGCGGGCCTCGGAGGCTTCGGCACGCAGCGATATGCACGAGGCTGCTGCCATTTGGGAAGCGAGCGCCGCACTGCGAGAGTGTGATTTCGGCAATCGCGAGCTGGCACGACGCGGAGCCCAGGCCGCGCTGAGTCACGGAACCGGAAAACAACTATGGGCGTTGGCGGCGGTGACATTCGCGTGCGCCGGCGAGGCCCCGCGCGCCGAAGCCCTGGCGCAAAAGCTCGAGCAGAATTACTCCGATGACACCCTTCTGCACTACTACTGGCTCCCGGTAATTCGCGGAGCGGTCGCGCTCGGCCGCGGCGATGCGGGCCAAGCGCTGCAGTTGCTCCAGGGCGCCTCGCCTTACGACTCCGCCGATCCGTTTCCCGTCAGTGCTTCTCCGCTCGGCAATATGTATTCGGTCTACGTGCGCGGAGAAGCTTACTTGCAGGATCGCCAAGGCCACGAAGCCGCCGCCGAGTTTCAGAAAATTCTCGACCATCCCGGCCTTGTCCTCAACGGCCCGATTATGGCCCTGGCGCACGCCCAGCTCGCGCGCGCCTGGGCGCTTTCTGGCGACACCGACAAAGCCCGCCTGCAATACGACGCTTTCTGCACGCTCTGGAAAGACGCCGACCAGGACGTCCCCATCCTCATCGCTGCCAAATCGGAACGCGCGAAAATAAAGTAGGCAGCGCAGAGTAGTCCGCAGGGAGTCCGCTTGCGGCTGCAAAACTACTGAACAGGATTGTTGTAACCGGCGTCGCGGGGATCGATCGGCTTGCGTCCGGAAAAACCTTCGTCCTGGCGGTGGTAAAAACGGATGCGATCTTCGCCCAGCTTCCAGCAGAGATACACTTCCTCGTCGTCAATGCGCGCGGGAAAATCCAGCAGCCCCACTTCCAGATCCTTCACCACACAGCCGGTTTCCTGAATTTGGTCCAGCGCGGACTGCACGGTTTCTTCCAGGCGATTGCGTTCCAGGCGCGTCTTGGCCGCGCTTTCGTAAGCCACAGCCAGACCGCCGGAGCGCTGGATGCGTTCGGCGAGCGAATTGATCTGCTCGTCCACATCCATCATCTTGCGGCGCGATTCCATCGCTTCGATCAGCAGCGGCTCGAGCTGCGAACGCAGGCGCTCGGCTTCCGTCAGCGAGAAATATTTTGACTCCTCATCCGCCATGTTGCGTTGCTCCCAAGTCCCACGTCCCATCAGCCGCCAATATAGACCATCGTGCGCGATGGCGGAACAAAATCCGGCTCGTTGATGCGGTGGCTCTTTTCCTTCGTCTGTACCATGGCCACGATCGCATCGCCGATTTCGCGGTCGCCCATGCCGCTGCGCAGCAAACTTTTCACATCGTGGTCTTCCTTGCTGAAAAGGCAAGTGCGCAATTTTCCGTCGGCGGTCAGCCGGATGCGCGAGCAATGTCCACAGAAGGGCTGCGTCACCGGCGCGATCAATCCGATTTCACCGCCGCCGTCCGCAAAGCGGTATTTCCGCGCTGTTTCGCTGCGCTCGTGCACCACGGGAATCAGCGGCCAGCGCGCGGAGATGCGCCGATACACTTCCGCCGCGGGCACCACCATGTCGCGCGTCCAGGCGCGGTCCGCATCCAGCGGCATGAACTCGATGAAGCGCATGACAATGTCTTTTTCGCGCGCGAATTCCGCGAACGCTTCCACTTCGTCGTCGTTCAACCCGCGCACCAGCACCGCGTTTACCTTTACGGGGCGCAGCGGCGACGCCTGCGCCGCCTCGATTCCAGCCAGCACTTGCTCGAACGTCTTGGTGCGCGTCACCTTCTCGAATTTTTCGCGGTTCAGGGAATCCAAACTGATGTTGATGCGATCGAGCCCGGCCGCCACCAGCCGGTCACAGCGCTCGGCGAGCAGATGGCCGTTGGTAGTCATCGAAAGGTCTTGCACGCCGATCGCTTTCAGCCGCGCCACAAAATCTTCCACGCCAGGACGAACCAGGGGCTCGCCGCCCGTCACACGCACTTTGCGGATGCCCATTCCCACCAGAATGCGCACCAGCCGCTCGAATTCATCCCATTCCAGCAGCGCGTGCTCCGCCATGTGATTCTCTGGATCCGCCGAACGGCAATACACGCAGCGAAAATTGCAGCGGTCCGTCACCGAAACCCGCAAATCGGTGATTGGGCGCCCGAATTTGTCTATCAGTGCCATGCCCTGTTTAGATGCTGCCGAGAATAAAATAGCCCAATCCGAATTGGGAATTGGGCGAGCGTGCCAGGGGCGCAACGCGCTTGAAAATCGCGCCCGCTGGATGCTCTCCTTTCCAAATCCGGGAGGAGCGGGCGTTTCCACCCGGTCCCTGGTCTCCTGAAATTATCAGGAGCATCGCCCTCACGCCTTGGGTTGTCTCCCGTTAGGCCGCGCGGGTCGGAGACATCAGTGCCGATGATACGCCTTCGGTCATAGGGGAGCAAACAATCGCGCCCTCGGCGAATGGCCGAGCCGCTGTGAACCGTACATTCAGATAATTGGGTCTTTCCGGGGGCAAAAAAAGTGTCCAATGAGTAAATATAGCGATCCAAGGTGTGCCGTTTTGAACAGGTTCGCCTGCCCTGTTTCATTATGGTGGTGATGGTTGTTTTTGAACCATTTACGGGGGCCAGTTCGCGAAGGGGCTGGCTCCCGCTAATCGCCACAACGTTACCATGCCTTCAAACTTACGAGATCGCGTCAAGCAGGCGGAGCTGCCCATGGTCCTGAGCGGATCGGCAGGTCGACGACTCCCCTTGCGTATCCTGTTTATTCACAGGGATGTAGGGGACGTAGAGCGGTGCGTGCAAGAGCTGAAGAGGGCCCATTTCAAGGTCTCCGCCGACGTGGTACTAACGCCGGAGCAGTTTGCCGTGCGCCTGAAGGCAAAATTTTACGATGCGGTGCTGGCCGAACACCCGTCCCCGAACTGGCAAGGACGACGCGAGCTGGAAATGTTGCGTTTGCGGGAAAGGCGGATCCCCTGCATCTTCCTGATCGACACCATGCAACCGGAGACCGTGGCGGAGCTGATCAGCAGTGGCGCCGCCGATTGCGTCGGTATGGATCACCTCGGGCACCTGCCTGTAGCCATCCGCCGAGCCCTCAGTGAGTACCACCTGCGCGAAGAGCGCGATCGAACTGAAAAAAAGCTGCGCCATTCAGAAGCACGCTATCGCGCTCTGGTAGGGAACCTGGCCTATGGAATCTGCCGCTGCAACATTAAAGGTAAGTTCCTCGATGTCAATCCGGCGCTGGCGAGCATGCTGGGTTATGCGTCCCGCGAAGAGCTGCTGGCGGTGAACCTTGCGGCCGACCTCATCTGTGATTCCGCAAAACGAGCACAATTGCTGGGCCATTCCGCCGAACATAATGATGTCGATCCCCTGGAAGCCGAATGGAAGCGAAAGGACGGCGCGACGCTGAAAGTTCGGCTCAGCGGGCGCGAGGTCAAAAACGAGGCCGAGACGGACAGTTACGAGATCATCGTTGAGAACGTCACGCAACAGCGCAAGCTTGAGGATCACTTGCGTCAACAAGCAGCCAAGGACGCCCTGACGGGCCTCGCCAACTACCGCCATCTGGTGGAAGTCGTTGATAGTGAAATCAAGCGGTCCGAGCGCACCGCGCGTGAGTTCGCTCTGCTGTTCCTCGATTTGGACGGATTGAAACAGATCAACGATCGTTTCGGTCACTTGGTTGGAAGTCAAGCTCTCTGCCGTCTGGCCGATGTGTTGTGCATCTGCAGCCGCAAGGTGGATACTCCGGCGCGTTTCGGTGGTGATGAGTTCGCACTGGTGCTGCCCGAAACGGGACAAGGGCCGGCCAACCTGGTGGCCCAGCGCATTTGCGACAGTCTTGCGAGCGACGGCCGGGAGCCGAAGTTGTCGGTCAGCATCGGCGTTGCGATTTATCCTGGAGATGGCGCGGACGTGGATTCCCTGCTGGGTGCGGCGGATGCGGCTTTGTACGCGATGAAAAGCAGAACGCACGGCGCGGATGAGAGGGCGCAAACCAAGACCGCGTGATTCTGCAACACCGCGATGGCAGGCGGCAAGACGGCCCAGGTGACCCAATGAAACACGAATCCAAAATAATCAGCATCCGGCGCGTTTCCTCTTTCCGGCTGGATCCAACCTTGACCGGCGAGGAGGCAATCGTGCTGCGAGCTCTCGCCTCTGGAAACACCGACCGGCAAGTGTGTAACCTGCTCCGCATCAACCCGGACACCTACCTGCGCATGATGCGCGATATGCGCGAAAAGATTGGCACCTCGGATAACGTTTCCCTCATCGCCTGGGCGAAGGAGCGAATTCAAGGCGGTGACCAGCGAATCGACACAGCCACAGGACGCACGCGCTTGGCATAAATTGGCTGATTGACAGCGAACCAAGCAGCCGTTAGCACCTTCCCCGGTCAAGTTCGTTTTTATTCCGAAAAGCTGCGCTCCATTCGTGCCGGTCCGCCGCATGAAATGGCCCGGTGCAGCACCGGAAAGTCCCCCGCTATGCCCGCCCTTCCCGGCGCGGCGAATATGGTAAAGTTGCGAACCGATGCGCATCTTCGTACTGGGAGTGGGCGGCGCCGGCTCCTTGCTTGCTCAATTGCTCGTGCGCCAGGGACACACGGTGTGGTGCGGCGATCGCGACCCGGACCGCGCGCGAAAATTTCTCGGCAAGAAGAGCGCGATTGAAGTAGTGGAAGCGAACGCGCGCAATCTTTGGTCCATCGTGCGCGCCGCTCGCGGCTGCAACCTGCTGGTCAACGCTTCCCCCGCCGTCTTCAACGAAATCATTTTGCGCGCGGCGCTGCGTCTGCGCTCGCATTACCTAGATCTGAATTCGCACCTCAATCGCAATCCGTTCAAGCCGGAACAGTTCCGCTTCCGTAAACGCTTCACCGAAAAGAATCGCGCGGCGCTGATCTGCACCGGCGCGGCGCCCGGCCTCACCAATCTTCTCGCCAAGCGTGGATCCGAGCTGCTGGACACCGTGGAATCCGTGCAGATTCGCCTGTACGAAAGCACCG
>Ga0210394_10005940_pt1 | contig 13451 bp, 7 predicted proteins | sample IncBWC12MmetaG_FD_160121 | JGI IMG/M metagenome (GOLD analysis project Ga0210394, IMG submission 160121) | Forest soil microbial communities from Barre Woods Harvard Forest LTER site, Petersham, Massachusetts, United States - Inc-BW-C-12-M | ecosystem: Environmental > Terrestrial > Soil >...
TCCACGACGCCAAGCGACGCAGCGCGCTGTACGTGCCCGTCGCTGTCCCGGAAACTGCCGGCTCCACCCACTGATGACGATGCCGCCAAAGACGCTCACACAGGGACGATGTCGCAGTAGTTGAAGCGCTCGCCGCGCATTACCCTGTCGCCGGCCCTGCAAGCGATCGCCTTCGTGAAAATCGGCCCGGCGTAGACGAACGAATGATACTCGCCGTATTCGCCGCAGGGGTCCGCGCTTTCCGGAAGATCGCGCAGCAGCTCAAGATCGATTTCTCTGCCGGCGAACGATGCATCGATCGCCTGCGTATCGACGCAGGCAATGAGCGCCTTGAATCCCAGCCCGATGAAGGTACGCACCAGCTCCTCGGTGTCGCGCATCCAGATCGGATACAGTCCCGTCATACCGGCTTGCGCGAGACGCTCGTCGCGATACTGCTTCACATCTTGGAGAAATAAATCGCCGAAGGCGATCTTCGTGATGCCTTCCGATTTGATGCGGCTGAAAGCCAACCGCATTCGTGCCTCGTAGATCTCATTGGTGCAGTCTTTCGGGATCACGATTTGGCGCAGCGGAATTCCCAATGACTCGGCCTGTTGCTCGAGGAGCTGCCGACGCACGCCGTGCATACTGATCCGATCGTACCCTTCGGTGACCGTCGTCAAGAGCGCCGCTATCTCATACTTTTGTGAGGCGAGCAGCTGGTACGCTGCCATGGTGCTGTCCTTTCCGCCGCTCCAGGACAAAACTACCCGCTCCGTCGTCGGTTTCTGACGCGGCGACGCGGGTTTCTCCGCATGAACAGCTACGATGGTAGCCGGCTTGGAGATATCCTCTGCGCTTAAGGTCATGCAAGCCTCAGGATACGCCAGTAAAATATGCGAGTGGCTGTGAATATTGGACTCATCGGTGACCGCAGCGAATCCGTGCCGGCGCATCTCGCAATCCCGCTGGCCTTACGGGACGCCGCAACCGAATTGCGCATGGCAGTCGGATTTGAGTGGATACAAACGGATACCGTGACGGGTGGACGTATCGCGAAGTTCGACGGCATCTGGTGCGTGCCGGGAAGCCCATACCGCAGCATGGATGGAGCCCTGCACGCGATCCGCCACGCACGGGAATCCCTCGTCCCGTTCCTGGGTACTTGCGCGGGATTTCAACACGCCGTCATCGAGTTCGCGCGGAACGTCCTGGGTTGGACGGACGCGGAGCATGCCGAGACGTCTCCACACGCTGCACGTGCCGTTATTTCGCCGCTGGAATGCGGACTGCTGGAAACCGTTGGAGTGGTCAGGCTATCTCCCGTCACCCGAATTGCGGCCGCTTATGCCTGCGCCGAATCCGCCGAAGAATACTTGTGCCGTTATGGTCTCAATCCAGAGTTTCGAGCCTCGCTGATGCAAGGTCCGCTCCGTGTTGCGGCGACGGATGTGACAGGCGATGTCCGCGCGGTGGAGCTTGATGGCCACCCGTTCTTCGTGGCGACGCTGTTTCAGCCGGAACGAGCTGCGTTGAAGAATCTGCCGGTGCCGCTCGCCGTTGCGTTCGTTCGCGCTTGTGCTTCCAGAGCCTGAAGTTCATGCAGGAAATCCGACCGGTCGACCTGCGCTCCAATCGCCCGCGGTGTCGCAAGAAGGCCATCGCCGCCTGCTGGGTTTTGCTGTTCTTCTGCGGTGAATTCGCGCACGCAGCACCGCAAGCGGCGCCCACGAGCATTGCTGCGGACGAGCAAAGCTGTGCGGCGCTGACCGGATTCAACCTGCAAACGCTGAGTGGCGGTCCGGCAATCATCATGTCGGCGCAAGTCCTGGACGTCCCGGCAGCCGGACTCAACCACGTCGGTCAAAGTGGGTATCGCGCTGCCGCCGCTCAATGGCCAAGCTCCATCCGAAGGTATTGCGACGTGACCGGCTACGCGGCGCCGCAGAACAAATTCGAACTGAAGCTGCCGCTGGCGGCGGATTGGAATCACAAGTTCTATTTCAACTCGTGCGGCGGATTCTGCGGGGCAGTCGTCGCTGACTTGTGTAACTTTGGCCTGGAACGCGGCTATGCATCCGCGACGGGAAACGGGGGCCACGACGGCGCGCCGGGCTTTGACGGGATCTGGGCTGCCAATGCGCCTGAACTGCAGAATGATTTTGGCTGGCGCAGCAATCACGTCGTCACACTCATTGCCAAGGCAATCACCGCACATTACTACGGAATGCCGATTCGCCATTCCTACATGACCGGCAATTCCAAGGGCGGTCAAGCGGTGCTGATGGAGGCGCAGCGCTTTCCCGAAGATTTCGACGGGTTGATGCCGAGCGCCCCGGTCTACGACTATACCGGCAGGAACACGATAGCCGCGGCCTGGTTTGCGCAGGCGTTCAACGACGGTCACGGTGGCTCGGTCCTGAACGAGGCAGCGGCGCAGGCTGTCCACAAGTCCGTGTTGCAGCAGTGCGGCGCTCAGGCCGGCGTGCAAGAGGGAATGGTCACCGATCCCCTGGCCTGCAACTGGCAACCGAGGATGATCGCCTGCCAATCGGAGAGCAGCCCTCAAGATTGCCTGACGCCGCGGCAGGTCGATGCAATCACTCGTCTGATGAGCCCTGCGACCAACTCCAAGGGTGTGGTGCTTTATGCCTATCCCTACATTCCGGGAACTGAAACGCAATGGGCCGGGTGGAACTACTATGGCAGCCCCGGTGGAAGTTCCCGATCGCCGCCGCGACTCGCCAACATGGATCTGCCCGCGCAACATGCCGGCTATCTGGCAGACCGGCAGGTAAGGCTCAACATTGATGCTCTGTCATTTGACTTCGATCATGACCCGGCAACCTTGTCCCGATCGCGGCAGATATACGACGCATCGAGCTTTGATCTGCGCGCCTTCAAGGCGCGGGGCGGCAAGATTCTCATGTGGCACGGCTGGGCGGACGGCGCGATCATGGCAACCTCGTCGATTGGCTACTATGAGGGCGTGCGCAAGTTCATGGGTGGCCGCGGCAAGACCGAGGACTTTTTTCGCCTGTTCCTGGTTCCCGGAGTTCATCATGGCGGCGGCGGCCCGGGACTGACCGAATTCGATTCATTCAGCGCGCTGGAAGATTGGGTGGAGAAAGGCCGGGCACCCGAGCAGATGATCGCCGGGCGCATGGAGAACGGGGCCGTTGAACGCACCCGGCCCGTCTACCCGTACCCGGTGCTTGCCCGCTATCGGGGAGCCGGCGATCCGAAGCTGGCGGAAAGTTTCGTACCGGTCGGGTCGACGACGCACTAGCTCGCCCAGTCAGGCATCCCGCTGCGCGAGAGATCACGGGTCAAACGCCTGCAAACTGCCGGCCACTAAAGTGTCACAACCGAGTTGTAGGCTGCTTTGTCTCGTGGCGCCAAGCCCCGGCAAATCAACAAACGCCAACAACAGAGGTATACCCGATGAGAATCATTAAACTCGCGGCCGCGATGTCGTTCGCGATGTCGCTGTCGCCCATCGCTGCGCCAGCGCACGGATTAGGGCAAGAAGGCGAAATAAAGCACGTGCTGCTGATCAGCGTCGACGGCTTGCACGCGCTCGATGTGGCGCGCTACGTCGACGGCCATCCCTACTCGACCCTGACGCAACTCACGAAGCACGGCATTATTTATAGCAACGCCCGCACCCCCGCGAATTCGGATTCCTTTCCGGGTTTGCTGGCTCTGGTCACCGGCGGCTCCCCGGTCACCGGCGACCTCTTCTACGATGTGAGCTACGACCGCAGCTACTTCGCGAACGGCGACTCCTCGTGCTCGGGTGTGGTGAATGACCCGGCGCCGGGTGCCATCCAGACGGCGGGCATGGGCAGCACCATCTCGTTTGACGAGACGATCGATCTTTACGGGACGGACCCTGTGACCGGGCTGCCGCTGTCGATGAACGTGATCAATCCGAATTCGCTGCCGTACCATTTCGATGCAAACAAAAAATGTGTGCCGGTCTATCCGCACAATGCGTTGAAGACCAACACGATTTTTGAAGTCGTCAAGGAGCACGGCGGCGTGACCGCCTGGGCGGACAAGCACCCCGCTTATGATCTGGTCCGCGGCCCGTCAGGCAACGGCCTGGACGATCTGTACACGCCGGAGGTTACCAACGTCGGGGGCCTCGACAACACCGTGAGCGTGATCTGCACGCACGAGAATGATCACTTGAAGACCATCGGCATCATCAACGAAATCCATGGTCTTACTCACGACGGCAAGCCCGGGAAGGGTGTCCCGACTGTGTTTGGCACGGACTATCAGGCGGTGAGCGTCGGCCAGAAGGTATCCCACGACACGCCGGATCCCTCCTGCATCAACCCTTCGACCGCGGCCGACGCCGCGCGTCTGTCGGGTCAACCGGGCGGCTATCTGGACGGCTCGGGTACACCGACCGATGTGCTCGCCTACGCCCTCGACAACGTGGACGCCGACTTGGAGCTCATGGTCAACGCGCTGAAGCAGCGGAATCTGTACGAGTCGACCCTGATCATCGTCACCGCCAAGCACGGCCAGTCGCCCATCAACCCGGTCAAGATCAACAAGCCCGGCCATTTCGCCGATCTCGTCGCCGGCCTGACCCCGGCGAGCGGCGCTGAAGCGGCCGCGCAGAAGGCAATGAACATCGCCAACAACTGCAGCAGCGGCCCGTGCGGATTCGCGCAAGACGATGACATCGCACTCATCTGGCTGCAGGATCAGACGCAGACCGCTAACGTGGCCGCGCTGATCAACAACCACGCGAAGGAACTGTTCGCCGACGAAGTCATGGCCGGCGATGAAATCAAGCTGAAGTTCAACGACCCAATGCACAACAATCGCACACCGGACATCATCGTCCAGCCGCAGTACGGTGTCGTGTATACCACGTCGACCAAGAAGAACGCCGAGCACGGCGGCTTCAGCTTCGGCGACACCAACGTAGGTTTGATCGTCTCGCACCCGGATTTGCCGGCCCAGACCATCAAGACCCTGGTGCTCTCCTCACAGGTGGCGCCGACCATTCTGCGGGCACTGGGCATCGACCCCGCGGAACTGAATTCGGTGCGCGTCGAAGGCACCAAGTCGCTGCCGGGCCTTTGATCGGAGCCTCGCGTAGAAGAAACGGGCTGACGGCAGCCCGTTTTCTTCCGTGCGCCGGGCTTCAGTGCCCCGCGGTCGGCCGCAGTCGCAGATAGTGCAGTATTCCCTGCGCCGCCTCGCGTCCCTCGAACACCGCGGTCACCACCAGATCCGAACCGCGCACCATATCGCCGCCGGCAAATACCTTCGGGTTGGTGGTTTGGAATCGGGACCGCGGCGCCGCCGACACGCGCACCCGGCCATTGGCGTGCAGCTCGATTTGTTGGCTGCCGAACCAATCGGGCGGACTCGGCAAGAAGCCGAAGGCGATGATCACCGCATCGGCGGGAATGGTTTCCTCGGTTCCAGGGACCGCTTCCGGCACGCGGCGGCCGCGCCGGTCCGGCGGCCCCAATCGCGTCTCGACCAGCTTGACGCCCTGCACCCGATCGGAGCCGACGATTTCGATGGGCTGCCGGTTGAACAAAAATGTGACGCCCTCTTCCTTGCTGTTTTTATAATCGCGCCGCGATCCCGGCATGTTGCCCTCATCGCGCCGGTAGGTGCAGGTGACGCTCGCTGCTCCTTGCCGCACGGCGGTTCGATTGCAATCCATCGCGGTGTCGCCGCCGCCTAAGACAACCACATTCTGGTCCTTCATGTCGACGAAGCCGGCCGCATCGTTCGCCAGCCCAAGCTCGCGATTGATGTTGGAAATGAGATACGGCAGCGCCTCATGCACGCCGGGCAGATCCTCGCCGCCGAAGCCGCCCTTGACGTAGGTGTAGGTGCCCATGCCGAGAAACACGGCATCGAACTCTCGAGTCAATTCTTCGAAGCCGATGTCGCGCCCGACATCGACGTTCAGGCGAAATTCCACGCCCATTTCCTGCATGATTTCACGGCGCTTTTCGACGACGTCCTTTTCCAGCTTGAACGGCGGAATTCCAAACGTCAGCAAGCCGCCGATTTTCGCATAACGATCGAACACCACCGGCGTCACGCCGTTGCGCACCAGTATGTCGGCGCAGGCCAGGCCCGCGGGCCCCGCGCCGACGATCGCCACGCGCTTCGCCGAGCGCACCACGTTCGACATGTCGGGCTTCCAGCCCTGTCTGAAGGCCTCGTCCGTGATGTATTTCTCGATGGCGCCGATGCTCACCGCGCCAAGGCCGTCATTCAATGTACAGGCCCCCTCGCACAGCCGATCCTGCGGGCAGATGCGGCCGCACATTTCCGGCAGCGAGTTGGTCTGGTGCGAGAGCTCCGCGGCCTCGAACAGCTTGCCGTCGTTGATCAACGCCAGCCAATTCGGAATGTAGTTGTGAACCGGGCATTTCCACTCGCAAAACGGATTGCCGCAGGATATGCAGCGGCCGGCCTGCTGCGCCGCCGCTTCGGCGCTGTACTGCGCATAGATCTCGCGAAATTCCGTCGTGCGCACCTCCAAGGCCAGCTTGTCGGGCTCCTTGCGCGGGATATCGAGGAATTGCAGATGCTTGTCGGCCATGGGGGGGGCGGCGGCTCAAGCGGCGCGGCGCAGATTCTCCAGCAGGGAATTGATCGCCGAGGCTTTGGGTTTCACCACCCAGAACTTGCCGATATAGCTGCGAAAATCGTTGAGCAGCTGCGCGCCCCAAACGCTGCCCGTCGCATCGACATGCTGTTCGATCAGGCCGCGCAGATGCTGCACATGAGTGCCCATGCCTTCCGGGGACACGCGATGGATGTCGATCAAGTCGTGGTTGTAGCGGTCGACGAAGTCGCGCTCCATATCGAGCACGTAGGCGAATCCGCCGGTGAACCCGGCGCCGAAATTCACGCCGGTCGTCCCCAGCACGCATACGACGCCACCCGTCATGTATTCGCAGCAATGATCTCCGGTGCCCTCAACCACGGCCAGCGCGCCGGAATTGCGCACCGCAAATCGTTCGCCCGCCCTGCCGGCCGCGTACAGTTCCCCGCCGGTGGCGCCATACAGACAGGTGTTGCCCATGATCACCGTGTCGCGGGCGACGAAGCTCGCGCCCGCCGGGGCTTTGAGGACGATCTTGCCTGCCGCCATTCCCTTGCCGACGTAATCGTTGGCTTCGCCTTCGAGATGTAGATGCAGCCCGCCGGCGTTCCAGACGCCGAAACTCTGTCCCGCGGAACCCTGCAGGTTGACGATCAGCGGCGCCGCACTCATGCCGGAGTTTCCCCAGCGCTTGGCGATTTCTCCGGAAATACGCGCGCCTATGGAGCGGTTGAAATTGCTGATGCGGTAGGAGAATTCGCCGCCTGATCTGGCGTCGATTGCCGCGCGCATATCGCGCAGCATTTGTTCGCCGAGAGCGCCCTTGTCGAACGGCTCGTTATGAGGATCGATGCAGTATTGAGGCTTGACCGACAGCAGCGCGGAATTGGCGAGCACCGGGGTCAAATCCAGCTTGCGTTGCTTCGGCGTCTCGCCGGGCAGAATTTCCAAGAGTTCCGTGTGTCCGATCAAGTCGGTGATGCTGCGCAACCCCAACGAGGCCATGATTTCACGGCATTCCTGCGCCACGAACTTGAAATAATTGATCACCATGTCGGGCAGACCGATGAAATACTTGCTGCGCAGCACGTTGTGCTGGGTGGCGACGCCGGTGGCGCAATTGTTCAAGTGACAGATGCGCAAATACTTGCACCCCAACGCGACGATCGGCGCCGTACCGAAACCGAAGCTCTCGGCGCCGATCAGTGCTGCCTTGATGACATCGAGCCCGGTCTTCAAACCGCCGTCGGCCTGCAGGCGAACCCGGTGCCTGAGCTCATTGGCGCGCAGAGTCTGATGGGTCTCGGCAAGTCCCAATTCCCAGGGCGTGCCCGCGTACTTGATCGATGATAAGGGGCTGGCGCCGGTGCCGCCGTCGTAGCCGCTGATGGTGATCAAATCCGCATAAGCCTTGGCCACACCCGCCGCGACCGTGCCCACGCCGGGCTCCGCCACCAATTTGACCGACACCAGCGCGCTTGGATTGACCTGCTTCAGATCGAAGATCAACTGCGCCAGATCCTCGATGGAATAGATGTCGTGATGCGGCGGCGGCGAGATCAAACCCACGCCGGGCCGCGCAAATCTCAAGCGCGCAATCATGTCGTTGACCTTGTGGCCCGGCAGCTGCCCGCCCTCGCCGGGTTTTGCGCCCTGCGCGATCTTGATCTGCAGTACTTCCGCGTTGATCAAGTATTCGGGGGTCACCCCGAACCGGCCGGAGGCCACTTGCTTGATCTTGGAATTCTTCTCGGTGCCGTAGCGCACCGGATCCTCTCCGCCCTCGCCGGAGTTGGAGCGCGCGCCGAGGGCGTTCATGGCAATTGCCAGAGCTTCATGCGCCTCGGGAGACAATGCGCCCAAGGACATTCCGGCGCTGTCGAAGCGCGCGATGATGCTCGAGATCGGTTCCACCTCTTCGAGCGGAATTGGCGCGGCGCGTGAGCGGAGCTTCAACAGATCGCGAATGCATGACACCGGCCGTTCATTGACCAGCGCCGCAAATTGCCGGTACTGCTCGTAGTCGCCGGTCATGACCGCCGATTGCAGCGTCGCCACGACATCCGGGTTGTACATGTGATATTCGCCGTCGTGCATGTACTTGAGCAATCCACCCTGTTCGACGGGCTCGGTTCTGTCCCAGGCGCGCTTGGCCAGGTACTCCGAGTCGGCCTTCAGATCGCTGAAGTCCGCGCCTTGAATGCGGCTTTCGGAGCCTTCGAAGCACAGATGCACCACTTCGTCGCCCAATCCGACGATTTCGAACAGCTGCGCGCTGCGGTAGCTGGCAATGGTGGAGATGCCCATTTTGGACATTATCTTGAACAAGCCCTTGCGGATGCCGCGCCGGTAGCTGCGGCCGAGTTCTTGGCGCGCGGCGGCTTCCATTTTCAGCGCGCCCTTGCGCATCAAGTCGAACAGAGTTTGATACGCAAGATAGGGATACACGGCAGTCGCGCCGTAGCCGATCAAGCACGCAAAGTGATGCGCATCCCGCGCCGTGCCGGTTTCAACGAGGATGTTGCACTTGCAGCGCAATCCCGTGGCGATCAAGCGGTGATGCACGGCGCCGGTGGCGAGCAAGGCATGTATGGGCAGCTTGCCCTTGACCAGGTAGCGATCGGACAAGAGCAGAACGATTTTGCCGTTGCGCACGGCTGCTTCCGCCTGCTCGCAAACCTTCAGGAGAGCGGCCGTCAGATCCAAGTGCTCGTCGTATTGCAGATCGATGAACTCGTTCGGCACTCCGGAATCCGCCAGCGCCACGATTTGCCGCAGCTTGCGCTGCGAGAGCACCGGCGAGCTGAGGACGATTTGCTCGGCGTGATGCTGACCCGGCACGAAGATATTTGCTTCCCTGCCGATCTGGGTCTGCAGCGACATCACAATGCTCTCGCGCAGGCTGTCGATGGGTGGATTCGTGACTTGGGCGAATTGTTGGCGAAAATAGTCGTACAAGGAGCGCACTTTCTTCGACAACACGGGCATCGGCGTGTCATCGCCCATCGAGCCGACCGCCTCGCTTTCGTCTTCGGCGAGAACGCGGATGATCTCGTCGCGCTCCTCGGCCGAAACGTTGTACATTTTCTGATACAGCGCCAGGGTGTCGCGATCGAAGGGTTCGGCGGCGAGCCGCGGATCGATGAGATCGGTTTGCAAATAGCGCACGCCCTTCTTCAGCCATACCTTGTACGGGTGGCGGCTCTTCAGGAGATCATCGACCCGCCTGGTGTCCAGCAGCTCGGCCGTCTGCAGGTCGAGCGCCAGCATTTCGCCGGGTCCCAGCTTGCCCTTCTCGAGCACATCTTCAGGCGCGTAATCCCACACCCCCGCCTCCGACGCTATGGTGATGTGCCGGTTTTTCGTGATGACCCACCGCGCCGGACGCAGTCCGTTGCGATCCAAGGTGCAGCATGCGTAGCGGCCGTCGGTCAGCACGATGCCGGCCGGTCCGTCCCAGGGTTCCATGTGCGTGGCGTAGTACTCGTAGAACGCCTTCAGGTCCGGGTCGATCATGTCCACCGACTGCCACGCCGGCGGCATCAGCAGCCGCATCGCATGCATGGGGTCCAGGCCGCCGGCCAGCAGCACTTCCAGCATGTTGTCCAGGGACTGCGAGTCCGATCCCGTCAGCGAGACCAGCGGCAAAATGTCGGCGAGGTCCGGCAACAGCGGCGAATGAAACAACGGACCCCGCGCCACCGCCCAGCTGCGGTTGCCTTGCACCGTATTGATCTCGCCGTTGTGCGCCAAATAGCGGTACGGATGCGCCAGGCGCCATTGCGGCAGAGTATTGGTGGAAAAGCGCTGATGGAACACCACCACCGAGGCCTCCATCCTGGGGTCATTGAGGTCCGGATAGAATTGCACCAGGAATTGCGGCATCACCATGCCTTTGTAAACAATGGTGCTCGACGACAGCGATGGGATATAGAAGCTTGGATCCTGTGCTTCCAGTTTCTTTTCGGCGCGCCTTCGCGCCAGGAACAATTTGCGGTTGAAGGTGGCATCGTCGAGGTCGCTGCCCGCGTTCACGAACACCTGCTCGATGATCGGCAGCGTCTTCAGCGCTTCCGAACCGCAGGCTTCAGGGTCGGTGGGCATCAAGCGAAAGCCGGCGACTTCGAGCTTTTCGAGCTGCAATTGCTCGGTGAGAATCCGGCGCGCCAAGGCGGCCTTGGGCTCCTCGCGGTTCAGGAACACTAGACCCGCGGCAAACAGCGGCGCTAAACCCAAGCCGGCGTCTCGAGCCACGGCCCGCAGGAATGCGGTCGGCTGCTTGATCAACAAACCGCATCCGTCTCCCGTCTTACCGTCGGTGGCAATGGCGCCCCGGTGAGTGAGCCGATTCAGAGAGCTGATGGCGGTCTGCAACACCCAATGGCTGGCTTGATCATCGAGACTTGCGATGAGGCCGAACCCGCATGAATCCTTCTCGTAGGCTATGCGGCAAAGTCCCCAATCGCCCGCGCGCGGGTCGGCACCGTTGAGGTCGGTGTGAAAACCTGGTGTGTTCTCAATCGCCATATGTTGCGCCCAAAGTCGTGCCCCGGCCCGGCACAGAACTGCACAGGGCGTTTAAAAACAATGACTTAATTCGGTTCTAGGCGCTTGAACTCAAGCGCCTTGGGTGGGGCAAACGCTGCGAAGCGCGCCTATGTATGCAACTCATAATACCGGGGAAGTCAGCATCGTCAATCGCCAATATTCCCGCTCGAGCGCCCTTCACCCGGCGATATAGCGTTCCAGCTGCTGGATGTGTTCCGTTTGGTCTTGGATCACGGCTTTGACCAAATCGCCGATGGACAGCATTCCGACCACGCGGCCGGCCTTCATCACCGGCAGGTGTCTGAAGCGCTTCTCGGTCATGAGCTGCATGCAGTGGTGCACCGTGTCCTCCGGAGTCACGCTGATCGCCGGCGAAGTCATGATGTCGCTCACCGGCGTATCGTGCGACGAGCGGTTTTTCAGAATGACCTTGCGGGCGTAATCCCGCTCCGAGATGATCCCGAGCAGGGAACCTTCGTTCATTACGAGCAGGGCACCCACATACCGTGTCGCCATGATTTCAATGGCGCGCAGCACGGATTCATGCGGCGCGACGGAGAAAATTTGGTTGCCCTTGAGCTGAAGCAATTGACTCACGGTCTGCATATAACCCCCCGGTTTATTGCCGCGATCGGACGTCGCCTGGTTTCGGTGACTATACTCGCGCCTCTCGCAAGGACAAGTGGCCCGGAAAATGCCTGAATCGGATCCAAAACCGCCCATTGCGGCGATAAAACCCCATCCCGTGGCGTCGCCCTTCGGCGTGCGGACCGACCCCTATTACTGGCTGCGTGACGACGAACGCGCCAATCCGCAAGTGCTGGCGTATCTGAACGAGGAAAATGCGTTTCGGGAGCGCAGCATGGCGCGTGCGAAGCCGCTCGAGGATGCGCTGTACGAGGAGATCATCGCGCGGCTCAAGCAAGACGATTCGACCGTTCCGTACCGCAAGAACGGCTATTGGTACAACACCCGTTTCGAGCCCGGCAAGGAGCACCCGATATACGCGCGGCGCAAAACATCCCTCGATGCACCGGAAGAGATCCTGCTCGACGCCAATGTGCTGGCCGCGGGACACGACTACTACCGCATCGATGCGATCGAAGTCTCGCCGAATGGCGCTTGGCTGGCGTTTTGCGAAGACACGGTCGGCAGGCGCCAGTACACGCTGCGCTTCAAGAATCTGCAGAGCGGTGAGATCCAGCCGGAGGCCATCCCCGGCGTCGAGTCCGACCTGGCGTGGGCCAACGACAACCGGACCGTCTTGTATGTCGAAAAGGATCCGCAGACGCTGCTCGGCCTATACGTCAAGAAACACGTGTTGGGAGATGTTCCGCAGCGCGATGCATTGGTCTTCGAGCAGACGGATAAGAGTTTCTACACGGCCGTATCCAAGTCCAAATCGGATGCTTTTTTGTTCATCCGCATGGAAAGCACCCTGTCCTCGGAATGGAGGTACGCGCGCGCCGATGATCCGCAGCTTAAGTTCGAGATTTTTCTGCCGCACGAAGCTGATCATGAATATGACATCGAGCATCTCGGCGATGCTTTCATCGTCAGAACCAACCGGCAGGCGCGCAATTTTCGCCTGGCGCGCGCGGCCATAGGCGCGCATGCAAGCCCCGCCGGGTGGCTCGATGTGGTGGCACATCGGGACGACATCTTCATCGAGGACTTCGACGTATTCGATGGATTCCTGGCACTGTCGGTGCGCAGCGGCGGACTGCGCAAGATCTGCATCCACATGCTCGGCGCAGGGTCCGAATTCTTCATCGCGAGCGACGAGCCTGCCTACAGCACGTCGTTATCCATCAATCCCGAGCTTCACGCCGAGATCGTGCGTTACGCATACTCCTCCCTCACCACTCCGACCACGCTTTACGATTACAACGTGCGCACGCGGCAACAAGTCCTTCTGAAACGCGATCCGGTGCTGGGCCGCTTCGATCCGAATGACTACGCCACTGAATTGTTGTCCGCGACCGCGCTTGATGGCGTGCAGGTTCCGGTGTCCTTGGTCTATCGCAAGGGCCTGGTGCGCAACGGCTCCGCCCCCCTGCTGCAATACGCCTACGGCTCGTACGGCTTGTCGACCGACCCCAGCTTCTCGCCGGCACGCTTGAGTCTCATTGACCGGGGCTTCGTGTATGCGATCGCCCACGTGCGCGGCGGGCAAGAAATGGGCCGCGCCTGGTACGACGACGGACGGCTGCTGCACAAGAAGAATTCATTCAATGATTTCATCGCTGTCACGCACATGCTCGTAGCGAGTGGATTCGCCGCGCGGGACAAAGTGTTTGCCATGGGAGGAAGCGCC
>Ga0210394_10005941_pt1 | contig 13450 bp, 9 predicted proteins | sample IncBWC12MmetaG_FD_160121 | JGI IMG/M metagenome (GOLD analysis project Ga0210394, IMG submission 160121) | Forest soil microbial communities from Barre Woods Harvard Forest LTER site, Petersham, Massachusetts, United States - Inc-BW-C-12-M | ecosystem: Environmental > Terrestrial > Soil >...
GCTACCAAAGCAATGCTACAATCTGAGTACAACCAATTAAACCCAGTGAAACTACTGGCTGAAATACGTACGTTACTGACTCAATTGGGTAAGACGCTACGGTAACCTTTTATTTTGAGGGATTACGGAGGTCAGAATGCCGACTCACCACTGCCACGTGCCGCACAGAGGGCCAACGACACCGTAACGGCTCTCTGCACACCATCAAGCGTTGGAGAAACCTGTTCGGACACATCTTCGCGAGTATGCCACAGGACACCGTCAATGTATGTTAGCTGTTCGACTTTACTCGGGTCATCATTGGCTGCATATGACACCGTTGCCATGTCGGCTCGATCCGAAACCACATCGTACGTTCTCTGTGTAGCACCGCTCACAACGACGGAAGGTACCGTTATACTTGAACCGTCTTCGGTACCAGTACTCGTACGCAGTGCAAATATGTCAGTCGGTAGCCGCCTCAATAGCTCGTGATAATCCCGCGATGGATCCTCGTCTATTTGATTAAATATAAGTCCAATATCAACCGATTCGCTCATGCCACTTCACTCCTCTGCGCATTAAGATTACTCAGTTTTATGCTCTTCACGGTCGTCCGTTTGACTAGCAGTTCCCCATTCTTCAGCTCTTCACTAATGTTTTGTCCCGCTAAAAACATCTCTTTTCCAGTCAACTTCGCTCTGGCCTTATCTCTGAGTGATGGACGCTCATTTATGGAAACTCTCGTCCCGTTCGGCACAAAGATAGACGTGCCGTCCCGCTTCTGTTCCTTACCATAAAAGGTCGCTTCACCCCTCCCTCGTTCCAGATACATATCTGTTGCAGCGCCATAGCCATCAACATCAGCCCGGCCAATAGTTCGCACTATCGTCTCGACACTAGACGGCAACGCCCCCTTGTATGCCATGTCGCTGCTGCAAGAGTTCAGTATTACCGTTCGGCGTCCAATACGCTCTTCCGGATCATCAATACCACGACTTGACTGCATAAATTCGTCACTTACGAGTCGATCTAGTCGTGATTCATCAATATTGACGCTCGACGAAAGTTCGTTCATCTGAGTCACATAACGGTTTGCCGCCAGAACAAAGCCAGAATCACCTTGGCCAAAATGAGTCTCCCCTGGTGCGCCATGCGCAGCAACGACCATGCTGCTCGGCTTGACTCCAAGCCGCTTGAGCATAACCATCCGACGATAAAAATCTCCTGGTTGAGCTACTTCAAACATGAGCGTTCGGCCCGACTCCTTGCGATACGCATCAAAAACTGGGGTGAGTGCTCCATTGTGATCGCCGTATGCATCGACGAAAACGACCGTTACATCGCCGTCTTGCAGATACTTAATTGTTTCTTCGTCATGCTCCAAAAGCCCGCTTAACGTATGGAGATCTTCTGGCTTGTACATGTCAAGATTCACAACGCCCAATTCAGTGGTAAGACGCTCCAGATTGACGGGGAAAACATTTTCGACAACTTCCTTCATTCGGCGAAGACTATGCTTCACTCGAGTACCATTGAAATAAGGTGGCGTCTCTTCAGTTGGCGCATGACGAAGCCGCGTGGTCATTGCTGTGCCCATTTTTTTCGACAGCGCTGGATTAATCTTGAGCTTATTACGAAGTACGTCGCGCATGATGTCAACCACCTTGTTCTCGTACTCAAAAATTGACTCTTGATCATGATCATCTTCGGGACTATCTGGTATCGCTTCAATTTCAAAACCTGCAAAGTCTATATATTCTCGTAATTTATCTAGATTTTCATCTTGACCCTCGGGCATAAGTAATACGTTCTCACCGTCGGCAGTATGCAGGCGGCCAAGGACACCACCTATCATAACCGCTCGGCTTTTGTTCAATCTCCTCGTGTCGATAAAGGTGCGGAGCTCGGAGGCATCTCCATTAATCGGCGGCCGCTTATAAAGTTCTGCTAGAACTTTATCCGGTACTCGTTTCAGTACATCATGAGTCAGGCTATACGATGCTATAGCCTCTTCATCGTCCACAAGTGGCTCATGCTCCCTGTCAAACATCGCCACTTCACCAATCAGCTCATCAACCTTGTCGGCTGGTACGTTATCCCATTCAACTGAGTCAAGCGCCTTTGATAATGCTTCCCTTTCGAGCGTTCCAGGCCCAAAACCCGCCTCCTTAGAGTTCGCCATATACTTGGCAAGTTCAGATGCCCGTTCAAACTCGGCCGATGCCTCCAGGGCATCATATTCGACTACTTTCTGATCCTCACTCGTGGACTCTTGCTGGCCAGCTGCTTCCACGGGTAGCTCAGGCATGCCAAGATCATTGCCGCGAGTTGCTTCTTGGCCAATTTCTATAAGCTCACCGATGATGTCTTGTTCGGCTTCTGGTCTTTCAGCGATGCCGGGCACAAATGATGCCTCTTCCAAATGCTCCTGATGATGCCTAGGTGAAATCTCAGCCCGACTATGAAATGCCTCTGCTGGTTGCGGACTATGTCCTTCTCTGTGTTGAGCAAAATCAGTCAGTGCCGTTTCGGTTGCCGTTTCTACCGCTGGCTGTGGCTGCTGTACGACGGTTTGCTCATTGCTGGCCAAACCATTCATGTACCCTAGAAGATTAGGATCAGGCTTAGCCGATGAGGCATATTCTTGCGCAACCATGGCATGTGTCAACACCGCTTGCTGCTGTTCGGCAACCATAGTGGCCTGTGCTTGAGCCGGGAATCCTTCTGGTGACATTTTTTGTTTTTAGTTTACCTTTATCACTAGTGTACGCTGTCTGGAAATACGGCACAAGTTGCTGTGTCTTCGTCGGTGTTGACTGATTGCTAACAGATGTGTATAATTCAGCTTCGATTATGAAAAAAGATTTACACCCCAAGAACTATCGTCCTGTTGTGTTTCAGGACCTCAACAACGGTACGACTGTGTTGACGCGTTCAACCGTTGTAACCGACGACACTATTAAGCTTGATGGCACCGAATACCCATTGGTAAAGGTACACATTAGTAGCACGTCTCACCCGTTTTTTACTGGTGAGGAGCGCATTATTGACATCGAAGGCCGCGTTGACAAGTTCAAAGCTCGCGCTGCTGCTGGTGAAGCTGCCAAAGAGCAACGGGCTGCTGCAGCTATCAAGCAAGCGAAGCGTGCTGCTGCGAAAGCAGAAAAAGCTGCAGATACTGTCGCCCCAAAAACAGATACCAAGACTGAAAAATAGCTACTTCAGCTGATTCAAACCGTCCGAGATGTACTTCTTAGGCGGTTTTTCTTTATAATAGGAATTAATCATGGACCAAAAAGAACAAAATTTGCGTGCAGAACTCGCCGAACTAGCTCAAAAACTAGAAGATCCGGCAATTTACAGTGACAAAAAGTATCCAAAGTTAGCCAAACGGAACAGTGAGCTAGAAGAACTGGTAGGATTGTTTGATGAAAAAGCAAAATTGCTAGCCGACAAAGCTTCGGCAGAAGAACTCAATACAAGCGGTGATGCCGAGATGCAACAGATGGCTTTTATGGAGCTGGAGGAGTTGGAGGTAAAACTCAAAGCCAACGAAGACAAGCTAATTAGCGCTCTGACACCAACAGATCCGAACAACGGCCGTGATGTGATTATCGAAATCCGAGCCGCTGCTGGCGGTGATGAGTCTGCCCTGTTTGCCGGAGAACTCTACCGGATGTACGCTCGCTGGTGCGAAACACACAACTTTAAAATTGAACTTTTGAACGAAAGCCCATCGGAATCTGGTGGCTTTAAAGAAGTTATTTTTGCCGTTCGCGGTGTGGATGCCTACAAATATTTAAAGTTTGAAGCTGGCGTACACCGTGTACAACGCGTACCTGTGACCGAAAGCCAAGGCCGGATTCATACCTCCACCACCACTGTTGCAGTCTTGCCCGAAGCCGAAGAAACCGACATTGAAATTAATCCGAACGATCTGCGGATTGACGTCTATCGATCTGGCGGGCATGGTGGGCAATCGGTAAATACCACTGACTCCGCGGTGCGCATCACCCACTTGCCTTCGGGCCTCGTGGTATCGAACCAGGACGAAAAATCGCAGATCAAGAATAAAGAGAAAGCCATGAGCGTGCTACGTTCACGCCTGCTGGCGCAAAAAATTGAGGCCGAGCAACAACAGCTCAGCGACGATCGCAAAAAACTGATTGGTTCTGGCGACCGATCAGAAAAAATCCGCACTTACAACTTCCCGCAAGACCGCATTACAGACCACAGGATCGGCTACAGCCGCAGCAACATCCCCGCCGCACTCAGTGGTGACATCGACGACCTCATTCAGCATTTGCAAGACGCCGAGCACGAACTTTTGAACGCCGAATAGCCTCTTATTTAATCTGTCGGAGCTGTAGCAATTAGCTGTAGCAAACCACCAATTTTATACGCACCGCTCCTACTGCCACTCGATGAATCAACGTAGACATACGGTGCGCGCATACCACGAGCCGAGAGTTGATCATGCCCGTGCTCTAACTTATAGCCAGCGACTTCAGGCATGTCTACCTTGCCACCATCGGCACCCTGAGAGCGATGCGACACAAATACCGGCAACTTCATAGTCTGGGCTTTTTTGGTTGCCAATTCGTAGACTTTCTGGGTGATGATTGGGCTGGCGCTTTGGGTGTAGATTGTTTCAACATGGAGCGCTGGACTGCCCTGATTAGTTTCGAGCAGACGGAAAATACTCCGTGCCACAACGGTATCACCGTCACGAACTGCGATGATTTTGGTATTGGGTTCGGTATAGCCAAGCAGGCATTCTTTGTATTGGCCCGTTGCATAATCTTGGCAAGTGCCGACTGGCTTACTGCCAATTTCTAGTGTTATTTTAGGGTCTATAGTGTCTTCGACCGTCAACTGTCGTACTTCGCTGGTTTGCTCATGAAAATAGGTCAGGGTATCGACAGCTTGAGCTATGGACAGGCCGGCGTCACCAGTCAATGCAAGCTGTTTTGTAAGTTTTGCCATGCGATTAAAAACGGCCTGTAAAGGCTGCGCAACATTACCGTTAGCATCGAGCTTTCCGCCATCCAAAATTTGCCCAGCTGGCAGGTTAACCATTGTATGCAGTGCCGCAAGCAGTTGTCGTTCACGTAAAGCCTGCGTTGTTTCGACAAGCAATTCATTAGTTTCGGTCGGGACTGGACCCTGAGTGGTTGCACGTAGTTTGTGTAGCTCGGCAACCCTTGAGCCAAGCCGTGTTATATCGTGTTGAAGTGTTGAGAACTGATCGGCATCGAGCCTGATTTCGTTGGCTTGAAAACCAAAGTCATGTAACGCCCCAAGCAAGGTATCGCGAATCTTAAACGCGACGTCGTCGGCCGACGACCGGAGATCCTCGTAACTCGATAGACTATCGTCCTGACGCCACAACTGATGTTGACGAGCCGTTAATTGCTTTGGCAACAAGCCGATCTCTTTGGCTTGATCCCGCTGCGTTGGGTCGTCGGCTATCAACCGAAAATCACGGAATGCTGCACCATCTGGCTGGCGAGCAATTTCAGCCAAGATTACTTTGTGCTTTGGTGAGTCTATAAAACTTTTGGCATAGGTAACAAATGGTACGAGCATCGACTCCACGCGATCTACATTGAGTGATTCTGGCGACACATCAAGCCCCTTGCTCAGTGCTTGAAATGTGAATGCATCAAGCTGATCAACTGTCGTCACTTCAAGGCAAGCCGCAACAGTCTCAGCATCCCCATGTTTTGCAGTAAAGCTTAACTTAGAAAACATCCCGTACTGTTGTTTTGGGTTTTGGGAAAGTTGAGCCGGAATTATCAACATGTCTGGTTCGAGGTGTCGAAGTTCTTCAAAATTTAGGTAGAGGTTCATCGCTTGTTTCATGACAATTTCACGACTTGTCTCACTGCTTTTTTCGAACTCGGCAAAAAATTCATCAAACCATTTTGGAGCCAGCTGCCTGGTTGCCCCATCACTTTTCATGCGCTCAAATGTTGCCATTGCCGCATGCTCATCTTCGCCAACTTCAACACCCAGGAAGTACGCTAGCGGCGGATTCACTAGCTCAACCTTAGCGAAATAGTCGTTTAGCTGCATGGGGCTCAAGACTCGATGTGACTGAAGGTACGATATTGCGACGGCTGCCTCGTAAGCATTACTCGACACGCAGCGGTCGACAAGTTCGGTTTTATCTTCATACGAAAGGTAACTGGCCTTCATAAGATCAATACTCCCAAGTGCGGTCAGTGGCTTATCATAACTAAACTGTATGACCATTTGCTTATACGAATCGGCATCATAGAAGTCTTCTGTCGACATCAACAGCACCACCCCAACTTCAGGATTGTCTCTGCACGCCTGGCTCGTCCATGCCTTCACCGTATCCTGATCAAATAATCCTACCAACGAATCAATGTGCCTATCAATACCAATATTAAAATAGCCGCTACTATCCGTGATGATCATGGTGCCGATGATGCCTCGAAGTTCATCGAGCGGCACACACGCCTTCAAGATATCACTACCATGATAGTAGTCCAGCAAGCCAAGCCCATGGGACAGATCCGTGAGTGTGTCAACTATCTGCTTCTGTTGTTGCGAGTCTTGTGCGACAAGTGGCATCCATTCGTCAATATTCCGAAAGCAACTACCCATAAGATTATCAGGCAACGATGTGAGCGCCTGGCGAATCATATCACCGGCTTCGGCTGGTTCGAACGATGTAAGCACAAGATTCGTATCGTGCCAGACCATCTCTGGAGCTTGGGCGTATGCGCCGCGCATGTATTGCCTTTTTTGCGCCAGATCCATGACAGTATCTGGAAGTGACACCAAGGAACCAATGATTTCCCCCGGATCCATATCTATCCACTTACGTGCGAATACCTCTTCTACAGTGTCTTTATCAACATACTGCAGAACTGAGCCGCTATGCATAACCAGCGCTTCGATTGTATGTTTCTCTAAAAAGCTGCGCACTGCTTGCTGTTTTTGACCTTCGCCTATATATTTCACTCGCACCAAACAACTAATCGCCAATTTATTGTCTTCGACTTTGTCTATAACAGCCTGCTTAACCTCTTCTAATTTTCCAGCCTGTTCTAGCTTTTCGACATAGACATCAAGACTTTCTACAAACATGCTATCAAGGTACGTATCCTCCTTGACCAGGGCCGTCAGACAGTCCAGCATCTGAGATTCAGATACCAAGCCTAAACTCACAAACTCCTCAGCAGCAATCTGACAACCAGCCGAGGATTTTGACAAAAAGGAGTTAAGATTTGCAGGGACATAGCTGTGTGTTTTGCCTAAAAAGGTTTCAGCTAAAAGCTTTTGCTCATCCGGAGTAAAAATTGCCCGCAGTTCGGGCTGCAAGAGCAAACCGGTATTAAAGAGCTCCTTTAATCGGTCAGGATTATCCAAAGCCGCATCGGCCGCCTTGCGTACAAAGCCCGTCAGTCGTTCTTGATTCGTAGTTTCTTCGTGAATTGCAGCACTGTTAAGAATGCCTACGGGATCTTTCTGCAGGATACGTTCAGCCGTTATTGCCGTTTTTTCGGGGCCAATAATAGCCCCAATTTCGTCTAGCTTTGAAAGCGCATTGAATTTTTGGCGGTGGACATAGCTGTCAACTGCACGCACTATACCGTCTACCGATTGGACAGCTTCTTTTTGCTGCGCAGCAGTCAGTGTTCCATAATTCCCATGCGGCGCCTCGATCGCTTTTATAGCAGCCCAGCCGAGTGGACTAAAGGTTCTTTCGTTGAAGAATTGGCCAACTTCGCGCTTGGAACTGTCTTTATTACCCCCACCCAACACCTCTGCCTTGTCACCACGGTTTTGCAAAAACGCTGTTTGATCACGGCGTAATTGCCGTAACGAATCCACATAGACATTATGTTGTTCGTGCTGCGGATCAAGCAAATTCTGGGAAAGTGGTTCTTCCTGACGCATGTGGCGCTCAAGGTTAATCACCCCTAAATCAGCTTGAAGCCGATCAGGAGTTTTAGGTTCTATTGTTGCTGGTATTTGTATTTCGGCCATTTGTATGACGCTTTCGCTTCATAGTATAATACAACCTCCCTTCATATTCCATCTGTTCCACGCTATACTTGCAGTCAGTTATGAAGACAGATGGTAGCGACACGATTGGCGGTTGGCTGAAAAAAGCAGAGCAGCAACTCAAGCAGAGCGGGGTTGAGACGGCGCGGTTAGATGCGTTGGTGTTGCTAGAAGATGCTACGGGCATAAATCGTGCGCAGTTGTTGGCGCACCCGGAAACGATTTTATCCAAGCAGTACATAAATGTGCTCGATGCATGGGTTGCGCGGCGCGCTAGGCACGAGCCGTTGGCCTACATACGCGGTAAGAGCGAATTCTATGGACGCGAGTTTGTGGTGTCGCCTGCAGTACTAGAACCACGACCCGAATCAGAGACCATGATAGAGCTACTCAAAAGTAACCTCCAGAAGCTTCCTAAGGCTGAGTCTTGGCGTATTGCAGACGTTGGAACTGGCAGTGGTGCATTGGGTATTACTGCAAAATTGGAGCTCCCAGAAGCTTCCTTGGAGCTGCTAGAGATATCTGACGAGGCGATTGAAATTGCAAAAGTGAACGTTATTAATTTTGCAACAAGCATAAGCGTTATCAAAAGTGATCTGTTATCCGGTGCTAGTCAAGACTATGATGTACTGCTGTGTAATTTGCCGTATGTTCCAGATGGATACTCTATAAATCAAGCTGCTACATATGAACCGAGGATTGCGCTTTTTGGTGGAGCGGATGGGCTGGATTTGTATCGACGACTATTTGAGCAGATTGGTGTTTTACGACATAAGGCGTTGTTAATTTTAACTGAGGCGTTGCCGGAGCAACATGGAGTGTTGCGACAGATTGCTCTGCGTAGTGGCTATGTTGAAAGCCAATCAGAAGATTTTATCCAAGTTTTCCTACTGGCTTAATTACCTTCTTTGGACCGCCAAAGAAGCAAAACTTTCGGTCCTGCTCCAATGGCTTAGGTGGCAGTTGATAAAAATTACAATCACCTGCGGAACTCACAAAGAGCTATATGCTCCCAGCATATAGCTCTTTACTCAGACAGTCCTCGGTTTTGTTAGATTGTAATTTTGAACGACAGTCACGCCAGGCCATTTCCGGAGGCCCGGCCTTGCCTCAAAGCTGAACAACTATTTTAGGACTTTCTCGGGATGGTGCAGTGTGAGTTGAAAGCTTGGCACCGAAGTTCGGCTTACAATGTGCCGTTCTGTGGAAGTCCTATGTACTAACTGGTGGGGGCGGCGCCTAGAGTGGCAGTTAAGTGGATGGTTTTGCCGTCACGGACGACAGTGAGGTCTAGTTTGTCACCTACAGAATGCTGATCGATGACCGAAGTGATGCTGTGTGTTTGGTCGATTTTTGTACTACCAACCTGGGTGATGACGTCACTTTCCTGGAGGCCAGCAGTATCTGCGGGGCTGCCTGCAATAATTGAGGGGCCGCTGGCATCGGTGCTTGGGATCACGAAGGCACCGCTATCGACACTCAAGTTATACTGGCTAGCAACGTCTGGGGTGAGTGGCACATAACGCACGCCTAGGTAGGGGCGAACCAGTTTGCCGGTTGATTCGACCTGCTTGATTAGACCGGTTACATCATTGATAGGAATCGTAAAACCAATGTTCTGCGAACCGCTGGCAATAGCGGTATTGATACCGATTACCTGTCCATTTAAATTGACAAGCGGACCGCCGGAGTTGCCTTCGTTAATGGCGGCATCGGTCTGGAACAGATCATCGAGGTTTTCGGAAGACTGTTGGCCACTGCTGTCACCTGCCTGTACGCTGCGCCCGAAACCAGAGATGATACCGCTGGTGACAGTGTTCTGGAACTGGCCAAGTGCGTTGCCAATAGCCACAACTGCATCGCCAACTTGGACCTTGCTGGAATCGCCGATAGCGGCGGGAACGAGCTTGTGGCCTTTTGAGTCAGTAATCTTTAGGAAAGCAATATCTAGACTATCACTGTCAGCGGTACGGCCAACAACTTGGACGTTTTTGAGTTCTGTACCGTCGGATAATGTCACACTGACGCTAGTAGTTCCGGCTGGCACTACGTGGCGATTGGTTACAATTAAACCATCTGATGAAATAATAATGCCCGTGCCCGCACTTTCTTCTTGGCCAGAACCACCGCCAAACAAATTACCGTAAGGATTGCTAGTACTAGCTGTCGGTGATTGGCTAATTACATCGACCGACACTACACTTGGACCAACGGTTTTGGCAATTTCGCTAATCAGCTCACTCTCGCTGCTGACAACTTTTTTCTGTGACGATAAGCTGCCGGTTACCACGCCATTGTTGTCGCGATTTGCAGCACCCAAGTAACCGCCAAAGAAACCGGCACCCAAGCTAATCAGTAATGCCACAATTAATGCCGCTGCCTTGAGGCGGGGTTTGCTGGCACCTGGCTTGGGCAAGCGAGGTTTTGGAATACGAATCGCTATTAGATCGTCGGGGTTTGCTGATTTTGTTGTTTTCTTAAGTGGTGATCCGTTTGATGACACGCTATAGCTGGGCTGTTCGCCAACCGGTGCATCTTTTGGTGCTTCAACACCTGGTTCTATTCGTTCCATGACTTCCCCCCTGCATATCTTATTTTAACCTAGCAAGCTCCAGTGGAGTAGTGCAGTTTGGTCGAAAACTGAGTATCGAAGCGCAGGCGTACCAGAAAGGTACGGTGGCCATCGGAACGGAAGTTTTCGGCCGAAATGTGCTGTGCTTTACTGAAGCTTTAGACTACTTTGTCGCCCCAATCGGAGAACGTTAGGATGACGAGCAGTATAGCGATTATGATAAACACGAATTGCCGCTTCAGCATCGGGCTTAAACGCTCTCGGTGATCGAAGAAGTACAACCCCGCTAAGCCATAGCCTAACACACTTAAAATGAGCGTTGGCTGAGAAATAATTCCATAAAATAATAGCCAGTGGCCAAGCAGCCAAGCCAGTGCCGCGCCAAAGTATCCCCACAGATACGACAGTAGCCGAGCATAGGGTTCGTCGAAACTATCAAAGAAGTGGCGGGCGGCCAGATAACATACCAAACCGGTACTAAACACTAGGCCAATAAGTGGAGCCGACGACCAGGTAAGATAGATTGCCATCAAACCGCAGAACTGGCTGATCATGGCCTGGAGTGCGATCATTACAGCACTACTGGCTGGCTTAATAACAATCAGCCACACACCATACAACGCAGCCCAGATAAGCTGCCACCACTGTGAACCGCTGTGCGTCATAAACAACACTACAGACAGGCCAACGATAATATCGACTGAGTTGGCCCGAATGTTGGCCGGCCAAAAACGCGGACGCACTGCAAACATGCGCCATTTACTGAGTACAATCACACTAAACGCCAGCTTGATGAACGTATCGCCCAAGCGCACCAGTGCAAACAGCACGATAGGAAGCAGCACCAATAGACCGATGTGCAAAATGTAGGATAATCCACCGGCTGGTTTTACTTTGGCGATAAGGGGTTTAATCATAGTATCATTTTGACAGAATAAGTCCTTAAATTTTACAGGGATTGGTCGGCGCCTAAGATAACAATAATGTTGGCAGTACCTTTTTGGATTGCCGGATCTGGCAATGTACTGACGGGCGTAACACCGTAGAGACCTTGTAGGTAGCTCAACGTGGCCTTGTCGGCGCCATTGCTAAAATCGACAATCACCGTCTTGGGATACGCCCCTGAAGGTGCGTTACCCACACTCACGACATTGTACCCTCCTGACTTTAGCGCATTTGCCTTGGCTGAAGCAAGTCCTGCCTTGATGGTTCCGTTCAGTACCGTAATCTGGGCGTTCTCGGTTGCTGGCGTTGAGGGAGCGGTTTGTGTAGTAGTTGTAGTGGTGGTTTTGCTCGCCACCGGCTGCAATGCTTGCTGTACAAAAGCTTGAATTGACTTGTACTGGAACAGGCCATCGACCGGTTGATCGATTGATGTGCCATTGAGGTTCGCGGTTGTCACGAGTTTATTTGGTGCCGTCACAAGATCTAAAGACGTAATGGCATTATTGCCGATTCCCTTACCGATGTTGTAAGCCCTGAGCGCATCGGACAGGCTAAAATCGGTCACCAAATTATTGCCAAAGGCGTTAATGAGCTGCGAGACTTTGAGCGGATTGCTGAGCGTGCCAGCCGTCAACACCTTATCTTTGAGTGCCAGAAGGATTGATCGCTGGCGCTGCGAACGAGCAAAGTCGGAGCTAGTTTCGCGCGAACGAACGTACAGCAATGCCTGAGCGCCGTTCATGGTCTGATTACCAGCGGCCGCCAAGACAGGATTGTTTTTGTTTTCCCAAGCCATGGTTGGGTCAACTAATGCCTGTGGCACGTTGATAGTAACACCACCAACAGCGTCAACTGCTTGTTTGAACGAGGTAAAGTTAACAAGCACCGTGTAATCAATTGGGATGCCTAGCACCGTTTGTACTGCTTGATCCGCTTGCTTGAAGCCAGCTTCCACTGCGGCGGTATTGGCATTACTGTCGTCAATTTTGCCAAGCGTGTTGTATTTGCCAACTTCGTAGGTGGCGTTTATCTTCATGCTCCCGTATTTAGGCACCTGCACCCAGAGGTCACGTGGAACACTAAGCATAGTGGCCGTTTTGTGGACGGTATCGATACTGGCGACCATCATGGTATCGGTCAGGTCGGGAGCTTCGTGACCATCACCACCGTTACCAAGCAGCAAAATGTTGACATGGCCAGTGCTTTCGCCCTTGAGTGGCTGACTGCTCGATACTGCACTCAAAGCTGTAGAATGGTCGCCGTTGCCACGAAACACTTTGTGTACCTTACTAAAGCCTTGGGCAAACAACGTACCGCCGGTGATTAACAGTAGCGCCAGCACGGCCAAGCCGCCTCGCAGTAACCAGGTTCGGAAGGTTCGGCCGGCGGTTAGCCGGTTTTTGGGTTTTTCGATTTCTTCGATTGACGCCAGATCGAATGGTGACAATTGGCCACTGGCGGCAACGACCGGCAGATCTGGCTGGGCTTCTGGTTTAGGAAGCTGCCCAGCAAGGTGACGATCATCCACTACAGCTTCTACCGGCAAACTAACAGGTGGTAACACTTCGGGGCTGGCACTGGGCATCGGTTGAGCAATCTGAGCTACCTGTTTTCTTGTATCTGGCACACTAAAGCTATCTACCGACTGCAATGATGCAGCCGAGCGGCCCGGACGCCCAGAACTAGAGACTACCCTAAAATTATCCATAACAACTATGGACTAGTATAGCTGTTGAGCAGCGCAACGTAAACCCTCCGCCCTGTATCTGCGTTGAGCTCACAGCCTGACCCACACTCACTTTTTTGACGCCTAAAGAAAAACGACCTACAGTTTTGGTTGTCCAACTAAAACAGAAAGGGTCGTTTCTCTAATGACTACACTACAAAAGATGGCAGCTGCTGTAAAGC
>Ga0210394_10005942_pt1 | contig 13450 bp, 17 predicted proteins | sample IncBWC12MmetaG_FD_160121 | JGI IMG/M metagenome (GOLD analysis project Ga0210394, IMG submission 160121) | Forest soil microbial communities from Barre Woods Harvard Forest LTER site, Petersham, Massachusetts, United States - Inc-BW-C-12-M | ecosystem: Environmental > Terrestrial > Soil >...
GAAGTGGATGATCAGCTCAAGGTCTTTGGGCTACGCGTGTTGAGGACGCCTGCGCGGGCACCACAGGCGAATGCCTACTGCGAACGGTTGGTCGGAACAGTGCGGCGCGAATGCCTGGATTTCATGATCCCACTGGGTGAGAGACACCTGAGCAAGATCCTAGCGGAGTGGGTCCGTCACTACAACCAAGGCCGGCCTCATTCAAGTCTGGGGCCAGGAATTCCTGAACCCGTGGAGGCCTACGCAACCTCACAGTAGATACTTCTCGACTGACATTCCCAAGGTCGTGGCTCGTCCGATCCTCGGCGGGCTCCACCACGAATACCGTTGGGAAAGGGTGGCAGCGTGAAAGACCGACTGGTAAGACGACGGCGTGCCCTGGTCACCTCTCCGCTCGAATGACGGATGCCCGCGGCGGCAGTACCGCACCCCGTGATTCCCGTGCTGGCCGAACGCGGCGGGACGCAGCTCCAGACGCCACGCCCGACCCTCCTCGTGGATACGAGAGAACAGAATTCTTTCAATTTCTCTCGCTTCCAGGGATGGTTCGCCGGAATCGAAAAGAAGGCTGTCGTTCGCCAAAATTCTGTCCGTCCGTGATTTCAACAGGATACAGAGATAAAGGACCGACCGTATATATATGTATATAGAAAGGATCGACCTCCTGGTGCAACGCCAGGGGGGTCACGCGTTAGTAATAGGGCGGTGGGTGAGTGTCAGTCAGGAGGGCGGCGTCTTTGCCGACCGCAGCCTACGGTTGGGACTCCTCGGTCGGCAAAGCTTTGGAGATGCAGAAGGTGCGCTAGCGGCCCGCCGCTTTTGCTGCGGACTGGGTGAGCCAAGTTTCGAAACGCGTTTCGCCAAGTCGGGCGTCTTTGCCGGGGACTAGGGTTCGCTCGCCGACCTCTGCGCCGGAGTATCGCGCGTGCGGGTCGGCGATGACTTCGCGGGGATCTTTGAGGGTGGCCAAGCGCCGCTGGACCAGTTCATCCAGGCGAAACTGTTCCGGCCCCCCTATTTCGACGATGCCATTTACCGGCGGGCCGACAGCGATCCTGCCTACCCCACTCGCGACATCGTCGGCAGCCATCGGCTGGAAAAGCACAGGTGGCAAATGCACCTTGTCGCCGTCGAAGGAAATGTCGGCAAGCCCCTTGAGGAACTCGAAGAACTGCGTTGCGCGCACGATGGAGTAGGGAATTGAAGATTCTTTGATCAGTTTCTCCTGAGCGATCTTAGCGCGGAAGTAACCGCTTTCGGACAGCCGGTCGGTTCCCACAATCGATAACGCAACGTGATGTCCTACCCCTGCGGCCGCTTCATAGGTGAGGAGGTTACGAGTTGATGTTTCGAAGAACTTCAGCACTGCTGCGTCCTCCCAGGAGGGAGAGTTTGATACGTCAACGACTACGGAAGCACCTTTCAGCACTTCGGCCAATCCCTCGCGCGTGAGAGTGTTGACCCCCGAATTGGGTGATGCCGCTACCGCCTCGTGCCCGTGCTCGCGCAACTTGGTAACGAGCTTTGACCCGATGAGTCCACTGCCGCCGATCACTACGATTCTCATGATTTCACCTTCCTTTCGACCTGGGCTTTTCAAAACTGCCCGTCGTACTCGCTAAGACTAGCGACCGCCTCGTAGGAAAACCTGCGCGATTCTAACCTCCGACACAAACGCTACTCCCACCGGGTCATGCCCAGCAACCAAGAAAAGAGTGTGGGCACTAAGGAATTGAGAAAAGCAGGTGCGCTGCCGTGCCGCAACCGTGCATTTATGAACTAGGTTGATGCCACTAGGGGTTAGCTGTGAACGAGAAGCAGATTCCCCAGTTTGTTGGAAACAATAGAAATGCAAGCAGGAAATGGAATGGTTAGAATGAGATACCGTGCGCCCAAGGCAGGCGCGCTACCAGGCTGCGCTACGCCCCGACAGGAAACGCTCATTGATTATAAAGCGTTTGCCAACGTGGATGGTGCTCCAAGAAGCCAATTTGACCTTAACTGTGCCAGAACTGTGCCAGAACGATCTCATTGAACCATCACTGTGCCAGAACTAAAGGGCCGTGTTAAGCGGCATCTCGTTCGCTTGGCGGTTAATCTTTTCCAGAGCTTCTCTCTTCATTTGCAACTTCATCTGCGAATACCGCTTGAAGACTTGAGAGTCGCCTTGACGAAGCAACTGGGTCACCCACTCGTCGGCTACGCCGCCCGCACTTAGGCGAGTGGCGTAAGTGGATCGCAGATCGTAAATCCGAAAGTAGGGAATCTTCGCCCGTCGAAGCGTTTTGGTCCAAACGGTTTTCAGTTCCACTTGATGCCCAGTCTGATTCCGCTCACTCGGGAACAAGAACGGCCCCGGCCCCGCAATTGCGAGTTGATCTCTGAAAGCTTCAACCGCAAGGTGTGTGAGAGGCACTTCAGCAATTCCGTTCCGGAGTCTTGGAATCAGGAATCCAAACAACCGCATTTGCCAGGTCCACTTGGTCCTTCTTCATGGACATGAGTTCCTTATAGACCCGCAGACGCGTCTCCGTGATGATCCGAACGATGTTCTTCAAATGAGGCTGAGCGTGTTGTTCGATGCACTTTTGTTCCGACCAACTGACATAATGCGGTCGGAACAGTCCCTTCACGCGCACGGGAAATTCGACGCCCGCGCACGGATTTGCTGGTAAGAGTTTCTTCCGCACGGCGACGTTGAGCATTCGCCGGAGAACCCGAAACTCCTTAAGTTGAAATTGTAGTGGACGCGCTTGAACCTAAACGCCTTTGTGCCTTTTAGAAGCGGATTGGAGGCCGGCTGGCCTTACAGGCCGCGTGGGTAGTGATTGGAGCTCGGCTCCACGAAACTCTGCACTCGCTTGGCCCCGACCGTTGCTTCGGCTGAATTTTATGTGTGTGGATTGAAACTGAAGTGGCTCGCCCAACCCGATTCGCTGGTTGGTGTCGGTAGTTCCTTATAGCGGCTGCCCAAGTCGTAACGCTCCATCGCCGGATAGACAAGCTTTTTTTACACTCTGAGGGGCTAAGCGCACTGCAAAGTCTGTGAAATCACGATATCAATCGTGCGAGGAACGAGGGTTGGATTCAAATCCCGTAACTCATCCCAGCAACTCCTATCGACTGTTGGAGTGTGACCAGTCCCTCGCCGTGTAATGGTCTGCTGTTCACAAAATTGGGAACACCTCAGGAACAAAAACACCACGACCATCAGTCGAAATGACCAATGACGTTAAAAAACTAGCGCCTCTGCCTCGTGAGCAGGATCTCTATCCACTCAAAATCGGAAGTTCAAGTCACGTCCTCACAATCCGGTCCGAGGGATTTCGAAATCGATATCTGACCCATGGTTCCGTCACAGGTCGTAATCACGGAATCGAATGTCGCGGAATCACGCAAAAGAACCGGAAACGAGCAGGCTAGGGATCGCCCGAGTTGTATCGTGGGGCACCTCAGTGAAAACGGGCTGAAATGTCTGGTATGAGATTGCCTCTTCCGACTCCACGTTTCTGGGACAAGCGTTCGTGGTCTGCGTTGGCTTTTCCTGGGTTTCTGGGGTGCCTCTTGCGGCATCTTTACTTGAGAGCGCCAGCTCCTTTTCCCGCATTCGGAGTGTCGTCATCGTCGTCCTCGTGGCGCAGAACGCCGGACCGCCCAGGATACGCCTTGCCTTCGCCCTTGATTCCGCGCCACAACAAACGATTGAAGGCTCCAGCATCCAGAGCGTCGGGACGCTTGAAATTAAATTGCGCGGTCGCCTTTGCCCACCAGACTCCATCGTGGAGTGACAGCACAACGCGGGTGCGCAGAACACTCGAGTCTTTGCATTCCGGGATGAGGTCTGTGCTGACCGGTGGCTGGCAGAGGCTGCCCGGCAGGACCGGCTTGTAGGGGGTGAGGTCGGGCTGGATGTCGAAGAGATCCGACATGGGGTCGGCGTTGGCGTCGTTCATCCCCAGATGGTTCATTCCCAGGAGATCCTCGATGGTGCGCAACATGTTTATCGTGTTGTAGAACTTGTGCACCACCGCGTGCCGCTTGGTGTATGCGGAAATCACATATCCAGGTGAGCGGTGCGCGTCCACCTGGTCCGGCCCATCCTGCGCATCGTCCTCTACCACAAAGATGGCTGTGTCTTTCCAATAGGGCGAATTTGAGACCGCCGCCACCAGGCGTCCCAGCGCGTAGTCATTGTCAGCGATCTCCAGGCTCGGCGTGTTCAGTCCGCCCACATTCGAACCGAAGCTGCCAAAGTGATCGAGTGGCAAGCTCATGATCTCCGGGGCGTTGCGCAGTGCGGCGCCGCCACCATGGGTCATCCGGGCATCCTCGGCAATCCGAACGATCCTATCCACGCTCTCATCCAGGCTTACGTCCCCCATCACAATCCCTTCATGTACTACCAGCATATGGCGAACTCACACCACTTGCCGCCTACTTCGGCAGCGATGGTCGGGAAGTCAGACCAGGCCAACCACCAGGATGATTTGACCTGGTTCTTTTATGCCGTCGATCACAACTCGTTGCCCGCCGTCTCCTTCCTCAAGGCTGCAAAGGCCATGGATGGTCACCCAGGCGCGACGAATTCCGATCCGCTCTCTGAGCAACTTTTCATCGTCAACACCATCAATCACCTGGAGCAGTCCCCGGAATGGAAAGACACCGTCGTCATCGTTGCCTATGACGACGCGGATGGCTGGTACGACCACGTCAATGGACCGATCATGAATAAATCCAATTCACTTGGCGCGGACGTCCTGAACGGCGGACTCAATTGCGGGATACCAGCTGCGGGGGCCTATCTCGGGCGCTGCGGTTACGGCGCACGTTTGCCGATGCTGGTCATTTCGCCTTGGGCCAAGCTCAACTTTGTCGATCACACCACCGTTGACCAGACGTCGTCCATCATTCGGTTTGTCGAGGATAATTGGCAGCTTGGCCGCATCGATGATCTCGATCATCCTTCCGGCGCGCCTGCGGGCCAGGGCTCGTTTGATCAGCTCGCGGGAACGCTGCTGAACATGCTCGACTTCCAGCATGAACCGGACCTCAAGCCGTACATCCTCGACCCATTCAGCGGCCAACCTGTTAAGGGCGACGAATAGCTTGGAAGAAGCGACCCGATAGAAGACTGTCGCCAGAAGGAAGATGGGGCCCGGATTACCGGGCCCCATTTTCTTCAGTTTCAATGGGTAAGAAAAAGGAACTTTCTAAAGGAAACACGAGAGGCTACAACGTGGGCAGTCGGTGAATTGTCCACGTAACCCTTGGTCATGAGCAAGTCTATCGCCTTTCGCGCGCTCTCCTCCGGAGTCTCCCTGTAGGTGTGCAAGATCAGGTCCGGATGAAGCGGTTCCTCGTAGGGTCCGATACGCCCGTAAAGTGCGCTATTTCTCCGGCAAAAGCTCGCCTGTACATACCTTTGACATCCCGCTGCATGCACACTTCCAAGGGGCAATTGACATGGATTTCAACGAACGAACCGATCAGAGTGCGCACTTCGTCGCGCACGGCTCGGTACGGTGAGACTGCCGCAGCGATAGCGATGACGCCGTTGCGGGTTAGCAGGTTACACACGAAGCCGATACGTCGAATGTTCTCGTCCCGGTCCTGTCGGCTGAACCCCAGTCCCCTCGACAGACTTTGACGAACAGTGTCGCCATCGAGCAACTCAACTTTCGCGGCGGCGCGCTGCAATCTTTCAAGCACGAGTTCAGAAACGGTAGTCTTGCCCGAACACGGCAATCCCGTAAACCAGAGTGTCACCCCTGGTGTTTCGCCCTTACCGCCGTTCAGCTTCATCGCACCGTCCCGCGCTCATACCTATTCACATTTGCACGTTGATCGACAAGCGCAGCGACGCAAACAGAACCTGCTAGCCCTCGGCGTGTCGCTGTGCCCGTCGGGTTCATCCGAACTCTCATGGGCTGGCCTAACGCTGTTAGCCTTCTGATCCTCGCAAGAATGTGTTTAGCGTTGGATTCAGTTCCGTCGAAAAGACAAAAAGGGGCCGACTCCCGGGTCGGCCCCTTTTGTTACGTAACGACGTAGGCTGTATCTGCCACCTGGGATATCTATACGCAATCAATCACAGCAGAATGACGGTGCCGTTAATTTTCAGTTAGAACGCCACAATCTGGGCCGGGAGTTCTTCACCGCCCACACTGCATTTTGCCGAGTACAACCTGGAACCGCATACCGAAATCCATCGACCCAGCGCGGGCTGACCTCCTCCTCGACACTCAATCCAGTCACGATATCCGTTTTCGAATGAGTTCGCGATGTCGCGCCGAATCGTTTCTAACGCGAGGTTGTTTCGAAGCGCAATTGCCGCGCGTTTGCCGATAATGACGCAAGGCGCCACGGTGTTGCCCGTCCTGCGGGCGGCTGCGTATCGTGATTCGCTGCACAGTGAAGCAAGGGAAAATCACAGAAATGGACGTGATCGCCGATCCCGCTCGCCTCAGCAAACTCAATCTGGCCGTTCTCCGCGCCTGGTTTTCGCGAGTCCATTTCCATAGGGCACGCCCCCCGCGGCAAAATCAGTTCGCGGATTCGGATCCCAACTACAGGCCTCCTGACATTGCCCCGCGTGTAGCCTGATGTAACAAGGCTGTAATGTAGATTCGTTCTCTAAGTGATACACAGATTCCACTGAGTCATACCCGAGAGTCTCCTCGGAGAAAAAGACTCTGCTAGACAGGAGAAGGACCGTGAAACGAGTATCAGTTGTTGCAATTGTTTCGGGCCTGACAGTCTTGGCGCTGGCAGTGCAGTACCTACCAAATGTCTTTGCCCACGATCAAGATGATGACAGAGAAACGGTCAAAATCTTCGACCGCGATTCCGTGGTCTACGGGAGGACCTATAGCGATTGGAATGCCGCGTGGTGGCAGTGGGCCGATTCCATCCCGACAGCGAAGCATCCGCTGTTTGACAATGGAGATTGCAGCGTAGGGCAGTCCGGACCGGTGTGGTTCTTGGGCCGAAAGTTCGTCGCGGTTGGCGGTACGGGCACTTTTGACAACGTCGTTCGATATTGCAACGTGCCGGCCGGAAAGGCGCTTTATATCACTATTTACAACGCGGAGGACTCCCTGCTTGAGGAGAGCACGCCAGGAAGTCAAACGCCAGGTCCTAGTCCTCTGACACAAATCGGAGAGCTGAGGGCCGTTACCGCATAGGAGATGGATGGCGTCACAGACCTCGCTATGCAGGTGGATGGCGAAAACATTAGCAACATTAAGGAGCGATTTCGGATGCAGTCCCCCGCCTTTGGGTTCACGTTCCCGGCCGATAATTTCTTCACCGCAGTTGGCGAAGGACCGTTCAACGCGGGCACCTACTTTCCCGGAGTGGACGATGGATATTACGTGATGGTTGCGCCGCTGTCGATTGGCGACCACACGATCCATTTTCACGGGGCCGCAGGACCAGACGTCCTAGATGTGACTTACCATATCTACGTGTATCACTGACCGTTCATAGAAAAGAAACTCTCGACAGTACAAACAAAAACGGGGCGGCCTTCTCAGCGCCACTCGCCAACGAAACAACAGTTAGCGCTCTCAGAGGTTCGCAAATCAATTTGCGTCCGCCCGAAAACCATTGCTTCACCGACGAAATGCTGAAAGACAAATCGCTAGTTGAGTTGCTGAATCTGCTCCAATTGCTTATCGGCCAGCGAAATTACAGTGGCACCATACATGCATCGCGCTCAAGGAAACCTTTTGGTGCGGCAGCGTAATATTCGAACATCTCTTTGCGTCCGCGCTTCTGCGCGTAATCTGGATTGAGCACCTTGAACCACATGGCGGGGCTGGTGACATGGCGTGCCAGCTTATGTTTGGCGACGATGCCCTCTAGCCCGGATTATTCGCTGAATTTGATGGCGAAAAAAGAAAGGATGCTCTAAAAGGTGCGTGAACACTGGGTTTTCCGAGAACCCAGACACCATTTTGGAGCATCCCGAAGGTGACAACTCGTCCTATATCACAGTTCCGTTTCTCCTTCTACCGCCGTCGTCCCGTTCACTGTGATTTTTCCGGAGGCCAGATCACCAGTGACGCCGGTCTGCTGCCGCTGCGCGCCTTCGACCAGCGGCATCATTTGACCCGTGACTGGGCCGCACTTCTCAGCAATCCCAGCGCTGGTGGAGATGTATCTTGCCGGGGGAGTGTGCGGCGAGTCGAAGACATCACCGAAGCGCTGTGGGGTACCCGGGTCAGCCCGAGCACGATCAGCGAGCTGAACCAGAAGATCTACGCGCAGATCGAGAGCTGGCGCAACCGGCGATCGAGGGGAGCCATCCGTATGTGTCAGACGGAAAATACTGTCCGGTTTAGGTTTAATTGAATACAGCTCGGAAAGATCACTTCCCTGCGAGAAGTTTTGTCCGATCAGCCGATTAGCTGGTGTTGCATCGACCGGTTGAGCTGGCACGGGATACTGGGAAGCTGGGAATCTGGGCATGGACCAGTTGAACTCGCACGCTTTTTGATTGGATAACGTAAAGGCCGCTGCTCAAAGGCGAGGACTTCCGCTCATTTCCAAGTCTTGCCAGAACTGTGGCGCAGGATCGAGAAATTCAAGTACAACGTCAAAGTCGCGCTCCCGCCGTGCTCTTACGGCGAGCACGATACAGCGTTCCTTGCTTTCGCTTTCTTTGCTCATCACGATCAATTTCTGGCGCGGTCGGAGCGAAGTCCGCATGGAGATCAATCCGCCATGTGTATTGAACTCGACGGTGCAGGCGTCCACGTGAAACGGATTTTTGCCTTTGTAGCCGTAGACCAGAAGTGGGATTTGGACGCGGACCCGGGGGGTGCGCCGGCGCTCTGGCCGCAGCGCAGCGTCGGAGTTTTTGATTCTGGCCGACTCGGCCTCCTTCAAGGCTTTGAAGATCTTGCTCAAGGCTTTGTGGGGAGAGGTTGAGTCTCGTCACCAAGAATACGCAAAAATGATTCCTAGGCTAACACATTTTGGGGATGAAGCAGCTTCGATTTAGCAAACCTTAGCAGGTTCGCCCTTGCAGTTCTGAATTCCCATTTGGCGCTTGCAACTTTCCTGCTTTGAAACTCTCCCTCTGACCTGATCAATAAGGGAAATCCAGTATTCACAGCGCCTACCTGCGTGGGAACCCAACAAGGCGGCGCTTTTGAGGTTGGTGAGACCAGGCGAAGAGATAAAATGGGGCAATGGACGAGGGCCGCAAGCGCGTTTTGCTGATTGCCGTGACGATTCTAGCCGCGCTCAAGCTCGGGCTTGCTCACATCTGACATTGCCAATCCTCCCTGCGTTTTAGAAAAACGAACTTCCCAACGTAGGCTTTCGCGGCAGATCCATCAATACGCAGAACGTTGCCAACTGAGGAGCAGATTCGTCCTACGGGCGTATGAAATTTACATCGCACAAAGACGGACACGATCTTTCCGATTGGATGAATGGTTGTTCTCTGTGACGCGACGCTCCACGCGCTGGTTACGGCCCGGAGTTCGGATACTTCACGTCAATCTTCCGCATAATACTCTCGGCCAGCAAGATCGCATCAGCGATTCGTGGATTCGGTGGCGAGCGAAACCAAACATGCGGCAGGCAGCGTCAATGCGGCAGGCTTAGCCAGAAGGAAAAAAGGCTGCCCGCTGTGGGGCTGCCAATATCGGCGTGGTTTTTTTCTAATTCGCCAGGCCGTCTGCTTTCCGGAATTGGTGAGAAGGGAGGACTCGGTTGTATCCGTACAAGAATTGAAAATGTCAAGCAAAACGGAATCGGCATTTGAGAGAGGGACGAAATTCCTTCAAAAAGGCGACGCTCGAAGTAGCCTAGTCTATTTTGAGAAGGCCGTTGCGAGGGATCCGGGCTACTATCGCGCCTATCACAATCTCGGTCTTGCTCAATATCTGTTGGGCGAGAAGGCACAAGCAGAGGAGGCCCTTCGACGGGCCATCGACCTGACCAACGGTGGCTACGCGCCCTCTCAATTCGCTTTAGCCATGATCCTTCTCGAGAAACAACAGTGCGGCAAGGCCGAGGCGGTGATTCAGCGCGGACTCACTATGGAACCAGGCTCCGCTCAAGGAGAATACCTGTTGGGGTTAGTGCAGTTTGCTACGGAGCGCTTTGCGGACGCTGAAAGGAGCGCTCGCGACGCGCTTCTCCGGAGCGCAAATCAAGCCGAAGTGTACATCTTGCTGGCCGAGATCCACGCACGGCGCCACGAACCCTATTCCGTCAAAGCCGATGTTGCCGCTTATCTCAGGCTCGACGGCCACGGGCCGCTGGCTGACGAAGCGGACCTGCTTCTGAAACGGGCCCAGATGGAAATCAGGAAGGGCCCCGGCGAGCTTCGTTGATGACCATGCGGCGGGCAGAGCTACTGCACAGACGCCAATCATCGCGGCTGAGGTAACGCACCATTTGGAACCTAGGTGACGCCATTCGGCGGCACACCTGGCCTAGGATTTCGCACTACCGGTTGTCCCATGGGTTGAGCTTCTCTATCTCCCAAGAATGCCCATCGAGGTGCCCGGTCCCACCGTTTTCCAAACATCGCATCATTGTCGTACAGATTCACATCGAGCAGCTTATCTACGGAAACCGTGGTTAGCCGAAGCGAAGTTCGGATGTAGGAGGGGACCCACGCGAATCGAACTTTCTGAGTCCGAAGGCCTGCTAGAAAACTAGTATGGAGTAGTACGGATTGAGTGCCAAATAACGATACCACAGACGGCGCGGTTCGCGACTCAAACGGAAGAGCCATTCTAGGCCATGGCGCTGCAGGTATTCCGGAGCCTGCGGGACTGTTCCCGCATGAAAACCGAATGCTGCACCAACCGCAATCAGCGGCATCGATAAAAGGTCGTGGTATTCGTAAAGCCAGACTTCCTGTCGGGGGCAGCCTAACCCGACAAAGGTCAAGCGTGCTCCGCTGTTGGCAATTGTTTGCGCGACCTCAAGTTTCTCCTCCGCGGTGAGCGCCCTGAAACGCGAGGCTTGCGATCCTGCGATCTGTAGACCGGGAAAGCGCTCACCGAGGTTACGAACTAGCGCAGAGAGAACTCTCGGCTGGCTGCCGTACAGGTAGATGGAAAGAGACTCGGCGGCGGCACGTGAGCACAACTTCAGAGTTAGAGTCGGGCCGTAGACACGGTCTGTCAGTCCGGTATGGTGAATAGCGTTGAGCGTCCAACGTATAGGTTGACCGTCGGGCACAACAAGATCCAAATGATTTAGTCGATAGCGGTGCGTGTCGTCGAGGACACCGCTCATGACACCGTGGACGGCGAGCGCCGAAACGGACATACGCTGCCTTTGCTTGGCTGCAGCAATGATACGCTCGACCGCAGCCTCATAATCGACGGCATCTACCATCACGCCAACGACATTGTGTTTTCCTCGATCGATCAAGAGATAGCTCCACGTATCTGGGGCGCGCAATCACTTCTTAATTCTGTGCAGTTTGTCCGTATGAAGTCAGTCCGCCGATCAAGTTGTCGAGTATCGGAGCGAGATAATGTTTTCCGGTCGGGAGCCGAGACCAAGGTCCCGCGCTTCTTTTCGATCAGCGAATGGTCCGGAAAGAGTCACGGATGTCTGAGCATATTCGCGCTCAGAGGGCGAAGGAGGTTGCTGACTGAGGTTGCAGTAACGCACAGTTTGGGACATACTGTACCCCGTCCCGTCGGCCGACGTATTCCAGAAGTTCGCCAAGGCCGTCCCACAGACCGCCCCCCTCGATCTCCCAGGAATGCCCGTATAGGTGCCAGATGCCACCGTGTTCCAACACCGAATCAAAGAGTCTTTTACCCAGTTCGACCCAGTTTCCGAGACGCGGCATCTGAACCAAGTATGATTTCAGGCTTTCAATACTGCGCGCGCGGGCGACGTTCTTGAGATAAGTGAATGTCGCGTGCGGAAATACCTGTAAGGTCGTAGGCATCTCAAAAGCTTTAAAGTCTGGCCGTGTGGCCAGCATGCGGACCGTACGCGCGCCTCTGTACCCGGCCTGTTGCACAGCGCGGACAGCGTTTGCGTCGTATCGTCCGCGAGGATAACAGAACATCTGCACCCGCTTCCCCAGGATGTCTTCGAGAACCTCTTTGCAGGGTCTCACCTCCTGGCCCAGTTCCTCGGGTCGCAGGCCCCAAAGGCGTTTGTGAGACCATCCGTGGGCGCCGATTTCAAATCCCTCCGCACCAAGAGTCCGCAACTCTGCGTGTCCTAGTGGCTTCTTCCGATAATTGATCGGTATATAGAAGGTTCCACGAATTCCCTTCGAACTCAGGAGTTCAGCTAGTTTGAGATCAGTGCAGTCGCCATCGTCCCAACTTGTGGTGACCAACCTCAGTTTATTCAAATTTCGCACGGCGATTCCGCCCAGCCGCAGATTTATTTCAGCTGTTTTCTTTGCGAAGCGATGATCTCTTCGAAGATGCTGTCCGGCCCGCGCGTGATTTTCCAAGTTGGATAATGTCTCTTGAACTTCCCAAGATTCGAAATGTAGCAGATGTGGTCGCCCTTGCGTGCTTCGTCGACGTACCGCCAGTTCAATTTCTTCCCGCTCATCTGCTCGATGCGCTCGATCGCTTCGAGCATCGAAACGCTGTTTTCGCGTCCGCCGCCTAGGTTGTACACTTCGCCCGGCCGCGGGTTGGCTGCAAACTCCTCGATTGCCCGTACGACGTCGTGGCTGTGGATGTTGTCTCGGACCTGTTTGCCCTTGTACCCGAAGACCGAATAGGTGCCTCCGCTCAGCGTCACTTTCACCAGGTACGACAAGAATCCGTGCAGCTCCACGCCTGAATGCGACGGCCCTGTCAGGCATCCTCCGCGAAAAATCCCGACGTTCATCTTGAAATAGCGCCCATATTCCTGCGCCACCAGGTCTGCTGCCGCCTTTGACGCCCCAAACAACGAATGCAGGGTCCTGTCGATCCGGCACGTCTCGTCGATGCCGTCGAAATCTTCTGGTCGGACGTAGTCGTAGCGCTTCTCCAGTTCTTTCAGTGGGATTTCGTTTGGTGCATCCCCATATACCTTGTTCGTGCTCAGAAACACGAACACGGCATCGGGCGAATGCTGCCGAGTGGCCTCCAACAGGTTTATTGTTCCGAGCGCATTCACTTCGAAATCCACCAGCGGAATGTCCCGCGCCTTGTCGTGCGAAGGCTGCGCTGCGCAATGGACGATCAGGTTGTACCGCTCGGTACGGAACAATTCGTCGATCGCCGCGCGGTCCCGGATGTCCAACGCCGCGTGCTTGAATCTCTTCGTGGCCTTTTTCAGCCGCTCCAGATTCCACAGCGTGTCGCCCGCGGGCCCAAAGAAGACTCGGCGCATGTTGTTGTCCACACCCACGACTTCGTGACCTTGACGGTCGAAGTGTTCGGCCGCCTCCGAGCCAATTAGTCCGCTGCTTCCCGTAACCAGAACTTTCACGAGGGGTTTTTCC
>Ga0210394_10005943_pt1 | contig 13450 bp, 13 predicted proteins | sample IncBWC12MmetaG_FD_160121 | JGI IMG/M metagenome (GOLD analysis project Ga0210394, IMG submission 160121) | Forest soil microbial communities from Barre Woods Harvard Forest LTER site, Petersham, Massachusetts, United States - Inc-BW-C-12-M | ecosystem: Environmental > Terrestrial > Soil >...
ACCGAAAGAAATATTTCGCGGTGTCTCGGTGCGTCTGAGGACTACTCGATGGATAGTCACGAACACGATGTCCTGATCATCGGCGGAGGAGGAGCGGGACTGCGCGCGGCCATCGAACTGGGCGAAAATTTCCCCAAGCTTCGCGTGGCGGTGCTCTCGAAGGTCTATCCCATGCGCAGCCATACGGTTTCCGCCGAAGGCGGCGCGGCCGCGGTCATCAAGTCCAACGACTCGCTCGACAAACACGCCTACGACACCGTTTCCGGTTCCGACTGGCTGGGCGATCAGGACGCCATCGAAGCCTTCGTCAAAGAAGCGCCGACCGAGATGCTGCGCATGGAGCACTGGGGCTGCCCGTGGAGCCGCGAGCCCGGCGGGCAGGTGGCCGTACGTCCTTTCGGCGGCATGGCCATCGAGCGAACCTGGTTTGCAGCGGACAAGACCGGCTTCCATATGCTGCACACGCTCTATCAGACTTCGCTCAAAAACCCCAACACCAAATGGTACGACGAGTGGTTTGCCACAAAACTCCTGGTCGAAGATGGACGCTGCCAGGGCGCGGCTGCGATGGAGATGCTTACAGGACAGATGCACGCCATTCTGGCCCGCTCGGTGATCCTGTGCACCGGCGGCGCCGGCCGCATCTTCCCCTTCACCACCAACGGCGCCATCAAAACAGGCGACGGCATGGGCCTGGCCTACCGCGCCGGCGTGCCAATCAAAGACATGGAGTTCGTGCAGTATCACCCCACGGGGCTTCCCGGCACCGGCATCCTTATTACGGAAGCTTCCCGCGGCGAAGGCGGCATCCTGGTCAATAAAGACGGCTATCGCTACCTGCAGGACTACGGACTCGGCCCGCTGGATCCCTGGCCGCGCCTGCGCGCCATGGAATTGGGGCCGCGCGACAAGCTCTCTCAGGCCTTCGTGCACGAAGACGAGAAGGGCCGCACGATCAAGGGCCCTTATGGCAGCGTGGTCCACCTGGATCTGCGTCATCTGGGCGAAGCCAAGATCAATAAGAAGCTGCCGTTCGTGCGCGAGCTCTCCAAAAACTACGCCGGCATTGATCCGGTCTATGAGCCCATTCCCGTCCGGCCGGTGATTCACTACTGCATGGGTGGTATCGACACCGACATTCACGGGGCCACCACGCTGCCCGGCCTATTTGCCGCCGGCGAGTGCGCCTGCGTCAGCCTGAACGGCGCCAATCGCCTGGGCTCCAATTCCCTCACCGAGTTGCTGGTCTTCGGCCGGCGCGCGGCGCGTTCGGCTGCGGAATTCGCCACGGCCCATCAAGGCTTGGCCACCGAGCCGCTGAAGAAGCAGGCCAACGACGAGCAGCAACGCATCGCCACTCAGTTTATCCGCAAGCAGGGCGGCAACGAGCGCGTGGCCAATATCCGCCAGGAAATGAATCACACCATGGAGTCCGGCGCGGGCATCTACCGCAAAGAGGAATCCCTGCGGGCCACTTGCAACACCCTGGCCAAATTGAAAGAGCGCTTCAAGAATCTGAGCTTGGACGATCGCAGCGTCTCCTTCAATACCGAGCTGATCACCTCCCTGGAACTGGAATTCATGCTGGAGCTGGCGCAGGCCCTGGCCCATTCGGCCCTGGCGCGCAAGGAATCGCGCGGCTCTCACCAACGCACCGATTTCGTCAAGCGCGATGACCAGAACTATCTGAAGCACTCGATGGCTTTTCGTACGGACGGAGAACCGCGCATCGGTTACAAAGACGTAGTCATCACTCGCTGGCCTCCCGGAGAACGAGTCTATGGCAAATAGCACGGCCGAAAGCACCATGCGCCTGGAGGTGTTCCGCTACGAACCCGACAAGGCTGCCGAGCCTCGCTTCCAGACTTACGAAGTGCCCTTCCGCAAAGATTGGGTGGTGCTGGACGCGCTGAATCACATCAAAGACCAATCGGATGGCTCGCTCTCGTTCCGCTGGTCGTGCCGCATGGGTGTTTGCGGCAGTTGCGGCATGATGATTAACGGTGTGCCCAAACTTAGCTGCGCGGCCTTCTTACGGGACTATTACCCCAACACGATCCGCGTCGAGCCCCTGTCCCACTTCCCTGTCCTGCGCGACCTAGTATTTCAGCTCGATCCTTTCCTCGACAAGCTCAAGAGCGTTCAGCCCTGGATCATACGGCGCGAAGGCGAGAAGCCCGTTTCCGAGGGGGAATACCTCCAGACTCCGGCGCAGCACGCCCGCTTCAAGGACTTCAGCATGTGCATCAACTGTATGCTGTGCTACGCAGCCTGCCCGGTCGTGGGCATGGAGCCGCACTTCCTCGGACCGGCGGCCATCGCGCTGGCGCAGCGTTACAACCTCGATTCGCGCGACGAGGGTCGCGACCAGCGGCAGGAAACCGTCGCCAGCCACGACGGGATCTGGCAGTGCACGTTCATCGGTGAATGTTCCGCCGTCTGTCCCAAGCACGTGGATCCGGCCGGAGCCATCCAGCAGGCCAAGGTGGAGAGCACGATTGACTGGTTCAAGGAAGTGCTGTGGCCATTTGGAGGCAGGAAGTCATGAAGCCTTACATACGCCCCATGCCGGCGACCTGGTGGCTGAAGCGCACCCCTTATCTGATTTTCATGCTGCGCGAGCTCACGGCCGTTTTTGTGGGCGCCTACGCGGTGATTTTTCTGGTGATGATTCGGCGGCTGAATGAAGGCCAGGCGGCTTACGAATCCTTCATGGCCTCCTTGAGATCGCCACTAGCCATTCTGTTCCATGTGGTGGCCCTGATGTTCGCAGTGTTTCACACCGTCACCTGGTTCCATCTGACGCCCAAGGCCATGGCCGTGCGCATCGGCGAGGAGCGCGTCAAGCCTGCCATGCTCATTGTGCCGAATTACCTAGCTTGGGCGGCAATCTCAGCCATCGTGGCCTGGTTTATCCTGGGGTGAGTCATGGCGAAATCGAATGAACCGATTTGGTGGTCGCTGTTTTCGGCCGGCGGCGTCGTCGCGGCAATGCTGATTCCGATTCACATTTTGCTATTCGGCATCCTCGGGCCGCTGGGAATGCTGCCCGCAGACGCCCTGGAGTTTTCGCACATGCAGGCCCTGCTCGCTCATCCACTGGTTCGCGTCTACTGCCTGATTTTGATCTCACTGTCGCTGTTTCATTGGGCCCACCGCTTTCGCTTCACGCTCGTAGACCTGGGTTTGCACGGCGCCGCGATGCTCATCGCGGTCCTGTGTTACGGCACGGCCATCGCCGGCACCATCGTAGCCGCGCTAACTCTCTGGGGATGACGGCTGCGGCGCCGCTCGGGACTCGGGCGGTTGCGCGGCTGGAGTCCGTATGTTAGTTTTGCGATGGCGAGAGAGTCTGCCTCAGTCGTGCGTCCATCAGGAATTCCCACATGAAGCCGCCCGAGCTGCTTGTATCCGGCAGCCGCGAAGAGGCACGTTTGCTCGACCAACTGGACCTGCGCCGCCTGCCGCGGCACGTGGCCATTATCATGGACGGCAACGGCCGGTGGGCCGAGCGGCGCCACCTGCCTCGCATCGCCGGGCACCGCGCGGGCGTGCAGTCAGCGCGGGCAGTGATCGAGGCTTGCGCGCGATTGCACGTCCCCGCGCTGACGCTGTACGCGTTTTCGCTCGAAAACTGGCGACGGCCCAAGGCGGAAATCGATTTTCTCATGCGCCTGCTGCGGGAATACCTGCGGAAGGAATTGCCGATCATCCACCGCAATAACATCCGGCTGCAGGTCATTGGGCGTTCCGATCAGCTGCCGAAAGCAGTGCTGGCCGACGTCGAGCGCGGCGTTGCGCACACGGCCGAAAACACGGGCATGCGCCTGAACGTGGCGCTGAATTACGGCGGGCGAGCGGAGCTGGTGGATGCCTTCAACGCAATCTTCGATCGCGTGCGCCACAATGGCGCGCACCACAATGGCCTGGACTCGTTTCGCGTAGACGAACAGATGATCTCCGACAATCTCTATACCGCCGGGTTGCCGGACCCCGATCTGCTGATTCGCACCAGCGGCGAGATGCGCGTCAGTAATTTCCTGCTGTGGCAGATCGCCTACGCCGAGATTTACGTGACGGAAACACTATGGCCTGACTTCCGCTGCGCGGAATTGTACGCCGCGCTGATCGAATACCAGAAGCGCGAACGCCGCTACGGCGGGCTTACCGCGGCGGATCGCGCAAAATCAGCGGCCAGCGCCAAATGACCGGCTTATCCCCAGGGCCGCTGTCTCCGACGAACCTGCCATGACCTGGAAACGCATCGTTACCGCCGCCGTGCTGATTCCAGTAGTGGTCGCCATCGTGTGGTATGGGCCAACGGGACTGCTGGCCGTGGCGGCGGCGGTCGTGGCAGGAGCGGCGCTTCTCGAGTATTTCGCCCTGGCGGAAAGCGCCGGCATGCACGCTTACCGCTTGTGGACGCTGGCCTGCGGCGCAACTTTTTTCTTCGCGCAATGGGATGCCGTGCAGGCACGTTCCTGGCTGCTCACGCGCGATCTGCGCCTAGTTCGATTCGCGCCTGCCCTGGCTCCGCCGCTGGACTTGGTACTGTTTGTTTTCGTGGTGGGCACGGCGCTGATTCTTTTCGCGTCGCGGCGGCCGCTGAAATCCGCGCTGGGAGACATCGCGGCGAGCGCGTCGGGGCTGATCTTCATCGCGTTGCCGCTGAGCACGGTCGTAAGACTGCGGGCGGTCGACGTATTGGGACCGAAACTTGTTCTGTTCGTATTGGTCCTGGTGTGGGTGGGCGACACGGCGGCTTATTTCGTCGGCCGGTACATCGGCCGCTTGCCCATGGCTCCCGAACTGAGCCCGAACAAGACCTGGGAAGGCGCAGCCGCAAACTTGGTGGGATCATTGGCGGTGGGCGCCGTTTTTGCGGGCTGGCTCACCATCGACCCCTGGCATTGCCTGGCGATGGCCGGCCTCGCAAATATCGCCGGACAGTTGGGCGACCTGCTGAAATCCGCGTACAAACGAAGCGCCGGCGTGAAGGATTCCGGCACGCTACTCCCTGGACACGGTGGCGTACTCGATCGAATTGACGCGCTGATTCTGGCCGCGCCGGTGGTTTGGTACTATTTCAACCTGGTCCTTGCCGCGCGCAGTTAGTAACCGACGGCAAGCATCCGCGAATCGATTTTCCGACCGCTCATGAAACAGATCGCGATTCTCGGCTGTACCGGCTCGATCGGACGGCAAACTCTCCAGGTAGTGCAGAGTTTCCCCGAGCGATTCAGAGTGGTGGCGCTCGCGGCCGGGACCAATCTCGACGAACTGGTCGCGCAGATCGGGCTTCATCGTCCCCAACTGGTTTCCGTCGCGGACGCGGAGCGCGCCGAGCAATTGCGGCAACGTCTGCGGGATGCGTCGTACTCCCCGTTGCCGGAAATCGGGTGGGGCGCATCGGGCCTGCTGAGTGTGGCGACGCATCCCGACGCTTCCCTGCTGGTATCAGCGGCGGTCGGCGTGGTCGGCCTCCAGGCCACGTACGCCGCGGTACGAGCCGGCAAGCAGGTGGCGCTGTCGAACAAGGAAGTACTTGTCGCAGCGGGCGAGCTGGTCATGGCGGCAGCGAAGGCCAGTAGCGTCGAATTGTTGCCGGTGGATAGCGAGCACAACGCCATCCACCAGTGTCTGCGTGCGGGGCGCGCGCAGGAGGTGCGCAGGCTGGTCCTGACAGCGTCAGGCGGCCCATTTCGCAAGACGCCGCTGGCGCAGATGGCTCAAGCTACGCCAGAGCAGGCGCTGGCGCATCCGAACTGGCGCATGGGCCCGCGCATCACCATTGATTCGGCGACGCTGGTCAATAAAGGCTTTGAGGTCATCGAAGCGCACTGGCTATTCCAGATGCGGGGGGATCAGATTGACGTGGTCATCCACCCGCAATCGACCATTCATTCCATGGTGGAGTACGTGGATGGTTCAATCCTGGCACAGCTTGGACCAACGGATATGCGCCTGCCGATTCAATATGCGCTAACCTATCCGGAGCGCGCCGCATCCAATGGATTGGCACTCGATTGGAATTCCCTGCGCCGGCTCGATTTTGAGAAAGTATCGCCGCGCAGGTTCCCTTGCCTGGCGCTGGCGCGGCATGCGATGCGAGAAGGCGGGGTGCAGCCGTGCGCTTTGAATGCGGCGGATGAAGTCGCAGTGGCGGCCTTTCTGGAGCGTCGTCTGTCATTTGCCGGCATCGCCCAGGTCATTGAGAGAGTGCTCGAGCGGATGCCGCGGAGCGCGCTGCGCCTGATTGAAGACGTGGCCGCTGCGGACGGCGAAGCCAGACGCCTGGCGCAAGAAGAGGTAGGGCGCGAGACGCAGCGGATGGCGGTCGCCCGGTAACGGTAACATTCGCGTTAGAATGGTTTCGGAGGGAGCCCGAATCGCCGCCTTGCCCACGGCGGCGCGTGAACTTAGGAAGTGACCCGGTAGGGAGGGAGTCGTGTTATACGGAATTATCGCGGTGGTTTTGGGCCTGGGCCTAATGGTTTTGATTCACGAATTCGGCCATTTCATTGTGGCCCGAGCGTTCGGCGTACGCGTGGACGTTTTCTCTTTTGGGCTTGGGCCGCGGGTCTTCGGCGTGAAACGAGGCGCCACCGACTATCGCCTGAGCGCACTGCCCTTCGGCGGGTACGTGCGTATGGCCGGAGAAAATCCCACCGACGAGAGAACCGGCAATGCCGACGAGTTCCTTTCCAAGACGCGCTGGCAGCGGATGTTCATCGTGCTGGCGGGGCCAACCACCAACGTGCTGCTGGCAGTGGCCCTGACAGCGGGCCTTTTCGTCTACGGCAGCGAACAACCAACGTACTCCGATCAACCCGCTGCAATCGCCGGCGTAATGAAGGACTCACCCGCGCAGGCTGCCGGCATTCAGGCCGGCGACCAGATCGTTTCCTTTGCCGGCGCCCAAAATCCCAGTTGGAATCGCATTGCCCTGGAGTTGGCGCTTGCCGCTCCCGGACACACGCTGCCCGTGGTGGTCGAGCGCAACGGACAACGAATCTCTATGAGCGTCGCCACCGACGTCCAACCGTTCGCCGTGGTGGGATATCCCGCGGAACCAGTCTTGGTCGGCGGTCTGATCTCCGGTGCGGCTGCGGAAGGGGCCGGTTTGAGGGAGGGCGATGCCATTGTGGCCGCCGGCGGACAGCCCATGCGGAGCCCCTACGAATTATCGGAGTTTATTCAGAAGAATGGCGGCAAGCTGCTGGAATTGGAAATAGAGCGCAATTCGCAGCAACGAATGGTTCAACTTGCGCCGGCCTGGGGTGATCCCGGCGACGGTAAGGCGCGCTGGCTGATCGGCATCAACTATCGCTTCGCCACCGTCGAACGCAGCTACTCTGTGCCGACGGCTGTAGCCAAGGCGGCTGAATTCCACGTCGTGCTGGCCAGCAAAATGCTAAGCATGATCGGCCAGCTCTTTACGGGCAGAGCCTCCATCAAACAGATGCAGGGGCCGCTCGGAATCGTTCAGGAATCGACCCGCGCCGCACGCCGGGGTTTCGGCGACCTGGTCAGCTTCATGGCTCTGGTGAGCTTGAATCTTGGGGTGCTGAATTTGCTGCCGATCCCTATACTGGACGGCGGGCATATCATGATGCTGGGCATCGAAGGAGTTTTGAGGAAGGACCTGAGCCTGAAGGTCAAGGAGCGCATTCTGACCACCGGAATGGTGTTGCTCCTGGCCGTATTTCTGTTTGTGACATTCAACGATATCACCAGGCTCCTTGGCCTGGAGAACCTCATTCGCGGGCAATAAGACGAAGACATGGCCTCCGTCAGACGTCGGCAGCGCGTTTCCTCGGGCGAGCGCATCAACGCTCACAACGAGCCGGGGCGCTTGCGAACGGCGCTTAAAGGACGCGGGATACGGTTGACGCGGCAGCGCCAAGTGCTGCTGGACGTGATGGACCAGGCCGAACGGCACTTGAGCGCAGATGCCATTCTCGAACGCGCGCAGAAGATTGATCCGAACGTCCACCGCGTCACCGTCTATCGCACGCTGGAAATGCTCAAGCGTATGGGGCTCCTGGATGAACTGGACCTGCTGCACATCCACGGGCACCAGCACTACTACGAAAGCCACGGCCCGCGGGATCACATACACGTAGCCTGCTTGCGTTGCGGCAAAGTGCGCGAAGTCGAAAGCGACCTCTACGAACAGATGAAGCGCCAGATCGAACGCGATACAGGCGTCAAGATTACCGTGACACGCACCGAAATCGGCGGTTATTGCGACGACTGCCGCTGACCCTGATTCCCCTTCACTCCGGTGGTTGTCACATTTGCAACACTGTCGTCGACCTGATGCTCGACAGTGCTTTGGCGCCCGGATATATTCTTTGTCTATGTCCTCTCCGCAAACCGCCGTTCCGACTATCGCCCCGGGGCCTGCCTGCCCTGAATGTGGCTGCACGACTGTATATAGATCGCAGCGAAGGGATTGGCAGGAAAGAGTGGTCTGCTTTTTTCGACGGGTGCTTCCCTACCGCTGCCGAAAGTGTGACGCGCGCTTCTTCGGGCGGAAGACCGCTGATTGAACGTTTCTACTCCCAGGGGGCAGAACCTCAAGCGGGCTGAGGCGTGACCGCCGATTGGTCCAGGCGCTTAAAAAATTCCCGAGTCTGATCGAGATCCACGGCGATCTGCCGGCGCAATTCCTCGGGGCCTGAGAATTTCTGCTCGTCGCGGAGGCGCTCCCAAAATCGCAGTTCCATTCTCCCGACCGGCATCGTCTCGGAAAAATCGAACAGATGGCTTTCCACGCTAAGGGCACCGGCGTCGAATGTCGGACGAATGCCTATGTTCGTGGCCGAGCGGTACATACGAGATCCGATCACCGTCTCCGTGGCATAGACGCCGGTCTTCGGCAATAACTCCTGCTCCGGCGCAAGATTCAGGGTGGGGAATACGAGGCTGCTGCCGCGCCCGGTACCGCGGCGAATCGTCCCGGTAAGAGCGAACGGCCGGCCGAGGAATCGCGCGGCGAGCGCCACGCGCCCTTCACCGACAGCGGCGCGCACCACCGAACTCGATACGACCTCACCGTCGACAATTACCGGCTCGACGATTTCAACCGCGAAACCAAATTTCGCACCCAATTCCCGCAGCCGCTCGGCGTTACCCGCCTGCCTGTGTCCGAAGCGGAAGCTATGCCCGACCAGCACGAATTGCACTCGCAACGGACCAGCCAAAGTTCTGCGCACAAACTCCTCGGGAGAAAGGGCCGCCAGCCTGGAATCGAAGTTCAGCACCAAAGCGGCGTCGAGGCCCAGGCCGGCGAATCCGGCGATCTTCTGTTCGAGGGTCTGCAGCAGGGGCGGCGCCTGCTCAGGCCGCAATACCTTGAGGGGGTGAGGATCAAAGGTGACCGCGGTGGCCAAAGCGCCGAAGGCCGGAGCGCGCTCAACGACTCCGCGCAAGATTTTCTGATGCCCAAGATGCAGCCCGTCAAAATTCCCAATGGACACGACCGAGGGCAGTTGCGCCGCACCGTACAGGCCTTCCCAGTCATCGGTCGAGCGCAACACTTTGAACTCACTCATAAACGAACCTCGAAGCTAAGGCCGTCATAGGCCAGCTGTACGTGAGGAAAACCCTGATGCGTCAGGCGCTCGTTCGTTTCTTGATGCGGCAGATCGTGTGCGATGTGCGTGAACCAGGCACGCCGAGGGCGCAGTTCGGTAATGAGGTCGAGCGCCTGCTGGACCGTTTGGTGCATGGGATGAGGAATATCGCGGAGGGCGTCCAGCACCAAGTCATCGACTCCGGCAAGCAACGGCTTGGATTCAGCGGGCAAGCGGCTGAAATCGGTCAGATAACCGAGCCCGCCTACGCGAAAACCTAAAACCGGCATGCTGCCATGTTCCGCCGGCACCGGCGTCCAGCACGTGTCTAACAATTCGAACGGGCCGTGCACGGCGTTAAGGGTCACCTGTGGGATCGTAATGCCAGGCCCCGGAGGGACGAAAGCGTAGGCGAACGTCCGGCGCAAGGCCGCCAATGTGTCGTCGGAAGCGAAAATGGGCATTGCCGAACCTTGCCGCATATTAAACGGGCGTATGTCATCGAAACCCAAAATGTGGTCGGCATGGCTGTGCGTGTACACGACCGCGTCCAACCGCTGAAGATTCTGGCGGAGCGCCTGCTGGCGGAAATCAGGCGTGGTATCAATCACTACGTTGTGGCCGCCGCGTGAGAACATCACCGAGGGACGGGTGCGGTTGTCGCGCGGATCCGAAGAATGACAGACGCGACAGGGGCAAGCCAGGGTCGGCACGCCCATCGACGTGCCGGAACCCAACACGGTAAACAGCAGAGGCGAACCTTGCATTGGTTGGAAAAGCGACACGGCCAGGACACTTCAACTCAGGGGCGGGCCTTGGCCTTTTCCTGCATGGCCTTGGCCGCGGCCTTGGTCATCTCCATAAAAGAAAGCTGTAAGCTGCCGAGCACGTCCAGCAGGAGTCGATCGTCGTCCGGCGACAAATTGCCGCGGGTAGCATCGCGAAGCGCGACAAGCATGTCGATCAGTTCGCGCGCGCCCTCAAGATCCAGCATCGCTTGCCCGGTTCGCGGATCCGGATATGCGCCGAGGAGCATCGCCGCATTCTGCGCCACAAAGTTGACCAAGGTCTCAAAACCGCGCGAGGACGGAATAGCCGGCGGCGGTTCGGGCGCCGGTGCGGGAGGCGTGGTCGTCGTCGTGGAGCTGGGTGCAGGCGGAGCAGCTTTCTTATCCGAAACAAGTTCGGGCTGCGCAGCGGGCCTTTCCTTCTCTTCGCGCAAAACTTCCTCGCGAATCTGGCCCTCGGAATTAAAAAGGCGCCGATCGATCACGCGGAAGGTTTCTTCGTGCTTTTGGTCAGCCAAGCAAGTCTCCGTCAGCACTGATGAAAAGCCGATAAAATTTGGCAAGTCAGTGTAGCATCGCCCGCTGCGCGACGACAAGACGCCCTGCGTAGACTGGGTCGGCATCAATCGCCGCATGCAGCGGCCACAGGGATAGGCCGAATGCTCCCAAGCTACATCCCCGGCACACCGCCGGGGCGGAACAAAGCGGCATAGATCAAGACCAGGGTCAGCGCGATCATACAAGCGCTGGTTGCCACTGCCACGGTGTTAAACGTCCGGCTGTTCACCTGATCTCCCATCAAATCGCGCCGGTTGATCAGCTTGATCATGAAAATCAGCACAATGGGCAGCCAAACGCCATTCGCGACTTGCGAAAGCACAAGAATGCGCCACAGCGGCGCACCTGGAATCAGGACAAGCCCCACGCCTCCGACGATCAGGACGGTGTACAACCAGTAGAAAATCGGGGCCTCGCGAAACTTGTGGTCAATGCCCGCCTCGAATCCCAAGCCCTCGCAAATGACGTGGGCGGTGGACAGGGGCAAAATGGACGCAGCGAAGAGCGACGCGTTCAGCAGACCAAAGGCGAAGAGCATCCCCGCCCAGCGGCCGGCCAGGGGGACAAGGGAGCGCGCGGCGTCGGCGGCATCGGATATATTGTATTGACCGGAGGCGTGAAGCGTGGCCGCCGTGCTCACGATGATGAAGAACACAATGATCATGCAGCTTACGCTTCCGGCGATCACGTCGGCCCGCGCCTGCGAATATTGGCGAGGTCCGATGCGCTTCTCAACAAATCCCGCCTGCAAATAAAAGAACTGCCAGGGAGCGATCGTCGTGCCCACCAGAGCCGTAAGCATCAACAGGTAATCCGCATTGAACTGCACCGTGGGGACGACGGTGCGCCGTGCAGCTTCCAGCCAGTCGGGTTTGGCGAGTATGGCGGAGAAGAAATACGCCAAATAGAAGCTACAGAGAGCCAGAAAGATCCTTTCGACCTGACGATGCGTGCCCTGTAGAACCAGCACCCAGACCACCAACCCGGCCAGGGGAACCGCGATGTATCGACTGATGCCAAAGATCTCCATCGCTGAGGCTACACCGGCAAATTCTGCTACAACGTTACCGAGGTCCACCAGGAATCCGGTGACCATCACGAAAAACGTCGGACGGAACCCGAATTCCTCGCGAATCAAGTCCGACAGGCCTTTGCCCGTGACCACGGCCATCCGTGCGCACATTTCCTCTGTGACATAGAGGGCGATGGTCATGGGAATCAAAGACCACAGCAGTAAATACCCAAATCGCGCTCCGGCCAGCGAATAGGTGGAAATCCCGCCGGCGTCGTTGTCCACATTGGACGTGATCAAGCCGGGCCCCAGCACGGCCAGCAACAACGCGAGACGCCGCCAGGTATTTCGCCCACGCCGTCGCGCGCGCATGGCGCCCTGGCGCCACTGTTCCACTCGCTCGTTGATGGCTACCAAATTCATTCGAGCTGCCTTGCTTCTTACAGTTTCGCGCGTAAGCGCGTGACTACATCGTCCACGGTGATCACACCGATGGGCCGGCCGCTGCCATCCACCACTGCCAAACTGCGTAAGTTGTACTTATCGAACAGCTGAAAAACCTCTTTTTCATTGGCGTCACCCGGCACCCAAACCAGGGGCTCAGATTTGAGCTCCGAGACGGGTTGCTCGTCCGGCGCGAGAAGCAGCCGGAACACTTCGACAGCGCCTGAGAGCTTGGCATCGCCATCGATCAGATAGATGTTGTCGAGAATCTCGGATTCTGCCTCTTTCTTGCGAATCCAATCCACCACTTCCCCGCGGCTGGCGCTTTCGCCAACCAGCACGAATTCCGTGGTCATCATGCCGCCCGCCGAATTTTCGTCGAACTGCACGTGAGTGGCCATTTCTCTGGCCTCTTCGCCGCGCAGTTCATCGAACACATCCTGGGAGACTTCGGGCGACAATCCGGCCAGCACGTCGGCGGCCTGGTCCGGCTGCATCTCCTCAAGGATGTCGGCGGCCTGCTCGGGAGCCATCTTTTCGACGATTTGAGACGTCAACCGGGAATCGAGTTCAGCCAGCGCCTCGGCGGCGGTTTGCTCGTCGAGCGACGCGATGATGGACTGGCGCTCAGCCGGCGAGAGATCTTCCATGATGTCGGCCAAATCGGCCGGATGCATCTTCTCAAGCCTCTGATGGGTGATTCGCAATTTCACGCGGCGGAGCGGGTCGGGCTCGATCAAATTGACGAATTCCCAGCGGATCACCCGGGCCGGTAACTGCCTCTGGATGCCCCGTATGAATGAGGGAGAGGCCAGGCCCTGCAGTAACCGCCGTGTCGCGCCCGTCAGGCCTACGTCCACGTCTGTTACGCGGAGCTCGACGGTGCCGTTTGTGGGCTGCTCGGCCATGTCGATATCGTTGACGCGGACCACTTTGCGGCCCTTGGTGTCGATAATCTGCTGATCCAGCAAGTCCTTGCGGACGGCTAGCCAACCCTCGTTAGGAGCGAAGTGATCCAGGTCCTTCTCGGCCACATTCAGCTTGATTACCCCGGGGGCGATGAAGGA
>Ga0210394_10005944_pt1 | contig 13449 bp, 6 predicted proteins | sample IncBWC12MmetaG_FD_160121 | JGI IMG/M metagenome (GOLD analysis project Ga0210394, IMG submission 160121) | Forest soil microbial communities from Barre Woods Harvard Forest LTER site, Petersham, Massachusetts, United States - Inc-BW-C-12-M | ecosystem: Environmental > Terrestrial > Soil >...
TCGGGGCGTGGCCTCGATCGTGCACGATGCTCCCGCCGCAATGCCGCAGTCGTATAATTGCGTCAGACTGACGGTGCCGGACGCATCGGGCATTGTGTAAGTGCGATTTCCGGTGAGCGTTCCACCGAATGAGCCGGTCTTCGGACCACCAAGAGTGGATTTAAAGCCATCTGGCGTGATCGTGAAAATATCGGTTAACAGAGTCCCGATTTCGCTCGGAGCCCGATTCGGATTGGGCATGGATGAAAGCGTAACGGGTCCGCCGACGGAAGTAATGTTTCCCGCCTTGTTCTCCCCGCCGGGTGTGGTGCCTACATAGATCGTGTATTTATTATTGGGATTGGCCGGACTAACAGTCCAGGTCGTGCTGATCGAATGGTTGACGCCGCCCAGTACTACCCTGATTTCGGGTGAAGCAGCGGACACGGTAAACGGCGAGTTGTTGTGATCTCCTGCTGCAATTTTCAGATAATAGGTGCCGTCCGGAAACGTCCCGCCCGGAGCGGGAGCAGCCGCGAAATGTTCCGGAGTTGTAACGGGCGCGGCGATGGCGTACGTGCCTTCGGATGTTCGATGAAGTTGGAGATCGAATGGGTGGGTTCCACCTGGCCCGAGGTATAGAGAGCCGTCCGTATCCAGCATCGAAGTCGCCGCAGGATTCGCATGAACGCCGTCCGGGATGAATGTTCTGACGGCAGCATCGTTGCTGGTCGAGAGATATGTCTGGGGACCTGCCGCCGGAGCAAAGATATCGAGCCCGTTACTGGTGTGGCGAATCCACCCGCCGTCGACTTTGGGAAGAGAATATTGGTCGCAGACGTAATGCGCCGTCGAGGGCGCATCCGTCCAAACTCCGGCGATGTTTTCGTGCCCGTTGATGCCCTGGACCAAGCACCCGTGCGTGAGAGTGTGAATGAAAAAGACGCTGCCTACGCTGGCGGTGTTATCGGCATCGGCGCCGTAAGCGCTGATGAAAGGCGTCGGGTGGCCTACGTCAGCCTGCTGTGATTCGATGACGGTGACGCGGGCCATGGTCGCGCCCTGATGCGGGTACGTCTGACGATTTTCGAACTGGAGCATGGGGGAGGCAAACTGGCCTTCGATCACGTTCATATTGAAAATCATCTCGCCGAACGTCTGACCTGTGGCCTTCGCCGCGTTGTCGGCGGCGATCAACTTGACTCCACCATGTGCCCAGGTGCAATTGTCAAAATTGAACAGAATGGATCCGTCGTGCGTACTGTTTCCATAGATCAGGAGCGCAGCCGGAGCCCAGCTGGAAGGGTCATAGTCCTTGCCCGGCGCGGGATGAAACGGTCCGGTATTGTGATTGGCCGTGACGAAATTCGAATCCTCGGCCTTGAACCACAAGGTACTACCGTCCACCAAAAGGGCGGCCGAGTTCTTAACGAGCGGGTCATAATTATAGGACAGGCCGACATTTTTCAGCAGGAAGAAGGACACATCCGTATTGTGGATGGCCATGCCACCGATGGAGAAGATGTCCAGATTCTCCATCGTGTAGTACACGTCTCCGCCCGCACGGCTATTGTCAATGCGGAACAAGGGAGCCGCTGGCCCTTCGATGCGAACACGCGGAGCGCGAGCGAACTGGCTGATGCCCCCTGGCCGAGGGCCGGGTTCTCCTTGGAGGAGAAGCTGGTCGCATACGGCAGGATTGATCACGATGGTCGTAGCAACGCGATAATTGACCGGGGGCGTGGGAAAGCGAACCGTTCCGCCGCCGTTGGAATTGTTTTGGCACGCAGCATCAATCGCCGCCTGAATCGCGGGGCCGTCGTCCGTGACAGAATCTCCTACCGCGCCGTAAGCTGTGACGTCGATGGCCGGAGACGGACCTTTGAAGTACTGGCTGGTCTGATCGCCAAAGTTCTGCCAACTGGTTCCATCGTAAATGAACGACACATTCGTGGTTGCCGAAGGAGCCAAATTCACCGTAGGCGGATTGACGAAGCTCTTCGGCCAAGCGAACGCGTGCTTTCCGTTTGAATCCTGTCGGATCAGGAAATTGAGCCTTTGGCCGGAGACAGCGTTCGTGACTCTCGAAGAGATGACATTTCCGGTGAGCGTCAGAATGACAGTGCTGGCGGCCAACGCATCGAACGTCGGGTTTGCCGAAAACGTCACGGTGGATACGCTCGTCGGAGTCCCGGTCACGGCCGTCTGAGCCAGAGTCAAGCGCGGGAACGACATGAACAGCCCCAACAAGATTGCCAAGAGAAAGTTTCGCACTGACGTCACCTTTGAAATCGTCTCTGTTCCATTCAAGTGAAGGAGATCGAGGATTGATTTGGCGCCCATGATGCCTGTAATCATCCTAAGCGAGTACAAACTCGGCCGGTGTCGGGTCTTGTTGTCTGTTGCCAAACGATAATTCCCGCCTGCGCGGTTCGGGGCAAAGAATTCTGCTCATCTCCACGCGGCAAGGACGTCTTCGGCGGTGGCAACAGCGCGCACCCTGATTCGCTGAGGTTGAACTAGCAAACTACCGGGAAGCCCAAACTGGTCGGCATGACCCGGATCCTTAAGTTCTTTTTAAGGTTTTTCGGAGTAGGGTTCTGGTCTCGGAAACAGCTCATCTGCTGACAGGCTTTAAGAGTCCTGTGTCTTGAGGGAAGGTGTGGGTCGAATGTGGTCGCTCGAGTGGGTGCTTTCGAAATCGCTCCGGCTCTGTCTAAAGGCTGGCCTGCCTTCCGCTTCCCCTCAGATCGAATTTCGATGTCTAGACTTGTGAGCAGTCCCGGGCCGGAGCTAATATCTCTCGCCGCGGTTTCGACGAATCTGAAGCTGCATCGGGACCTGCAGTCGGAGCGGGAGGGTGTACTGGTCGGTCGATTGGTTGAATCTTAAAACTTTGGATTGACGCAACCGAAAATCGGATCCCTCCGTCTAAGTTTTACAAGAGGGCTTCCGGCGGAGTTCGGGGATTCAAGGACGAGGGGGAGCAACTTACATGGGTTATTCAGCTAAGGGCGGTATGTCCGCGTCGCATTGCTTCGGGCCTAAACGTTGCTCGATCCTGTTGGCCCTGGGGTTCGTGGTTGTCCTTGGTAGCTTGCTTCCGCGCGTGGCCGCACAGACCGTTCCGCCTCCTGCCGCGCAAGAGCCGGCCATACAGTTGATGCAGCCTCCGGGGCCCGCCCAGACGGCGCCGCCAGTGACGATAACACTGCAGGACGCCTTACAACGCGCCCAGAAGAACGACGCTGATTTCTTGTCGGCTGTCTCCGATGTAAAATCCGCCCATGACGACTTCATTCAGGCTCGCGCGGACCGTCTACCACAAGCCACGTACAACATGGCGTACTTGAACACCAAGGGCAACGGCCGCGTCTCTGATGGGAGGTTCGTGACCAACGACGGTGTTCATATCTATCAGGTCTGGGGAGTTGTAAAACAGGAGCTGAGTGCAAACACTCTGCTGGGAACCGGACAGCACCGCGCTTCGGCGGCAGAAGCAGTGGCCAATGCCAAAGCGGAAATCGCGCGCCGCGGCCTCGCTGTGACTGTGACCAAGAACTTCTACGACTTGGTCATTTCACAGCGCAAATACGCTACCGCGCAACAAACCGTGGATCAGGCCAGACGTTTCCTCGAAATCACCCAGGATCAAGAGCGCGGCGGTCAAGGACCGCATAGCGATACCGTCAAGGCCGAAATTCAATACCAACAGGCGCAGCAAGCCTTTGACGAAGCCGCACTGGCGATGGAGAACGCGCGGCTGAATTTTGCCGTCTTATTATTCCCGACTCTGAACCAAAATTTCACTGCTGTAGATGACCTCGAGACCGCCCCGGCGCTGCCCGCGTTCCCGGAAGTGCAAAGCAGGGCGGCCCAACAGAGTCCCCAATTGCGTGTGGCCATGGAATCTCTGCGCGAATCGGATCTCGACGTCTCCGCCGCGAAAGCCGCTTTCTATCCCGCGATAACCATAGAGGACGACAACGGTATTCAGGCGAATGCGTTCGCACTGAACAGTGTGCGGAGCGCCTTTCCCGAAGCCGGCGTCCTGCCGAACTTGGGCTACTTCCTGCAGATCAACATGAATGTCCCGGTCTGGGATTGGGGATCTCTGCGCTCGAAATACCGCCAGGCGCATTACAAGCAAGACCAGGCGAAAATCGAGCTGAGTCAAACGCAGCGCGAGCAGCTCAGCGCCCTCTATTCGGCCTATAATGAGGCCACGGTGGCGCGCACGGCTGTAGACAGGTTGCGCAGCACGGCCGACCTTGCTGCGGAGAGTCTGCGTTTGGTGAATCTACGGTTTCAGGGCGGTGCATCAACTGCGCTCGAGGTCGTGGACGCCGAAAACACGCTTACCGAGACGCGGAACGCTTATGATGACGCCCTAGCGCGCTATCGAGTTGCGCTGGCGAACCTCCAACAATTGACAGGAACCTTCTGAGCTATGCGAAAAAACATCGAAGTCACCATGGACCAAATCGAAACATCAACTCCCTGGTCGGCCGGGCACCGTGCCAAACAGGACGGTGCCGCTCGGGAATGGGGTCGTCTTGTCGGCCTCATCCTTCTTGGCAGCCTGCTGCTGCCAGGCTGCGGCAAGACGGAAGTTGTCGACGCAAACCCAACCGTGACCGTTCAGGTCGACGCGGCGGAAAACGGCACCATCCAGCGCAAAGTGCACGCCGACGCTATCCTCTTCCCCCTCGACCAGGCGGCCATCGTGCCGAAAGTCACCGCGCCCGTGAGTAAGTTCTACGTGGACCGGGGGACCAAGGTGCGCGCCGGACAGTTGCTCGCGGAGCTTGAGAACGAGGACTTGATGGGCTCCAGTCAGGCAAGTCAGGGCGATTACCAGCAGGCGGATGCGGCTTATCAGTCGGCTGTCCAAAAGGCCCAGCAGGACCTCACACTCTCCAAGCAGCAACTCGACGCGGCGCAACGGCACTACGATAGCGCCCAGAACCTGTTAAAAGAAGGCGCGGCTGCCCAGAAGGACGTAGACGACGCCGCGGTCGCGTTGACTCAGGCAAAGATCGCCTACGAAACTGCTCAGAAGCAGTTGGACCTCAAGGCGGCCGAAGCAGGCGTGATCTCCGCAAAGGGCAAGAGTGCCAACGCGCAAGCGCAACTGAGTTACACGAAAGTTGTGAGTCCCATCGATGGCGTGGTAACCGATCGCCCTGTCTATCCGGGGGAAACCGCGCCGAGCGGCTCTCCCATCATCACAGTGATGAATGTTTCGCAAGTGGTCGCGAAGACGCACGTCTCGCAGCAGGAAGCTGCCCAGATGAAAGTCGGGGACCCCGCAATAGTGAGTACGCCTGAGGTGCCTGAAGCCAAGGGCAAGGTAACTTTAGTCAGTCCGGCGCTCGATCCCAACAGCACGACCGTCGAAGTTTGGGTGCAAGTACCAAATCCGCAAGGAACCTTGAAACCGGGCGCCAGCGCGAAGGTGGACATCGTGACGGAAACTGTGGCCAACGCGATTGTGGCGCCCGCCACGGCGTTGTTGACTGGCTCGGACGGATCTACCTCCGTCATGTTGCTGAATACCGACAACAAGGTTAGCCGGAAAAAAGTCAAAGTGGGCATTCGCGATGCCGGAAACATGCAAGTGCTGGACGGACTCAAGAAGGGCGACCGCATCGTCACGGTTGGCGCATTCGTGCTCGACCGCATGGATGAAGACGATTTACCGAAGACTACAATCCAGGTGCAGGCGCCCCAAGGCGTTCAGTTGGAAGAAGACGAAAACCCATGAGAGCTCTCAATTCAGAATCGAGACAGGTAGAGCCGCATGCACGTTAAGACAACCAATAAAGTCATGCATGGCGGGGGGATCCCCGAGCCCAAAGAACGGGCATCCGACTACTGGTTTTCCCGCCATTCCAAATCGATCATCTTCCTGATTCTCACTTTAGCCGCCGTGGGTATTTACGAGGCGCTCACTCTGCCCATAGCCGTGTTTCCGGCCACCAACTTCCCTCGGATCATCGTTGGCGTTGATAACGGAGTGATGCCCATCGATCAGATGGAAGTGACGGTGACCCGCCCGCTGGAAAACGCCGTTAACAGCGTCCCCGGCCTCGAAGACGTCCGTTCGACCACCAGCCGCGGAACGGCGGAGGTTGATCTGTCCTTCGACTGGAGCGTGGACATGATCCAAACGCTCCAGTTAGTCAATTCGGCAATCGCGCGCATTCAGAATACGCTTCCCTCCACCGCTGTGATTGACACGCACCGACTCGACTTCGCCAGTTTTCCAATTTTGGGCTACAGCCTCACATCAGACAAGGTGTCGCAATCGCAGCTCTGGGAACTGGCGACCTATGACTTGAAACCACGCATCAACCGGCTTCCAGGCGTAGCCTCGGTGTTAGTTCAGGGAGGCCAAGTTCCGGAATTCCAGATCACGCCCGAACCTGCCCGCATGCTGAAATCGAAAGTCGCGCTGCAGGACATTCTGGATGCAGTCAACAACAGCAACCTCATTGATTCGCCCGGAATGATGACTTACAACCACCAACTCTTCTTGAGCCTGATTAACGGCCAGGTCCAGACGCCGGAAGAGATCGGCAATATCGTGGTGAAAGCTACCAACGGCGTCCCCATACGCATCCGCGATATCGGAGCGGTCGCGCCTTCCAATGCTCCGAACTTTACGAGAGTAACTGCGAACGGAAAGACGGCCGTTTTGATTAGCGTCAGCCGGCAGCCCACCAGCAACACGATAACCGTAGCGGATGAAGTTCACCAGGAAATCCAGGATCTTCGTTCTACACTTCCCCCGGGCATTGACCTGGCCGTCTTTTACGATCAGTCCAATATTGTACGGGAGTCTATCGGCAGTGTCCGCGATGCCATCCTCATCGGGCTTGTGCTTTCCGGTCTCGTAATTTGGCTATTTCTGCGCGACTTGGGCACTGCACTCATGACGGGTCTGGTAATCCCGGTGGCAATTTGCGTGACCTTTATAGTCATGAAGATTTTGGGTCAGAGCTTCAATATGATGACCCTCGGAGGATTGGCGGCGGCGGGTGGACTGATCATCGACGACGCGATTGTTGTCGTTGAGAATATTGTCCTGCACCGCGACGGCGGGGAGGGGCCGCTGAAGGCGACTGCGAGCGCCCTCCAGGAGCTCACCGTTCCGCTGATCGGCTCTACCCTAACCCCGATTGTGGTCTTCCTGCCCCTGATCAGCATGACCGGCGTTGTGGGAAGTTTCTTCAGTGCCCTGGCCATTGCCATGAGCGTCTCCCTGCTCACTTCGCTTGTGCTTGCTCTGAGTTGGACCACCAACCTCGGTGCCCTTCTGATCCGCCGCGGGAAAGAAGAACACGGTGCCGCGGCGCCCGCCGCTGAGGAAAACAACGGCAATTCACTCGAGAGTGCCGATTCCCTGAGTGGCCACGAAACGGCCGAGGCTGCCGAACGCGCACAGATCAGGAGGATGATGGCTGCTGAGGAGGCTTCGCTCCGAGGGGGCTGGTTCGAGCACATCATCAAATTCTATGAACGCCGGATGCGCTGGGCGCTGGAGCATCCTCTGGCCATGGCCGGTTTTTGCGCGATTCTCATTGTAGTTTCGTACTACAGCTATAACGCTCTGGGCAGTGACTTGCTCCCCGCTATGGACGAAGGCGGCTTCGTGCTGGATTACGTAATGCCGGCGGGTGCTTCCCTGCAGGAGACCAGCCGCGTCCTCAACCACGTCGAACAGATCCTGCGGGCCACGCCTGAGGTTGAAAGTCTCTCGCTGCGGACCGGTTTGCAGCTCGGTCTCGCAGCGGTTACGGAGCCCAACACCGGCGACTTTGCCGTCAAACTGAAAGACCAGCGCAGCCGCGGCATTGACGATATCATCGCCGAGGTTCGAGCCAAGGTCACGCAGCAGGAGCCGGAACTGGACATCGACTTCACACAGGTTCTGCAGGACATGATTTCCGATTTGACGGGAGCTCCCCAACCCGTCGTTGTGAAGCTGTTTTCCCCCGATGCCGACCTGTTACAAACCTGGGCCCCTCAAGTAGCAGACGCGATTGAGCGACGAGTCGTCGTCAATGGCCAGCACCCTGTCGTCGACGTCGCGGATGGAATCGAAAACACCATGAGCGGCCCCGCGCTTGAGTTTAAGATCGACTCCGCAGCGGCCGCCAAAGCCGGTTTTACCGTCGGGCAGTTGACTACGGTGGCTTCCGCCATTGTGGACGGTGAGCCGGCCACCACCCCTGTCATAGTCAATGACCGGCCATATACCGTTCGCGTCCGTTTTCCCGCGACGAACCGTGCATCGTCGGAGGCCATGGCGAATACCGTGCTCGTCAGCTCGACTGGGACAGCCGCAACTCTTGGCTCCTTGGCCTCTGTCAATGAATTGCCCGGCCAAACCGAAATTCTGCGCGAAAATCTGGAGCGTGAGGTGGAAGTTACTGCCCGTCTGGAAGGCCTTGATCTGGGTACGGGCATGGCCGCCGTGCAACAAAAAGTTAAAGAATTGAACATGCCGCCTGCGATCCGTGTGGAATACGGCGGAACTTATAAAGAGCAACAAAAGGACTTCCACGATTTGGTGGTCGTTTTCTTGTTGGCCCTTGTGCTCATTTTCCTGGTGCTGCTCTTCGAGTTCCGTTCCTTCAGCGCACCGACAGCTATCTTGTCCTCTGCGGTACTGTCCACTTCGGGTGTGTTCCTGGCCCTGCTGATCACACGAACTACATTTAACGTATCGTCGTTCATGGGCTTGATCATGGTATTGGGAATCGTCGCCAAGAACGGTATTCTCTTGCTCGATGCCAACCAGAAGTTCCGTCACGTCGGATTCTCCGCCGAGGAAGCGATGGTCCAGGCGGGACGGCGCCGTCTTCGCCCCATCGTCATGACTGCGATGGCTGCGATCGCCGGGATGCTGCCGTTGTCCTTGGCTTTGGGGGCGGGTTCGGAGATGCTGAAGCCCCTGGCCATTGCCGTCATTGGAGGAATCCTGATTTCGATGATCTTGTCGCTGATCATTACCCCGGCGGTGCAATTTTATCTGACCCGCGATCGCGGACCCATGGTCGAAGGCGATGCGATTTAGGTAGAAAGCATTGGAACCGGCCAGGTAGTGCGGTATAAGGTGGAGCCAGCAAAACACGTTACAAGGAGAGCAATTCATGTCACCACGACGAACGTTAGGGTTGCTGTGTTGGGCCTGCATTCTTGCTTCATCTGTGCTTGTTCTGTCCGCTGTACCCGTCAACGCACAGACAAATTACAAAGTGGTCCGGCGCATCCCCGTGGCCGGTGAAGGCGCCTGGGACTATCTCAAGGTGGACCCTGATCTCAAGCGCATCTATCTATCGCGCGGAACCCACATGACGATCGTTGATGAGACGACCGGCAAAGTACTGGGTGATATCCCTGATACCAAGGGAATACACGGAATCGCCTGGGCGTCGGAACTCAACAAGGGCTTCACCAGCAACGGCATGACGGACACTGTCACCGTCTTCGACCTGAAGACCCTCAAGCCGACGGGCGAAATCAAAGTGAGCGGAGGTAATCCCGACTCCATCATTTACGACCCGCAAACCCAGCGCGTCTTCACCTTCAACAAGCGCGGCTTGAATGCCACCGCCATTGACGCAAAAACGAACCAGGTCGTCGGCACCATCGTCCTCGGCGGAAACCCCGAAGAGCCCGCGCTCGACGGCAAAGGCAGCTTCTACATCAACCTCACGGACAAGAGCGCGATTGCCAGGTTCGATACCAAGACCCTGATGCAGACGGGCGGGCCTTGGCCTCTGGCGCCTTGCGAAGGGCCGTCGGGGCTTGCGATTGACACCAAGAATCGGCGCCTTTTCGCCGCGTGCGACAAAGTCATTGCCGTGATGAATGCGGACACGGGCAAGGTCATTGCCAGCCCGGCCATCGGCGGCGATCCGGACGGCAACGGATATGATCCTGGAACTGGCTTGGTCTTTGCTTCCTGCCGCGAGGGCTTGGTCTCCGTCATTCACCAGGATTCCCCGGACAAGTACACACCGCTCGGAAACGTAACCACGCAATTCGGCACGCGCACAATGGCGCTCGATCCGAAGACGCACCACGTGTTTACGGTGACGGCGGACTTTAAGCCGGCGGGTGCGCCGACGGCAGCCGATCCGCGCCCGCGCGCGACGCAGATTCCGGACACGTTCGTGATCATGGAGCTTGCACAGCAATAGTCGTTGAACTTCGATCCCGGGCCTGGCGTCCCGCCCGGGCTAGTTCACACTCCGATCCGGGGCCGCCCCTGCGGCCCCGGATTTTTCACGTGTGGCCTTCTCCGCATGTCGTTCCGCGCGTGATCCGGGGTGCTCGGCTGCGGGCCAACGGCGTCGCGTCCGCGCTCCCAGCCCCTGGGGCTTCTGTAACGGACAAGAATAGACTATGCTACCGTGAAAGCTGTTCGGAGGTGCCTATGCGAGTCCTGTTGGTTGAAGACGAGAAGCGTCTGGCAGCGAATATCGCACGCGCTCTGCACGAAAGCGCCGGTTACGCCGTAGATGTGGCCGAGGACGGCCAGGAAGGATACCATCTGGCCAGTTCGGGGCTATACGACCTGATCATCCTGGACCTGATGCTCCCGAAGCTCAGCGGCCAGGAACTGCTGACCCGCCTTCGCAAACACGAACACGATACGCCGGTCTTGGTGCTGACGGCCCGCGATGAAAAAGACTCCGTGGTGCGCCTGCTGAACTCGGGAGCCGACGACTATCTGGCCAAGCCCTTTGATCTCGGAGAATTCCTTGCGCGTGCTAAAGTCCTCGTACGTCGCGGCAAAGGGCAGCGCTCGCCTGTGCTATCGGTCGCCGACCTGCACATCAATACCGTCGAGCGTGCTGTCCGGCGCGGGCATCGCGAGGTCGCCCTCACACCCATGGAGTATCGTCTGCTCGAATATTTGGCTCACCGGCCCCGCGCCGTCGTATCGAAGGCCGAGTTGCTCGAGCACCTGTACGATTACAACTGGGAAAAGTTCAGCAATGTGATTGAAGTGTATGTTTCCGGACTGCGCCGCAAGATTGACATCGGTCATTCCGTGAAGCTCCTCCACACCGTTCGCGGGCATGGATATGCCCTGCGAGCGGACCGTGAACATAGCTGAGCAGTGCCGTTGGCAGATGATTCCGGAAAGACACTTCTCGCTGACGGGACGCATCATCGCAACCGTAATCGGTTGCCAACTCCTCTTGATCACTGCCCTGACGGCTGCCGCCGTTGCCTACGGCCGCGCCCAACTTCGCAAAGCTTTCGATGAATCGCTGGAAGGCCGCGCCATCAGCACGCTCGCTCTCGTAAGATACTCGGAGGACCGTCCGCCGGATCTGACCTTCGACCCGGAACTCACTCCTCCGTCCTCTGATCCCTTGCATAAAGACTTGTTCGAAATCCGTCAATCCGATGGGCAAATTCTCGCACAATCGGGAAGCGTCCCATCCGGGGCAAGAAGGTCCCATGGCAACTACGCGAACCTTGACGTGGCAGGCGTGCCCTATCGCGCCGTCACATTGTCGAACGTTCAAGTCCTGGATACGGAAGAGGGCCTCAAGAGCCCGGCGCGGGTCACCGTGGTCTATGCCGCATCGTTGCTGCCGGTTCAGCAAAATCTCGCAGAGCTTGGGCTGTCGGTAGCGGGCACAAGCTTGTTGTTACTTCTGCTCGCGAGCGCGTTGATGACTTGGGGAGTGAGACGCATGCTCGCCCCTCTGCGTGAACTCGCCGAACAGGCCGGTGCCATATCCGTTAAGAACTGGAATTTCCGCTCGCCGGGCAAAGCAAGCCTTCCCCGGGAACTTGTGACCCTCACCGGAGCCATCGAAACCCTTCTGAAACGCCTTCAGGATTCCTTCCGGCAGCAGCGTGACTTCACCAGCGATGCCGCGCACGAACTGAAAACCTCCCTGGCCATCCTCAAATCAGCCTTGCAATCGCTGCTGCAGCGGCCTCGATCGGAGGAGGAATATCACACCGGCCTCGAGCAGCTCTTGGAAGACTGCGCCCGCCTGGAGGATCTGCTCGGTCGCATGCTTCGCTTGGCGCGCATTGAGCGCTGGGCCGAAACCGGCCTTCCGGAGAACCTTCCCGCCACGGAGCTTCACTCGACCTGTGAAGCCGCTATTTCAAGAATTTTCGCCCTGGCCCACGAACGGGAGGTCGCGGTTGAACTCATCGATCCCAACCCGGAACCAATCTACGTGCGCGCCGAACCCGAAGACCTGGAAGTCGTCTGGGTCAATCTCCTCGAGAATGCCGTTCGATACAGCCCGCGCGGCAGCAAAGTCTTGGTGCGCATCCAGCAGAATGGCGCGGGAACAACTCGCATCTCGGTCGAGGATTCAGGTCCGGGCATCCCGCCCGAAGATTTGCCGCACGTTTTCGAGCGCTTTCGGCGGGGAGACCAATCGCGCGCCCGCTCCACGGGCGGGTTCGGTCTCGGTCTTGCCATCTGTAAAGCATTTGTCACAGCTTACGGTGGGGGAATTGAAGCGCTTCCTCGCCCCACCCAGGGAACGGAAATGCGGGTCTCCCTTCCAATGGACTCTCACCAAACCACGATGTCGTCCCCGGTTTCAATCTGATTCGACGCATCGGCCGGGCCGCATCCGAATTGTTTACCAGTCGCTTTCTCGCGGCGGTCTTCGGCTGCGTCCCGCAAAATCAATTTCGGTGACGGTGCGCCTCTGAGGTAGACTGCTGGGTCTGGCTGGACGCCTCCGGCCTGATTTTTGGCTGGTGATTTCGTTGGCCGCAGGGCGACTTGCTCCTCGCTTGAATTCTGCGTTCAACAATACGATCGGACTATGAACACTGGCATCCGTCCCATTCGCCGGCTTCTCGCTGCCAATCGAAGCGAAATCGCCATCCGCATATTCCGCGCCGCCACCGAACTCGATCTGCGCACCATTGCCATCTACTCCCAGGAAGATCGCCTCAGCCTGCATCGCTTCAAAGCAGACGAAGCCTATCTGGTCGGCGCCGGCAAGTCGCCCGTCGAAGCCTATCTCGACATCGATGGCATCGTGTCCGTCGCCCGCGAAAACAAGGTCGACGCGATTCATCCGGGCTACGGCTTCCTCTCCGAGAATCCCGCCTTCGCACGCGCCTGCGTCCAAGCCGGGATCACCTTCATCGGTCCCACGCCCGAATTACTCGAACTTCTCGGCGACAAGACCGCCGCGCGTCGTCTCGCCACCTCCGCTGGTGTGCCTGTTCTGCCCGGTGGAGAAACTCCCGTCAGCAGCGTGGCCGAAGCCTGCAAACTCGCCCAACAGATCGGCTATCCCGTCATCATCAAAGCCGCCATGGGCGGCGGTGGCCGCGGCATGCGCGTCGTGCATCAGGCGACCGACCTCGATAGTCGCCTCGAAGAAGCCCAGAACGAAGCGCGCTCTGCGTTCGGCGACGCCTCCGTCTTCCTGGAAAAATACATCGCCCGCG
>Ga0210394_10005945_pt1 | contig 13448 bp, 12 predicted proteins | sample IncBWC12MmetaG_FD_160121 | JGI IMG/M metagenome (GOLD analysis project Ga0210394, IMG submission 160121) | Forest soil microbial communities from Barre Woods Harvard Forest LTER site, Petersham, Massachusetts, United States - Inc-BW-C-12-M | ecosystem: Environmental > Terrestrial > Soil >...
GCGCCCAGTTTTACCGGGACGCCCACGAAAAGCCCGCGAATTCCGTATTCACCCTCGAGGTACACAGCGCAAGGGAGGATTTTCTTCTTGTCGTGGAGAATCGCTTCAACCATTTCCACCACCGCCGCCGATGGTGCGTAATAGGCCGAGCCGGTCTTCAGCAGGTTGACGATCTCGGCGCCGCCTTTCCGGGTGCGATCCACGATCGCGTCGATCTTTTCTTTGGGGAGCAGGTCGGGCAGCGGGATGCCGGCAACGGTCGAGTAACGCGGCAGAGGAACCATGTCGTCCCCGTGGCCGCCCAGCACGAAGGAGTGGACGTTTTCCACCGAGACGCCCAGCTCCAGCGCCACAAACGTGCTCATCCGCGCCGAGTCCAGAACGCCGGCCATGCCGATAACGCGGTTCTTGGAAAATCCGCTCACTTTGTAAGCCACCTGTGCCATCGCATCGAGCGGATTGGTCACCAGCAGCAGAATCGCGTTCGGCGAGAATTTCACGACGGCTTCGACGACGGCTTTGATAACCTCGTAGTTCGCGCGCAGCAAGTCGTCGCGGCTCATGCCCGGCTTGCGCGGGAAACCGGCGGTGACCACGACCACGTCGCTGTTGGCGGTCTCGCGATAGTCGCCCGAAGCCGTGGAGATGCCGCGGATCTGGGCATCGCTGCCCAGGATGGGCGTGGACTCGAGCATGTCGAGCGCCTTCCCGGCCGGCACGCCTTCGAGAATATCCGTCAGCACGACGTCGGCGAGGCCGCGGTCCACGATGCGTTGCGCTGTCGTTGAGCCTACGAAACCTCCGCCCACTACGGTCACTTTTTTCCGCATTTCAAGGCTCCCCCGATTGAAGTTGTAATCGTGCGTCGTGCCGGCCGCGCCCTTCGGCGGCAATTCCCGCGCGATTTGGCGGAGGGCTCCGCTCGTTCAGTCCGCGGCGACCTCGGCTTGCATGTTTTCGATGATGGCGTTCGCGAACTCCGACGTCCGCAGCTTCTTGGCGCCGTCCATCAGTCGTTCTAGATCGTAGGTCACGCGCTTTTGGCTGATCGTCCGGGCAATGCCGTCCTCGATCAGGCGCGCGGCCTCGTGCCATCCCATGAAGTCGAACATCATCATCCCGGACAGCATCACCGAACTCGGATTGATGACGTCCTTGTCCGCGTATTTGGGCGCGGTGCCGTGCGTGGCCTCGAAGACGCCGTAGCCGTCGCCGATATTCGCGCCGGGAGCCATGCCTAGTCCGCCGATCTGTGCGGCGGCGGCGTCGGAGATGTAATCGCCGTTGAGGTTCGGCGTCGCCAGAATCTGATACTCGTCCGCTCGCGTGACGATCTGCTGGAAGATCGAGTCCGCGATGCGGTCGTTGATCATCAGTTTCTTTTTCCACTGCCCCTTGCCGTGGGTCGCGGAAATCGCATCGAGCACGTGTTTGACCTCGGCCGAAACCTCCTTCCGGAAAGCCTCGGTGGCCTGTTCCAGTCCCGGTTCGACCATCGCCGCGTTCTGCTCGATGCTGAGTCCTGGGTTCTTGTCCAAATTGTCCAGGATCCAGCTCTCGCGCTCGGTGACGATCTGCTGGCGGAACTCCTCGCGGGCCAAATCGTAGCCCCAGTCACGGAAACCGCCTTCGGTGAATTTCTGGATGTTGCCCTTGTGCATCAAGGTGACCACGCGCTTGTTGTTGTCCAGCGCGTAGCGAATCGCGTTGCGCACCAGTCGTTTGGTGCCGAAGGGAGAAATGGGTTTGATTCCGATCGCCGAGTCCCAGCGAATTTGCTTCGGCCCGCCGCCGAGCATCTCCTTGTTCAGAAATTCCAGCAGCTTCTTCACTTCCGGCGTGCCGGACCGCCACTCGATCCCGATGTACACGTCTTCGGTGTTCTCGCGAAAAATAACGATATTCATCCGCTCGGGATAGCGCACCGGCGAAGGCACGCCCGCGTAGTAGCGCACCGGCCGGACGCAGGCGTACAGATCCAGGATCTGGCGCAGAGCCACGTTCAGCGAGCGAATGCCGCCGCCTACGGGCGTGGTCAACGGGCCTTTGATCGCGATGCGGAAGGCGCGAATGGCGTCGACGCTGTCTTGCGGCAGCCATTCCTTGAACTGGTTGAAGGCTTTCTCGCCGGCAAATACCTCGAACCAAGCCACCTTGCGCTTGCCGCCGTAGGCGTGTTCGACGGCGGCGTCGAATACGCGGCGCGACGCCTTCCAGATGTCGCGGCCGGTGCCGTCGCCCTCGATGAACGGAATGATCGGCTGGTCGGGGATTTGAAACTTGTCGCCGGAATACTGAATGGGCTTCCCCTCTGCGGGAATCGGCAGGGAATTATAGGACGACCTCATAATGAATGGCCACCTCGATCGGGATTTATGAAACGCGATACGGGTCGCAAACGTGTGGACGCGACCGATAAGAGTAACACAAACTCGCGAGGGTCGCAGTCGTGTCGCTGAACGATCCGTTCCTTTTTGCTGAATCCGCACCCTCCCTGCGTTCTTCCAGTGCCGCCGGCATGTACATTTTCGCACAGACAGGCCGCCCTCCACCTGTTACGCTGTTGGTGCACCGGTTCGGGACGGCAACTCGTACTCCCGATCTGGAGGCTCGCTGAAGCGGGCCTCCCGCAAAGCAGAGCGATAAGTGACCAACATCGGCGACATCTTGTGGCCGGGGCAAATCGTCCCCGTTTCGGGGACGTACAGGGTGATTCACGACCCGCGCCATGCGGAAGACTCGGAAGTCATCTGCGTGAAGGGCCAACGCTTCCCGATATGCCAGGCTTGCACCAAACAGCGTTTCGTGCTCGGCAGCACCGCGCACATGGAGATTCCAAAACTTATCAGGGCTCGCTGAAGCTCGCTGCCGGTCCTCAATTGTGCCGGTTTCGAATTCCCCGGATATTACGTCAAGGTGGAGGCAAACGATGGCAGTGGAAACCGCAGCGGCAATCCTCACGAAACTCGCCATGGAGCAAAATAATGACCTCCGAGCGAAGCTGAGCAGCGCCCCGGGAGACGAAACCACTTTGGTGGCGCTGATCATGCCCCTCTTCCGGCGGATTCTTTCCCAGTTGCAGGAACAACAGCAGGCCCACGATGCATTTCCTTCCGCCATCGCCTAAGCACTGAGCCCGGCCGCGTCTTCGCGCGGATGGGCGAAGCGCGGACTCGTCTCTCGGCGAACGGCGCGATTGGCTCGGAAGAGAAGAAGCAGCCCGCCGCCCGACGCACCTTCGCCCTGGGCCACGCATCCAATCTATTGATCGATATTTTCTCCCGAGGTGACGTTATGACCCGGCGAAACGTGAGTTTTCTGCTTGTGTCTGTTTTTGGGCTCGGAATCATGCTCGTGGCCGCTCGTGCCGTCACGCAGCAAACCGCGGCCGGTAGTCCCGTGCAAATGGTGGTGAGTGTGGAGAGCCGACCTGGCGCAGAGGTGCCGGATATCAGCCCCGAGGACGTGGTTGTCACGGAGGGCCATGACCGGGATAAGGTTACCGCCTGGGTGCCGGCAATCGCCGGCCACGCGGGCCTCGATCTCTACGTGCTCGTGGACGACAGCGCCTCCTGGGGAGTCGCTACTCAGCTTGATGAGTTGCGCGCGTTCATCACGCGGCAGCCGGTATCGACCTTCGTCGCTCTCGGCTACATGCGCGATGGCACCGTTGAAACTGTGCAGAACCTGACGCAGGACCACGCCGCCGTAGCCAAGGCCGTGCGCCTGCCCCTCGGCAGGGGAGCCGACGCGGCCAGCCCCTATTTCTCCCTGCAGGATTTGCTGAAACACTGGCAGCCGAATCCGGCCCGGCCTCGCCGCGAAATCGTCATGATCAGCGATGGCGCCGACCTTTATAGTCCGGGTCCGGCTGACCCGCATCTCGACGACACAATCGCCCAAGTGCAGCGTGCCGGCATTCTGGTCTATTCAATCTACGCGCCAGGTGCTGGCCACCTGGGGCACAGTTTCTTCCGGAACAACTGGGGAATGGACAACCTGTCGCAACTCTCGGACGAGGCCGGTGCGGAATCGTACGGCTTCGGGATACAGCCGGCGCTGTTCTTCGAACCGTACTTCGACGACATCTCGAGCCGCCTGTCCCGCCAGTACTTGCTCACATTTCTCGCCAAGCCGGAAAAAAAGGCGGGGCTGCAGTCCGTCCGGGTCACCACCGAACTTCCGAAGGTCGAACTCGTAACCGCGCGCCGCGTGTATGTTCCGGCCGCGCCGCTCTAATCCGGAGGCTCGCTATTTCGGAGGGCGAAGCCCCGCTATTCGGAGCGCAAAACGCCGCTATTCGGAGCGCAGAACTTCGATAGGATCGAGGTACACCGCGCTTCAACGGCAGCGGCAACTCCGGCCTTCGCGCGACGCCTCGCGAGTTGCCGGATTCCCTTGTCGCCCTCGGCGACGCCACGCTAAAGTGTGACGATGAAAAGCGTTTGGCGAGCGCTGGTCGAGGTGGGTTTCATCATCTTCCTCTTCTATTCCAATCTTCTGATGGGCGAACTCGAGCGCTCGGGCCCGGGGCGGAACAAGGGTCTGGTTTGGGCCATCGGGGATATTTTTACCTCGGCCAATTTTGCCGTGGCTGTGGTGGCGGCGCTCATCGGCTACCTCCTAGTGGAGTTCGTTCGCAGTCGCCTCTAGCTGCCTAACCCTTCGCTGTGGCGCCGTTCGGGGCCGCCCGCTGACGTGTGCATTCCCTGCGGGCGTATAATGCCCACATGGAGCAGCATGGGCTTGTTGTCGTCCAGAGCTTCGGTACCAAGCCTGAGGCGGATATCGCCAAGAGTTTGCTCGAAGCCGCTGGCATTAACGCGATGATCCAGTCGGACACTGCCGGCGGCATGCGGGAGCACCTTGCCTGGTCCGGCTCCGGGTTTCGAGTCCTGGTGCGTGAGGAAAACGTGGCGGCAGCGCGCGACGTGCTCAAGCCGCGCCCGCCGCGCAAGCGCAAACGAGCGCGCCACACTGCCTGATTTTGCGGTGGGGGCTCGTTCTGATTCGGAGGACTCTCTCAGAGAGTGGATGACCTATTGAATCGGGCGCAACGGTCAACAAACAGGTCTATTTCACAAGCGGCTTGGTCACAACCGCGCCACTGGTGCCGCGTTCGTATTCGTAGACGAATTGCTGCAGGTCCGCTTTCACCGTGCACTTGTTTGCTTTCCCGGTGCCCACTCGGCTAAGCAGCATTTCCAATTCCTTATCTTGCTTCTTCCAGCGCGCGCTGTAGCGCTCGTCCCCGTGCGTCACCATCACGACCTCGTCGCACGTGGACTCGTAGTCAAATCCCTGTTCTTGCTGGTCGGTGAAAAGGTCGGCTCGGCCCCACATGCGCATGCCGCCGTACGGGCTCCCGCTCGTATTCCTTGTCAAGATCCGCACCCTCAACGGGTACGCTGGGTCCGCAACATTAGTTGGTCCGCCGACGTTGACCTGAGCCAACACCCCGCCAACCAGAACTAAGCCTAGCAGGAGAGGCAAAAGAATTCGCATCTACGTTCTCCTTTTAGTGCCAAGAGGTATGTGTGTCTAGACGGGGAACCTATCACGGGGAATCCACGAGTTCAACAAGAAAGGTTCTCGCACGCACGAAGAGTGTTATCATGTAGGGAAGGATAGGAATATGAAACCGACCCTCTACGCCGCCCTTGTGGTCATAGGCGCCGTTGCTTTCCGGATGCTGTTTCGGAATCCAGCATGGTTCCTTTTGCCCAAAAGCTGGCAACGCTGGCTTTTTGGCAGGTCTTATTCGCCCTTCAGAATCAAGTGAACCCGAATAGGAGCGGCAGCATGAAATAGCGAATTGCTATGTGGGTGAGTGCGGATTTTCTCGCTGCCGGGTTTTGGACGCTTTATTTCTTCCCAACAGCACGTCCCCCTGTAACTTCAACGCAACAGATTGTGTGGGGCTTCGCCTATTTAACTTGCCCTGTAGTGTTCGCTAGTTCGTATTTCCATTTCTCCCTCGGCGTCTATTGGGCGATTCTTGCGAATGCTGCCACTTATGCTCTAGTCGGCCTGACCGTGGAAACCCTGCGGCGGCAACTTAAGCACGCAAGCTAAATTCGAAACGGCCCACTACCCAATTTCCTTCGCCTTGACATCCCGTCCCGCGCTGGATAGCCTACCGTCTCCATGAACAAACGAGAATACGCGATCAAGCTTCCTGCCGCCGTGGGCCGCCGCATCAGCCGCGCCGCCAAGCGGGAAAACCGGGACCCGCACGACCTTGTGGTTGCCGCCCTGGAGTGGTACTTCCTGACGCGCCACGTCCCGGAAGAAACCCCGGTGCCTGCCGAGGTGCGTGCCATTCGCCGGGCCCGCGCCGCGTTTGCGACCGGCGACTACACCTTCTTCGACGAGCCTCGCAAGGCAGAAGCGCCTCGCCGCGCCCGCAGAAAAGCCTCTTAGGCGCGTTCCATCTCGCGATCTGCCTCGGGCTCTCTTCCTGTCCGCTTCCTGCCAAAAATCCACGCGCGCCTGCTGGAATCCGCCATCGACGATAGCGCGCAGCCCGCGGCCAGGAGCAGCGTCCAGTAAATTGGATACCGATAGCGCGGCTCCGACGGGACCACGTAGTAGACCAGTGGGAACAGGATCCAGGCGCTGCCGATGAGCCACGCCGACGTCTGATTCTTCGCCGCCAGCGCGACGAATCCAATCAGCGCAAGAAACGTCACCGCCCACACTGGAATTTCCTCCCAGCGATTTCCCAGGTCCGGCAGCCAGAATTGGCGGAAGCGCTGCACCGTCAGCGTCAGGAATGCTGAGCGGTTCGCCCCGATCCACCGCAATGCGGCGCGCAGCTTGGCTCGAGTGAATGGGACTTCGCCCGCCGCGCTGAGTTGCGCGGCAATCGCCACGGTTGGGTTGGGATGCGTTTGCGCGTGGCAGCCCGAGTCGATCTCTTGCTGCAACGTCGGCTTCGCGCAAGGGTTGTTGCCCGTGTAGAGTTCGAGGCCGAAGTTATCGCGCACGAATACGAACGCGCCGAATCGCTCGTAGTTCCGCGCGATCCACGGCGCCACGGTGATAAGCGCGACGCCGGCCATCAGCGCGAACCGGCTCGCAAGTGCGGCGCGAGGCTGCGTCACCACCTTCACCGCGGGCCACGCGGCCAGAAGCAGCAGCGTAACGGGGTTGGTCAGGATCAGCACGCCCCACAGGACGCCCAGCAGCGCCGCGCCGCTCCAGCGCCGCCACAACGCGACGTTGTCCGTGAGCACGAAGGCCAGCAGCAGCAGAGCGCCGGCGAGGAAGCATTCCCAGCCCGTATCCATCGTCGTGTGCAGAGAAATGGAGCCGAGCCCCGCGCCGACCAGGCCCGGAAGCACGCCGAGTCCCAGGCGCGTGGAGAGCCACGGCAGCAGCGCCATTTGCAGCGCCAGCAGGCCGACGTTCCAAGCCCACAGAATCACCAGGGCCGCGTAGCCGGTGCCGAAGGCCCGCAGGAACAGCGAATATAGAAACGGATAGACCGGTGCGACGTGCGCCGTCGGGCCGGTGTGCATGACCGCGAAGGGATTGGCGAACGCGCCGCTTGTCGCGAGAGATCGCGCCACTCGAACGCTCTCGCCGCCGTAGGGCACAGAGAGATCGTCAAGTCGCCCCTCGGGAACCACGGCGAACAGCAGGAAGCTCACCGCAAACACGATGACGCACAGGTGAGGCAAGCCCCAGCTCCCCTTTTTTCGGTGCGAGTCGCAGCGTGCCGAAGCGACGGATTCCGCTCGTGCGCCTGCCCGGCCGCGCTCTTCCACGCTGGTGTTTGCAGCGCCGCTCATGATTCAACGCTACCCGATTGCCCAAGCATGGCCTAGTCCGCCGCGCGCCCCATTGTCGAGGTAGGCAAGGTGCCGGAGCCGAAGCGGAGTCGCCCGGCTCGCCCCTGTTTCGGATTTTTTAGGGGGTCGGAGCTTCATCTCCGACATCAACCGGTCCCCGCTCAGGGGTTTTATCCTCTGGGAGGCGACCGCCTCCCTACGCCTTGCGGGTCGCGGCTTCAGCCGCGACATTAGAGCGGGGAGGATCAAGGGCTTTTAGCCCCTGAGGCACGGCCCTACGGGTACGTCACGGTAATGGTGGTTTCTACTTCCACCGGATTGCCGTCGACAATCGTGGGAGCGTAGCGCCATTGATGGACAGCGTCCATCGTTGGCACCACCAAGAGTGGGGAGGCCGTGGACTCCCTGCTGAGTACCAAATCTCCGACCACGCCGTCTTTGCCTATGAATGCGTGGAACACCAGGGTTCCTTGTTTCAGTCCTCGAACCCGCTGCACGAACGGGGGAAGCACGGGCGGCACCTGCTTGATGAGACGCTGCGCCTCCACAGCGCCGTCGACGGTGATGCGCGTGGGAGGTTTGCCGTAGGTCGCCGGCGCGATCGTCGCGGGGTCTGCGTCAACGGTCTGGCTGCTGACCACTAGTTGGTGATCCTTTAGCGCGAATTGTATGTAAATGTTCCCGTCATACGATCCGTCGTTTTTCTCCCACGGCTGAGGACCATACGTCAGTTTTTGAATGTCGAACCCCCAGCCCTTACGCGTGCTTGCGCCCGGAGCCAGAAGCTTCTGCGCGGTATCGTAAACCACTCGCAAGTCCAGAAGAACCGGCCCATCCTTGTCAAATGACCAATACGCCTCGTTGTAACATCCGCAGGTGCCGTGGACCTGATCGTGTGTGGCGAGGACGGTCTCCGAGGCGACGTCCACGAGATAGGATGGCTCCACGCTCACCAGTCCGGAACTTGGTGAATTTGCCTGAAAGTCTTCCTCGTTGAAGATCTCACAAAATTCATCAGGCTTTCGCTCGACCAAGATCATCTTAATGACGGTCGGCAGGTAGGGAGATTCTTCAAAGTTTTCGCCGCCGGTTATTTCGTGAATCACATCGTAAATTGCAAAGCCATTAATTGCACCAACACGCTGCGACTGGGCCTTATCTCTCACGTTTGTGGGATATGGACCGAGTTGACCGCTGCCGTAGTTGAACTGCTTCCAGTTCTCTGAGAAGTATTGCAACGGATGGCACTCTGACTTGCCCGGTTGGTTGATCACCTCGGCGGTTTGGACCCGGACCGCCCATCTGGAACCCGCAGGAGCGGTCGACTGGGCCGCCACAAACGGGCAAGCGGAGAGAGGGATTGCGAAAGCACCCATGAAGAACATCCGAGCCATCTGTTTCATAGGCACCTCTCAGCGGATTCTACCACGTGGCTGAAAACCTGGATGACCGGAACACTTCGCCCCGCCCGGATCGCAACTCTTTGATTTTCAAGGGCGCCGGTCTTCATTCGAACCCCGGCGCTCAGCGATTCGAATGCACTCTGTAGTAACTATTGACATGAATGCCATAATAAGGAATGTTTGGGCTCCGCCCATCCCGGACGGCAGCGTCCCGAGCGACCTCACCCGTCGCCCTTCCTCCAAAGAGCGTAATTCTCTGTTTCGAGCCCGCCATGTGTTTTCAGCAGGTTGCGCACTCTTGGCGCGCTCTTTTGCACTCTGGAAAATGCCAACCGCCCTTCTTTCAGGCACTTCCGCACTCTTCGCAAAAATACCCGGGGGTGGGGGTACCCCCTGCCGCCAAAAATAAAACGGCCGGAGCCTTTCGGCCCCGGCCGTCGCACAAACAATTGATTCCGCTCGGATTCCTAGACGTCGTAGTAGAGGTGGAATTCGTACGGATGGGGCCGCATGCGCACCGCGTCCGCCTCGTTTTTCCTCTTGTAAGCGATCCATGTCTCGATCAGATCCTCGCCGAAGACGCCGCCCTCGGTGAGGTAGTCGTGATCGTTTTCGAGGTTGTTGAGCGCCTCGTCGAGCGAAGCCGGCATCAACGGCACCTTCTTCGCTTCCTCGCCTTCGAGCTCGAAGATGTCCTTCTCAAGCGGCTTGCCGGGATCGATCTTGTGCTTGATCCCGTCGAGGCCCGCCATCAGCATGGCCGCGAAGGCCAGGTAGATGTTGCAGGAAGGATCGGGCGGCCGGAACTCGAGCCGTTTGGCCTTCGGATTGGTCGAATACATCGGGATGCGCACGGCGGCCGAGCGGTTCCGGCTGGAGTACGCGAGATTCACGGGAGCTTCGTAGCCCGGCACCAGGCGCTTGTACGAATTGGTTGTCGGCGCGATCAAAGCCGCAAGGCTCGGGCCGTGCTTGAGCAGCCCGCCCGCGTACCACAGAGCCATCTGCGAGAGCCCCGCGTATTTCTCGCCGGCAAAGAGCGGCTTGCCCTTGAGCCAAAGCGATTGGTGGGTGTGCATGCCCGAGCCGTTGTCTCCGAAGAGCGGCTTGGGCATGAACGTGACCGTCTTGCCGTACTGGTTGGCCACGCTCTTGGTGATCCATTTGTACTTGGTCATGCTGTCGGCGGACTTGAGAAGCGTGTTGAAACGCAGATCGATCTCGGCCTGCCCCGCCGTGGCCACCTCATGGTGCTGGCATTCGACTTCCATTCCGCATTCCTGCATCTTCAGCACCATGTCCGTCCGCAAATCCTGGTAATGATCCAGCGGCGGGGCGGGGAAGTATCCTTCCTTGGCGCGCGGCCGGTAGCCCAGGTTGTGCTCCTCGCGGCCGGAGTTCCAGATGCCTTCCTCGGAGTCAATGAAGTAAAAGCCGTGCTGCGTCGCCTGACCGTAGCGAATGCTGTCGAAAATGAAAAATTCCGCTTCGGCGCCGAAGAAGGCTTGATCGGCGACGCCCAGCTTCGCGACGTAGGCCTCGGCGGACTTGGCTATGTGCCGCGGGTCGCGCGGATATGGCTTCTTGGTGATGGGATCTCCCACGTCGCAAATCATCACCAGCGTCGGCGCGTCGCGGAAGGGATCCATGAAGGCGGTATCCGGGTCTGGCATCAGCAGCATGTCCGATTCGTGAATCGCTTGCCATCCGCGAATGGAGCTGCCGTCGAAGCCGAAGCCGTCCGTAAAGGAGGCTTCGTCCAGCTCGCCAATGGGATAGCTCACGTGCTGCCACAGACCGGGAAGGTCGGTAAAACGAAGATCGAGCATCTTTGCGTTGTTTTTAGCGGCGAACTCAATAACCGATTTTGGATCCATCAGTTCTCCTTAAAAGATGATTTACGTCGAATTACCCGGAGGCAAGAACCGCCGACGATAGCGCAACAGCCGGGGTCCGTCAAGAACCACTCACAAAAAACGAGGCCGATACGAGTGCGACCCCCTTCCCATGAATCCTTACGGAATCCTTACGAAATCCTTATGTCGCGAGTGACGATAGCCGCGATGCGGGGGCCAAGTAAAACGCAACTTTTCGATGAGACGAATCGGTGTTTTCGATAGCGGCGGGTCAATCGTAGTACTCGGAGCCCAAATGCGTGATCAGGTCTTCGCCCATCAGCCAGCGCAGCGTGTTCTTCAGCTTCATCGACTGGATGAACAGGTCGTGTTCGGGATAGAGCTGCGGCGCGCACATCGGCGACTTGAAATAGAAGCTCAGCCATTCCTGGATACCGTGCAGGCCGGCGCGCTGCGCCAGATCGAGGAAGAGCACCAGATCGAGCACGATCGGCGCCGCCAGGATCGAGTCGCGGCACAGGAAATCCACTTTGATCTGCATCGGATAGCCCAGCCACCCGAAAATGTCGATGTTGTCCCAGCCCTCCTTGTTGTCGCCGCGCGGAGGGTAGTAGTTGATCCGGACTTTGTGGCACATGTTGCCGTAGAGCTTCGGATAAAGCTTCGGCTGGAGGATGTATTCCAGCACGCCGAGCTTGGACTCTTCTTTTGTCTTGAACGATTCGGGATCGTCCAGCACCTCGCCGTCGCGGTTACCCAGGATGTTCGTCGAAAACCAGCCGTTCAGGCCGATCATGCGGGCCTTGAAGCCCGGCGCCAGAATGGTTTTGAGCAGTGTCTGCCCGGTTTTGAAGTCCTTGCCGCAGAGCGGCACGCCGTGTTCGCGCGCCAGCTCTTGCATCGCCGGAATGTCCACGGTCAGGTTGGGCGCGCCGTTGGCGAATGCCACTCCCGAGGTGATCGCGGCCCACGCGTAGAGCATCGACGGAGCGATAGCCGGATGATTTTCCTTCATGGCTTGCTCGAACTTGGCCGCGGTCGAGTGCACTTCGTGCGGCGTCAGGAAAATCTCCGTCGACCCGCACCAGACCACCACCACTCGGGAGACCTTCGACGCTTTCTGAAATCGCGCGATGTCGTCCTTGATTTCGAGCGCCAGATCGTACTTGGTCTTGGCCTTCTTCACGTGTGGTCCGTCGAGCCGCTTCACGTAATTCTGGTCGAAGGCCGCCTTCATCGGCCGGATGCCGGAAAGGAATTTCTTGGACTTGACGAGATCTTCGGGCGAGAGCACTGCGGCCTTGGCCGCAGCTTCGTAGGCGGAATCGGGAAACAGGTCCCATCCGCCGAAAACGATGTTCTCCAGCTTTTCGAGCGGAACGAATTTGCTGATCAGCGGCGAACGGCCTTCGGTCCGCTTGCCCAGGCGGATCGTTCCCAGTTGCGTGAGCGAGCCGACCGGCTGGGCCGCGCCTCGGCGCACCAGGTCCACGCCGGCCATGAACGTCGTGGCCACGGCGCCCATGCCGGCCGTCAGCACGCCGAGCTTCCCCTTTGGCGGTGCGATTGTTGTCGGCCGACGCATGGCTTTTCCCCCTATTCGTGTTGCGAAAATCCGATTCCGATAACGGTACGAATCGCGCGGACGCGCCCCGCCGGGCGCGTTTCAAATGGACGGCGGCTCGGTAGGATCGTACGTCCGCGCACAGGCAAAGCCCAATATCATGCGGAAACCGGCGGGGAATTGCAATGCGCAAGGCGGAAAACGTCGGGCCCGCCGAAACGCGGCGCTTCGGTGTCGTTTCAGTTCGCGGCGGCGCGGCGGACCGGGCCGCCGTGCGCCTCGCGTGCCGTGCCGGCGCCGCCGGGCTTGGGACGCAGCGCGGCGAGTAGCTTTTCGACCGGGAGAGTGTTGATCACGTCTTTTTTCTCGAGCCATCCGCGCCGCGCCGTTTCCACGCCGTAGCGCATGGACTCGAGGGCGCCCGTCGCGTGCGCGTCCGTGGAAATCACCACGCGCACCCCGCGCTCCTTGGCCATTCGCAGGTAAGTGTCCTTCAGGTCGAGCCGCTCGGGCGCGGCGTTGCACTCCATCGCGACTCCGTGCTTTTTCGCGGCGTCCAGGATTCGCTCCATGTCGTACGCGAACTCGTCGCGGCGCAGGAGCAAACGGCCGGTCGGATGGCCGATGATTTGCGTGAAGGGATTTTCGATGGCGGCGAACAGCCGGTCGGTCATTTCGGCGCGCTCGAGGCTCATGTAGGAATGCACCGAGACCACGACAACGTCGAGCTCGGCGAGGACCTCGTCGTGCAGGTCCAGCCGCCCGTCTTTCAGAACGTCAACCTCACTGCCCGCCAGAATCCGGATGCCCGGATGTTGCGCGTTGGCGG
>Ga0210394_10005946_pt1 | contig 13446 bp, 11 predicted proteins | sample IncBWC12MmetaG_FD_160121 | JGI IMG/M metagenome (GOLD analysis project Ga0210394, IMG submission 160121) | Forest soil microbial communities from Barre Woods Harvard Forest LTER site, Petersham, Massachusetts, United States - Inc-BW-C-12-M | ecosystem: Environmental > Terrestrial > Soil >...
TGCCCAGGCCGGGAAAAACAGCCGCCAGCACAGCGGCGCCACAACCGCCAAATACCAGCCAAAATGTTCCGATGAACTCGGCGAAAGATCGTTTCGAAAGTGACATCTAGCTATCCTCCTTTGCCGACTCACGAGGTCGGCAGCGCCGCCAATGCTACCATACTCCGCATGAAAAGGCGCTCCTTCCTGGCGGCCGCAATCACCGGCGCGGCTGCGTCCCAAACGGCGTGTCAATTGGTGCCCGCATCGTCTGACTCAACCGCCCCCGCCGGTTACGAATTGGATGAAGTCAGCCTCGCCGACCTGGCCTCCGGCCTCGAGCAAGGCAAGTGGACCTCGGCGCAACTTGTCCAGCTCTATCTCGGCCGCATCGAGACCATCGACCGGAATGGTCCAAAACTCGGCGCGGTGCTGGCCGTCAATCCCGATGCCGCCGCCATCGCCAGTCAGTTGGATCAGGAGCGAAAGAACGGAAAGGTACGCGGCCCGCTGCACGGCGTTCCAATCCTGCTCAAGGACAACATCGAAACGCGCGACCCTATCAGCACCACAGCCGGTTCACTGGCCTTGGCCGATTGGCGCTCTCCACAAGATGCGTTTGTCGCGGCGCGTCTACGCGCTGCCGGCGCGGTCATCTTGGGCAAAACCAATCTCAGCGAATGGGCCAATTTTCGTTCCACGCATTCCACCAGTGGATGGAGCGGACGCGGCGGCCAAACGAAGAATCCGTACGCGCTGGATCGCAATCCCTCCGGTTCCAGTTCCGGCTCGGGCGCTGGCGCCGCCGCTAGTCTATGCGCCGCGGCCATCGGTACTGAAACCGATGGATCGGTCACCAGCCCTTCATCCATCAACGGCCTCGCCGGCATCAAGCCCACCGTCGGTCTCGTCAGCCGCACCGGCATCGTCCCCATCTCAGCCACTCAGGACACCGCCGGCCCCATGGCCCGCACGGTCCGCGATGTTGCGATTTTGCTAAGCGTGATGGCTGGCGTCGATGCTCAAGACTCCGCCACGGCCGCTTCGCAAGGCAAGGCCACTGACTACACGCGCTTTCTCGATCCTCGTGGCCTGCGCGGCGCGCGCCTCGGCATCGCTCGCAAATTCTTCCAAGGCAATACCATCATGGACGCGTTCCTGAACACCTGCATCGACGCGCTGAAGAAGGCGGGCGCTGACGTGATTGATCCCGCCGATCTCGCCACGCATGGTCAAATGGACGCGCCCGAGCAGGAAGGCATGCTTTACGAATTCAAGGACGGGCTCAATCGCTACCTCACCCGGCTACCCGCTGGCAGTCCCGCGCGCACGCTCAAGGAACTTATAGCTTTCAACGAAAAGAATCGCCACCGCGAAATGCCCTTCTTCGCCCAGGAGCTCTTCATCCAGGCCGAAGCCAAAGGCCCGCTGACCGATGAGAAGTACGTCAAAGCTCACGCCGATTGCATGCGCCTCTCGCGCCAGGACGGAATCGACGCGCTGCTCGCCAAGCACAAGCTGGATGCGATCGTGACCCTGACTTCCGGTCCCGCCTGGTTCATCGATCACGTGAATGGCGATCGCGACACCGGCGGCTGCACCACGCCCGCGGCCGTCGCCGGCTACCCGCATATCACGGTCCCAGCAGGATTTTATAGCGGCCTGCCCATCGGCCTGTCGTTCTTCTCGACCGCCTGGAGCGAGCCAACGCTGATCAAGCTGGCGTACTCGTGGGAACAACAGATGAATGGCCGCCGCAAGCCGGGTTTTGCAGCGAGTGTCGCGAGCTAAGCCTCGAATTGACCCTTATCTTCGCTCATGATTAACTAGTTACTAGCTAGTCATTTTGGCAGGAGCCGCCCAATGAGCACTGTTACCGCCCTAGAAGCCAAGACCCGTTTCGGAGAACTGCTGGACCGCGTCGCTCGCGGCGAAGAGATCGTAATTACCCGGCATGACAAGCCGGTGGCGCGAATCGTCCCGGAAGGCCGTGATTCACTGGAGGCCGTGCGACGCGCAATTCAGAGTATGCGTGAAAATCGCAGGCGAATGGCGCAACGCAAGGGGTTCAAGCCGCTTACCGACAAGGAAATCAGGGACGCCATTAACGAGGGGCGCCGGTGAATTCCGGCTTTGTCGCCGATGCCTCGGTCGCGATGGCCTGGGTCGTTGAATCCCAATCGAGCCAGGCGACCGACAATTTGCTGGCTGAGGCCGAGACCGGCGCTTCTGTGCATGTTCCGGTGCTATGGATGTTCGAGGTTGCAAATGCTCTGTTGATTCTCAAACGACGAGGACGCATCGACCTGCAGGGATACGACCAGGCGCGGCTCGATCTGACAGGCTTGCGACCTCTTCTTGATGAACAAGGCACCCAACTAGCTCTGAGCAGCACTTCTGAAATAGCGGAAAGGTATAAGCTGTCGGTCTATGACGCTGTTTACCTGGAATTGGCGATCCGGCGCGATGTGCCACTCGCTTCCCGCGATTCCGCCCTCAACAAGGCAGCAAAATCCGCGGGAGTTCGCACGCTGCTCTAAACGTCCAGATTCCGCACGTCCAGCGCGTTCTCTTCGATAAACTTCCGCCGGCTCTCCACATCCTCGCCCATCAGCGTGGAGAAGATGGTCTCAGTCTCCGCCAAATCGTGCAGGTCTACTTTGAGCAGCGTGCGCGTCTCGGCGTTCATGGTGGTGGCCCACAATTGCTCGGCGTTCATTTCGCCTAGCCCCTTGTAGCGCTGAATTGACACCTCGCGCATGCCTTCGCTCTTCACATACTCGAGCAGTTCTCGCCAGCCCGGCCGCTTCTCGGCGTCGGCCTTGCCTTCCTTCAGGATCTTGAAGGGCGGCCGGTTGAACTTCGATACCTGGCGCGCGATGGCCCGCATCCGCCGGAACTCAGGCTGCGACGGCAAGTCGATCGTAATGCCGCGCTCCGCGTTGGTTGGGTCGTGATAGATCACCTTCCACGCCTCGTGCTCTTCCTCGCGTTCTAGCCGTGCTTCCACCTTCACCGCTTTCAATGCCGCCACCACTGGCTCCAGATTGCTCTTGTCCTGGAAATCCGCCTTGGCATCCAGCTTAAAGTCGATGTTGGCCAGCGCTTCCACCACCCGCACATCGCGCAGGCGGCGCTCCATGCGGCGGGAAATCTGATGGAACTCGTCGAGCGAAATCAGGAACGTGCGCAACTCCGCGCCCTCCAGCTTGGTCCCGTCTTGCGCCTCCACCGTCAGGTTTTCCGTCGCGCGGCGCAGAATCTCGCGCGTGAATTCCTTATCGTCTTTGATGTACTTCTGCGATTTGCCCTTCTTGATCAGGTACAGCGGCGGCTGCGCTACAAATACGTGGCCGCGCTTGATCAGTTCCTGCATGTGCCGGAAGAAGAACGTGAGCAGCAGCGTCCGAATGTGCGAGCCATCCACGTCGGCGTCCGTCATGATGATGATCTTGTGGTAGCGCAGCTTCGCGACGTCGAAATCCGTCAGCCCGATGCCGGTGCCGATGGCGGTGATCATCGACCGAATTTCCTCGTGCCCTAGCATTTTGTCGTAGCGCGCCTTCTCCACGTTCAAGATTTTTCCCTTGAGTGGCAGGATCGCCTGATAACGCCGGTCCCGGCCCGACTTCGCGGTCCCCCCGGCCGATTCGCCCTCCACCAGAAACAGCTCGCAACGTTCCGGATCTTTTTCCTGACAGTCCGCCAGCTTGCCGGGCAGGCCTCCCGAATCGAGCGCGCCCTTGCGACGAGTCAGATCCCGCGCCTTTCTCGCAGCCTCACGCGCCCGCGCCGCGTCGATCGCCTTCGACACGATCTTGCGCATCACCGCCGGATTCTTGTCGAAATGTTCACCCAGCTTTTCGTTGACCAGTTGCACCACGAAGCCCTGAATGTCGCTGTTCAGCTTGCCCTTGGTCTGTCCCTCAAACTGCGGCTGCGGCAGCTTCACGCTCACCACTGCGGTCAATCCCTCGCGCACGTCGTCGCCGGTCAGGTTCTCCTTGACGTCTTTGAAGAGCCCAGCCTGCTGCCCGTAATAATTGATGGTTCGCGTCAGCGCGCTGCGGAAGCCGCTCAGGTGCGAACCGCCATCCACCGTGTTGATGTTGTTCGCGAAGCTGAAAATGCTCTCCGAGTACCCGTCGTTGTACTGCAACGCCACTTCCATTGTGAGCACGCCGCCGTTAGGCAGCTCGCGCTCGCCTTCGATGTAGATGGGCTTATCGTGCAGCACCGTTTTGCCGCGATTCAGATGCTTGATGAACTCCGCGATCCCGCCGCTATAGAGAAATTCGTGCTGCTTCACCGGATCTACACGCTCATCGGTCAGCGTAATTGTGAGGCCTTTATTCAAGAACGCCAGCTCGCGCAGCCGCTGCGACAAAGTGTCGAAGTTGAACTCGTGCGCGTCCATGATCGTCGTGTCCGGCTTGAACGTGATCTTGGTACCGGTCTTCTTGCCTGCTTTGCCGGCCTTCTGGAGCAGCGTTTGGGGAACCCCCTTGCGATATTCCTGCTCCCAGGTGTAGCCGTCGCGCCAGATTTCCAGCTGCAGCACTTCGGAGAGCGCGTTCACGCAGCTTACGCCCACGCCATGCAATCCGCCCGATACTTTGTAGCTCTTGGAATCGAACTTGCCGCCGGCATGCAGCTTGGTCATCACCACTTGCGCCGCGGAGACGCCTTCATCCTCGTGCATATCCACTGGAATCCCGCGCCCGTTGTCGACCACGGTCAGCGAATTGTCGATGTGAATCGTCACGTCCACCTTGTCGCAATGGCCGGCCAGCGCTTCGTCCACCGAATTGTCCACCACTTCGTAGACCAGGTGATGCAGACCGTTCTCGGTGGTGGAGCCGATGTACATCGCCGGGCGCAGCCGCACGGCTTCCAGGCCTTCCAGAACTTTGATGCTACTGGAATCGTAAACTTCCGCCGGAGTCACTTCTTTTGTTGCCATGTGTAAGAACTCAATCCTTTGTTGCTAACCGCTCCACGCCCGTGCCACGGCTCAAATTCGCATGGGCATCACCACGTAGCGATACTTGTAGCCTGGCTCGCCATTCGCCGCGGGCCGCAATTCACCCGCGCTGTTGGGATCCTTGAAATGAAACGTGACTTTCTCCTCGCTCGACGCCCGCAGGAAATCCAGCAGGTAGCTCGCGTTAAAACCGATCTCCACCGGGCTCCCCGTATATTCCGCCGGGAGGCTCTCTTCGCTCTCGCCCGTTTCAGACAGTGATGAATGAATGTGCAGCTCGCCTTCTTGAACCCGCATCCGGACAGCCCGCGATCGCTCATCGGAAAACTGCGAGACGCGCTCAATCGACTTGCGCAGCTCCTCTCGATCCAGCACCACGAAGTGCGGATGATCCTTGGGCAGCACGCGTTCAAAATCAGGAAAATTCCCAGTCAGCTTCCGGCTTAGCAACAACCGCTCGCCAAACTGGAAGAACAGATGATTATCGTCACCCGAAAATGCGAGGGTCGCATCGCCGCTCGACTCTTGCCCCAGCTTTAAAATCTCGCCCATTGCCTTGCGGGGTAGCAGCGCTCGAAACGGACTGGTGACACCCGGCAAGTCCACCGGATGCTCCACCATCGCCAGCCGATGACCGTCGGTTGCCACCATCGCGAGTCCGTCTTTCTTGAGCAGCAGCAACGATCCGTTCAGCGTGAAGCGCGACTCTTCCATCGAGATCGCGAAAATCGTTCGCGCGATCATCGACGCCAGCACACCCACGGGAATCTGCGCCAGGACATCCGGCATCTGCGGCAGCTCCGGAAAACTTTCGCGCGACATTCCCGCTATACGCGTGCGCGACCGTCCGCATACCAAGCTCGCCCATTGATTGTCCTGGAGCTTCACTTCCAGATCGGCGTCCGGTAGCAACCGCACATAGTCCAGCAGCCGCTTCGCCGGAATGGTGCCAGCTCCTTGTTTTTTTACTCGCGCCGGACACGACGACCGAATCCCCAACTCCAGGTCCGTAGCCGTCAAGTTGATCCGGTCTCCCGCCGCTTCCACCAGCACATTTGACAGGATCGGTATGGTGGTCTTCTTCTCCACAACGCCCTGCGAAAGGTTCAACTCCCGTACCAGATCCGTCTTGCTGACTGTGAACTCCATGGTTTCCTCGCTGGTCTTCTTTCGCTCAGCCTCGTGTCAAATGCGAGCCGTGAATAGCTCTATGACCTTGTCAAGAGAGTCATTCATTTAGAACCGTATTCGTAGGGTCTGTTGAAATGTTGATTTCTCTCTAAATTATACAAAATTCAGAAACTTCCCGCCACTGGAAGTTGTGGATTCCGGGCTCAGCAATGGTGCAAGATCTGCCTCTCCCGGGCTTCTTCCACCAGCTTCACAGCTCCAACTAAGCATCGTTTGTGGAAAAGAAAAATAACCCTAGTGGATTGTGTCGACTAGCGTGTGGATGATACTGTTCAAATCTTGGTCCCGTTGGCGCAGCTTGTCAATTTTTTGAATCGAGTGCAAAACCGTCGTGTGATGTTTCCCCCCAAACGCCCGTCCAATCTCGGGTAACGAGGCCGGGGTCAGCTCTCTGGCAAGGTACATCGCGATCTGCCGGGGGTAAGCAATCTTCTGTTCGTTGGTCTTCTGCTTCAGTTGGGAGGCCTGGAGCAAGAATTTGTCCGCTACGGCCTTCACGATCGATTCGATGGTAATCCTGCGCTCCTGCCCAACCGTCAAGTGCTTCAATACTTGCTGAGCCATCGGCAGCGTGATTGGCGACCCGGTAACGGAAGAATAAGCCGTCAGCTTTACGAGTGCTCCTTCCAGCTCGCGAACATTCGACTTCGTTTTTGTTGCGATGAAAATACGCACTTCTTCCGGCAGTGTGATGCCTTCGGCCTCGGCCTTCTTGTCGAGAATCGCCATCTTAGTTTCCAGATCCGGCGGTTGCACGTCCACCATCAAACCCCACTCGAAGCGCGACCGCAGCCGCTCCACCAATCCCGGAGTATTCTTCGGCGGCACGTCGCTCGAAATTACGATCTGCTTCTCATGTTCGAACAGCTCGTTGAAGGTGTGAAAGAACTCTTCCATGGTTCGTTCTTTGCCGGCCAGAATCTGGATGTCGTCCACCAGGAGCGCGTCAGCCGAGCGATAATGCCGCTGGAAAAGCTGCATCCGGTCGTTCTTGATGCACGTGATCATCTCGTTCATGAACCGTTCACTCGACGTGTAGATGATCCGCATGCTGGCGTGCTGATCGGCCAACGACCGCCCGATGGCGTGCATCAGGTGCGTTTTTCCCATCCCCACCCCGCCGTAAATGAATAGCGGATTATAGGTACGCGATGGATTCGTCACCACCGCCCGCGCCGCCGCGTGCGCGAATTGGTTGCACGAGCCCACCACGAAGCTGTCGAACGTAAACCTCGGGTTCAGGCTGATCGAAGGCGCGAATACGATTTCGTTCTTGTCGTCGCCGCCCCAGCCTTTGCCTGTTTGCACCGATCCCTGAATCTCGTACACGATCTCTCGCAGCGACAAATTCAGATCGCGGATCGCCGACCAGATCTCGGCGGAGTATTCCTGCTGAATCCAATCCCGAGTCGCTGTGTCCGGCACCGCTACGCGCAAACGTTCGCCTTCGCTGGCGAGGAAAACCGTTCTCGAAAGCCAGTTGTTGAAGGCATCCGTGCTGATCTTGCTCGCAAGCTGAGTCTTAATGCGGTCCCACGTATTCATTCTTCCGTCGCAATCCGCGCAGTTTTTGCACAAGTTTTCCACAGATTGTGGAAAAGCTAGAGTTCAAGTTTTTTCGATTCTGTTTGAGAACCGCTCGACTGCCACCGCGCCAAGCGGGTCCCTTCCGGAAACCGTCTTCTTCCTCCGCTTGAGGAAAAGTCAGTCTAGCACAACCAACCTCCAGGAATGATCTATTTTTTTGCCTTCTGATTCAATGAGTTACCTGAAACAGTATGAGTTGCAAATGTTGGGATTCCCCTTCCCGTATAAGTATGAACATTGGGTAAAGCCCTAGCTTACCGAGGGTTCGCGCTGTCTGCGCGCGAGTTTGACACACTCGCACCCACCGCGCGACAATAGAGGTCGCTCGCGGGAGTAACTCAGCTGGTAGAGTGCGACCTTGCCAAGGTCGATGTCGCCGGTTCGAATCCGGTCTCCCGCTCCATTCCCCTTCGGAACATCTGGCGCTATTTCGCCGTATCTCTTACTTGAGGAGGCTTATGCTGGGCTTCATTCTGTGGTGCATTCTCTTCGTTTTGTGCTGGCCCCTGGCGCTCGCCGCACTGGTCATCTATCCGATCGTCTGGCTCCTCCTGCTTCCCTTTCGCATCGTCGGAATCGCCGTCGGTGGTGTTCTCGAACTGGTGTGGTCCATCATCACCCTCCCCGCCCGAGTGATTCGCCGCGTGGCCTGATCAGCTCCCACGCTCATCCATATAAATTCGCTTCACCCGCGCGTGAATTCCGCACAACACACTGTAGGAAATCGTTCCTGCCAGCTTGGCGATCTGTTGCGCGTCGATCGAGATGCCGCCTTCGGAGCCGAGCAGCGTTACCGAGTCGCCGGGCGCCAGCGGCGGGCAATGCGTGATGTCGATGGTGGTCAGATCCATCGATACCGCGCCGATGATGGGCGCCCAGTGGCCCTTCGCGATCACCCGGCCTTTGTTGGATAGGCGGTGCGGAATGCCATCGGCATAGCCTGCCGCCAGCACCGCGATGCGGGCCGGCTGGGTGGTCCGATACATGCCGCCGTATCCCACCAACGCGCCAGCTGGCAGATCCTTCACCGCCAGCACCGCTGCTTTCCATGCCAGCGCCGGACGAACATCCAGCAGCCGCGGCGGCGCTGTGCCCTTGGCGATTTGCGAAACGTAACCATAGATAGCGTGGCCTGGCCGGACCATGCGTTTCCACGCTCCGCGGCGGCCATACGCCACTGGTGTGCTGCTAGACAAGTGCAGGAAGGGCGGATTGACGCCCCCGCGAGCGAGTTCCGAGCAGACGTCCTCAAACACTCGCGACTGTTCGTCGGTTTGCGGACTCGCGTAATTTGCAGAAGACGCGAAATGCGTCATGAGGCCTTCCAGGCGCGTGTGTTTGGCCGCGCTGGCCGCATCCAGGATTTCCTGCGCTGATGCTCGCGTCCCCAGCCGTCCCATGCCGCTGTCGATTTTCAAGTGATAATCGCGCGGCTCCCCGCCGGCCCCGGCCGCCAGCCGGTCCCACTCCGCAATGTCGCCGAGGGAATGAATCACCGGCGTCAGATTATATTCCAGCAGTCCCGCGCGCTCGGCAGGCAAGAAATCGGCCATAACGAGAATGCGCGTTGTAATGCCCCGATCCCGCAGAATGGCGCCTTCCTCCACGTTGCTCACCGCGAGCCAGCGCGCACCGGCGGCTGCTAGCGCGCGCGATACTTCCACGGCTCCGTGCCGGTAAGCGTCGGCTTTTACTACCGGCATTACTTCCACTTCAGGGCCCACTACTGCAAGAACGGCACGAAAGTTTTCGGTGATCTGTTGGAGGGATATCTCTACCCAGGATCGATACGCGAACGGGCCCATGCATCCATGGTAAGGCCCGCGCTAGACCCTCTGGCCCACTAGCAGCGTTTCGTATTGGTCTGTCACGGCATCCCAACCGTAGCGCTCTCGGACCCGTTCGATGGCGCGGCCGCCCCACTCCGTCCGCTCCTCCAGGGACATGCTCAAAACCTCAGCGAGCCTCTGCGCGAGGGTTTCGATCTCAAACACAATTCCGGCATCGCCCGCCACTTCGGCGTTCTCCGGCGTGTTCAGGTACAACACCAACGCACCGCGCCCCATGGCCTCAATCAGCGCAGGATGGGTGCCCCCGACCTCCGTTGCGTGAATGTACGCCAGGCAATTTGACAGCAACTCGTGATACCCCGTGCCATATATCGCCCCCGGCATCACCACCCGCGCGTCTATACTAGCGCGCACCCTCTGGATGTACTCTTGGGCGTACGGCGCGTCCCCGATCAACGCCAGTTTCACCGGCGTGGCCACTCGTTCGAACGCCTCCCGCACCGCCAGCGCGTTGTTCTCCGGCTCCATCCGGCTGACGTACAAAAAGTAGCAGCCAGCCTCGAGTCCAAGTTGGCCCAAAACTTCCGCGGTCGCCACTTTGCCTGTTTCGGCGCCGTACGGAATAAATTCGGTGTGCTTCCCGTAGCGCTGGTGATAGTATGCGGCGATTTGTCTGGCGTCCGTAATCACCACGCTCGGGCAAAACGTAGCCAGCCATTCCGAAAGCGCGTACCAGGCCTTTGCCAGACGATTCCACTTCTTTCGCTTCCGCTCCAGCCCGTCCACATTTAGCTCGGTTGGAATGCCCGTCAGGCGCGGCAGCGCGGTGAAAATCGCATTCGCGCCGTTGCAATACAGCGCGACGTCAGTCCGGTGAAAAATCAGGTGTAGCGTGGAAAGGAAGGTGTGAACGATAGTGTCGAAGTATTTATGGCGCCAGGTCGGCAAATAGATTAGCCGGACTCCGCGATATGCTGGTTCGGAATACCGTTCCCGGCAGTACACCGTGACCTGGTGCCCGCGCGCCACCAGACGAGTGGAAAGCTCCTCGGCAAAGGTTTCAAACCCGCCATACCGCGCGGGAATCCCGCGGGTGCCGAGAATCGCGATGCGCGCCGCTTTCCGCCTCCCGGTGTTAACCGCGCGCTGCCTTGGACCGCGCCAAAGGACGTGCCGGCTTCGGTTTGCTCGCCGGAGCGCTCACCGGACGATAGCTGAACCAATGCGCGATGTATGCGTCGTCCACGCGCTTGCGGCGCATGATCTCGCGCCGCTTGGCCATCACCCGCTTCCAGTTCTTGGCGATGTACCAGAATGCCTTCAGCGAGCTTTGCTCCCTCACCAGACAACAGGAAATCACCACCAGGTCGCGCACCGTGATGGAGAGGAAATTCCTGCGGTACACATCGCCGGTGATGTTCTTCATCCGCATCAAGAACCGGTTCTTCACCGAGTGCATGTTGATCACTGGAGGCAGGGCGCGTCTGTTACCAGGTAAGACGTTGCGCACGTGATAGCCCCGCGCGTGCGGCGTATAGATGCAGCGCCAGCCCAGCAATTGCGCCCGCCAGGCCACGTCGGCGTCCTCGCGGTACACAAAAAAATCGGGATCGAAGAACTCCTCGCCCAGAGAAATGTCATCGATCATCCCGCGCCGGTACAAGGCCGCCGCGGCGGTGGCGCCGAACACAAATTCGTGGTTGAGATAATGCCCGTTGTCGATTTCCTGGCTGCCGCGGTCCAGATGACGCAGCATGGGCGTGAAGTAGATGCCGGTGGAATCCACCAACGGCTTGTCCGGCAAGTCGAAACTCGCCCGGATCGTCAGCAGCTTCCCGCACACGGTCCCGATCTTGGGATCGATCTGTCCCGCATCCGCCATCGCTTGAATGAAGTTGGGCAGCAGCAGCACGTCTGGATTCAGCGTCAACACCCATTCGCCCGTGCTGGTCGAGATGGCCTGGTTCTGCGCCGCCGCGAATCCGACGTTTTCATCGTTATAAATCACCCGGCAGCGGTCCACGAATTGCTCCAGGATGTCCACGGTGCCGTCAGTCGAGGCGTTGTCTATCACGATAATTTCCGTGTTGGGATAACGCTGCGCTAAAACTGATTCCAGGCACCGCTTAATGAACCGACCGCTATTGAATGTGACGATTGTGACGGAAACCCGATCGTTACAGGACATGTATGTGGGTCGTGTCTCTATTCTTGTGTATTTTTACAACTGTCGCTGCTCTGTTGCCTTGCTGCAATTGCCCAAACAGTTTGGTTCACCGACACGGCCAGAGATTAGACTGCGTCCCGCGAGCCGACTTATCTTTCCATAAACCCGAATTGGCCTGAAACTTCGCCGCCGCACCATCTCAACGGCCGTTCGAAACAAGGAACCGAGCATCACCGCCGCAGTCACCCGACGGTATTCAAACGGGCGAAAGTGCTTCGAGGCGTACTTTAGCAGGCTAACATACCAATACACCTCGCGGCACGACCACTCCAACCCTGCAATACTGTGGCCACCTTGATGACGCGCTGTAACTCGCGGCACATAGCGTATTTTCAGGCCTAACTCGCTAGCCCGCTTACAAAAATCCACGTCTTCAAACCACAATGGATGGAACTGTGTGTCAAAACCGCCCAACCGCTGCCACACTTCGCGACGAAACATCAGGAAAGCCCCCGGCGGTTGCTCGGCTTCGCCCGCGCTCTCAAGATCCACATCTAGGCAGCGATATCGCCGATTCACTGGATTGGACGCCAGCAGGCGATTGACTCCCAAAACCTCCAACACCAGCGTCAACGGCGTTGGAAAACGCCGCAAAGTGAAGCCTCTCTGGACTTCGCCCGACGCGTTCACCAGCTTACCCGCCGCTAATCCGGTTCCAGGCTCGCTCAAAGCCTGCTCGAGTTCGTCAATCGGCGATATCAATACCGCGTCCGGATTTAGGAGCAGGACTAACTCTGCCTCCAACGCCGCTACGCCTTGATTGACGGCGCTCGCGAATCCATCATTAGCCGCATTTTCAATCAGAGTTACTCCCGGCCGCCGCCGCACCAACGCGGAAGTACCGTCGCGCGACGCATTGTCGACCACCACTGTCGGTAAGGCTCCACAAGAATCCAGACAGCGCTCGATTACTTCCTCCGAATTGAAAGTGATGACCACAACGCTGGTGCGGTTCATTTTCTTGTGGCTCAAGTCAAGGCAAAATACAAACGCCAAAACAGATCGAAACCCGTCAAGTTCTGTAGCTCGCGGATCTCTCTCTCGCTTTTCTCGATGATTGCAGAAAATTGGACGATGGCAGGAAAGTTGGCCGAATGTTTTCCCCGGGCGGATTGCCTCCGAGCCTTCCCGAAGGCGCGCAGGCCTTCCATCTTGCCCGCTAGGAAGCCTGGAAAAGCTCCGTGCCGCAGAGCAACGCATCCCCATAAGATTTGAGCGACCAGGACGCACCAGCCATAGCGTTTGATCCAATCCGGCGGATAGTGTTTCGCCACTAGCAACAATTGGTTGCGCGCCATCTTCCGCACCGTGTCCCGATGCCACCGGCCCAGTGTCGCGCTGCCGGCGTGATAGGCGATTGCTTCCGGCACATATAAGCCATTTAGCCCCATCTCCGCGCAGCGCAGCCCAAAGTCTACGTCTTCCAGGTAACTCTCGAACTGTTCATCCAGTACACCCACTCGCTGGAATAAGTCAGCGCGAAAAACAACCGCCGTGAAAGACGCTAACTGGATGCTCCTGGGCTGGTTCCAAAGCTCGGAATCCAGCCGCCCATGGCCGCATCTCCAGGCGCAACCACCCCGGCACAACGCGTCAAACGCACCGTCGATGCGCTCGTGTGCGGAAGCGTCCAGCAACTTACCAACGGCAAACCATGCATCGTTCCCCAATTGCGCCATCAACTTTTC
>Ga0210394_10005947_pt1 | contig 13446 bp, 10 predicted proteins | sample IncBWC12MmetaG_FD_160121 | JGI IMG/M metagenome (GOLD analysis project Ga0210394, IMG submission 160121) | Forest soil microbial communities from Barre Woods Harvard Forest LTER site, Petersham, Massachusetts, United States - Inc-BW-C-12-M | ecosystem: Environmental > Terrestrial > Soil >...
GTGCCGGCTTCGAGGGGTTTCCAGTCGAGAAGACGGACGAGCCAGCGCGGCGTGATGGCGCCGTATTGCGGGGGAGTCTTGGTGACATTGGCGAGCTGAAATGCCGCACGATCACCGAGAGCGTGGTGCGTTGTGGTTTCGGGCACTAGAACTTCTCCTTTACGAGACGAACGCTGACATTACCAAACACTTCCCGCATCAGGGACGGTCGATGCCGCCATTGCCGTCGTTCCGGCCTAGCACTGGTTGGAGATTGTAACGGGCCTAGCAGAGGACGGAAAGAGAGAAATCCAATGCTGCGACGATTCGCGGCTCGGCTGTGGATATTGACTCTGGATTCTGCGCCTTGTATGGTTTGTGCCTATGCAATCCACCGACGCCCAAGGCAGTTTCCTTCCTTGTTGTAGCCGCTAGGCGTTTCGACGTCCCCGATTTGCCTTTCCGATTGTGAGTTTTCAGCGGCCGTGTATTTTCAATGTGAGGAGAAAGTAACAGATGAGCAAGATATTGGTCGAAGTTCTGGAAGCGAACGCGAGATACAGCGCGAACTTCACGGACAAGGGGAAACTGGCGATGCCGCCGGCGCGGCGCTTCGCGATCCTGACGTGCATGGACGCGCGATTGGATCCGGCGAAGTTCGCGGGATTGGCGGAGGGCGACGCGCACGTGATCCGCAACGCCGGCGGACGGGCGAGCGATGACGCGATCCGTTCGCTGGTGATCAGCTACAAACTGCTCGGCACGCGGGAGTTCTTTGTGGTTCACCATACCGAATGCGGGATGCTGTACTTCACGAATGAAAAAATGCGCGAAATGTTGGCTTCGAGCCTGGAGACGGCGCAATTGACGGCGCAGGGATTTCAGGATGTCGGGCACGGGCCGGGCTCGCCCGAGGGCAACTACATCGAATGGCTCACGTTCAAAGATGCCAATCAGGCGGTGCTCGACGACGTGGCGCGTATCAAGACGCATCCCTTGATTCCCAAGACGATTCCGGTGCACGGATATATTTACGATGTGAAGACGGGGAAGCTAGCGGAAGTGGAAGGCGCGAAGGCCCTGGGCGCGGCGGGGTAAAACCTGGCGCGTGCGAGTGCGAACGCCGATAGTGCGTCACGGTCACACCGAACTGCAAGAGGACGGGCTGAAACCGGCCCCCACAAATGGCGCGCGAAACGCGCGCGACGCGTGAAAGAGGTATCTTTCCATTAATTTCCGCCGTTGGGATTCGGCGCCGTCCGGCGAATTTCCAAGGCTGCGACGGGAGAACCGTCGCAGGGGATGTTGGTGAGGAAGCGCAGAGTGCCCGCGGCGTCCTCGAAGGCCAGGCCGGATTGCGTTGAGGCGCCTCGGTATGTGCCCCAGGATCGGGGCACCGGTGCCACGCACCCGGGAGTCCATATTTGTGGCTCGGGTTTCTTGGGGGCCGCAGCGTAAACTTTTAGAGAGACGAGCGCAACAAACACCAGACCCGCGGACATCGCAATTTTTCTTCGTTTTGTCATGGAGTTTCCCTTTCTTCCCAGTATTGGATTGCTGAATCGGAACGCTACGAGCATACAACCAGTCGAGGTATGTCGATCGATTTGCAAGGATCGCGAGGTCATGGCTTCGACCACGGAGATTGGGACTGGGCGAGGAGATTTGGGGCTGTCGTCCGGCAAGCTGGAGCGCAGCAGTGCTGCGCCCAACAACGGCGGCGTTTGCATGGGGATTTTGGAAAGTTGCGATGGCAGCTAGATGTTCACGCTGGGCAAGAAGCGCGGAGGCTTTCTGATGTTGGTTGCTTGCTCGAAAGCGAAGGCCAGACGGATCAGGACGGGTTCGCTCCAGGCGCGGCCGAAGAAGGAGATGCCGACCGGTAAGCCGCTGATGAATCCGGCGGGGACGGTGATGTTGGGATAGCCGGCGACGGCTGCGGCGCCGGAGCTGCCACCGCCGAAGGAATCGCCGTTGATGTGGTCGGTGAGCCAGGCGGGGCCGCCGGTGGGGCCAACCAGGGCGTCGAGATTGTTTTTGTCCATGGTCGCGTCGATGCCTTCTTTGCGCGCAAGCTGGTGATTTTTCGCGAGCGCGTCCAGATATTCCTGGGTAGTCAGCGGGCCTTTCTCCTGGGCTTTTACGAACGTGTCCTGGCCGAAATAGGTCATTTCCCTTTCACGATTTTTCTCATTGAAATCGATGATGTCCTGCAGCGTTTTTACCGGTGCATTTGGCCCAAGGCGCGCCAAGTAGGCGTTCAGGTCGGCTTTCAGCTCATAGAGAAGCACGGTGAATTCGCTGTCGCCGAATTTTCCAGCGGTCTCGATAGGCGCCGGATCGACGAGGATGGCGCCTTGCTTTTTCATAGCGTCAAGGGCGTCTTCCATGATCTTGTCGACCTTCTCGCTGAAGCCGAATGTTTTTCGAACCACGCCGATGCGAGCACCGCGCAAACCGTCGGCCTTCAGGAACTGCAGGTAGTCGGTGTAGGAGTGCTCGCGACTCTCGGCGGTGGCCGTGTCCTTGTCGTCGATGCCGGTGAGCGTGCCGAGAACGATGGCGGCGTCGCGAACGCTGCGGCAAATGGGGCCCGCACCGTCTTGAGTGTGCGAGATGGGAATGATCCCGGTGCGGCTAACCAGGCCCACGGTGGGCTTGATGCCGACGAGGCCGTTGCTCGAAGAGGGGCAGACGATCGAACCGTTGGTTTCCGTCCCGATGGCTGCTGCGCACAGATTGGCCGAGACGCCGGCGCCCGAGCCGGAACTCGAGCCGCAAGGGTTGCGGTCGAGGGCGTAGGGATTCTTGGTCTGGCCGCCTCGGCCGCTCCAGCCGCTGGTGGAGTGGTCGGAACGAATATTGGCCCATTCGCTGAGATTCGTCTTTGCGAGGATTACGGCGCCGGCTTCTCGCAGTTTTTGCGCGACGATCGAGTCTTTCGACGGTCGCGAGCCCAGCAGCGCGAGCGAGCCGGCCGTGGTCATCATCTTGTCAGCAGTGTCGATGTTGTCTTTGATCATCACGGGAATCCCGTGGAGGGGACCCCGCATGCCTTTTTCTTTGCGCTCTTTGTCGAGCGAGTCGGCGATGGCTAGCGCGTCGGGATTGAGTTCGATGATGCTGTTGATCGCGGGACCTTGCTTGTCGATTTGATCGATGCGCGCCAGATATTTTTCGGCGATGGAGCGCGCGGTGTGCTTGCCGGACTTCATGGCGTCCTGCAGGTCTGTGATGGTGATTTCGTCGAATTCAAATGAGGGGACTTCTTCACGGCGCGGGTGCGCGGAGCGAGCAAACGCGTGGGTGGTTACCGGATTGACGGCCGTCGCGGCGGCGGCAGCTACGCCACCGATCAAACTGGTGCGCAGAAATTTGCGCCGTGCGGGAGCAATGGGAGCACCAGCGCTCGCACAATTTTGTTCGCGTCCGGAGGCCACGGCTACCGCCTGTTCTGGATTGCATTTCGGATCTTGCTTCATCGTAAAGTTTCCGCCCATTGTAGTAGTGGCAACCTGCGCCGACCGATAGTAAGCCAAACGCGCCTGCAAAAGGATGTTTTTGAGCGATATCTTCAGGCGGGCTGGACGGCAATTGTCACGAATTTGTCAGTCTGTAGGACGGGCGTGCGGGTGGAGATGAGCAGCGTGGCGGCGAGCAGACAGAGTCCCCTCGAAAGCCAGAAGGCGTCGCGGTAGTTGCCTAGGTAGGTGCGGATCGTTGCGGCGGTCAGTGCTGGGAGCGATGCGCCAAGTTGGTGCGATGCGCCGATCCATCCGTAGACGACGACGGCAGGCATGCTGGGTAAGAAAACGCACATGGAACTAATTGAAGCCGCTGAAAACTCGTCAGCGGCGCGGGCGTCGCGCGAGGGAAATCGCGTCACGCCAAATAGTCGGGACTCGTTCGCAGGTCGGAGCCGGAGAGTTCTTGCGCCTCCATTTCTTGCTGCAACAGATGCGCGGCTTCCTCTTTCAAACAAATATTCATCGTTCCGTGGCAGACCAGGTGGCAGTGGCCGCCAGGGCAGCGAAACGCCTGAAATAGAACGTTCTGATCGCGGCGCGACTTTGCGGCAGACTGCCCCACCCACAGGCCTTTCAACGCATGGAGAGCCGTTCTAAGTTCGCACGCGGTGAAGTGAATGGAGAGAAACGGCAGGACGAGGTGAAAACAGTTGGTGTCGCAGCGCAGCAAGATGAAATCGTCGTTGTCGCGGAGGGGAGAAAGTCCAGGATCGCACGGTGCGGGCACTGCAGATCTCCTTTCGAGGTGACGCCGGATGCGGAAGCAAGGACGCTCTTGTTGCAAATGGATTGCAACAATGGATATGAGACTAATTTAGTCTGATTACTCTGTCAAGCTCTCGCTGAACGGCAGCGTTCCTACATCGGCGGTTGGCCCTTGGCATTCTCGCCCGGCTCGACCCTTCCGGGTGTCGAGAAAGGCGGTAGGGCTCCACTGCGCTGCACGAACTCGGGTACACTTATTGTGCGGTTGTGACAGGAAGGGACTCAGTGATTCACCGTTACGTCTTCCACAACGACGAGCTGAAGCCGGTGGAGAAGGTGCGGCTTTCGCCGGGGCAGGCCGGGTTGATCTGCGGGTGGGGCATCTTCACGACCATGCGGATCTCGCGGGGCGAAGCGTTCGCCTACGAACGGCATTGGCGCCGACTGGAAAAAGACGCCGGGATTACACATATTCCTATGCCCTGCACAGCAGCCAAGGTGCGCGTGCACCTGCACGAAGTGATTCGCGCCAATAAAGTGATCGACGGCTGCGCCCGTATCTATTTGATCTACAACAGCGTGGGCTTCTGGCAGAGCGACGAAGAGCGCCCGCAAACCGATCTGATCATTTACTCAGCGCCTCTACCGGAGTATCGGGAGCCGATCCGGCTGGGGCTGCAGGAGCACGGGCGTCATGCCGCGTCGCCGCTCGCGGGGGTGAAAAGCACTTCGTGGCTGGCCAACGTTTGGGCCGTTGGCGAAGCCCAGCGCGAAGGTTTGGATGAAGTGGTGCTGCTGAATGAGCGCGGGGAAGTCGCGGAGTGCACGGCCGCAAATATTTTCGTGGTGAAAAATGGCAAGGTGTACACTCCGCCGCTGAATTCGGGATGCCTGGAGGGCGTTACGCGCGGCATTTTGTTTGAAATTGCGCCGGAGGCGGGGGTCGCGGTCATCCAGCAGACGTTGCGCCCCGAGGATCTTTACTCGGCGGACGAAGTTTTTATCTCATCGACGAACCGCAACCTGTTAGGAGTAGGCGAAATCGCCGGCCACGCCATTGCAAAGGCTCCCGGCCCGGTGATGCGCCAGCTCGACGAACTGTTCGACACGCACGTGGCCGACTACGTTACGCGTCGCCTTGCTTCGGCCACGCGTTAGGCGCCCGCTCCGTTGTCTTAATTCCCTTCCTTACGGGTTATAGCGCTTGAGCCAGTCTTGAACTTCCTTGAAGACGTCGCGGCGTTGCTCGGCCAGCCGGGGAAAATGCGGCGAACCTGGATACGTCACCATGCGCACTGTCTTGCCGCGCTCCGCCAGCAGCACGTAGTATTCCCGGCCTTGCAAAACTGGCACGCGCAGATCGGCATCGCCGTGGAGGATCAACAGCGGCGTAGTTACCTGATCGACGTGCATGACGGCGGAAAACTGAAGCATCGGCGTAGCATCCTTTTCCTGTAACCTCGCGTCGTAGTCCACCTGCCAGATGTCGCTGGTCGGGATGAAGCTCAACCAGTCGGTGATGCCCGCGCCTTCGATCGCGGCTTTATAGCGATGCGTCTGTGTCACGGTCCACGACGTCATAAATCCGCCGGCGCTCCATCCGAAGATGGCCAGCCGGTTGGGATCGGCCCAGCCCTGCGCGATGGCGAAGTCGGTGGCGCTGTCCACGTCGCTATACGCGCGATCCCCGAAATGCTGATAGATGGCAGCGAGGAAATCCGCGCCGTAACCCGTCGAGCCTCGATATTCCGGCTGAAGCACAACGTAACCCATACCCGAGATCAGGCGCGAGAATAGGTCGAACCGAAACTCGTCGTTGGCTTCGGGACCTCCGTGCGGGAGAACCAGGAAAGGATATTTCTTGCCGGCGGTATAGTCGGCCGGAAACGTGACAATACCTTCGAGTTTGGTGCCGTCCTTAGCAGTCCATTGCACGACCTTGGCTTCCCCGAGATTCACGTTCGCCAGCGTGTCCTCGCCTTCGTGCGTGATCTTGTGCAGCTCAGAACCTCGAGCGACCGCGATGTTTTCGGCATGGTACGGATCGCTGACGTTGAAGACCAAGACACCGGGCGCCGAGGCGAACGCCGGAGAAACCGGCGCGCCGGCGACGACGCCATCGGGCCAGCGGTATGCGGTCTCCAACATTCCGGCGCGATAAGTGTCCACCTCAGAGAAAGCCCCTTTGTGCATCTCGACCCAAACCGTGCCACGCGGATCGCCGGCGACCGTCGCCGCGGTGCCTGCTAGGTTCGGGGTACGATCCACCGCAGGTCCGCCACCGACCGGCACCGTCCAGATGTGTTCGGGAGTCAGAACCGGCGTGCTGGTGCTGGCGAAGACCAGTTCCTGACCGCTTTGTGCCCAGGCCAGACCGCTGGTTCCATTGGGAATTTCAGCCAGGCGGTGCGGGCCTGCGGAAGTACAAATGTCGATAAACGAATGCAAGTCGTGATGACCTAACTTTTGCCACTGCGTAACCACGGCGATTTGCGAACTATCCTGCGACCATGCAATGTCGGTGATATCTTTCAGCTTTGGGCACCACCAGCCGCCGCCAGTGCCGTTCGCGCCGACTACGTACAAGCTGGTCTCATCGTTTTCCACGACCGTGTGCACCTGCGCCAGAGGATCCTTCTTGCGGGGGTCGGCCAGTACGGCAAAACGCGCGCCGTCCGGCGAGATCGTGACGGAGTGAATGCCTAGCGGCAGCGCCAAGATTTGCGTCGGACTTCCTTCGGCGAGCGGAACGATCGTGAGTTGCGGGAGTTGGCCGACGGGCTCAATTCCGTAAAGCGCGTTTCCATCCTTCGTGAAACCTGAGGGCTCGAAATGTTCCGGGAGGTCCAGCTTCCGGGCGTTCTCGCCGGACACGTCGATGAGATGCCAGTCGTGCTTGTTCACAGGACCGCTGGCGCCATCGAAGGACACCTGATACAGGATGGCCCTGCCGTCGGGAGAAACCGCGAAGGCGTGCGCGCGGTGCATCGCCGCATAGTCGTCGGTGCTGAAGGGATGCTTGTCCGCGGCCCGGACAGCAGGAGCGATCTCCGAAACTCCGAACGCAAGCCCAAACCAGAGAAGCGAAGCCCAAATGGTCGACAATTTCAACCGACACCTCCCATGCCCCTGATGGAGCACTCGCGCTCGCGCGAAATTCGGAGTCAGAAGCTACCACATGGACGGATCAAGAGGACAAGCGGTTTTTTTGTGCACATGCCGGATCTCGAAGGCGGGAATTTCTGTTCGGTAGACCTTCGGAGGTGCATCCGGGAATCAGTCTGGTTACGGCAAACCCTCGAGCGCGTCGGCAGCGGCCTTTCGGCGTAGGGCGGCTTCTTCTGAATCTTCGGAAAAGGCCGCTTCGAGCAACTTCCAGTCTTTTCGCAATTCGGGCTCGGAGGTCTTGGGAGATCGCCCGCCACGCAACTGTTCACGCAGGCGCGCCACCAGCAATTCCTGCATAATTTCAGGTGGCGCGTCGCTGCTGAGAACATTCTCGCGCGTTATCCCCACGTCGACCAGGGCGTCACCTGACCGCACCTGCAGAAGCGGATGCCCGTTCTCGTCGACACGCAATTGTGCGCCGTCCAATAAGTGGTGCCAGGAAGCTTCCTCACGCCGTGGCTCCGCATTAGCGACGGTTCGCGTTACCTCTTCCAATCCTTTCTGATAGGAACGCCGCTCCTTGTCGCTCAAACGAGTTTGCAACCCATCGTCTGCCGAAAACACCAGCGCGTCCTGCGGCGGGCTGAAGCGGCCGCCGGCCACGTAGGCTGCGGCAACACCTCCTGCCACCACGGGGTGTAGCGCGAGTAAGGGTAATTCATATTTCTTCGCTTTGAAGACGGACTCGACGATCCCATGCACCGGCTGGCTTCTGCGAATCGTCCCAGGCACCTGTGGAATCACGAACGCCGTGAACTGCAACTCCGGGTTCCGCTTGCTGAACTGAACGAAAGACTTGGCGACGTGTTTCGGCGTGGACACGTCCAAGTCGGCAATGAGTGCGCGCTTTGCCGCTTTCGGGTAGTAGAAGTTCACCGCCTCGCGCACGAAATCGGCGCAATTGCGGGAGACCAGCTTGTAGGACTGACGATTCGGGCGCGCGTTATACGCGGCGATGAATTTGTCGTCCTGCGCGGAGCTGGTTTCGATCTGAAATCCGTACAAGGTGCGGTCGTATGCCGAGCCGACCAGTTCGTACCAGTCGCCCCCGGGCGTTTCCCCGGAAGGCCCATCGGGTATGAGGTTCTCCAGAAACCTGCGCCGATAGCGATCCCGGAGGGCGGCTTCGAGTTTATTGTCCGCAAAGAGCGGGATGTCCTCGGGTTTTTCGATTGCGTAGAGGTACGGGTACAAGGGCACAGCGATCCAATCGTATCCTGCGATTCGGTGGTAGCGGCTGAGCACGACTCCGGCTTCGCCGGGCTGGCAACGTCTGAGTACGGTTGGAGAGGCCGCGCACACCCGGGCGAGGTACAGGGCGGTGTGCCCGGTTCCGGCAAGCGCGCCATCATAGCTGTAAGGCTCCTCGAGGAGCACGGCGATGTCGGCACGGACGCACGGGGCCGTCGATAGCAGCAGCAGTGCCAGCCTCCAAGCGAGTCTCGTGCGCTTCAGAATTCTCATAGAATCAACGTTAGCAGCAGGGTTTGCCGCTGCAACTTAGAACCCGTTGAGGCATTGCGAAGTTGCAACCCTGTACTTAAGTACATGAAAAGAAAAGAGAAAGTACGGGTTTACCGGTAGGGCTTCCTGGAGGAATGCAAATTGCTCAGAATCCTGCCTGATGCCGGAATTACAGGCAACTGCGATTAGAGTTTCCGCGATAGCCAGGTCGAACCGTGGCGCTTGCCGCAGCGACTGCCATGTGACTTTCAGGCTATGATCCTAACGTCAGGTCGCGTCGTGTTCGGTGCGGCTGGAACTGCTCCAACTGCTCGAGACCTAGGTATAGTACTCATGTTTAAGTGCTTCGGCCATTTTTGGGCCAACTTTGCTATTGCATCCGCACCCGCCCATTGGCATAAAGTACACCCAGCGTCGCTACGCGGGCGGCAACGCGTCCCAAGCCAGGGCCTCGCATTGGTGTATCAGGAGTGTAATTAGTGCGACTTGGCTTACGGAACAAGACTGGATTCCACGAATGTCCCCAGTGCAAAAGCCGCTCCGTTTGGAAAGCCGACCCCTACGGCGCTCTTGAAGAAGCCCTTCACCACTTCCTGCGACTCTCGCCCTACCGCTGTGCACGCTGCGATAAACGCTTTATGGACTCCAAGATTCCTGTGTCGGGCGCTCCACCGCGCTTGATACGCCGGTGGCTTTCTCGGGCTTCGCGCCTAATGCGGCGGACACCGCTCGACGAAGCGCTCCGGATGTACTCTATTCTTGGCCCGCCGTTGCCAACGCCCGCGGCCAGCGTGGCTCAACGATTGGGTGATCGCAAGGCCAATCGGTCGCAACCGGCGAGCAGTGAGACCGCGCGTCTCGGCGAAAACAGCGGCGTCCGCGCCTAAGACCCTGTTCTGAATCGCGCCGGCAACGTCTCAAGGATCGGAACATTACACTTTCAGAACATTCTGGTGATAGCGAGCGTCGTCCGGGCTGCATAATTGTTTGTTCTGACGAGCCTAATTCTTCGCCGCCCGCGTGCTACAATCCCGCCATTCACCGGCCATGCCCGACACCGTTCCTAATTTAGCCGAGACTGTGCTCGAGGTCGTCTCTCCCGACGGCGCGCGGCGTTACGTGCGCGTGACACAGATGCCTTTTCTGATCGGGCGCGGCGCCGAAACGGGCAACCATCTTCAGCTCGCCGATCGCCGCATCTCTCGCAACTGCGCTGCCATCGTTACCGAAGCGAGCAAGTTTTACATCGAAGATCGCGGTCAACGCCGTGGTTTGTTCGTCAACGGCGAGAAGGTGGAAAGCCGTGAATTGCAGGACGGCGACTCCATCTCCTTCGGCCTGGATGATTCTTACGAAATCATCTACCGCTCCGCGGCGAACGCCAGCACCGATTCCCTTCCGCATCTGCTGACACGCATCGAGCACATCACCAGTTCGGAGCCGGGCAGCGGCGGTCTGCGCAAGCTGAATCTGCTTTTGGAAGCCACCACGCTCCTGCACTCGCAGTTGCCGCTCGACACCGTTCTCGGGCACATGCTGGATCACGCGGTTTCCGTCACCGACGCGGACCGCGGCCTGCTTCTGGAAGCCGATGATAAGGGCGTGCTGAAAGTTCGCCTGGCGCGGCGCAGCGGGGGCATGCGTCTGCCACCGGAAAGTCTTTCGCCGAGCCAGACCGCCATTCAGCTCGCGCTGCGCAGACAATCCGCGGTGATCACCGAAGATCTCGCGCAAGCGGAGATGGATTTGCAAGCCGCGCAAAGCATCGTCGCGCAACGACTGCGCGCCGTGGTGGTTATTCCGCTTTACGCAATGTCCCGCGCCAACACCGATCAATCGATGATCAATATCAAACGCGGCGACTTTCTCGGCGTGCTCTATCTGGACTCGCGCCGGCCCGCGGCGTTCTCCAAGCTCGACCGCCAAATCTTGGATGCCCTCGCCGCCGACGCTGCCAGCATCTTGGATAATGCGCGCCTAGTCGAACGCGAGCGCGAACGCCAGCGGCTGGAGCAGGAAATCGGCATCGCGCGTGACATTCAGCAAGCTCTGTTGCCGAAAAATTTCCGGGACTACCCGCACCTCTCCGTCTCCGGCATCAATTTTCCTTGCCTCGCGGTAGGCGGCGATTATTTTGACGTATTTCCGCTGGGTGATAGTCGCACCGCGTTCTTGCTCGCGGATGTTTCCGGCAAGGGACTTGGCGCGGCCCTTTGTACCAATTTGCTGCAAGGCGCGCTGTCCGGCATGACTCTGGGCACCGACCCCGCTCGCGTCTTCAACCATGTCAATCGTTTCCTCTGCGATCATTCCGAGATTGGCCGCTACGCTACGATGTTTTTCGGAATCCTCGACGAGCAGGGACATCTCGAATACATTAATGCGGGCCATCCTTCGCCGTTTCTGATCCGCCGCGGCGTGGCCGAGGATGTATTCACCGAGGGATCGTACCCCGTGGGCCTGGTGCCCGAAGCGGAGTATACGGTTGTGTGCCTCCAGCTCGAACCCGGTGACACTCTCGTGCTGTTCAGCGACGGTGTTACCGAAGCGATGGACCCCGCCGAGCAGCTATTCGGCGTTCCACGTCTACGCGAAGTGCTTACGGGCCATATGCAGACGCCGCTCGATGAGCTCCAGCGAATTGTGCTGGAATCCGTGGAAAATTTCGCGCGCGGCGCGAGTCAAGCAGACGATCTGACACTCCTGCTTGTGCGTTACCGCGCAACCGCGGCTACCGGCGATACCGATGCGCCCATCCAGCAGGCTGCCGCCGGCGCTCCTTAGTACTTTTTTCTTCGCACTTTTCTCTCCGTACGGCTTGATCGCTACAGCTTCTTGCTATATAGCTAGTACCTTAATTCTTACGCTAGCGGTGGCTGGGCTTTTCTTGGCCCTTTCTGCATCTGCGCCAAGTCTTCCGACAAACAACTGGGTGCTGAATGGCAAAGACGCCGAGCAATTCCACTCAAACGACTCGACCGCCGGCGGGTCAAATAGATTTCGGTGATTTCCATAGCGATTCGTGGACCGAGTCTACCTTTCAAGATCTTCGCCTTGCCCTGCGTTCTCTGCGCAAAAGTCCCGGATTCGCGATAACCGCGATATTGACGCTGGCGTTGGGCATCGGAGTCAACGCCGCGATATTTCAGCTGATCGACGCCGTGCGTCTCCGCAGTTTGCCGGTCGCCGACCCGCGGGCTCTGGTGGGTGTGCAATTCAAAGGCGGCAATTATACCGTCGGCATCCGCAGGACCCCCGCGGCACTGAGCCTTGCGCTCTTTGAGCAAATCCGCAAACAACAACAGGGGATGTCCAGCGTCTTTGCGTGGTTCAATCATGACTTTCGCCTGGGTCAGGGTGCTCAACAAAGACGCGCTCCGGGCCTATGGGTCAGCGGCGATACTTTTGCGACACTCGGCGTGGTCCCCTTCAAAGGGCGCCTGCTCTCCGCCGAAGACGATCGCCCGAGTTGCGGAACCTCCGGAGTAGTTCTCAGCTATGCGTTCTGGCAGAGCGAGTTTGCTGGCCAGGATTCCGTGATCGGCAGCAACCTCCTGGTCGATGAACATCTCACCCAGGTAATCGGCGTCACGCCACCCGATTTTTTCGGTTTGGAAGTGGGCAAGAGCTTCGATCTCGCTCTGCCGCTCTGCTCTCACCCGACATTCCATCCTGAAGATTTTTACTTTGCCCGGCCGGACTATCTGCAATTCTTCGTGATCGGGCGCTTGAAACCTGGCTGGACTACCGAGCGCGCATCCGCGCAACTGGAATCGATCAGTCCGGGAATTCTGGAGGCGACGCTACCCGGCGGATACAACGAAAGCGTACTGGACGAATATCGCCGATTCCAGTTGGCGGCGTATCCGGCGTCAAACGGTATCAGTTCTTTGCGAGAAAAGTACGACACGTCATTGTGGCTATTGTTGGGAATCACTGGGCTGGTGCTGTTGATTGCCTGCGCGAATCTCGCCAATCTGTTGCTCGCCCGCGCCAGCACCCGAGAAAAGGAGATGGCTGTGCGCGCGGTGATGGGTGCCTCACGCTGGCGTCTGATGCGTCAATTGCTCGCGGAAGGATGCGAACTGGCTGCGGGGGGAGCAATTTTGGGCTGGGCCATCGCCAACGTGTTTAGCCGCAGCATCGTGTGGCTGCTCCGCGGCCAGGACCCCACGCTGCAACTCGATTTGCGCGCGGATTGGCGCGTGCTGGCCTTCACCGGCGCGGTCGCGTTGGCGACCTGCATCCTTTTTGATCTGGTCCCGGCGCTGCGGTCTTCGCGAACGACTCCCGGCGTGGCGCTGAAGTCGGGCACTCGCGGAACGACTTCGGGGCGGGAACGCTTTTCCTTCCAGCGCACTCTAGTGATCACCCAAATCGCCCTTGCGATGGTGCTCCTCGTAGGAGCCCTCCTGTTTGTACGTAGCTTCCGCAATTTGATGACACTCGATCCCGGCTTCCGGGAAGATGGCATCCTGGTCGGCTTCGTCAACCTGGCGCACTTGAAATTCACGGCCCAGGCGAAATATGACGCGGTGGTGCGACAGCTTGTCGAGCAACTGCGTTCGATCCCTGGCGTGGAGTCGGTGGCCACTTCAATGCA
>Ga0210394_10005949_pt1 | contig 13444 bp, 9 predicted proteins | sample IncBWC12MmetaG_FD_160121 | JGI IMG/M metagenome (GOLD analysis project Ga0210394, IMG submission 160121) | Forest soil microbial communities from Barre Woods Harvard Forest LTER site, Petersham, Massachusetts, United States - Inc-BW-C-12-M | ecosystem: Environmental > Terrestrial > Soil >...
ATGAATTTGATCCGTCCGCCGGTAGTGGGATCGCCCCGATCGAGGAACCACAAGTAACCATCGCGGGCCACATCGATCAGCCCTTTGAAGGTGCGTCCCTGGCGCTGGAAGTCGACCAGGATGGGCGGCGAGACTTCGTCCCAGTCCCAGGAATCGTTCGGATTGTACTGGAAGTGTCCCTTGATGGCGCCGGTGGCGACGTCCAGAGCAATGGTCGAGGAAACATAGAGATTGTCGCCGGGCCGCTTATCGCCCATCCAAGGACCACCGTTGCCGACTCCCCAGTAGGCGAGATTGGTGGCGGGATCGTAATTGCCGGTGACCCACACCGAGCCGCCGCCGGTCTTCCACTGGTCGCCACCTTTGGGCCAGGTCTCGCTGCCAGGCTCCCCGGGCGCCGGTATCGTGTAAGTCCGCCATTGCTCCTTGCCGGTGTCAAGATCATAAGCGGCCACGAAGCCGCGGATGCCAAACTCGCCACCCGATGCGCCGACCATCACCTTGCCACCGGCGATCAGCGGAGCAAGCGTGATGTAATAGGCCGCCCTGCTGTCGGCGACGTCGGTGGTCCAGACTTCCTTGCCGGTCCGGGCATCCAGCGCGATCAAGGCGGCTTCGCCCGAAGCGTAGTAAACTTTGTCGCCGTAGAGAGCGACGCCGCGACTGGTATCGTGCGCGACGACGGCTCCCAAAACATGCGGCCTTTTGTATCGCCAAAGCAGGTTGCCGGTGCGGACATCGAGCGCGATTACCTGGTTGTTCGGCGTGGATACGAACATGACTCCGTTGTTGACCAATGGTGCGGATTCGTGGACTTTCGTTTCTCCGGTGGAAAAAATCCAAACGGGGCGCAAGTTCTTGACGTTGGCGGCGGTGATCTGGTCGAGCGGGCTATAGCCCCAGCCATCGTATGTGCGGCGGATGGAGAGCCAGTTGCCATCTTCCGGAGTCTTCAACCTCTCGGCCGTAACCGCCTGATAGTTGCGAAGCACCGCGGGAAGCGGCGACACCGGCGCGGGCGGCTCTTGGCTGAACACGATCGATAGGGTGAATCCGCCGGCGACAATTACAGCGCGACAAGTCCTGTTCATGACGTATCTCTCCGGTCCGTCATCATACACGATGCACGCTGGTAGGGGCAGGGATGTAGAATGAAAAGCCGTAATGGCATTCAATCGGCGAGTTACGGTCGCGGTGATGGGGGTCGGGTTTGGACTCTTGCTCGCCGCGCAAAGCGGTGAAACTTTCAAGGCGCGCCTCTCGCCTTTGCCCGCCGACGCCAGGACGCGCGCCGATCTCGCGGGTTCAGGCTCTGCTTCCGCTGTCCTCACCGGCGCGAAGCTTGCTATTACAGGTTCCTTCGACGGGTTGCGCTCGGCGGCGACGACAGCCAGCCTGCACAGCTCAGCGGTCCCCGGCATAAAAGGGCCAGCTATTGGCGACCTCACAATTGCCAAGTCCACCAGTGGAACCATCACCGGATCAATCGAGCTGACTCCGCAGCAATTGGCCAGCCTGCGGAAGGGCGGACTGTATGTTCAGATTCATAGCGAGAAGGCCCCGGACGGCGTTCTATGGGGCTGGCTTTTGCGATAGGAGTACAAACATGCTGAGAACGATTTTTGGCGCCTGTTCAATAGCCGTGGTTTGTTACGCGCAACAGGGCGCGGGTCCATACACGGCGGCTCAAGCCACTGCCGGGCGCGCTATTTATCAGGCCAATTGTTCCAGCTGCCACGCAGCCGATCTCAGCGGTCTCAACAGCGCGTCCGCGTTAGCAGGCGGCCTCTTCATGAGCAGTTGGGGCGACCGTACTCCTAAAGACTTGATCGCGTTTCTGGAGGGCGCCATGCCTCCCGGGAATCCTGGCAGCCTGGGCGAGCAGGCTTATGTCAATGTCGCCGCATTCATTCTCGACTTCAACGGCGCGCGTCCAGGGAATCAACCTCTGACGGCAGCCAGCACGGTCGCCATTCGTTCAGTCGCTACGGGACAAGTGAGAGCGCGGCCTGCTGCGGGTGAACCGCTGGGCGGCCGGGCAGAAGCGCCAGTTCCGCCGACGCCCCGAGGCCTGGTCGTTCCAGGCGAGGTGAAGAACTACACTCCGGTGACCGACGCCATGCTGCGCAATCCCGATCCCAGCGATTGGCTGATGATCCGGCACGACTATCACGCCAACAATTACAGCTCGCTGAATCAGATCACCACGCAGAACGTCAAGGATCTCCAACTCCAGTGGGTATGGGCCATGAATGAGGGCACCAATCAACCGGCGCCGGTGGTGCACAACGGCATCATGTTCATCAACAATCCCGGCAACATCGTACAGGCGCTGGATGCGCGCAAAGGCGATCTCATCTGGGAGAACCGCATCGGCCCGACGCCCACGGGCAACTCGCAGCGTGGCCTCTCGATCTATAACGACAAGGTGTATGTCACCACCAGCGACGCGCACATCTATGCGCTGGACGCGCGCACGGGCAAGAACGTTTGGGACACGGTGATTGGCGATCGCAAGCAGAGTAATTACTCGACTAGCAGCGGCCCCATCGTTATCAAGGGCAAAGTCGTGCAAGGCCTCGGGGGATGCGCGAAGTACCAGGACGAAAAGTGTTTCATCAGCGCCTACGATGCGGAGACCGGCAAAGAGGTCTGGCGGTTTTACACCATCGCGAAGGAAGGCGAACTCGGCGGCGACACTTGGGGCAAGCTTCCGAATCTGTTCCGCGCGGGCGGCGAGACGTGGATCACCGGCAGCTATGATCCCGATCTCAATTTGACCTACTGGGGCGTCGCGCAGTCGAAGCCCTGGATGCGGGCCAGCCGTCAATCGGGCAACGGTGCGACCCTGTTTGCCAACTCCACCGTGGCGCTCAACGCCGACACTGGCAAACTTGCGTGGTATTTTTCTCACGCGCCCGGCGAATCGCTGGATCTGGATGAGGTGTTTGAGCGGGTTTTAGTCGACGACGGAGGGCAGCACCTGGTCTTCAGCGCCGGTAAAGCGGGCATCTTGTGGAAGAACGACCGCGCGACCGGCAAGTATCTCGCGCACAAGGAAACGGTTTTTCAGAACATCTACGAGTCGTTCGATCCAACGACCGGCGAGCCGCACTACCGCAACGACATCGTGGAGAATCAGCTGGGCACCTGGGTCCAGAGCTGCCCGACCTCGGAGGGCGGACACAACTGGCATGCCATGAGCTATCATCCCGGTACCGATCAGCTCATCATTCCAGTAGCGCAGAGCTGCCAGGAGATGCTCGCGCAGAAGATTGAACTGGTTGCGGGCGGAGGCAGCGCGGGCGGCGCCAACCGGCGGTTTTATGAGTCGCCGGGCTCGAACGGCAACGTCGGCAAGCTGGCGGCCTACGATGTCAAAACGCTGAAGGAAAACTGGAAGATTGAGCAGCGGAGTCCCTTCATGACCGCAGTTTTGTCGACGGCCGGTGGCATCGCCTTTGTCGGCGATATGGATCGCGCGTTTCGCGCCATCGACGTAAAAACGGGAAAGGTCCTGTGGGAGACGCGGCTGGGAACGTCCGTGCAAGGTTTCCCGCTGACGTTCAGCATCGCGGGACGGCAGTATATCGCGGTATCAAGCGGATTGGGCGGCGGCAGCCCCCGCATGGTGCCGACCGTGCTCGCTCCCGAGGTTCACTACCCATCGTATGGAAACGCGCTGTACGTGTTTGCGCTGCCTGAGAAGAAGTAGCGAACTAGCGTTAGACGAGTTCCCAATGGTAACTATTTCGGCCTTGGTTTCGGCGGTGGTGTGGGAGGCGGCGGAGCCTTCGGAAGCGGCTTTGGCAACGGCGGCCAATCGCTCCGCTTGGTCAACTCGTCGTTGTGCATCCGTTCATGTTTGGGGTTGAAGCCTGTGCGCGAGAACGTGATTCTCCCACTTCAACATGGCTCGTTCGTCGTTGGGAAACGATGTGGCAGATTTCGAAAGTTCCCGACCCTGATCCGTTAACACGTCCAGAATGTGAACTGCGTTATCAACCGTAACGTCTTCCCAAAGCTTCTCGTATTCGCAGGAGAGCTTGTTCCATCGGGCATACAAATCGGCCGCATCTACAGCGAGCTTGTTATTCTGGCGAACGACCGAATACAGACTTAATGCTGTCGCGATTGCCGCGAAGACGGCCCGAACCCAAGCCCACTGAGACGGAAGCTGAATAAGAATCGTCGCCAATGCGCCAGAGGACATGAAAAGCGTGCCCCAAGTCGCCCACCGTTGACGCCGATTGTACCGTTCGGTAAGCTCGGCAAAGTAATTCGCGCGAATCTCGGCGCCGAGCATGCCTTGCCAAACTCGCTCGATTTGGGCCTCGCTAAGCAAGAATTACCTCTGCCTCAATGATAGCGCGGTGATTGCTTCCCTTACCGCAAGGCGAACGTGAACAGCGCGTTCCCCGCGCACACCGCCACGTATTGCTTGCCATTCACCGAGTACGACATCGGCCCGCTGTTGACCTGGCCCCCCAGCGCCGCCTTCCACAGCAGTTCGCCAGTGCGAGCGTTCAGCGCGAAGAAGTACCCCTCGCGCCCGCCGCTGAACAACAGATCCGATGCGGTGGTCAGCACGCCGGCCCAAGTGATGTCGTTCATCTTGAACTCCCATTTGCGCTCGCCGGTCTTGGGATCGAAGGCCCGAACGGCTCCGTAACCTTCTTCTTCGGTCTTGAGATTGGTGCCGAGAGTCGCCGCGCCCATGGGCGCGTTACCGGTGCCCTTCGGCCTTCCGCCCTCGGTCGCGATGGTCCCGGTGTTCTCCCACGACGAAATGTAGAACAGGCCCGTCCGCGGACTATAAGACGGAGGATACCAATTCGTACCGCCAAGCACGGTGGGCTTAATGAGAGCGCCTTCAGGCGTGGGCGCTTTGCCCGGAACACGCATGGGACGGCCCTTTTCGTCGAAACCGTTCATCCAGTTCACATCGACAAACGGCTTGCCGAGCAGGAACTGGCCGGTGACGCGGTCCAGCACATACATCAGTCCGTTGCGATTGGCCCACAACATCACTTTGCGCGGCTGGCCCTTCCAGTCCATGTCCGCGAGCACGGCAACCTGCGTGGAGTCGTAATCCACTTCGTCGTGCGGCGTGAACTGGTAAAACCATTTCAGCTTGCCACTGTCAGCATCCAAAGCCAGCACGGAGTCGCTGTAAAGATTGTCGCCGAGGCGGTTGCGGCCGTCCCAGTCCGGCTGAGGATTGCCAGTGCCCCAGAAGGTCAGATTTGTTTCGGCGTCGTAGGAGCCGGTATTCCAGATGGCTGCCCCGCCCTTCTGCCACGAATCGCCCGACCAAGTTTCATGCCCCGGTTCGCCGGGCCCGGGAATGGTGTTGAAGCGCCATAGCTCTTTGCCGGTTGCGGCATCAAAGGCTGCGATAAACCCGCGGATTCCCATGTCGCCGCCAGCCACGCCGACGATGACCTTGTCTTTCACGATCAGCGGCGCGTGCGTGATGGAGTAGTTCTCACCCGCGTTCGCGACTTTCACGTTCCAGAGAGGCCGGCCCGTCTTGGCATCCAGAGCGATCAAGTGCGCATCGAGGGTGCCCATGAACAGCGTGTCGCCCAGGATCGCGAGGCCCCGATTCACGCGGCCGCAGCAAGCGCGCGCTTCAGGCGCCGGCGTATAAGGGAACGTCCAGAAAATCCGCCCGTTCACTGCGTCCAGTGCGACCACGTCGTTAGGCGCCTGCACTGTATAAAGCACGCCGTCCACCACTAGGGGCGTAGCCTCGAATTTCTCGAGCGAGCGCGCTTGGAAAACCCACTGCAGCTCCAGGTTCTTCACATTCCCCGGCGTGACTTGCGCGAGCGGGCTGTAGCGCTGGCCCAACACCGTGCCCGAATAGGTCAGCCAATTTTGGGGCTCTTCGCGGGCATGCAGGATACGGTCAAAGGATATCTCTTGGCCTACGAGAACTCCGGCTAAAAGAAATAGCGCCAGATATGTCTTACTCATTTCGACCCTCTCAACGAAGCCATGTAACTGACCACGTCGGCCAGCTCTTGCGTACCTAGCTTGTCCTTATAGGACGGCATTCCCGAGTTGGTCAGCACCGAATAATCGCGCAGGTCCGATTTAACGAACGAACGCAGCCGCTCCCCGGAATCGAGCAGTTGCACGGTGAAGGTGTCCAAATTCAGCAGCCGGCCCTTGTATTCCTTGCCGTCCTTGGTCACCACGCGTACCGATCGATACTCGGGCGGCGGGGCCTTGGCCGGATCGAGCAGCGCGCTCTCCAGCTGAACGTTGCGGCGCAGCCCTCCGATATCGGTAAGATCCGGTCCCATCCGCGAACCGCGCAAACCTACGCGGTGACAGTTGAGACATTCTCCCTTACCTTCGAAGACCAGCCTCCCGCGCGCCGCGTCACCCCGAGGCAACTTGTTTTGGCCGGGCGCGGACATCGACCACAAGTAAGCCATCACGGGAAACGTCATGAATTGAGGGAATGTCGCAGCCGGCATTGGCGTGCCCGGAATGCCGTTAGTAATGACGCGCTGCAAATCCTCATCCGATTTCACGCTCAAAAACTTGCCGCGCGCGAAGTTCACGCCCGGCACCAGGTCGCCCTCGGGCCCGTGACAGCCGGAACAATTCGCCTGATAGAGGCGCGCGCCGTCCTCCACGTCAGCCGCTGTATAGCTATGCTGTGCACGGAGCGCACTGGCTGCGAAAAACAGTACGCAAGCGCCACTCAAAGCTGCGGATTGCAGCCTCAACCAGAGTTCCCTCATGTCGCACCTCGATCAATCATACAGAAACACCGCTATCATTTTTGCGCAGCATTTCTTGTCTGTGGCTGCTTGAGACTGGTGTAAACGGCGTCGACGAACAAGTCGGTAGTCCACGGACCTGCGGTTGCGCCGTAACGCGTATCGTAGTCCGCGGTGACCCTGGCCGCCTTCACCTGCTCCGCAGTTGCGCCACTCTTGATCAGGACCTGAACCCGATCCCGCATGATCACCAGCATGTCGCGATATTCCACCACCTCGTGCTCGTCGCACATGTAGCCGTGCCCGGGCACGATCAGCGTGCCACCCTCCGACTCGTGCTGGTACACCGTGCGGTTGAGGATGTCGTTGAGCGCGTCGATCTCGCCCTGCACGCTGCCACCGTTGTTCCGGTCGATGAACGGGTACTGAGTAGTATTAAAGATATCGCCGGCCGCAATGACATCGGCGCGGCTAAACTGCGCGATGCTATCGCCGTCGGTAACCGCATTCGGTTCAAAGAAGAGCTGAATCCCGTCACCGTTATGAAACGTTCGTCGACGCTCCTTCAGGTAGGTATCGCTGGGCCAGCCCGCCGCAGCAACGGAGGCGCCTTTTCCAGAAGCCACGCTCATCCGGTTCGCCACGTTCTGGTGCGCCATGATGGTTGCGCCGACGCCAGCATCGACAAACTGCAGAGAGAAGAACGAACCCTGGACGCTGGGGTCGGCGCCAGACGCGCGCAGCTTCACATTCCCTCCAGTGTGATCGGGATGGAAGCTGGTGTTGACCAGAAACTGAATCGGCTTATCGGAGAGCTTACGGATCGCCGCAATAATTTTGTCGGCCAGTTGCCCCGTGCCTGAATCGACAACCAGGGGCCCCTCGTCGCCTACCTGGACGGTGACGTTGCCACCGTCGCCCACCAGCATGTAAACATTGCGTCGCACCGGCCAGACGTGGATTTCACCATCATGCGGATCCGGATCAACGGCGCGGCTGGTTTGCTCAGGCCCTTGGGGAGGACGCGTTTTGGCGATTGCCTCCGCTTCGGTGGCGATCTTCAGCTTCGCCATATATTCCGGATACATGGTCTCGGCCCCGCCCAAGGCACCCAACAGCGGAAGCTTGTACTTATTGGCGTATTCCGTCAGGAACGGATGCTGGCCGAACAGGAAATTGGGCACCTGATCCGGCCCTCTTCCGATGATTTGTTCTCCATCGTCGCAGGCAAACAGCCAGGAATTGGGGTCCACGGGCTGGCGAGACAAATCCGTGGTTCTTACCGATGGCTCGGACAAATACACGGGATCGGTGATCACGGAAGTGTACGTGATATGGTCGCCGTGACGCACGAAGAATTCCACAAGCGTGGCCTGGTCACTCTCGGGAAGGCCGTTGCGACGCAACCAGCCCTGCTTGATGTGCGTGGTGTTGACCATCAGGGCATTGCCGACGAATGTTCCGGTTGAGAATCCCATCCAAGTGTGTGGCGCGTAGGCTGGAGGGTGCGGCCGGCCATCCATCCAGATCACCCGGTGGCCCTCAAACGTTTGGTGATACCAGTGGATGGCGATGAGTTTCTGCGTGTGCGGATCTCTTTCCTCCCACGCGCGCGAATTGCCAATGGCCCGCACTTGATAGGGGGCCACGTAGCCGTCGCATTGGTGATGCCGCAGTGTTACGCGCGACGGATCATAGGACAAGGCAAACAGACGGCCTGCTTCGTTGATCGGAAACCCGCCGTAGTCCACCAGCTCCGGGCCGGCGCCGCGCTCTAAGGAGTCCTCGTGAAAAGGGCTGGTCCACCAACCGGAGAAATCAATCGCTGGTGACGGCCTGGCTTGCCCGAAGAGCGTCATGCTGGTCGCGAACGCAGTGGCCAGCGAGAGGAAATGCCTGATGTTCCTCATCGAATTCTCCGTCATCGAGCCGAGCACGCCGTGGGATTCCAGCCCGTGGCGTCGCTCTGCTTCTTGAAGTGCGTGCTCGTCCAGAAGGGCTGGAACAAGTACGCGGGGTCATTCACCTCGGTGGTGACTACCAGCAGGGAATCGCCGCCAGGAACATCGAATCGGTCGAAGTACTCGGTAACGACCGCGTCGGCGCTGTAGGGAACTCCATTCTTGCGCAGGTAACCCGGCCGCATTTTGGCGGTCACCACTTTCAACGAACCTCCGCTCTGTCCGGCTCCAGCGCCCGGCCCAAGCAAGAACCCGAATCCCATGGGCGATCCGGGCCTGTCCCAGGTGGCGGTTGAAACACCTTGCCAGTCGCCCCCGCGGCTCTGCGCCGGGCCGAAGGAAAACAGCCGCGTCTGCGTACCAGAGTCGATGTCGAGCCGGAGCGCACTGTCGTCCTGCCATGTGATGTGAAGCCGGCCAGGGAGTCGGATGATGCCGGCGGCGCCGTACGCCTTGCACTGCTCGCCGGACGCTTCGTCCTTAGCCGGATCCCAAGCCTGCGCCACCTTGCGGCCCTCCGGGTTGAGAGGGACGGAGGCGAAGTCGCCCTTCGGAGGCGTAACCATTCGGAAGCGCCAGTCCTCGGTGACCAATGACACCCAATAGCCGGTGAGATCCACCGGCGCGGCGGCCTTCGGTGAACGGGGCGGAGGAGCGATGCCCTGCCCGCAAGCGTCTCGCGAGATTACGACAGCCAGAGCGGCAGTGACGAATCCAACAAGTCTCACGTCAATTCCCGCGCCGCGCAATTTGAGCTTGCATGCATTCCGACATGACGTTGAGGAGGCGCGCGTAGGTCGCTTCGCCCACCACGAAAGGATTCGGCGTGCCCGATTTCCGCGCTTGCAGCCGGGCCAGTTTCTCGCCCATCCCATCCATGAGCGGATGATTCTGGAGCTCGACGTCGACCTTCATCTGCCGCGTGATCTCGGCGAAATGATTGATCGACTGCAGGTATTGATGCAGCCCTTCGTTTGAAATAATCTTGGGAGTCAGAACCGTGCCCCCGTAGAGTCCCGCCATGTGGATCTTGCCCGCGTCTTTCACCGGGAAAATCAAACCCAAGGACCCCGGCGTGTGTCCCGGAATAAATACCGGTGTCACGGTCTCATCTCCCAAGGTGATGGGCTGGCCCTCCACGGCGACCACGTCTCGCTTGGGCGGAGTTATAGGCGGACCTTTCGCCTGCGCCGCGGACTTCTCGATCAGATCCCAATCCGCCGCCGACAGCACCACCCGCGCACCGTAGTGCGCTTGTAGATACTGCGCCCCGCCAAAGTGATCGCCGTGCCCGTGGGTTATGACCACGTACTTGATCTTGGCCGGATCGAGCCCGAGCTTATTCAGGCCGGGAAGAAGAATCGAGTCCACTTGATCCGCATAACCCGAGTCGATCAACATAATCCCAGCGCTCGTGGTGACGGCATAAATCGCGGTTCCCGAACGGCCAATGACGTACACGTTGTCAAAGATCTTGGCGGGCTCCAACTCCGGATCGTCGGCCCGATTCGGGGTGGCGCCCTCGGAGCAGAAGAATTCCGCCGCCGCGGCCCATTGCGGGTACGCGGCCTTCCTGGCCGCCGCGATGTGTTCGCCAACTTGCACGGAGTCCGGTCCTTGTGCTGGTGCGACGCTTGAGAGGGCTCCCAAGAGTAAGGCCGGAAGGAAGCGATTCATTTTCGGCATGTTGTTTTCCTCACGTAGCGGTTAATGTTGCGCGAACCTCGGCCACAGCCGCTCGGCGTTGCCGCGGTCGAGTGCGTGCTGGACGTCGGCCGGGAGCCTGAGAACCGGGAACTGCTCAACGGTCGACTCGGTCGGCTCGATCGGAAAGTCGGTTCCAAACAGAAATTGCGACGGGGGTGCAAATGCGCGCAGCGCAGCCATTGGCATCGGATAGGTGGCATGCGCGCACTCGTAATACAGCCGCTTCAGCTCGTAGAATGCGCCATTGGGAATCTTGTCGATCTTTCCCTCGGTGCGATTGAACTTGCCGTCGATGTTGCTGGAGGCACCTGGCACCCGGTCCTTCACGCGTCCGGCCAGAGTAGGCACGGCGGCGCCGGAATGGTTCACGATCCATTTGATATTCGGACACCGGGAGAGCACGCCGTTGTAGAGCAAGCTGACTATGGTGCGCGTTGTATCAAAATCGAACTCGACCACGCCATCGCCCAGGCCCGCCAGGTTGTGGCAGCAGTTTCCAACGGCCGGATGGAAGAAGACCACGGAATTGCGGCGGTTCAATTCGTCGAACATCGGCAGGAACATTGGGTCGCCCCACCACTTGTCGCCGGTATTGGTGAACAGCGAGACGCCATCGCACTTCAGCGTCTCGAAGGCGTACTCGATTTCCTTCAAGCTAGCGTCCATGCTCTTGGCGGGTAAGGCCGCGAAGAAGCCGAGCCTTTGCGGATTCATCTGCATGGCTTTGGCGCCATACTCGTTGGATTGGCGAGCGAACTGAATGGCCTTATCCGAGCCATCGTAGAGATAGTCGACCGCGATAGTCAGTGAAAGAATGGCGGATTCGGTTCCGAATTTGTCCATTTCATTCAACGAAGTCTGGGGAGTGTAGTTACGGGCGCCCATGTTGGGCTGGAACGGAGGGAGCATGTGATGATGCACGTCGATGCGCCCGCGCTTGCCGCGGCCCTTCCTGCCTTGCGCCTCGAGCTCGCTCAACGGCAGCAGCGCTGCTCCACTTGCCGCTGCAATCGTTTTCAACAGATCCCGGCGCGTTGCGCGCGCGACTTGGCGCGATCTCATAACTTAATCCCAGTACACGAACGCCATCGCGTTTCCGGTTCCCGCTTCCGACCGGTAGCATGGCACGTAGTCCACCATATGATATCGGAGGCGCGTTTGGTTCATCGCCGAAATCACCGGATACCAGTTCTTGATCTCCGCCGTCCCGACCTTGAAGTAGCTCTCCGGGATAGCCTCGAGCGCGGATTCATCACCTGATCTCATGGCCGCGAGGATCTTTCGGTCCAGGTCTTCGTCGATCACGAAATGGGTCAGTCCACCCGATGCCATTACCGCGACGCGCCCAAACCCGTCGAAGCTCTTGATCGCGTGGTATAGCGCGTGGCCCAAATCCAGGCATCGGCGGTTCTTCGGCACGTTGTGCGGAAAGTGAACGTTCAAAATAATCGGAACGCTGGGCGGGGGAGCGTCACCCAGAATGGAATGATAGAGAAACCCGTACGCGTGTGGTATGCCGCCGCGCGGCGCTGCTTTGGGTGTGGTATCCGATTGCGCGAGATCAAAGTCTTCAGCGGCGAGCGAATCCAGGATGTGATCGGCCAGCGCCGATGCCCCGGGATACGTAGCGCCCTCCAGCGGTGAATTTCCAGGCTCGGCGATGTTGATCCCCGGCGGGTTGTCCTTGGCCAGGTGCTGGAGGTTCTTGATCTGGGCGCCACGATAAACCGTGATAGCCGGCGTGAGCCCCTCATCGAAAAATTCGCGCTGATCGTTGCCCAAGATTACGACCGCCTCAGGAGCGGCTTCCTTGAACTTTTGCGTCAGCGCTTCCATGGCTTTGTGACATTGCGCAAAACGCTCCCGCCGGGACTCTACCGTCACTTCGGCGGAGAATCCGGGCGCCCGCTCCTGCAGCAACGATTCATAGTCGTAAGTCTTGCCTCGATACCAGTGCTTCTTGTTCTCCCGATCGGCTTGCGCTCGAAGATCCCATTGCTCGGGAGGGGTGGAGAGCAGCGGACCGTGCGACGATCCGATGCCCAGAACGATTTCTGCCATAGCGTCCAGTCTACTTGAAAGCCGTCTACTTAAATTCCGGCTACTTGAATTCCACTCTGGCTTTGCTGTCCTCTTCCGCCTTGATCTCCGGACCGAACAGCTGCTCGAAAAAGTGCTCCTTCACCAGACGCTCCACCGCGCTGTTGTCGATCACCTTGCGGAAATCGTAGGCTTTCATCTGCTCGGCGATCTTCGCATCCGCCTGATGATCGACGATGTATTGGACGGCCGGCGCAAGCACGTAAGGCACGCGCTCGTAGGTGTTGGCCTTGCGGTCATGATCGTAGATCCGGTCGATGTCGGCCGCGCTCTGCGTATCGTAGACGCCATACGCCTTGGTGGCGATGGCCTTGTCATCGTAGTAACGCTTGATGGCCTCGGCTTGCGCTTTAATCATCAATTCGGGCAGCTTCGGATTGGCTGCGATTTCGGTTTTCTTGAATACGTACGCCAGCGGAGCGTAGAGGTCCGCGTTATCGGCGAGATTCGCGATCTCCTTGAAGCCCTGCGGCTCCAGTTTGAAATAGGCAGGTGGTGGAACCATGGTGGCATCGATCCGTCCACTCACCAGAGCCGCGACGCGGCCATTTCCGTCGGTTCCCAGGGGAATCCACTCGACATCGCGTGGGCCGATCCCGTACTTTCCGAGAATCGCCACTGCGAAGCTGTAAGGCGGATCGCCGAGCTGGCTTACGCCGAATCGTTTGCCCTTCAGATCGCGAATGCTCTTGACGTCGTTGCGCGTCATCATCGCAAACAAGGCGCGGTTCAACGGGCTCCCCATGATCACCAGCGACCCATCCCGCATGGCGGCCTGCATGGCCTGGTCCATCGGGTAATTGGTCATCTGAGCTTCGCCGCTCACCAGCATCGCGATGCCCGCCGGATGCACCGCAAACACCAGCTTCGCATCGAGCCCGTACTTCTGGTAGTAACCGCCTTCCTTGGCCAGAGAGATCGGCCAGTTCGCGGGAG
>Ga0210394_10005950_pt1 | contig 13444 bp, 15 predicted proteins | sample IncBWC12MmetaG_FD_160121 | JGI IMG/M metagenome (GOLD analysis project Ga0210394, IMG submission 160121) | Forest soil microbial communities from Barre Woods Harvard Forest LTER site, Petersham, Massachusetts, United States - Inc-BW-C-12-M | ecosystem: Environmental > Terrestrial > Soil >...
GCGAGCCGCTGGCCAACCGACTTGGCAACATCGAGAGCGGTGCTGCCTTTAGGAACGTCCTTAACGCTCCCGTCGGGGAGCTTAATGTGAATACTGTCTGCCATAGGATTCAATCCAGTATAAAACACGCCATGCGATTTGAACTGAAGCAGCCAGCCTCGTATACTTGCAGCCCGCCATGAAGGTGATCGTAATTATTCCGGCTGCCGGAATTGGGACGCGCATGACCTCAGGCCCTGTCTTCAAGGGCAAGAAACCGGCGGCGACCAAACAGTTCACCGAACTGGGCGGTGTGCCGATCCTGATTCGCACTCTGCGGCAATTCGTATCCAGCCCGGCGGTCGCCGAAATTCATGTTGCGTTGCGCGCCAATGAAATCGAAGGATTCCGCGCGCGGCTCAAGAACGAGGCCAAAGATATTCAGCAGAAAAATATTCGCCTGGTCGAAGGCGGCGATCACCGGCAACGCTCTGTAGCAAACGCCCTGAACTCGATTTCCGCTGCAGATGACGACATCGTCCTCGTGCATGATGCGGTTCGCCCCTTTGTCACTGAAGAAATAATTACTGAAGTAATTCGCGCTGCGCAAAAATATGGGGCCGCGATCGCCGCACTTCCCGCGGTCGATACGGTCAAGCAGGTTGAACGTACTGCCGACGGCGCGCTGATTACAGCCACCCTGCCGCGGGAAAGAGTAGTGCTGGCGCAAACTCCGCAGGGCTTCCGCTACGACGTTCTCAAGAAGGCATTCGACGAGGCTGCGGCCGACGGCTTCGTCGGAACCGACGAAGCCTCGCTGATCGAGCGCTCGGGCCACGCCGTCGCGGTAGTCATGGGATCTCCAAGAAACATAAAAATTACTGCGCCCGGAGACCTGGAGTTAGCGGAGTTTTATTTAAAGAAATAATTTTCGGAGCAAGATCGACCCGAGGGTGCTCCGTCCACGCTCTGTTTGGGCGGGGATTCGAGCTCGATATGCACAAATTAAAATTCAGAGATGCATCATCGGAGACGAAGACAAATCCGCGCAAATCCGTCGCGGGGGTTTCCGCATGAGAATCGGCTTCGGCTGGGACTCTCACGAATTCAAAGAAGGAATTCCTCTCAAGATTGGGGGAATTACGCTGGATCATCCGAAAGGTCTGGGTGGGCACTCCGATGGCGACGTGCTTTTGCACGCGCTGACCGATGCCTTGCTTGGCGCGGTGGCCGCGCCTGATATCGGTTCGTTGTTCCCACCATCCGATCCCAAATGGAAAGGTGCAGACTCAGCGGTTTTCTTACGCGAAGCTTTAAAGCGAGTGCGAGCGGCAGGTCATTCCGTGGCCAACGTCGACTCCACGCTTATTCTTGCTGAACCGAAAGTCGGTCCGCATGCGGCTGCCATTCGCGAGCACGTGGCGGGATTATTAAGCGTTCCCGTGGATTGCGTCGGCCTCAAAGCCAAAACACCCGAAGGCTTAGGTACCGAGAATGCCGCAATCGCAAATGTTGTGGTGTTGCTGGAGAAAAACTAGCGCAGATTTGCACGGATTCAAGCGAATAATTTTGGACTGGTCCGTAAAATCGATGGCTGTTCCTAGACCGATTCGAGTGCTCGCTGTCCGACCTGCGCGGCATCGACCAGCGCCCGGAAAATCGCCAGCGACGCTTCATCCTGCTCGACGCTTCGTTCTGGATGCCACTGCACCGCGAGCACAAAGTGATCGTCAGATGTTCCCTCTAGGCCTTCGATGATTCCATCGAGCGGCGACCGAGCCACCACGCGCAACCCCCGACCAACCGTATCGGCTGACTGGTGATGGCTGGAATTCACCGGAACCTCGACCAGGCCGATAATTTCTGCCAGCTTCGATCCCGGCACGACCTCGACGGAGTGCGCCACTGCGACGGTACGTCCCGCCGTATGTTTGATTGGAGAGTCAATGTCTTGGATCAGGGTGCCGCTGCGGTACACGTTCAGGCTTTGCAATCCATAGCAAATGCCGAGAATGGGCTTGCGTCTGTTGTAGGCATCATCGAGAAGCACCCAATCAACAGCATCGCGGCCGGAATCGGATGCAGCCGTTTGCGGAGAACGCTGCGCCTTGTACTTACCCGGGTCAACGTCGGCTTTGCTTCCCGGTAGCAAGACCGCGTCGCAACGCTCGAGCAACATCATTATTTGGGCGGGTGATTGATCGAGAGGAATGCGAACCGGCTCACCTCCGGCGATTTTGACGGCCCGCTCGTATTGAGGCAGCGAGCGCGCCGCATAATCTGGATCACCAGAATGCGGAACCGGGATGGCAATACGCGGCGCCATGACGATCGGTGCCTATTTGTTTTTCGGCGGTTTCTTTTTCTCGCGCTTTGGTGCGTTCTTGTTTCCCATGGACACAGTTTCACATATACGCGTCCGCTTGGCTAGTTCATGGATCAAGTCAGCGTTTGACGCTTCTCCGCAGCGCACGTTAGAATAACTGAGTTTGCCTGTACTCGCGGTCCCGTTCTGGAGCCGTCCGCAATCGTTGCCACGAGGCCGACGCGGAAAGCAGCAAGCATAGAAATCATCAGTTCAGCAGGTCGCGCAGTGTGCGATGAACGGTTTACATCGCACTAAATCGGTCGGACCGGAACTGCAGGAGATAAAGCATGTACGCGGTCATCCGCGCCGGTGGGAAGCAGTACCGGGTGGCGCCCGGCGATGTGATTCGGGTGGAGAGCCAGGGCACCGGCACCAACGGTCAAATGGAGTTCAGCGATGTGCTGGCAGTTTCGGCGGGCGATGGCCAGATCGGCAAACCACAGTCCGGGGCCCTTGTAACCGGCGATGTGGTCGAACAGGGCCGCGAGAAGAAGATCCTCGTCTTTCACTACAAACGCAAAAAGCAGTATAAGAAACTGCGCGGACACCGTCAAAACTATACCGCCGTCCGGATAACCGAAATCGCGTTCGACGGACAGAAATTTGCGGCTCCGGAACTTCCGAAGAAAGTGGCGAAGTCCAAGAAGGCAGCTGCGGCAGACGCCGAAGAAGTAAAAGCCGAGGCCAAAGCGCACAAAGCTCCAGCTAAGAAAAAGGCCGCGGCCAAGAAATCCGCGGCGAAAAAAGCTGCGCCCAAAAAGAAAAAGTAATAAAACCGGGGGCGACATGCCCTCGCGACAGCCGGCGAGACGCCGGCGCTACGGAAATCACTATGGCACATAAAAAAGGACAAGGCACTTCTCGAAACGGTCGCGACTCAAACGCGCAACGATTAGGCTTCAAGGCGTTCGGAGGGCAACTCGTCCCCGGCGGCACCATCATCGTCCGGCAACGCGGGACCAAGGTGAAACCAGGCCTGAACGTAGGTCGCGGCAAGGACGACACGCTATTTGCCAGAATCACTGGTCGAATTAAATTCATGGACCGGGGGCAGTCGGGCAAATACGTGATGGTTGAACCCATCGCTGCAGAATAATTAAGACCTCGCGGGCGGGGTGCCCGCGCCACACAGCCTCGCCTTCGGGCCGAGGCTTTTCTTATTTGTCAGCCAACGACGCACGACCGACAACTAATGTTCATCGATGAAGCTACAATCCGGGTGAAGGCTGGCGACGGCGGCAACGGCTGTCTAGCATTCCGGCGGGAGAAATACGTTCCGCGCGGTGGGCCATCCGGCGGAGATGGCGGGGATGGCGGCGACGTCATCATGGAATCGAGCGAGCGCCACAATACCCTGGTGCACTTCCGCTTCAATCCTGAATATAAGGCGCAACGCGGACGCCACGGCGAAGGCTCGAACTGTAAGGGCAAAGAGGGCGAAGACGTTTTATTGAAAGTGCCGGTAGGCACGATCGTGTACGACGCGGACACCGGCGAGAAGGTCCACGATTTTTCGAGCCCTGACGAACGCGTCGTGATCGCTCACGGCGGCCGCGGAGGCCGAGGCAACGCTCGCTTCGCTACATCAACCCATCAGGCACCTCGCGAACACGAAGAAGGGCGGCCCGGCGAAGAGCGCGTCTTTCGTCTGGAGCTCAAACTGCTAGCCGATGTCGGATTGGTCGGTTATCCGAACGTTGGCAAGTCCACGCTGATCTCACGCATCTCTGCCGCTAGGCCGAAGATTGCGGATTATCCCTTCACGACTCTGCAACCCAACTTGGGCGTTGTCGCCGTCGGCGAAGCCAAAGAAGAACGCAGCTTCGTCGTAGCGGATATTCCCGGACTGATCGAAGGAGCTCACACAGGCTCAGGCTTAGGCACACAATTCCTGCGGCACATTGAGCGCACGCGGTTGCTGGTGCACCTGGTGGATGTGTCCGATGCCAGCGGCCGTCCCGACCCGGTAAAAGATTTTGAGGTCATCAGCGAAGAGCTTAAAAACTTCGGCGCCGGGTTAGAGAATAAACCCGTGATCGTGGTGGCGTCCAAGATTGATATCTTCAATAAAGAAAAATTGGCGAAGCTGAAACGCTATTGCAAGAAAAAAAATCTGGAGCTGTTTCCGATCTCCGCCGTAACCGGAAAAGGTATTGAAGAATTGAAGTACGCCATGGCCGACAAAGTGGAAGAGATCGGGCGCCAGTCAGCGGGCGACAGGCTTCGGGAAAATCCTTCGCACACAGAGACAGATATGGAAGAGATCACTCCGCGAAAACGAAAAAGCGTTTAGCAATTCCCAACCTCGAATTGTTCGCTACGCCTCCGGCACATGGGCGCCGTGTTGAAAGTGGTACTGTAGAATCTTCGCGGCCAGGGCTGGGTTCATTGATGGCGCTTCAGCTTCCATAGTACGGACCACTTCGCCACGACATACGACTTCCGCGGCTGACAGGCCCGCGATTTCCGGAGGCAGCACCAGATTGATTTCCAATTGAATGTTGGCTGGAAGCATCTCCTCCGCCCGGAATAACAGGCCCGATCGGCTGATGTTTTCGGTAGTGCCTGCACGCCAATCATTTTCTCCAAGCGGCCGATATTTTATCGGCAATTGAAGTTTGAAACGTTGCGCGCGGTATGGCGACAATTTTGGGACTGGCCGACCGGCTTCGACTTCCATCGCTAAACGAGCAGACATTGATACCTCCTTGGGGAGTGGGGAATCCAGCACTTCGCGTACTTTTGCTTTGAGCGTTAGGAGAGTAAACGGCTTCTGCAGCAGAGTAATTCCCTCGTCCAGCGTGCCGTTTTGCCCAATCGCATTTTCGGTGTAGCCCGACATATAAAGCACCCGCATTTCGGGCCGACGCGGACCAAGATGATTCGCCAGTTCGCGCCCGGTCATTCCCGGCATGACGACATCGGTCAGCAACAGGTGAATGGGCCCGGCGTGGGCATTCGAAATTAGAATTGCGGTCGCGGGATCTCCGGCGTCGATCACGGTGTATCCCTGAAGTTCCAGGTACTCGCGCGCGAGACGCAACACGGTAACCTCATCTTCGACTAACAAAACCGTCTCGCGGCCTTGCTGAACCTCTTTGGCTGCGACGATGGGTTTCGCCATAGTGGGCTCGCCGGTCTCACTAACGCGCGGCAAGTAGACTTTGAAACATGTCCCCTTGCCCGGCTCGCTTTGCGCCCAGATATAGCCGCCGCTTTGCTTGATAATCCCGTAGACCATGGAAAGGCCAAGGCCAGTCCCCTTCGGCCCTTTGGTGCTGAAGAATGGTTCGAAAATGCGACTCTGAGTTTCCGCATCCATTCCGATTCCAGTGTCACTGATTGAGAGCATCACGTACTCCCCCGGTTCGGCTGGGGGATGCAGACGAGCATAGGTTTCGTCGAGCGTGACATTGGCCGTTTCAATGGTCAGCTTGCCGCCACGGGGCATGGCGTCGCGAGCATTTACCGCCAGATTCATGATTACTTGCTCAATCTGTCCGGGATCAGCTTTTGCCGCTCCCAAGTCGGCGCCAGGGACCATCACCAGTTCGATATCTTCGCCAATCAGGCGAGTCAACATTTTGAAGTTTTCCGTAACCACCGCATTCAGATCGAGGACCTTTGGAGTCAGCATCTGCTTGCGACTGAAGGCAAGAAGCTGACGAGTAAGTGCGGTGGCGCGATTGGCGGCGTTGGCAATTTCTTGAGCGGGGCCGCGCACCGCCGGATCGGGGCCGATGCGCTCCAACAGGAACTCGCAGTATCCTGAAATCACCATCAACAAATTATTGAAGTCATGCGCGATTCCACCCGCCAGGCGTCCGACCGCTTCCATTTTCTGGGCTTGACGAAGCTGCTGCTCGAGCGCCCGGTGCTCGGTGACATCCTCGGCAAAAAGTTCGAAGAACGTTGAATTGTGTTCGTCGCGTATGGTTCGTCCGGAAAGCCGAACCGTGATCGGAATACCGTCTTTGCGCACCCAATCAGCAATCAGGCCGTTGAAGCGATGGGAGGCGCGAAAGTGGTCGGCGACCACAAACCATTGTTGCGTATCCGCATACAGATTCGCCAAATTGCGATCCACCAGTTCAGTGGGCGAAGCGTATCCGAGGATGCCGACCAGTGCAGGATTCGCGCTCAGCAGAATTCCGTCCGAATCGCACCGGCAAATTCCATAAGGCGCATTCGTCACGAGCGAGCGAAAGTTGATTTCTGACCGGCGCAAACCCTCCTGCGCGGAACGCAGCGCTGCATTGAACGAGCAAATTAACAGTGCCACGAAAACAAACAGCGTCAGATGTATGATTGCCTTGCGATATTCGGCGGGCGAATGTTCTCCAGCAAGAGAAAAATAGGCGCTGACGGTGAGTGCAAAAGAGGTCGCAACCAGGCCCGGTTTCCAGCCTCCATACCAGGCACTAACCATTATCGCGACAGCGAACACTACCAGCCGGCTTTCGACCACGTCAGCCAGCATTAATGCCGGTATCAGAGCTAGTGTGATGCTGAGAACGGCGACGCCATACCGGAGGATAGGAGCCCGAGCCGGGGGGATGTAGCGTGCGCGAAGAAGGGGGAGCTTCAGTCGCATGCAAGTCAACTTTAGTTTCAAAATAGGAACTCCGCGAGTTACGGGAGTTCATGTGGTCGTTAGTAGGTGGGCGCTGGCCTTGAGGACAACCACTGCCTCATCTGTTGGCCTGAATGTACAACAAGCTTGGCCTGTGAATTTCACCAGCGTGTAAAATTTCGGATTTCGAGAATCAAGAGTTACACGGTCTGAACACAAACAGTTTTTGCGTGATTAGCAGACAACATGAATATTGGGCTCTTTGGCGGAACCTTCGATCCTATTCACCACGGACATACGGCTCTGGCTCGTGGAGCGCAGGAACGCTTCAACTTGGGCTGCATCCATTTTGTTCCGGCGCACATTCCGCCGCACAAGCAGCGACACCCGGTTACTTCTTATTTCCATCGCTACACTATGGTCGCGCTCGCGACCGCGAATCACAAGGCATTCCGGCCTTCGCTGCTGGAGGCACCGGCCGAGGCCGCAGTAAATCAAATCAAGGGCAACAAAATAAAAAAACAGAGCCCCGAGGACAGCGTGAATTACAGCATCGACACGGTTCGACGTTTGAAACAAACTCTAAGAAAGAGTGATCGGCTTTTTTTTCTTATCGGAATCGACGCATTCAAGGAAATTGCGGGGTGGCGTGAAGCAGAGGCACTTTTCCACGAATGTGAATTCATCGTGGCCAGCCGTCCCGGATATTCCCTGGCCGATGTAGCCAATGCGCTGCCGGAAAAGCTTCGCCCGAAATCCGAAGTGACCAAACCTTTCGCCAAGCAAGCGGCAAAGGGCGATCTGGTTTTAACCGGAGCGACCGTGCACCTGCTGGAAAACGTACATCAGAATATTTCGGCCACAGCTATTCGAGACGCGGTTGTTGCGAAACGGCCACTGACAAAATTTGTCGACTCCACGGTTGCGGACTACATCAAGAAAATGGGACTGTATCAGAATCGGTAGATGCCGTCGTCGGTCCTCGGTCGTTAGCCGATTGGCGCCCACGCGCTTGGAAAATATGTTTGCTTTGGCAAACCGCAATCCGGCATGCGGCCCGATGTTCTCAGTTAGAATGAAGACACCAACGACCAACGACGAGCGACCAACGACCAAAAATTCATGAAAAAAAACGATGTGAAGCGACAGGTATCCGAGGCCATTACCGCTTGCCAGGAAAAGCAGGCGGAAGGAATTACGATTTTAGAACTGGAACAGGGATCCGGAGCATTTACCGATTATTTCGTAGTATGCAGCGGCACCAACCCGCGACAGATCCAGGCCATTTGCGATGAGGTTGAGGAACGACTGGAGAAAGCTGGACAGCGCCCTGCACACATCGAAGGTTACAAACAATCAGAATGGGTTCTGCTTGATTACGTCGATTTCGTCGTACACGTGTTCTCCGAAAAAGCACGCAAGTTTTATGATTTGGAACGGCTCTGGAAATCGGCTAAGCGATGGGAACCATCCGAGCTGGCAAAACCCAAACGAACCGCAACCCGAAACATCGCAAAGAGAGCTTAAGACCTAGCCACGGATTTGACGGACAACCAAAAAACTGATCCGCGTGAATTTCTTTAAATCTGTGGCCAGCTTTTAACATGACCGCAAATTCGACTCCGCAGTGGGGAAATTCGTATCGCTTGATTGCTTCCGAGAAATGGAAGGCAAAATCAGCCGCCATGGGACGCGACGTCACCGAGGCCCTGGTCGAGTACGCGCATCCAAAACCGGGAATGGAGGTTTTGGATCTGGCGAGCGGAACCGGGGAACCGGCCATCAGCTTAGCCTCGCGCGTTCGGCCAGCAGGGCATGTTACCGCCCTCGATCTCAGTAGTGAGCTTTTGCAGATCGCCGCTGAACGAGCTCAACAACGAAAACTTACAAACTTCTCAATCCAGCAAGCGGACGCACACGAACTGCCGTTCCCTCATCAAGCTTTCGATTTGGTGACGAGCCGCTTCGGCGTGATGTTTTTTCAAAATACTCAAAAGGCACTTCGTGAAGTGCATCGCGTGCTAAAGCCTGGAGCGAGAACTTGTTTTCTGGCATGGGGACCGTTTGAGCAGCCATATTGGTCAAGCACGATGGGAATAGTAGGGAAACACGTAGGCGGCCCGGTACTTGTTCCCGGCGGAGCGGATCCATTTAAATTTGGCAGCCCCGGAAGTTTATCTGCAGAATTGCGCGCGGCGGGATTCGCGGATGTTGAAGAGAAGACAACGACGCTGCCCTGGACCTGGCCCGGAACCGCCGAAGAAGTTTGGGAGCAGGCGCAGGCAGTAGCTACGCCCTTCCTACCATTGCTGCAGCGGGCCCGAGCCGAGCAGAGACATGAAATCGACCGCGATGTGTTGTCCGCAATTCAGCAATACGCAGACGGTGACAGCATTAAATTTGGCGCAGCCGTAGTGCTGGCCTCGGGAACAAAGGGCTAAAGCAAATATTAATTAAGACGTCCCAGCCGCGCCCCCGGCCTGCCAACACGATTCAACGCTCAACATGCTCGCAGAGTTGGTGTGCCGCGCGGATTCGGCTTTGCTGCCAAACACGGCAGTTTGGAATTCTGCTTGCTCCTTATCATTCAACGTGCGCTGCACGCCTTTTTCAACAGCGAGAACATAGCCCCCAGCGCGGGAAATGCAAGCTACCGCGGATGTCACTGTCGAATGTTGGTGTTCACAGCCCATGAAACAGCCGCTATCCGTCCAAGCGGAAAAATAATAGATTGAACTCATCAAATTCTCCGTCTCGATATGAGACGCCTTCAAAGTTTCATGTCTCACCCTTGATACGAGTTCGAAACGAACGCCACAAATGACGAAAGTGAAGGCGTCGGTATGCACTTTAGTAACAGGCAGCCTCACGTAGCAGACAAAAACAGTGACCTCGAGCCATCTCAGAGTGGATCACGAAATTCTTGTACTAGGTAAATTTTTGAGTCCTCGGCATCGTGTGATTAAATCCCGTAGTGAAGCTCCGCGTCGCATGGATCGGCAAAACCAAAGAGCCTGCCATTGAAGAATTAAGCAACGAATATCTCAAGCGCCTCTCTCGTTACGCTGACACGCAAGGGATGGCACTGAAAGACGAGTCGAGACTATTAAAGCTGTGTGGCCGCGACGCGCGTCCTGTGAGACACACGCTGGTGCTGCTCGACGGTTGCGGAAAGCAGCTTTCGTCGGAAGAGCTGGCAGTATTTCTTCAAAATTATTCCGAGAGCAATCCTTTATTGTTCGCGGTCGGTCCCGCGAACGGTTTTACTGAGGAAGCACGACGGGAAGCGAAGGTATTGCTTTCCCTCGGCAAAATGACGCTTGCGCACGAAATAGCCAGAGTGGTATTGCTTGAACAACTATATCGCGCGTTCACAATTTTGAAAGGACACCCTTATCACCTGGGCCACTGAGAGTTGAGATAAGCCTGGTGTGTACCTTTGGGATGTTTCATTACTTAAGCTCGTAGTTTAGAGTGCATGAGTGTTCGTCACTAATTAGGAGCCCTCCCCCAATGAAAAATCCGGTCGAAGTGTTGCGTATGAAAGAGCAGGAGATGGTACGAGTCAAACAGGAAATAGAAGCTCTGCGAATTACCGCCAAGTTGCTGGGAGAAGAACCTTCATCCTTCGGAACAGAGAAAAGTGAATTACGGCCTGTAGTCAACATGCCGTAATACCTTGCCGTTGAGAGTGCCGATTGTCTGCACGGGCCTGGACGCCTGCGCTCACATTTGCGTTTTCGAACCCCGCCGCACGCCTCGAACAGGTACAATCAATCATTCCCACATATGGACGACATTCGTCGCGGTCTGATTATCGTCAATACGGGACCGGGCAAGGGTAAGACCACCGCGGCCATGGGCACGGCGCTGAGAGCCGTCGGCCAGGGCATGCGCGTTCTCATGCTGCAGTTTCTGAAAGGTTCATGGCATTATGGCGAACTGGACGCGGTGCAGGCGTTCGGAGACAAGTTCATCATGAAGCAAATGGGTCGTGGCTTTGTGAAAGTGGGAACCGAGAAACCAGACCCTGAAGACGTTAGGATGGTCGAGGAAGCCTGGGCTGAGGCGGAACGCGCGATCGCATCCGGCAGTTGGGATTTGGTCATTCTCGACGAAATTAATTATGCGATCAGTTACGGTATGCTCGATCCCGATAGAGTGGCCGCCAGTCTGAAAAAAAAGCCAGCGATGGTTCATGTTATCTTGACCGGCAGGAATGCACACCCGACAATTGTTGAACTGGCTGACACCGTAACCGAAATGCGCCAAGTGAAGCATGCTTATGAAAAGGGCGTGATGGCGCAGAGAGGAATCGAATACTAGGGAATTTTCAATTGCCAATTTCCCATTGTTGATTAAAACCTTGAGGACAATCGGCAATCGAAACTTAACAATCAACTATGCCTTGGTTCAAACGACAATCCGGGGAACTGGATGCCACCGGCGAGAAGAAAGTCCGTACCGAGGGCCTGTGGGTAAAGTGTGACCACTGCCGGCAGATCATTTGGAAAAAAGATCTGGAAGAAAATATGAATGTTTGTCCCAAATGCGACAAGCATTTTCGCATCGACGCTCGCACTCGTTTGTCGCAGCTTCTCGACGAAAATCAGTATGAGATTTTCGATGGCAACCTGGTCTCGACCGACCCCTTGAAATTTGTCGATCTGAAACCTTATTCGTCGCGTTTGCAGCAGGCACAATCTGAAACCGGATTGAACGATGCCGTTATCAATGCGCGGGGTAAGCTAAATGGACGCCCAGTTGTTGTCAGCGCGATGGAATATTCATTTATCGGCGGAAGTATGGGCGCTGTCGTGGGAGAGATGATTACCCGAGCTATCGAGCAGGCTACGGACAGCAAGGCTCCTCTTATTATCGTTTCCGCTTCGGGCGGCGCGCGTATGATGGAAGGCGTGGTCAGCCTGATGCAGTTGGCCAAGATCTCGGCGGCGTTAGCGCGATTAGATGAATCCCGCGTGCCATACATTTCTGTGTTGACCGATCCCACCACTGGCGGCGTTACTGCATCTTTCGCAATGCTTGGCGATTTGAACATTGCGGAACCAGGTGCCTTGATCGGATTCGCCGGCCCGCGCGTGATCGAGCAAACCATCCGCCAAAAGTTGCCTCAGGGTTTTCAACGGAGTGAGTTCCTCCTGGAACATGGCATGCTCGATGCTGTTGTACCCCGCAAGCAGTTGAAGGCGTACATCGGGCGCGCGCTTGAATTTATGGCTGCAGCATAAGCTCTCAGCCATCAGCTCTGAGCCAGCAACTCATGCCATTCAAGTCCGTTGCTCCTACGTTAGCTGCGCGGCTATAGCCAATTCTTAAATCCTAGACGCACACTGATAATCTAAGTTGATAGCTTCCTATGTCCTATCAAACCGCGGTGGCAAGCATGTACGCGCTGGGCCATGAACTGGCGAATGCGCTTTCGCATAAGTTTGACCTGGCGCACATGCGCGTCCTGCTGACAGCTTTGAATCATCCGGAAAGAAAGTTCCCCGCTGTCCTGATTGCGGGAACCAATGGCAAAGGCTCGACGGCCGCCACGCTCACTTCTATTCTGCAAGCCTCGGGCTTGCGAACTGGCCTCTACACCTCGCCTCATTTAGTAAGGATCAATGAAAGAATTCGCATCGACGGCGATGAAATTAGCGACGATGGCTTTGCTTTGCTGCATGACGTGGTGGCCCGAACGGCAGAGCGATTAGTGGAGGAGCATGAGTTGCCCTGGCACCCGAGTTTTTTCGAGATGCTGACCGCCATCGCTTTTGAATATTTCGCGCAAAACAAAGTAGAGATGGCGGTGTTGGAAGTGGGTATGGGCGGGCGTTTGGACGCAACCAACGTAGTCGAGCCGCGGGTCAGCGTAATTACCGATATCTCGCTCGATCACCAGAAATTCCTGGGCAACACCGTAACGGAAATTGCACGCGAGAAAGCAGGGATTATCCGGCCCGGCGGCATTGTAGTGACTCTGCCGCAACAGCCGCAGGCCAATGATGTAATTGGAAATACAATTCTGGAATTGGGCGCGCAAGCGATAAGCGCAGTGCCTTATGTTCCGCCGGTGTCCCCCGGAAGCGCTGAATGGTTGGTGCGCGCGACCGCCCCAGCCGGGGAGCGACGCGGGAATGCAGCCCCCCGCGTAAGCCGCGGGGAAAATTCAGAAAACGGCACAGCCTCTACGCGACGAGAGAAAGATTGCGATCTGATTTCACGTTATCCGCTCCAGGTGCTGGGCAAGCAGATTTTGGTGCAAACCCCTCTGGTTGGCCGCCATCAGTTGAGAAATATCGCATTAGCGATTGCCACGGCAGAAGTGCTCAGTCATCAGGGATTACCCATTACCGCCGAAACTATCGAACAGGGCACCCGCCAAACTCATTGGCCAGGGCGTTTTCAGGTCATTCCGGCCGATCGCGGCGAGCCTGAGTATGTCTTCGATGTGGCGCACAATCCAGCCGGCGCATGGGCCTTGCGTTCCGCGATTTCTACTTGCTATGAAGACCGCC
>Ga0210394_10005951_pt1 | contig 13440 bp, 13 predicted proteins | sample IncBWC12MmetaG_FD_160121 | JGI IMG/M metagenome (GOLD analysis project Ga0210394, IMG submission 160121) | Forest soil microbial communities from Barre Woods Harvard Forest LTER site, Petersham, Massachusetts, United States - Inc-BW-C-12-M | ecosystem: Environmental > Terrestrial > Soil >...
ACCATCGAGATGCCGGAGCGGGAGATGCCGGCGAGCAGCGCGAGGGTCTGGAAGAAGCCGATGATCCCGGCCTCGCGGTAGCTGAGCGTGGCCAGGCGGCGGGCCGGGCGCCCTGCGGCGTTGGGGTCGGCGATCACAGCGCCGTGGCCAGGGGTGATGGCCGGCGCGAGAACGGTCTCGAGTGCCTCGTCGCCCTCGACCGGCGCCCGCCGGCGCAGTTGCTCCCCGACGAGCAGGATCAGCCCGTTGGCGGTCAGGAAGATCGCCGCGGCCAGGGGCTTGGCGAACAAGGTGCGGAAGGTGTGTTCAAGCGCGAGACCGGTAATGCCGACCGGGATGGTGGCGATGATCAGCAGCCAGGCGAGCCGTTGGTCGGCGTCGCTCGTCACGATCCGCCGGGCCGCGATCGACGGCTTGACGGTGCGGAGGAAGCCGGTGATGATCCGGACCCAGTCGGCGCGGAAAAAGACGATCAATGCGAGTGCGGTGGCCACGTGCAGCGCCACGATGAACGCGAGATAAGGACTCGTATCACTGGTTGAACTGGCCGACTGGGTAACCAGCGGTTCCCAACTGCCACCGATGAACGCCGGCACCAGCACCGAGTGTCCCAGGCTGGATACCGGGAACAACTCGGTGACCCCCTGCAGCAGGCCTATCACAGCGGCCTGGAAGTAGCTGATCATGCGGCTCCCGCTCTCGAATCGAACCCTTGGCTCCTACAGTGCTGTAGGAGCCTACCTCCTACGGTACTGTAGGAGCAGTCGCCGGTGGGGCGCGCGCTAGCAGTGGGGGCAACGGTGAGTCGGCGACGGGAGTCCGGTGGGCTGGAGTCCGAGGTCTTGGCGCTGCTGTGGTCGGCCGAGGCGTCGTTGACGACGGCTGAGGTCGTCGAGGCGCTCGGTGGCGACCTGGCTTACACCACCGTGCAGACCATCCTGACCCGCCTGCACCAAAAGGGCGCTGTGCAGCGGGAACAGGCCGGTCGAGCGCACGCCTACACTCCGGTGCTGGATGAGGCCGGACTCGCGGCCAACCGCATGCGGGCGGTCCTGGATCGCGGCGGAGACCACACCGCTGTCCTCGCTCGGTTCCTGGGCACGCTGTCCCCGGATGAAGAACAGGTCCTCTCCCAGCTCATCAACCGCCCCAAATCGACGGGTGGCGGTCGCTGATGCTGGCGAGCATGGGGATACCGTTCGTCCTCAGCGCCGTGTTCGGCGTCGCGGCACCGCGGTTCGCGCGGCGGCTACCGCCAGCGGTCGCGACGTGGTTGCTCAGCGTCGGTGGGCTGGTGTCCGCCGCCGGTTGTGCAGTCGTGTTGGCGCTCCTTGGATTCACGCTCATCGGGCAGAGCCCATTGCTGGCCGCGCAAGGTCACTGGTCTGGCGGTGCCCTCCGTCGGGCTGATCCCATCCCTGTGCCGGTCGCGTTTCTCGCCGTGGTCCTCCTGGTCGCGCTTGCTGTCCGCTTCGCATTGGCCGCGGTGCGACGACTGCGCGCGTTGCGAGAGGCCTACGCGCTCGCCGCGGCCCTCCCTGCCGCCGGTGGCGAGCTTGCCGTGATCGATGACCCGGGTCTGCAGGCATATGCGGTGCCGGGACGCCCTGGCCGGATCGTGGTTTCTACTGGCTTGATCCGCGCGCTCGATGTGGATCAGCGCCGGGCTGTGCTGGCTCATGAACGCGCGCATCTGACCCACGGCCACCATTGGCATCACAGCCTGGGACAGCTCGCTGCCGCGGCGAATCCGCTGCTACACCGCGTGCGGGGGGCTATCGCGCTGGCGACCGAACGCTGGGCCGACGAAGACGCCGCCACGACGTGTCGGCGCGACACGGTCGCTGACGCTCTTACCCGCGCCGCCACCGCTGGAACGCGCATGCCGACGCCGGTTGCCCTGTTGGCTGTCGCCGCGACCGATGTCCTAGGCCGGGTTACTGCGCTTCGGGCGCCGGCACCCCGGCTAACTCTGTGGCGGGTGACCACGCTGGTCGCATTGGTCGCCGCGACGGCGGCAGCGGTCCTCCTCGCCGAGCACGACACCGAGCGGCTCTTCGAACTCGCTCAGGCCGCCTACCGCGCCAGCCGGCCGCAGCCGGAGTGACTCAGCGCCACCACGCATCCCGGCACCTGGGCTGATCGAGTCTGGCTCGCGCGCTCGCAGCGTCGCCGCCAACCTCCGCCACCTCGTTGCCAAGATCGGGGCTTCCTGGCCTGGTTTTGTGAGACTGGTTGCGTCCGACCTGGATGAGGGGCGCAGGGATGCGCGCGCTTCTGCTGTTGCCCAGCCGTTGCCCACGTCGAATGTTATCGATCTCGAAGTAGCCCGACAGAGGCGTGCAGAGCCCGAAACATCGGGCCCACACGAAGTGCCCCCGGCAGGATTCGAACCTGCGACGCCCGGCTTAGGAGTCCGGCGCTCTATCCCCTGAGCTACGAGGGCGCGGACCGGTCTGAAATGTGGTCCGAAACTCGCATCGAGTCGCGGATGATCATCTAGGGCCGATCCACTGCCGGATCGAGTGCTGGTGGGCGCTCGATCCGTTGCTCAGCATCCCACGTAGGTGCCTTGGGCAGCAGAACCGCCCCGCATCGTCCCTGGTTGTCCGGGCATCGTGCGGGCGGTTCGGTGGTGCGGTGCGGGGGGCTACGCCGTCCTCGTGGTGCCCGTAGACGGCGGCGTGTTCGGGCAGGTGGGGTGGGATCGGCTGGATGGGTTCGGTCCGGTGATCGGGGGCCGGAACACGGTGCCAGCGCCGATGACGATTTGGCTGCGGTCAGGATGCAAGGTGTCGTACGGGCGTTGGGGTCGAGGTCGCGCATCCGATCCGCGATCAGCCCGGCGTATCCAGGCTGGCTGAGCGGTTTCGAGCTCGACTCCGACGCGTTCGTCCACGTCCGGCGGTGAAACGCAGACGTTTGACGACGTGCCCGCCATCCCCGGTGGGTGGTATATTTTCCGGTATGATCCCCTCGTTCGAGCGGGACGCTGTACCCGTCGGCCGCTGTACCGGCCGGCCTGGGTGACAAGTTCCTCGTCGCCTTCGCGGGAGCGGTCGTCTCCGCCCGGCAGGACCACTCCGACATGCGGCGTGGCGCCCGGGGTGGTTCCCAACGATGCACAGCGGCTGCCTGTCGAATCTGATCCACGATCGGATCTGCGCGCACCTCGTCGCAGCGATCGAGAACGACCCAGACTCCGTGGTGCATGAGAGCGGCCCGACCGGCAGATCCAAGTGGGCACTAGTTACTTACTGCGCATCAAGCGCCACCACAGCGGCGGTTACCGCTGGGACGAGGACCTGCGCGAGGTGAAGGCGCCGGTCTTGTCGTACCGCGACGGCAAGGACAACCCGTCTGGGCTGTCGAGCTGGATGAACCTACAGCTGGAGCGACGTCGATCCGGTGGACGCCGGTCGATACGCCCGACCTTCCGACGATCGACTTCGGCGACCTCGGTGAAGGCGACGAGACGGGCGATTCGAGAGAGTCATGAGCGGCCTCGGCGATCTCATCACGGTCGTTCGCAAGGCACGCGGCGTAACCCAGGCGGAACTCGGCGAGAAGCTTGGTGTCACCCAGGTGACTATCAACCGCTACGAGTCCGGTGCCCGCGAGCCCGACGACACGGCACGCACCGCATCGACGGGCTGTCGCAGTGGGTCGATGACCATCCGGTGATCGCCGCCGAGTTCCTCATGCCCGAGGCTGCGACCCGGCCGGAGCTTCGGTGGATTGACCTCGGCACTCTCGTGGCGCTGAAGCGCGAGTGGGGCGTCTCGATGCAGGCCCTGTTCGAACGGGCCTACCGATTCGGGCTGGTTACCGCCGCCGACCGGACCACGTTCTACGAGGCCATGAACGCCCGCGGCTGGCGGACCAAGGAACCCGAGAGCGACTTCCTCGCCAAGGAGTTCCCCGAGCTTGCGAAGACCATCGGTGATGGCCTCACCAAGCGCGGGATGTCGGCCGCGGAGATCGCGGACCTGGCCGGATTCAAAGATCCCGCCGAGAACCCCTTTGCCCCGAGCACACGACGCCTCGCCTCGGTCTGAACCGAACTGAAGTGCCGGATCCGCCCGTCTCGGTCGGTGAACCTAGCGGGCCACGCCGGGCGTCATGGGGCCCGTAGAGTCCGGGCGGCGGCTTCCAGCACTGCGCCATGGTGCATCCGGTAAGCGCGCATTCTGTCAGCGGAACACGACGGTCTTGTCGCCGTTGACGATGATGCGCTGCTCGAGGTGCCAGCGAACCGCTCTGGACAGCGCGAGCGATTCGAGATCCCGGCCGATCTCGACCAGTCGCTCGGGAACCTCGGTGTGATCGACACGGGCGACTTCCTGCTCGATGATGGGCCCGTCGTCGAGGTCGGCGGTGACGTAGTGGGCGGTGGCGCCGATCAGCTTCACCCCGCGGTCGAAGGCCTGGTGGTAGGGGCGTGCCCCCTTGAATCCGGGCAGGAACGAGTGGTGAATGTTGATGGCCCGCCCGGCCAACTCGGTGCAGAGCTCACCGGAGAGGATCTGCATGTAGCGGGCCAGCACGACCAGATCCACCGACTGCTCCCGCACGAGGTGCAGCAGTCTCCGCTCCTGGTCCGGTTTGGTGGGCGCCGTCACCGGGAGGTGATGGAACGGGATGCCCGCGGCGGCTGCCATCGGCTCGCACGTGGTGTGGTTCGACGCTATCGCGACGATCACTGCGGGCAGGGCGCCGATCCGATAGCGGTAGAGCAGGTCGTTCAGGCAGTGATCCTGCCGCGACACCATGATGAGCACCCGGGGCTTGTCGGCCGACGCGCGAAGCAGCCACTGCATGTCGAAGCTGGACGCGACAGCGTCGAAACCGGCCGACAGCCCGGCGGTGTCCGCATCCGGCGGTGCGTCGAGATGGACGCGCATGAAGAAGCGGCCGGTGCTCAGATCACCGAATTGCTGGCTGTCGACGATGTTGCACCCGTGGTCGGCCATGAAGCCGGAGACGGCGTGGACGATGCCGATCCGGTCCGGGCACGACAGGGTGAGGACGTGTTCAGCCACGGTGCTCGAAAGTACCGGTCGCCGTGGACGAGCTGAGTGGTGGGCAGGTGGTTCGCGCGCTGGCCAAGCGGTGGCTGCTGGCGCGCCAGGCGAGGGCGGCCAGCGAACACAGCGCCAGGACGCACCCGAGGAACAGGATCGCCGCGGTCAGGTAGCGGTGCAGGTCGGCCAGCACGCCGAAGCCGATCGTCGAGGCTATCAGCAGCAGTACCGCGGCTGCGTTGATCAGGCTCATCGCGTGGGACAGGCCGGACAGGCGAAGCTCCTGGATCAGCCCGCCCTGGGCCAGGGTGAAGATCAGCTCGAAGATGACCAGAAACAGGAACAGCCCGGCTGAGCCCAGTTGCATGCCGGCGAACAGCGGCACGAACAGCACGGCCCCGTTCACGATGCACAGCGCGACGCAGAGCCACGGCGTCGCCTGGCGCAACCGCCCCACCAGCGGCGCGATCAGAACCCCCAGCAGGATGCCCGAGCTGGCGATGATCTGGACGTACATGACCAGGCCGCTCCGACCCCAGATCGCAACCGGCATCAGCGTCCGCACGCAGTTGAAGTACCCCTGAAAGAGCCCGACGGATACGAGCAGCGACGCCGCGTAGAGCACGCATCGCGGGTTGGCCAGGATTGCGGCCAGCGGGCTCTCCCGGCCTGGTTCGCGGCGGCCACTGGCACGAGCCGGACCGTCCTGCGGCGACATCCGGGCCAGCGCGAAGTAGCACAGCGCCGACACGCAGTACGTTGCCGCGTCGAGCAGGCCGATGCCGGCGATCGGCAGGTGCCCGGCCAGACCCTGACCCAGCACGCCGCCCAGCGCGCCGCCGAGGTAGTAGGAGCTGTTGAACAGGTACGAGGCGGCGGGCAGGGCCGACGAGTCGAAGAGAGCGCCGACCAGCACCGTCCGGCCGTTCTTGGTGACGGCTTCGAACAGCCCTCGTGCCGCCAGCAGGACCAGCACCCCGGCGACGAAGCGGTGACTCAGGCTGAACGCGCAGGCGATGCTGCAGGCTCCCGCGCACAGTTCCGAGCCGACGATCGTGCGCCGCACCCGGCCCGCGGCGGTGACGGAGCCGACCTGCCGCAGCGCGATGATCGGCAATATCCACGGGACGGCGAATACCAGCGACCCGAGCAGCGACGAGCCGTGCTCGACGACCAGGTTGGCCGACACCGTCAACAGGAGCAGGAAACTCCCGATGGCGCTGATGAGCATCGGAAACCACAACAGCAGGAAGCGCGGATTGCCGGCAAGTCCCCACCGCGCGCCGCGGCGGCCGGAATCGGTGCGGGGCGTCATCGCACCGCGCTAGCGCGCACTCGGGCGCACCAGTGGGAAGCGCAGCTCGTCCTCGATCCGGTCGAGCAGTTCGACGCAGCGAGCCTCGGCCGCCGCGGGCGTGGTGTCGCGCACCCGGACCACGCCGAACGGATCGAAGTTGCCCGACATCGCCTCGAGGCGCGTACCCGGGCGCAGCGTCGACCAGCCCGAGTCGATCTCGGCGAGATACTTCGCGAACCACCCCTGATCGAGGTCGGGGCGCACTAACGTCCGCTCGGCGGCCGCGAGAAACGTGTGGCTGACGGCATGCCGGGCCACCCACGGCGCTTGCGGCGCGGGTCGGCCCAGGGCGGTCGCGACCAGCGCCTCGAACAGTGACTCGCCGGTGCAGGAGCCGATGAGGTCGGGTATGGCGCCACCGGCGATCCGCGGGTTGACTTCGATCAGGCGTGGGCCGGAGGCCGTCCACATGACCTCGACGTGGAATACGCCGGAGCTCAAGCCGAGCGCGGCGCAGACGTCGGTGGCGTAGTCCATCAGCACGCCGAGATCGGTCGGCGGCAGAAGCGCCGGCACCGTGGAGCCCAGCTCGAGGATCGGGTTCAGCGCGCCGGTCTTTCGCCGGACGGCCAGCACGCACTGCCGGTTCGAGGCGTCGGCAACGATCTCAGCCGAATACAGGTCGCCGACCGCGAGTTCCTCGACGATGACGGAATCCGCGACGACCTCGCGCACACCGGCGCGCCAGGTCCGCTGATCACGCCGAAACTCGTGCAGGTGCCGGCTCAGCTCAACGCCGTCGGCGCAGATCGCGGCGCCGACCTTGCCGAATCCGTTCACCGGCTTGGCAACCACCGGGTATCGCAGCTGGGTGGGTGCGGCATCGGTGGGGCCCAGCACGACCGCTGCCAGATTCGGCAGCCCGACCTCGTCCAGTCGCGCCCGCACCTGCGCCTTGTCCAGCGCGAGGGCGATGCTGGCCGGCGACGGCCCCGGAACCGCCCTGACCTCGGCCAGCGACGCGGCCAGCTGCGCCGCGAGGTGGAAGGTGGTGGTCACGGCGCAGACGTCGTCGACGCGGCCGAGCACGCCGTTGGCCTCGGCGACGGCAGCTCCGAGCTCGCGGGCCGTCAACCGGTGGATCTCATAGGTTTCGGCCAGCAGATCGACCTCGGCCACGGGCAGGATCTCTTCGTTGCCGGCGGTGAGCAGCACGATCGGCCGAGCCCCGCGCTGGGCGATGAGCTCGAGGCATTGGATGCCCGGCCTGGTCAGGCCACACACTACGAAGCGCATGTCGAGGGTCCTCCCTCGGCCGAGGCCCATGCTGGCGGCAGCGGCGTGCCGGCAAGCCGGCGGAGGAGCTGCGTGCCTCGTCGGCGGTATTGGCTCGCCGGGTCCACGCGCCAGTCCCGGTACGGGTAAGGGTCGGCGCCCATGACGAAGATGTTCGCCAGATCCGGGTGGGCGTGGCCGAGCGTGCCGTCCGCGTCCGGGCGCAGGATCCCGCTGTGATCGGTCGCGTCGATGACGGCACCGCCAGCACCGATCAAGGCGGGATACCGGCTGCGGTAGCCGGCGGCGTGCACCACTGTGTCGGCGCTCGCACAGAGCTGCTGGATCTCGGTTGCGCGCGCCGCGGTTGCGAGCCCGACACGCGGTACCTCGCCCGCGGCGATCCGGCGAAAGAGTTCGCGTGATGAGTTCCGCAGGCCGTGATACCGGTTGACGAGGCCGGTCTTCGGGCACACGTCGCGGCCGGCGTCGACCGGCGCCTCGTGCGGTGAGCGCGGCGCGGCGCGATAACCCTCGATTCCATCGTAGAAGACACGGACCCGGCCGCGCGACACGACCTTGACGGAATTGAAGCTGGCGTCCGTGTCGAGAATCCTGCGGACGCAGGAGAATGCGCTGTGGGAACCTCCGACGATGACGAGGTCGCCCAGTTCGACCGGGTGCCGGCGCGGGTCAGGCCAGCCCGAACGCAGGACCGCTCCGGACATCAACAACGGCCGATCGTCCGGTACCAGCCCCGGCACCGGACGTTCGACGATGCCGGACGCCAGCACCACGGCCGCTGCCCTCAGTCGCGTCCGGCGGTCCAGCCAGAGCTCGTAGCTGGGTGCCGGCGCCTCGCGACCGGGCACCGGCACCCTGCCGGGCACGGCTCGGATGGCGGTTACCCGCCACGGATGCATGAATACCCAGTTGGCGGCCATCCGGCGCAGGGCCGTTGCGGTCTCGGCGAGCGCGCCGGCCAGCCGAGACAGGTTGAAGCAGCCTGTCTCGGCTCGAAGTTCCGCTACCGCGGGCAGGTGCAGGATGTCGCCGAACGATCCGGCCGGATCAACCCAGCCGAAGAAGTCCGTGCCGACCGAGTTCGATTCGATGTGCAGGTCTGCGAAGCCGCCCGGGCCGACGACCTGGCGATCGTCGATGATCAGCAGCCGGTGATCGAGGAGCTCTGGTGTGGCGGTCAGCAGTCCGAGCGCCCGTAACCCCAGCCCGACGATCGCCAGATCGTGTTCTCCGGTCGGCGCTGTTGTCTCCACGGTCGTCGCCGGTCGCCTAGACCGTGAGTTCCCGGACGGCCCGATCACAGACCTCGATGGACGCGTCGAGCCGGCGCCGGACGCCGATAGCCAGCGGAAGGGCGAGTTCGGGCTGCCCGCTCAGCAGTGGTACCACCACTTCGTTTATCCAGCCGTCGGCATGCTCGATATCGACGGTGACGTGCTCGGTGAGATAGGCGAGGTCGCGCGGTGGCACGCCGACCCGCTTCCAGCCGTCGATCTGGCGTTCGATGCGTCCTGGGACCACCAGTTCAGTGGCCAGCAGCATGCCGGTCGCCTGCGGTGCGAGGTTGCGGTCCCGGCAGCACTGGAAATACATGTTCGCCAACCGGATCTCCTCGATCCAGAATTCCTCGACGTCCACCAGGTGCGCATCGCGGGCTATCCCGACTGCCTGCATCGTGTCCAAGCGCAACTGGCGATGCGTTCGGGCCAGTGAGCCGGTGCCCATCTCGTCCCAGAAGTTGTGGGCCAGTTCCATCTTGGCGCCGCCGTGCACCCCGGCCAGAAGCATGGACAGCAGGTCGGCGAAGTGGATATCGAACGGCGTCTCCTGATGCAGGAAAGCGCGGAGCTGGTCGTGATCGGCCCGATCGGCGAGGAACGTGAACAGAGCATGGGAGGGGCCGGACGGGTGATGGCGACACGTTGCCACGGCCCACTCGGTGAAGTTCCGTCCGGCGAGTTCGTCCCGCAGCGGTTGGCGATACTGCTCATCCACCTTGCGCGCCCATGCCGCATCGATCTCCAACCGGGCACCCTCGATGTGGACGCCATACACCCGCGGATCGGGCTGATCCCACGGTGGCAGCATGCCGAATGCGTTTATCCGGTAAAGCAGTCGCTGGAGCAGATCCTCGGCCGCCGGATCGCCGGCCTCGAATGCTGCTGCGATCAACGCATCCACGGCCATCTGGAACTCGGCCGGCTCGAGCTCCAGTAGGTGGGCGCTGGTGGTGATCTCGATGGTGTCGACGGTCATCTGTTCCTCGTCTAGTCGTTGTTCGGGGCGAGTGCGGTGGCGGCGCTATCGGCGGGCAGCCGAAGTGCTGGTGCTGTCGCGACGATCCACTCCACTACCGAGCGCTCGTCGAAGAAGGCGGCGCGCAGCGCGCTGTCGTGTTCGTCTATCGCGGCGCGGAGTCGGCTCGCGGCGGCAGCCGTTCTCGCGCTCCACTCCCGCTCCAGGAGTTCGTGCAGCCGGTCGGCGAACTCGGTGGTCGGTGCCACCGCGACGCCGGCCGCCGCGAACTCGTGTTGATTGCCAGCAATGATTCGGAGCAGGCCGTCCTGACCGCTCCGGACGCCGTACATCTTGATGATCTCCGAGCCGATCTCCGCGGGGTCGACCTCGTCGAAGATCTTCGGTGATCGCTTGAGCAGGTCGGTTCTGATGCCGGACTGCACGGCATAGGTGATCGACCCGGTGATGGGCTGCGCCGGCCGTTCGATCAGCCCGTAGGTCCGTTCGGTCAGCCGGCTCAGTTCGTACAGCGACTCCGTCCGGTATCGCGAGGCGCGGCCGGTGGACAGGTGCTTCAGCGCCATCACAATTTCGGCGAGCGCGGGATGGCCGGCCCGGTTGGCGATCCCGCCGACGGAGACGTCGGCACCGGACAGGCCGCTTTCCAGGCCGGTCATCGCATTCGCTGTCGCCATGCCGAAGTCGTCGTGAAAGTGCCCGTAGAACTTGAGCTCCGGGTTGCGCGTGACGAGTGAGGAAACCAGTTCCCCGGCCTGGCGGGGATAGCAGGTGCCGGCCGTATCCACCAGCCGGATCTGGCTGATGCCGGCGTCGCGGACGACCTCGACCGCGTCGTGCAGGTGCGACTTGTCGGCCCGGAACGCGTCGAGCAGGCCGACGAGGGCGCCGCCGATTCCTGGAGTGTCGGCGAGGACGGGCAGTTCGCTCCTGAGCCAGCCGAGACTGTCGGCGCGCCGGACCTGATCGGTGCATCCCAGCCAGTCGGCGAGCGGGGGATCGCAGTCGGTGGGCGGAGCGACTGCCGGGTAGTTCCGGACCATCGGATACAGGTGCCGGAGCTGCTCGTCGGAGACGGAGTGGATGCCAAGGATCCAGAGCGCGCTGGTGTCGCAGTTCAGGTCGCGCACTAGTTGCCGCGTGCGTCGCAGCCGGGCACCCAGATGCGTGATGATGACGAACCGGGTGTCCGTGGGGAGCTCCCCGTCGAGCCGCGCCCGCAGCAATGCCCTGGTTAGTTCGATATTATGCGGTACGTCCGGATACATGCCGACGACGATTGTGCGGATTCCGGTGTCAACAATTCGCCGCGCCAGCTCGACCTTCGTGGCGACGTCGACAAATAGCGGCGATCGCTCGGCTCCCTCACGGAGCGTCTCGTCGAAGAGGTCGACGTCGGGTGGCACGCGAAGCACTGATTACTCCTGAAGTTCACTGGGCAACACCCGATTTCCGGGCCGGGCTTGAGCTGTTACGCGCTGAATAGCACTTGCAGGGGATACGCCCGGCTACCCTAGCTGAACCACAGGTTTATTGATAGATAGCCTGCTCGTATGCATCACGTCTGGTCCAGCCTGGTATGCACCAAGGCGCGGCATTGCCGAACCTGGGAAGCTGGGCAGATGGACGTCGGCCCTGATACCCCTGTTCCGAGTCGTGGCCCGCGTTCCGGGCTGCCGATACGGCTGTCACGCACGGTGGCTTCGGGTGCGGTCGAGGCGATCGGCTGGCGGTACCTGCTCGACGCGCTCGCCACCTCGGTGCCGGTCTCGTCCTTTGATCGGGCGGTCCGGGTCGCGAGTTCCGCGGTTACCGCCTGCGGCAGGAGTGCCGACCAGCACCTGCGCGTCGACCTGCGGCCTGATCGGGTTGAGATCTCCCTGCAGACAAGAGCAATCGCAGGCGTCACCGACGTCGACGTCGAGTTGGCGCGCGCAATCTCAGCCGCGGTACGGCAGCTCGACGCCGTTACCGGCGGCGCAACGAGCAGCCAGTGGCCGACCGGCGACGACGCTGCCCGGCCGGTGCAGTCGCTGGAGGTGGCGATCGATGCGCTCGACATCCCGGCGATCAGGCCATTCTGGCTCGCGGTCCTTGCCTACGTCGAGGTGCCGGACGGTGCCGAGAATGCAATCGCCGACCCGGTCGGCCAGTTGCCGGCGGTGTGGTTCCAGCAGATGGATGCGCCGCGACCGCAGCGAAACCGCGTGCACTTCGACATCACCGTGGCCCACGACGAGGCGCAGGCGCGGGTTCAGCGGGCGATCGAGGCCGGTGGCGTGCTGGTCGACGAGTCGCATGCCCGGTCGTTCTGGGTGCTGGCCGATGCCGAGGGCAACGAGGTCTGCGTCTGCACCTGGACGGACCGCGACGAGCGGGAGCCAACATGACGGGCTGGGGGTGACCGCATTCTGCGCGGAGGACATCCCGCCGGCCGGGACCCTGGTTAGGCTCACCTCCATGGAACTGACTCATGTCGATTCGAGCGGTGCGGCCCGGATGGTCGACGTGTCCGGCAAGGATGTGACGGTCCGTGAGGCGACCGCCAGCGCGCGCCTCGTCACCCGGGCCGAGGTGATCGACCTGCTGCGGCGGGACGGCCTGCCGAAGGGGGATGCGCTGGCGGTAGCACGGATCGCCGGCATCGCGGGGGCCAAGCGGACGCCGGATCTGATCCCGCTCTGCCATCCGGTCGCGCTGCATGGGGTCACCGTCGATCTGATCTTGGGCGTGGACAGCGTCGAGATTCGGGTGACCGCCCGTACCGCGGATCGGACCGGCGTCGAGATGGAGGCCATGACGGCGGCGATGACCGCGGGCCTGGCGCTCTACGACATGGTGAAGGCCGTTGACCGGGCGGCGACGATCACCGACGTCCGGCTCGAACACAAGCTGGGCGGACGCCGCGGCGAGTGGACCCGATGAGTGCCGTCGCGGCGATCACCTGCTCGAACCGGTCCTCGGCCGGGGAGCGTGCGGACGAGTCCGGGGAGCTGCTGGCGAGGCTGCTGGGTGAGGCGGGGCATGACGTCGTCTACCGCACGATCGTGGCGGACGAACTGGAGGCCATCCGGGCCGCTGTGGCCGCGGGTATCGAGCACGGCGCTCGGTTGGTGGTGACCACCGGGGGGACGGGACTGACACCCACCGACGTCACCCCTGAGGCGATCAGGCCGTTGCTTGATCGGGAGGTTCCAGGTATCGCCGAGGCGCTGCGCCAGGCGAACCGGGACCGGGTGCCGTCTGCCGTGCTGTCGCGCGGCGTTGCCGGGGTGGTCGGTTCGTCGCTGGTCGTCACGCTGCCGGGATCGCCGGGCGGCGTCCGTGACGGGGTTGCCCTGCTGGTTGGGTTGATCCCGCATGCGCTCGATCAGATCGCCGGCGGGGATCACCGTCTCGCAGGTGGACCGACCGAGTCGGAACCCTCAGCGGACCTCAGCCGGCCGGTCAGCGGGCTGAGATTCACGTCCGTCTCCGATCGGCCGCTGGACGTGGAAGCGCACGAGCGCTCGGTTGCGCTGCGCTCCGCGGGCGCGCACGTGCTGTTCCTCGGGGTAGTCCGCG
>Ga0210394_10005952_pt1 | contig 13439 bp, 6 predicted proteins | sample IncBWC12MmetaG_FD_160121 | JGI IMG/M metagenome (GOLD analysis project Ga0210394, IMG submission 160121) | Forest soil microbial communities from Barre Woods Harvard Forest LTER site, Petersham, Massachusetts, United States - Inc-BW-C-12-M | ecosystem: Environmental > Terrestrial > Soil >...
CCTGTCGGGCGTCGGGCGCATGAAGTTCAACCGGCGCGTGGGCCGCAAGGAGATCACCGGCGCTCAGATCCTGTCGAAGGACGACATCCTCGACGTGCTCAAGGTGCTGATCGATATCCGCAACGGCAACGGCACGGTCGATGATATTGATCACCTGGGCAACCGTCGCGTGCGCAGTGTCGGCGAGATGGCCGAGAACGCGTTCCGGGTCGGCCTGGTGCGCGTCGAGCGCGCGGTCAAGGAGCGCCTCACGATCGCCGAGTCCGAGCCGCTGATGCCGCAGGAGATGATCAACGCCAAGCCGGTGGCCGCCGCCGTCAAGGAATTCTTCGGCTCCTCGCAGCTGTCGCAGTTCATGGACCAGAACAACCCGCTGTCGGAAGTCACGCACAAGCGGCGCGTATCGGCACTGGGCCCGGGCGGCCTCACGCGCGAGCGCGCGGGCTTCGAAGTGCGCGACGTGCACCCGACCCACTACGGCCGCGTGTGTCCGATCGAGACCCCGGAAGGACCGAATATCGGCCTGATCAATTCGCTGTCGGTGTATGCGCGCACCAACCAGTACGGCTTCCTCGAGACGCCGTACCGGCGCGTGGACAACGGCCGCGTCACCGACCGCATCGATTTCCTGTCGGCGATCGAGGAGGGCGAATTCGCGATTGCGCAGGCCAATGCGAAGACCGGCGCCGGCGGCGAGCTGGGCGATGAGCTGGTGTCGTGCCGCTACCAGAGCGAGTTCACGCTGATGCAGCGCGAGCGCATCAACTACATGGACGTGTCGCCGAAGCAGATCGTCTCGGTGGCCGCATCCCTGATCCCGTTCCTCGAGCATGACGATGCCAACCGCGCGCTGATGGGATCGAACATGCAGCGCCAGGCGGTACCGACGCTGCGTTCGCAGACCCCGCTGGTAGGCACTGGCATGGAACGGCCGGTGGCGATCGATTCCGGCGTGGCCGTGGTCGGCCGTCGCGGCGGCATGGTGGATTCGGTCGATGCCTCGCGCATCGTGGTGCGGGTCAACGACAACGAGACCCTGGCCGGCGAGCCGGGCGTGGATATCTACAACCTGACCAAGTACACGCGCTCGAACCAGAACACCTGCATCAACCAGCGACCGCTGGTCAATGCTGGCGACTCGATCGCGCGCGGCGACGTGCTGGCCGACGGTCCGTCGACGCACCTCGGCGAGCTGGCGCTCGGCCAGAACATGCTGGTCGCGTTCATGCCGTGGAACGGCTACAACTTCGAGGATTCGATCCTGATCTCCGAGCGCGTAGTGCAGGAGGACCGCTTCACCACCATTCACATCGAGGAGCTGACCTGCGTCGCACGCGACACCAAGCTCGGGCCGGAGGAAATCTCGGCCGACATCCCCAATGTCGGCGACGCGGCGCTCGCCAAGCTCGACGAGGCGGGTATCGCCTTCATCGGGGCGGAAGTGCGGGCCGGCGACATCCTGGTGGGCAAGGTCACGCCCAAGGGCGAAACCCAGCTGACACCGGAAGAGAAGCTGCTGCGCGCGATCTTTGGCGAGAAGGCGTCCGACGTGAAGGACACTTCGCTGCGCGTGCCGCCCGGCATGGACGGCACCGTGATCGACGTGCGCGTGTTCACGCGCGATGGCATCGAGAAGGACTCGCGCGCACAGTCGATCGAGAAGGCCGAAATCGAGCGGGTACGCAAGGACCTGCAGGATCAGCGCCGCATTCTCGAGGAGGACCTGTACCAGCGCGTGCGCGGCATGCTGCTCAATCACACCGCCGCCGGCGGGTCCAAGAAGCTCAAGCCCGGCACCCAGATCACGGCCGAGTATCTCGACAGCCTGCCGCGCGAAGAGTGGTTCCAGATCCGCCTCGACGATGAGGAGGCCAACGGAGCGCTGGAGGCCGCCGCCGAGCGCCTGCAGACCCAGCAGAAGGCATTCGAGAAGCGGCTGGAAGAGAAGCGCGCCAAGATCACCGCGGGCGATGATCTGGCACCCGGCGTGCTCAAGATGGTCAAGGTCTACCTGGCGGTGAAGCGCCGGGTGCAGCCGGGCGACAAGATGGCCGGCCGCCATGGCAACAAGGGCGTGATCTCGACCATCGTGCCGGTGGAGGACATGCCGTACCTCGAGGACGGCACGCCGGTGGATATCGTGTTGAATCCCCTGGGTGTGCCCTCGCGCATGAACGTCGGCCAGGTGCTCGAGACGCACCTGGGCTGGGCGGCGAAGGGGCTGGGCCTGAAGATCGGCCGCATGATCGAGGCGCAGGCCGAGACCAATGAGATGCGCGCTTTCCTGGCGAAGATCTACAACGAGACCGGCGGCCAGAAGGAGCGTCTCGAGGAGCTGACCGACAGGGAGATCGCGGAACTGGCGAGTAACCTGAAGGACGGCGTGCCGATGGCGACGCCGGTGTTCGACGGCGCGAGCGAGAAGGACATCAAGGGGCTGCTGGCACTGGCGGAAGTACCGCTGTCGGGCCAGACCTGGCTGTTCGACGGACGCACCGGCGAGCGCTTCGACCGGCAGGTGACCGTGGGCTACATGTACATGCTCAAGCTGAATCACCTGGTGGACGACAAGATGCATGCACGCTCGACCGGGCCTTACAGCCTGGTCACGCAGCAGCCGCTCGGCGGCAAGGCGCAGTTCGGCGGCCAGCGCTTCGGCGAAATGGAAGTGTGGGCGCTCGAGGCCTACGGCGCCGCGTACACGCTGCAGGAGATGCTCACGGTCAAGTCGGACGACACCGTGGGGCGCACCGCGATGTACAAGAGCATCGTCGACGGTAACCATGAAATGAAGGCCGGCATGCCCGAATCCTTCAATGTCCTGGTGAAGGAAATCCGTTCGCTCGGCATCAACATGGAACTCGAGCAGGACTAAAGGCACGCGCCTTAAGGTGACACAATGAAAGATCTACTCAAGCTCTTCAAGCAGCAGGCCCCGGTCGAGCATTTCGACTCGATCAAGATCGGCCTGGCTTCGCCGGAGATGATCCGGGCCTGGTCCTATGGCGAGGTACGCAAGCCGGAGACGATCAACTATCGCACCTTCAAGCCGGAACGCGACGGCCTGTTCTGCGCCAAGATCTTCGGTCCGGTGAAGGACTACGAGTGCCTGTGCGGCAAGTACAAGCGCCTGAAGCACCGCGGCGTGGTGTGCGAGAAGTGCGGCGTTGAAGTCACGCAGTCCAAGGTGCGCCGCGAGCGCATGGGCCACATCGAGCTCGCCAGCCCTGTGGCGCACATCTGGTTCCTGAAGTCACTGCCCTCGCGCATCGGCCTGATGCTCGACATGACACTGCGCGAGATCGAGCGCGTACTGTATTTCGAGGCCTTCGTCGTGATCGATCCAGGCATGACGCCGATGCAGCGCGGCCAGCTGCTGACCGACGAGATGTACCTCGAGGCGATCGAGGAGCACGGCGATGAATTCGATGCGCGCATGGGCGCGGAGGCCGTGTACGAGCTGCTGAAGACCATGGATCTGAAGGCCGAGGTCATCAAGGTGCGCGAGGACATGGGCGCCACCAGCTCCGAGACCAAGCTCAAGCGCCTGTCCAAGCGCCTGAAGCTGATCGAGTCGTTCATCGAGTCGGGCAACAAGTCCGAATGGATGGTCATGACCGTGCTGCCGGTACTGCCGCCGGACCTGCGGCCGCTGGTGCCGCTCGATGGCGGCCGCTTCGCGACCTCGGATCTGAACGACCTGTACCGCCGCGTGATCAACCGCAACAACCGCCTGCGCCGCCTGCTGGAGCTGTCGGCGCCCGACATCATCGTGCGCAACGAAAAGCGCATGCTTCAGGAGGCGGTCGATGCGCTGCTGGATAACGGCCGGCGCGGACGGGCGATCACCGGCACCAACCGCCGGCCGCTGAAGTCACTGGCCGACATGATCAAGGGCAAGCAGGGGCGGTTTCGTCAGAACCTGCTCGGCAAGCGGGTCGACTACTCCGGCCGCTCGGTCATCGTGGTAGGCCCGACGCTGCGCCTGCACCAGTGCGGCCTGCCGAAGAAGATGGCCCTGGAGCTGTTCAAGCCGTTCATTTTCCACAAGCTGCAGCTGCGCGGCGAAGCCTCGACCATCAAAGCCGCCAAGCGGCTGGTGGAGCGCGAGGGCCCGGAAGTCTGGGATATCCTGGAAGAGGTGATCCGCGAGCATCCGGTGCTGCTGAACCGTGCGCCAACGCTGCATCGCCTGGGGATACAGGCGTTCGAGCCGGTGCTGATCGAGGGTAAGGCAATCCAGCTGCATCCGCTGGTATGCACCGCATTCAACGCCGACTTCGACGGCGACCAGATGGCGGTGCACGTGCCGCTGTCGCTGGAAGCGCAGCTTGAGGCGCGCGCGCTGATGATGTCCTCGAACAACATCCTCTCGCCCGCCAACGGCGATCCGATCATCGTACCGTCCCAGGACGTGGTGCTCGGACTGTATTACCTGACGCGCGAACGCATCGGTGCGACCGGCGAAGGCATGTTCTTCACCGACGTGCAGGAGGCGCATCGCGCCTACGAGAGCCGCACGGTCGACCTGCAGGCGCGCATCAAGGTGCGGCTGCGCGAGTACGTGATGGACAACGGCGCGCTCAAGCCGCGCCGGCGCCTGATAGCCACCACCATCGGCCGCGCGCTGCTGTCGGAGATCCTGCCGCGGGGCCTGTCGTTCGACCTGATCAACCAGGACATGACCAAGAAGGTGATCTCGGCCTGCATCAACGCCTGCTATCGCGCGCTGGGTCTGAAAGAGACCGTGATCTTCGCCGACCAGCTGATGTACATGGGGTTCCACTATGCGACCCGCTCCGCGGTGTCGTTCGGCATCGACGACATCGTGATTCCGGAGCAGAAGACCAAGCTGGTGGCGGCGGCGGACCGCGAGGTCAAGGAGATCCAGGAGCAGTACTCCTCGGGTCTGGTGACCAACGGCGAGCGCTACAACAAGGTGGTCGATATCTGGTCGCGTGCCAACGACCAGGTTGCCAAGGCGATGATGGAGAAGCTCGGCACCGAGGAGGCCGTGGACAGCAAGGGTGCACAGCACCGGCAGAAGTCGTTCAATTCGATCTTCATGATGGCCGACTCGGGGGCGCGCGGTTCCGCCGCGCAGATCCGCCAGCTGGCCGGCATGCGCGGCCTGATGGCCAAGCCCGACGGCTCGATCATCGAGACGCCGATCACGGCCAACTTCCGTGAAGGCCTGAACGTGCTGCAGTACTTCATCTCCACCCACGGTGCGAGAAAGGGTCTGGCCGACACGGCGCTGAAGACCGCGAACTCGGGCTACCTGACCCGTCGCCTGGTCGACGTCGCGCAGGATCTGGTCGTGACCGAAGAGGATTGCGGCACCACCAACGGCCTGGCGATGGCGCCGCTGGTCGAAGGCGGCGACGTGGTCGAGGGCCTGGGCGAGCGGGTGCTCGGCCGCGTGGTCGCGACCGACGTGCAGAAACCGGGCAAGGAGGAGGTGCTGGTGGCCGCCGGCACGCTGCTCGATGAGCAGATGGTACGGCTGCTGGAGCAGGAGGGCGTCGATCAGATCCAGGTGCGCTCTCCAATCACCTGCACCACGCGCTATGGCGTGTGCTCGAACTGCTACGGACGCGATCTGGCGCGTGGCCGGCTGATCAACATCGGCGAGGCGGTCGGCGTGATCGCGGCGCAGTCGATCGGCGAGCCCGGCACGCAGCTGACGATGCGTACCTTCCACATCGGCGGCGCGGCCTCGCGGGCCGCGGCGGCGAGCAGCGTGGAGATCCGCAACAAGGGTACGCTTCGCTTCCACCGCATCAAGACCGTGGAGCACGAGAAAGGTCACCTGGTGGCGGTGTCGCGATCGGGCGAGATCGGCGTGGTCGATGAATTCGGTCGTGAGCGCGAGCGCTACAAGATCCCGTACGGCGCGACCATCACCGCCAAGGAAGGCGCCAAGGTCATGGGCGGACAGGTGGTGGCCACCTGGGATCCGCATACCCACCCGGTGGTGACCGAGGTCGCCGGCTTCATCAAGTTCCAGGACTTCGTGGACGGCCTGACCGTGGCGACCCAGGTCGATGAGGTGACCGGACTGTCGAGCACCGTGATGCTCGATTCCAAGCAGCGCGGCGGCAAGGACCTGCGCCCGACCATCAAGCTGCTGAACGCCAAGGGCAAGGAAGTCACCTTCGCGCACACCAACATCCCGGCGGTCTACACGCTGCCGATGGGCGCGCTGGTGAACCTCGAGGACGGCGCCAAGGTGTCGGTCGGCGACATCATCGCGCGCATCCCGCAGGAGTCTTCCAAGACGCGCGATATCACCGGCGGTCTGCCGCGGGTTGCGGATCTGTTCGAGGCCAGAAAGCCCAAGGACCCGGCGATCCTCGCCGAGAAGAGCGGTACCGTGAGCTTCGGCAAGGAGACCAAGGGCAAGCGCCGGCTGGTGATTACCAGCGACGACGGCGAGAAGTACGAGGAGCTGATCCCGAAATGGCGCCAGCTCAACGTCTTCGAGGGTGAGACCGTGGAGCGCGGCGAGGTGATCGCCGATGGCGAGCCCAATCCGCACGACATCCTGCGCCTGCAGGGCGTCGAGGCGCTGGCGAACTACCTGGTGCGCGAGATCCAGGACGTCTACCGGCTGCAGGGCGTGAAGATCAACGACAAGCACATCGAGGTGATCATCCGCCAGATGCTGCGCAAGACCGAAGTGGTCGCTGCCGGCGAGACCAGCCTGCTGCGTGGCGAGCAGATCGACCGCTCGCGGGCACTCGACATCAATGATCGCATCGAGACCGACGGCAAGCAGGCGGCGCGGCTGCAGCCGGTGCTGCTCGGCATCACCAAGGCATCGCTGGCGACCGAGTCGTTCATCTCGGCGGCGTCGTTCCAGGAGACCACCCGCGTGCTGACCGAAGCGGCGGTTCGTGGGCTCAAGGACGACCTGCGCGGCCTGAAGGAGAACGTCATCGTCGGCCGGCTGATTCCGGCGGGCACCGGCTTTGCGGCCCACGCGCACCGGCGGCGCAAGCTCGATGAGAGCGGTCGGCGCAATTTCATGGACGTCGGCGGCGCGGTCGGCGACATGGACGATGTCAGCGTCGGCGAGGAAGAGAGCGCGGCCGGCTGATCCGACCGCGGCAAGTTCCGTGGCGCACCCGCAATGGGCGGCGGCGCCGCGGAACGCGCCACCGGCGTCGATGCGGCCGCATCACTGCGATTTGCGCCGCGATTTGCGCCGCGGCGTGAACTTAGCGCGCTTTGTTCGTGCGCATTATGTCCATGCATGTCCAGCAGGCGTGCCGATGCGCTGAACGGCGCGCTCGTGACCGCATAAGCGGCGCCGTATTATTTTCAGTGACAGCGCCGTGCAGCCGTTGATGCGACGCCTGGAATGCGACATCATGCGGCCTGACTGTTTCAACCCGTGGGCAGGACATCTAACTTATGTCCGTATCAGCTGCAGCTTCGACGCAACGCCCGGTAGTTCCCCGATGGAGCACGGCGCGGTTGATGGAGTATTCGGAGCGGCACCTCATGCTGACCGCGCGTTCCGGCGCCTCTCAGGAGGCGCTGCTGGTGTCGCGACTGCTCGAGAACGTGGTGCTCTATCGCAGCTGGGAGCACTCGCACGGACGGCTGATGCATGCGGTGGCGACAGCGCCCCGGCAGACGGCGCCACTGGAGCTGCGCAAGGTCACGTTCCTGACCCTGCATCGCAAGGCGCCGTTCGAATACCTGCGCGAGCGGCACATCACCGGACTTGCACGCCGGCAGCTGATCCAGGCGCTGTTCGGTGGGCAGCAGTCCTATGGGCGCTCGCTGGTGCGCGAACACGAGGCCTACGTGAGTTCGGCCTGCAGCCTGCTGTGCGCCGACTCGCTGTGCAACGCGGTGCTGGGCGATGAGGCGTTCTGCGAGGCGCTGGCGCAGTACGAGAGCGCTTACGCCGAGTACTACCGGGTGTATTGTGATTCGCTGCTGGCCGAACAGTCCGGCGAAATCGCGCCGATGAGCGCATTGCTGCCCTACCTGCGCTACCAGCTCAAGATCATCCGCGATCACATGCTGGCCGGAGCACACCAGCGTACCGTCCTGAAGGACCTGGAAGCCCTGTACGCCGCCACCGGCGATACGCAGAAGCTGCCGGTCCTGCGTCCGCACGAATAATCGCTCGCCAGTGCCCGCGCAGCGTTGCGGGTCGCGTGCGGCCTTGATGCTGGTCGCGTCGCTCTATAGGCTTCGCGCCCCGCCATGCTCAACTTTTCCGACCTTAGCCTGCGCCGCGGCACGCGACTGCTGTTCACCGGCGCCACCTTCGGCCTGTTTCGCGGCGAGAAAGTCGGCATTACCGGCGAGAACGGCAGCGGCAAGTCGAGCCTGCTGGGGCTGGTGCGAGGCGAACTGACGCCGGAGGCGGGTAGTTTCGACATGCCGTCGCAGCTGGCGCTGGCATACGTGTCGCAAGAGCTGGCAGCCAGCGATCGCGAGGCGATCGAATTCGTGCTCGATGGGGATGCCGAGCTGCGCGAGATCGAGGCAGCGCTGGCCAAGGCCGGCGAGGCCGATGACGGGGTGCTGCTCGGGGAGCTGCACGGGCACTACGCCGGGATCGGCGGCTATGATGCCGCGAGCCGTGCAGCACAGCTGATGCATGGCCTCGGCTTCGGCAGCAATGACGAACGGCGCCCGGTCAGCGCGTTCTCGGGCGGCTGGCGGGTGCGGCTGAACGTCGCCCAGGCGCTGATGTGCCGCTCGGACCTGCTGCTGCTCGACGAGCCGACCAACCACCTGGACCTCGACGCGATCGTGTGGCTCGAGGGCTGGCTCAGCGCCTATCCGGGCACGCTGCTGCTGATCTCGCACGATCGCGAGTTTCTCGATCGCGTGGTCGACAGGGTGGTCAACATCGAGCACGGCAGGGCGCGCGCCTATCGCGGCAATTACTCCTCGTTCGAGGAGCAGCGCGCGACCGAACTGTCGCAGCAGGCGGCGCTGTTTGCGCGCCAGCAGCGCGAGATCAGGCACATGGAGTCGTTCGTGGAGCGCTTTCGGGCCAAGGCCAGCAAGGCGCGACAGGCACAGAGTCGTCTCAAGGCGCTGGAGCGCATGCAGCGCATCGCCCCGGCGCATGTGGACAGCCAGTTCGAATTTTCATTTGCGCAACCCGATAAGCTGCCGCGGCCGCTGCTGGCGCTCGAGCGCCAGTCGGCTGGCTATGACGGCGCCGCCGTGATCGAGGGCCTGAACCTGAGCATCGCACCCGGCGACCGGCTGGCCCTGCTCGGCCGCAACGGTGCCGGAAAGTCCACGCTCATGAAGCTGCTGGCCGGGCAGCTTCGCGCCCTGGCCGGCACCCGCACGGAAGCCCGTGACCTGCGCATCGGCTACTTCGCGCAGCACCAGCTCGAGCAGTTGACAGTCGCCAATTCGCCGGTGCAGCACCTGTCCGATTGCAGTGAGGCGATGGGGCGCCGGGCGCCGGAAGCGGATCTGCGCGATTTCCTCGCCGGCTTCGGCTTTCGCGGGGAGCGGGTGTTCGAGCCGGTGGCGCCGTTTTCCGGCGGCGAGAAGGCGCGGTTGGTGCTGGCGCTGCTGGCCTACCAGCGGCCCAACCTGCTGCTGCTCGACGAGCCGACCAACCATCTGGATCTGGAGATGCGCCAGGCGCTGGCGGTGGCACTGCAGGAGTACGAGGGCGCGGTGGTGCTGGTGTCGCACGACCGGCACCTGCTGCGGGTGGTGGCCGATGAGCTGCTGCTGGTGCACGCCGGCAGCGTCGCGCCATTCGACGGGGATCTGGAGGACTATGCGCGCTGGCTTGCGAGCAGCGGCGAGGCAGCCCCCGGCGCTGCGCCTAGCCCGCCGGCCGCTCGCGCCACCCCTGAGGTGCGCAAACAACGCAAACGCTCACAGGCGCGGCGACGCGTGGCCCTGGGACCGCTGCGTGCGGCCCTGGCCGCGCAGGAGCGCGAGCTCGAGCGGCTGCTGATGACCCGCAGCCAGATCGAGCAGCAACTGGCGCTGCCGGCGCCGAGTCGCGACAGCGACCGCAAGCGCCTGACGGAACTGGCGCAGCAGCGCGCGCAGCTCAGCCAGGTGATCCAGGGCCTGGAGAGCGCATGGATGGAGGCTGCGGCGCGCCTGGAGGCGCTTGCTGCGCAACAGCAAGGCGTTGACTAAACACAGGCGGCTACCTAGAATCGCCGGCCTTTGTCGGTCCGGCCCAACGACGGCCTGACCGCCAATCCGTGATTCGAGACGCCGGGCCGCCCCTGTCAAGGGACGGCCCGGCGCTTCTCTTATGCCGCATCATCATTCGATCTGAGAATGCTGGAGTTTGAATGGCCACCACAGGTCAGCTGATCCGTACGCCGCGCCGCTCCAAAGCCGAGAAAACCAAGGTGCCGGCGCTCGGCGCCTCGCCGCAGAAGCGCGGTGTGTGTACCCGCGTGTATACCACCACGCCGAAGAAGCCGAACTCGGCATTGCGCAAGGTCGCACGCGTGCGCCTGACCAACGGCTACGAGGTGTCGAGCTACATCGGCGGCGAAGGCCATAACCTGCAGGAGCACTCGGTGGTACTGATCCGCGGCGGTCGCGTCAAGGACCTGCCCGGGGTGCGCTATCACACGGTGCGCGGCACGCTCGACTGTGCCGGCGTCGGCAATCGCAAGCAGGGCCGCTCGAAGTACGGCGCCAAGCAGCCGAAGAAATAACGAGGTATCGAACCATGTCGCGTCGCGCCGCTGCCCCTAGCCGCACCATCCTTCCGGACCCGAAATTCAACAGCGAGATGCTGGCGAAGTTCATGAACGTCGTCATGCACAGCGGCAAGAAGTCTGCCGCCGAGCACATTCTGTACGGCGCCGTCGAGCGCATCAGCGAGAAGACCGGCCGCCAGGGCGCCGAGGCGCTCGAGCTGCTGTCGCAGGCGCTGGACAACGTCAAGCCGGTGGTAGAGGTGAAGTCACGCCGCGTCGGCGGCGCCACCTACCAGGTCCCGGTTGAAGTTCGTGCCAGCCGCCGCCAGACACTGGCAATGCGCTGGGTGATCGAGGCGGCGCGCGATCGCAGCGAGAAGTCGATGGCTTTCCGCCTGGCGCACGAACTGCTCGACGCGGCGGAGAACCGCGGCGCGGCGGTGCGCAAGCGCGAGGACACCCACCGCATGGCCGAGGCCAACAAGGCCTTCGCGCACTATCGCTGGTAATTGTCTCAACGGCCGCTGGAGCAGATCTTGCCACGTGTGACGCCCATTGAGCGCTATCGCAATATCGGCATCTCGGCGCATATCGACGCCGGCAAGACGACCGCGACCGAGCGCATCCTGTTTTACACCGGCGTGTCGCACAAGATCGGCGAGGTGCATGACGGGGCGGCGATCATGGACTACATGGAACAGGAGCAGGAACGCGGCATCACGATCACGTCGGCTGCGACCACGTGCTTCTGGAAGGGCATGGACAAGACCTTCCCCGAGCACCGCATCAATATCATCGATACGCCGGGACACGTCGATTTCACGATTGAAGTCGAGCGCTCGCTGCGGGTGCTCGACAGCGCGGTGGCGCTGTTCGACTCGGTCGCCGGCGTGCAGCCGCAGTCCGAGACGGTGTGGCGGCAGATGAACCGCTATGCGGTGCCGCGCATCGCCTTCGTCAACAAGATGGACCGCGCCGGCGCCAATTTCCTGCGCTGCGTGGAGATGATCCGCACCCGCCTGCGCGCCAACCCGGTCCCGATCCAGCTGCCGATCGGTGCCGAGGACGACTTCGAGGGCGTGGTCGACCTGGTCAAGATGAAGGCCATCTACTGGGACATGGAAACCCAGGGCATGAAATTCGAGTACCGCGAGGTGCCGGACGCGCTGCGGCCGCAGTGCGAGGCGCAGCGCGCCAAGATGATCGAGGCGGCGGCCGAAGGCGATGAGGAATTGCTGCACAAGTACCTCGAGAATGGGGCACTGTCGCAGGAGGAGATCAAGCGCGGCCTCAGGGCGCGCGCGATCAAGAACGAGGTGGTGCTGTGCACCTGCGGCTCGGCATTCAAGAACAAGGGCGTGCAGGCGCTGCTCGACGCGGTGATCGAGTTCATGCCCTCGCCGGTGGACATGCCGGATGTCAAAGGCATCGACTCGGACGGCGAGCCGATCACCCGCAAGGCCGACGACGATGCGCCATTTGCCGCGCTGGCGTTCAAGATCCTCAATGACCCGTTCGTCGGTAACCTGACCTTCTTTCGCGTCTACTCGGGCACGCTGAACTCGGGCGACACGGTGTATGTGCCGACCAAGGACAGAAAGGAGCGCATCGGGCGCTTGTTGCAGATGCACGCCAACGAGCGCGGCGAGATCAAGGAAGTGCGCGCCGGGGATATCGCCGCGGCCGTGGGCCTCAAGGACGTGATCACCGGCGATACGCTGTGCGATCTGGATAAGGTCATCACGCTCGAGAAGATGGTGATCCCGATCCCGGTCATCCAGGTGGCGGTGGAACCCAAGACCAAGGCCGACCAGGAGAAGATGGGCATGGCGCTGCAGCGCCTGGCGAAGGAAGACCCCTCGTTCCGCGTGTCGACCGATGAGGAATCGGGCCAGACGCTGATCGCCGGCATGGGCGAGCTGCATCTTGAGATCATCGTCGATCGCATGAAGCGCGAATTCAAGGTCGAGGCCAATGTCGGCAAGCCGCAGGTGGCCTATCGCGAGACCATTCGCGGCACGGTCGAGTCCGAGGGCAAGCACGTCAAACAGTCCGGCGGGCGCGGCCAGTACGGTCACGTGTGGCTCAGGATCGAGCCCAACGAGACCGGCAAGGGCGTCGAGTTCAAGAACGGCATCATCGGCGGCACGGTGCCGCGCGAATTTATTCCGGCGGTCGAGAAGGGCATCAAGGAGGCCTGCGAGACCGGCGTCATGGCCGGCTATCCGGTGGTGGACGTCAAGGTGACCCTGATCGACGGTTCGTATCACGACGTCGACTCGGATGAAATCTCGTTTCGCATGGCGGCGATCTTCGGCTTCAAGGACGGCTTCCGGCGCGCCAGGCCGGTGATCCTCGAGCCGATCATGAAGGTCGAAGTGGTGACGCCCGAGGACTACATGGGCGATGTGATCGGCGACCTGAATCGGCGCCGCGGCCAGATCATGAGCATGGAGGACACGCCGGCGGGCAAGACCGTCACCGCCGAAGTGCCGCTGTCGGAGATGTTCCAGTACGCGACTACGGTGCGCTCGATGAGCCAGGGCCGCGCGACCTTCACGATGGAGTTCGCCAAGTACATGGAAGTGCCGGCGAACATCGCCGAGACGATCATCAAGAAGTAATAACGAGATTGGCTAGAGGTTACCCGTATGTCCAAGGAAAAATTTGAGCGTACCAAGCCGCACGTGAACGTGGGGACGATTGGGCATGTGGATCATGGCAAGACGACGCTGACGGCGGCGCTGACCAAGGTGATGGCGG
>Ga0210394_10005953_pt1 | contig 13438 bp, 10 predicted proteins | sample IncBWC12MmetaG_FD_160121 | JGI IMG/M metagenome (GOLD analysis project Ga0210394, IMG submission 160121) | Forest soil microbial communities from Barre Woods Harvard Forest LTER site, Petersham, Massachusetts, United States - Inc-BW-C-12-M | ecosystem: Environmental > Terrestrial > Soil >...
GGGATAGTCATCACCTGGGTTCAGCCTGTGGGCACCGAAATCCACTACTTCATGCCCCGCCCCGCGAAGATGTGCAACAAACTCTTCCTTCAATCCGAATCCACCGTGATCTGTGGCAATTCCAACCCGCATGTTTCTCCTATTATCTGACCCACCAGAAGATCCCTTAATGAGATCTCATCCAGCCAACCGCGGGTCACTTGATATCAAAAATCACCGGGATCCGATCCAGCTGCTATCAAAACTTCTCAGGTTGCTTGGGTCGCAGCGCTACTCTTGTCCTTGGGCGCATCCTTCAGTCCTACTGCCGCAGCGTCAGCCAACACCAGAGCGTCATCCGAACGAACTCGTCCTGCTGGAATCGAGGCATCGGCATTTCGAAGCCGACTAAGCATTTCGGTTTTTTCATCTCCTGTTACGACCCACAGGACGCGGCGAGCGCGATTGATGACTGGATAGGTCAATGTCATGCGGCGTCTTCCTTGGTAGATCCCTGTCAATGAGACGTCGAGGTTGGTGACATCGAGGACCGAATCCCCAGGAACAAGCGAGGCGGTGTGACCGTCGGGTCCGAGACCCAAATGAACGAGATCGAGCACGGGGGGTGACCCGCTGCTCTCACTTAGTGTGCGGGCGTATTGCTCCGCGGCGGCCTCAAGGTTTGGTTCTTCCACAGGCATGGCGTAGATCTGCTCGGGCAAAAGCGGGGCATTCTCGAGCAAACTCGCACGCAAGTGAGTAAGGTTTCGATCGGCGTGGCCTTCCGGGGCTACGCGCTCGTCCACCTGGAAAACATGTACAGCCTTCCAAGGAACATCTTCCTTCGCGAGCGCGCGCAACATGATCCAAGGCGTGTGGCCACCGCTGACAGCCATGACATAGCGACCGCGCGCATCGACGGCCCAACGCGCATCCGCAGCGATGAGCTGTGCAGCTCTTTTTGCGACCGCTTCAGCATCGGCGAGCACTTCAACCTTCATAGCAGGTCTCTCCATCAAATCCAGGCCAGGAATTCACGCGCGGCCCGTACCGTCCAAAACTCGGAGCAGGCTACCGATGGCAGGCCCGCGGGTCACGCAGCGCGTACGGCGGTAGCGACTGGCGCCTCCGCGGCAATTATCGGGTTACTCCAACCGGCCTCAGGAGAAACTTTTTGGCCGACCTCACTAGGTCCCCAGGTGGCTGGCTCATATTCGTAGACAGGAGTGGTCTTTTTCAAAATCGGATCGACAATTCGCCACGCCTCATCTACATAGTCCTGACGAGCGAACAATGTAGCGTCTCCTTCCATTGCATCTCCCAGCACTCGTTCGTATGCATCCATCTCATCCGGCTGAGGATGAGCACTTGCAACCATCTCGGCGGATTGACTGATCATCTCCTCTCCAGGGGCCATGACTGTCATTCCCATGGCGATGGTCACATTGGGGCTGATCCGAAACCGTAAGTGGTTGTGCATCAAAGCGCTGTCACTTATTGCCACAGGAGGCAAACGCAACCGGGCGACAATCTCAGTGCACGTCACTGGAAGTGACTTCCCGGCTCGAATATAGAAAGGGACGCCTTTCCAACGCCACGAATTCACATAGAGTCGCAGGGCCGCAAATGTTTCAACTTTTGAATCCGGCGCCACTCCCGGCTCTTTCCTATAGCCTCGGAACTGACCGCGGACAAGGTCTGATTCCTGCACCGGCGGGATGGCTTTTAGTATTTTGACCTTTTCGTCGCGAACGGATTCGCTGTCTGCCCTGATGGGAGGTTCCATCGTTAAGTTGCAGAGCACCTGAAAAAGGTGATTCTGAATCACATCGCGGATGGTGCCGGTCTGATCATAAAAAGCACCCCGACCTTGAATGCCGAAGTTTTCGGCCATGGTGATCTGGACGCTCTCAATGTGATTGCGGTTCCAGAACGCTTCCATGAAGGAGTTGGCGAAGCGGAACATCACCATGTTACGTACGGGCCGCTTTCCCAGATAATGATCGATGCGGAAGACATCTTTTTCATCAAAAGTGCCGAGCAGTATCTGGTTGAGGCTGCGTGCGGAATCGAGATCCTTTCCGAAAGGCTTTTCGACAATGACCCGGGCCCCTTTTGCGCTGCCTGACGTTTCGAGATGCTCGACAACCGGCCCGAAAAGCGATGGTGGGATTGCTAGATAATGCGCAGGGTTCTGAGATTCCTTTAGTTCTTTGCGCAGGGCCTGAAAAGTCACAGGATCTGAATAGTCGCCGTCCACATAGCGCAGAAGACGGCTCAGTTTCTCGAAAGCAGCGGAGTCGAGCCCCCCATGTTTCTCGAGGCTATCTTTGGCCCTGGCTCGAAGCTGGTCGACGTTCCAGCCGGCCTTGGCTATGCCGATGACCGGCACATTGAGGTGGCCACGTTTAATCATGGCTTGTAGCGCCGGAAAGATTTTCTTGTAAGCCAGATCGCCGGTGGCACCGAAGAAGACAAGAGCGTCCGAATTAAGATTTTCCATGGTCATCTCCTTCAAGCTGCATGGCCTTTAGTGGCGGCTTTCTCGAGATGACCACCAAATTCATAGCGCATCGCCGACAGGAGTTTATTCGCAAAGTCGCCTTCGCCGCGAGAACTGAAGCGCTCATATAACGCCGCAGTCAGCACATGCGCCGCCACAGCCTCATCGATGGCTGCATTGATTGTCCAGCGGCCTTCGCCAGAGTCCGAGACGCGTCCGGCGAAGTTCGCGAGGGCGGGGTCCTTAATGAGAGCGGAGGCCGTCAAATCGAGCAGCCAGGACGCAATGACACTGCCGCGGCGCCAAACTTCGGCGATGTCCGCCAGATGGAGGTCGTACTGGTAGTGTTCCGGGTTACGCAAGGGCGTCGTCTCGGCGTCGACCTCGTGAGTATGCTTCCCGACGTTCGCGGAACGGAGGATGCCCAATCCCTCGGCATAGGCAGCCATGATGCCGTACTCAATGCCGTTGTGAACCATCTTCACAAAATGACCAGCGCCATTTGGTCCACAATGCAAATAACCCTGCTCTGAAGTGCCATCGGCTTTTTCCCGCCCCGGAGTGCGCGAAATGTCACCAATACCTGGCGCGAGCGTAGCGAAGATAGGATCGAGGTGTTTGACGACCTGATTTTCGCCCCCAATCATCATGCAGTAGCCCCGCTCCAATCCCCACACACCACCGCTCGTTCCGACATCTACATAATGGATCTTCTTTGTTGCGAGTTCCTTGGCGCGGCGAATGTCATCGACATAACAGGAATTCCCACCGTCAATCAAAATATCGTCTGCCTCTAAATGAGGAAGGATGCCAGCAATAGTTTTGTCCACGACTGCCGCTGGCACCATCAACCAAATGGCACGCGGCTTTTCGAGTTTCTTGACGAACTCCGGGAGTGACGAAGCGCCCACCGCCTTTTCTGCAACAAGCTCATCCACTGCCTTCGGCGACATGTCGAAGACCACGCAGTTGTGGCCGGCTTTGAGTAGCCGCCGAACCATGTTTGCTCCCATTCTTCCAAGTCCAATCATTCCGAGTTGCATAAATGCCCCCTTCGCTGCTTGTCGATCTCAAAATTCGCTGACTTTGTATTTCTCAGGTAAAGCTCTTCCCTCACGCCGCGTGAGCCTTCGTGGCATCTGCTCTTTCGAAAATGTCCACAAATTCGCGATAGCGACGAGCCACTTCAGCGAAGGCGTCTTCCCGCGTAATTTTCTTGGCAAGCCAGCCTACAAGCGGCTCCCAAAAATCGGTCCTGCCCACGGCGAAACCCACAAAACCAGGAACTGACGCGGCCGTCGTCAACCATTCGCGCACCTTCTTGTCGTCCTCGCCGCGGCCGAGGATGATGCAGCCGACATCGTCTCGGCCGTCTCGGCGCGCCACAGACACCATACTTGCGCAATCTTCGCGGCGATCGAGTCCCTCAATCTTCCAAACGTCTGGCTCAACCTGGGCTTCCTGAAGCTCTTTGATTGCTTGGACCATCAGTGAAGGACGAAGTTCGAGGTCGTAAGCCTTCTTATCACCTTTGAATTCGTCGAGCTGAGACTTTTCCGGTGGCACCAGCAACTCGAACATAAACAAGCTGTGACTACTGCTGTGGAGGTAATCCGATAATTGCTTAAGGCGCGCCGACTGGCGGCGATTCAGCGCTTGGTCACCTTCCGGGTTGTAGCGCACCAAAACTTTGCAAAAGGTCGGTCGGAATGATTCGATATGCGCGGCAAAATCGTCTCCGTATTCGAAATCGAACTCTTCTTGACCGCTCTTCTCTGCCGGGCATGCTGTCGTGAAACCACGCGCCCTTGCGTCGTGCAGGATTGCGGCACCGAATTGTTCGTCCACGAGAATGCCGGCTTTTTCCTTAGCCACGCCGTCGGCGATAGCGGCGATGAATCCGTCATAGATCACTCGCTTCGCGGCAGCGATTTGGGCTGTCTGATCCGGGGTGAGTACACCTTCCCAACCGAACATTTTGGTTTCAAACGAGCCGCGGTGATCGAAAGGCAGGATGTATAGAGGCTTGTTATAACCGCGAGTCATGGGAAGACTCCTTCATTTTGCGGTAACGCCGGATCACGTTGTTCGTGGAACTGTCGTGCGCGAGCTTCGGTTCTACTTTGCTTTCCAGTTCCGGGATAATGCGCTGGGCCAAGACCTTGCCGAGCTCGACTCCCCACTGATCGAACGAATCGATGTCCCAGATGGTCCCCTGCGTAAATACCGAGTGCTCATACAACGCAACAAGTTTCCCAAGCATTGCGGGCGTAAGCTTTTCCGCCAGGATTGTGTTCGACGGGCGGTTCCCCTCGAAGACCCGGTGAGGGACGAGCCAATCGGGAGTGCCCTCGGCCTTCACCTGCTCCGACGTCTTGCCAAATGCCAGCGCTTCCGTCTGAGCGCAGACATTTGCGATGAGCATGTTGTGATGTCTGCCAAGCGGATTGAGCGATTGCGCGAACGCAATAAAATCGCAAGGGATCAGCCTGGTCCCCTGATGGATCAGTTGATAGAAAGAGTGTTGCCCGTTGGTTCCTGGCTCGCCCCAATAAATCGGTCCCGTCTGGTAGTCCACCGTGGCCCCATCCAACGAGACGTGTTTGCCGTTGCTCTCCATAGTCAGCTGTTGCAAATAGGCCGGGAAACGCTTGAGGTACTGCTCGTAAGGAAAGACTCCAACTGTTTGCGCTCCGAAGAAATCGTTATACCAAATCGCGAGTAAGCCCATGAGCACTGGCAGATTTTTGTCGAACGGGGTGGTGCGGAAGTGCTCATCCATCTCGTGAAAACCGCCCAGCATGGCGCGGAAGTTGACCGGCCCCATGGCTAGCATCGTTGAGAGTCCGATCGCCGAGTCCATGGAATATCGTCCGCCGACCCAATCCCAAAAGCCAAACATGTTTGCAGTATCGATCCCGAACTTGGCGACTTCCGATGCGTTCGTCGAGACAGCGACGAAATGTTTAGCAACTGATTTTTCGTCTCCGGCGAGGCCGGCGAGTGACCAATCGCGTGCCGTATGCGCGTTGGTCATCGTCTCGAGCGTGGTGAAAGTCTTCGAAGAAACAACGAAAAGAGTCTCCGCTGGATCGAGGTCTTGAACGGCTTCCGCGAAATCCGTGCCATCGACATTGGAAACAAATCGAAACGTCAACGAACGCTCGCTGTAATGCTTGAGCGCTTCGTAGGCCATCACGGGCCCGAGGTCGGAGCCGCCGATGCCGATGTTGATGATGTTCCGAATGCGCTTGCCCGTGTGGCCGAGCCAGGCGCCGCTTCGGACGCGATGGGAGAAGTCCGCCATTTTATCCAGCACCGCGTGTACTTCCGGCACGACGTTCACTCCGTCAACAACGATAGATGTTCCCCTGGGAGCGCGCAGAGCCACGTGAAGAACAGCGCGATTCTCCGTGATATTGATCTTGTCCCCGCGGAACATCGCCTCCATCCGGCCTCGAAGGCCAGATTCCTCAGCCAGTTGGATCAGCAGCTTCAGCGTCTCGTCCGTAATCCGATTCTTCGAATAATCCAGGAAAAGCCCAGCAGCCTCCGCCGTCAATCGCTCGCCGCGCTTGGGGTCATCCGCAAAAAGCTGCCGGAGGTGCAACTCTTTGATTTTGGTGTGGTGCGCTTGCAGAGCTTTCCATGCCTGGCGTTGGGACAGCGGTTGAGCACTCTGACGTTTTGTAATTGGCTTTGATCCTGTTGCCATACTCGTACTCCTTCTGTGTCCTCTTGGCTATTTGGTTCGGCCATTACCACGCGTCGAGGGCCGTCCCTGATTTGCGCCTTCCCATAGGCGAAACCCGCCGAGGAATGCGTTCGCGTTGTCTCCCCTGCGGCAACCGGGAGGGAGGTCTTTTAGTTTCTTTACGTTGCCTCCTCCAAGAACCACGTCGTCAGGATGGAAAGCTTCGAACAGTCTGGCTACACCGTAAACCACGGTGCGTTTCCATTTTTTCTTCCCCAAACGCTCCAATCCGCGGATGCCGAGGTAGTCCTCGTAAGTTCCATCCTTGTAGGAAAGGTGGCCAAGTTCCATCGGCACCACAATGCCTTGATCGACAAGTGCAGCGCCCAAGCCAGTTCCAAAACCCAGGAAAAGCATCAGTCCCTTCTTGTAACTCCCGAGGGCCTGCATCGCGGCATCATTCATGATCTTCACAGGAAGCCCAAATGCTGCCTTGAAATCAAAACCTACCCAAGCACGTCCCAGGTTGTGCGGTTCAGCGGCGGGCTTGCCGTTGCGAACCAAGCCCGGATAACCGATTGCCACGACGTCATACTTCCAATCACCAGCTATCTGCTTGACGCCTGACACCATCTGCTTGGGCGTCATTTTCGGTCCGGACGGAAACTTTCGGGGCTCTGTTTGTCCGGTGGCAAGAACCTTGACGTTGGTCCCACCTACATCTACGACCAGCACGTTCATGGCGTGACCTCTCGATGCAAGAAGAACTCCTTAGTTTCGTATTCCATTTCTCTCGCGAACCGCATCGCGGAGTTCAATGGCCTGCAGCCTTCTTGAGCACGGCCGTCTTGGACGACGTCACGGCCATCAACTCATTCCAGGAGCTGACGAATGACTTCGCACCCTCGTGCTGAAGCTGAGCAGCCAAGGCATCGACGTCTGTGCCTTCCTTGGCAAACTGCGCCAGGACTTCTTCGCAGTCCCCACCGTCTGCCGCCAAGATCGATCCAAGTTCCGTGTGATTCGCTAAGGCTTTCAAAGTAGCCTCGGGCATTGTGTTCACTGTGAACGGTGCAGCGAGGGCTTTTACGTAAAGGATGTCGGACGCCGAAGGGTCTTTGGTACCTGTGCTAGCCCACAATAATCGTTGTGGGTAGGCTCCGGCATTGTAGACACGCTGCCAGCGCGGGGAGCCCAGCAGTTCACGGCAAGCCTTGTAGGTACGTTCAGCGATGGCGATGCCCAACCGATTGTTGAGTTCGGCGGGGACTTTACCTTTCACTGCGCCGTCCCAACGGCTGACAAACACGGAGGCAACCGACCCGACATTGGGCTTAAGCCCCGCGTCAATTCGCCGCTCAATTCCGCGAAGGAATGCCTCAGCAGCCGCGAGGTAGTGCTCACGTGAGAATAAGAGCGTCACATTGATAGGCACACCTGCAAAGATCGCCTCCTCGATTGCGGGGAGGCCTTCTTTGGTGCCGGGTATTTTGATAAAAAGATTTGGTCTCGCAGCCTTGGCATGCAGAACTTTGGCAGCAGCGAGGGTGCTTGCCGTGTCGTAAGCCAGAAGGGGTGAAACTTCAAGCGACACCCACCCATCCAGACCGTTTGTCCGATCGTAAATTGGCCGAAACAAATCGGCAGCCGCGGTGAGATCTTCCATCGCCAATTCGAAGAACAATTGTTCGCCGGACAAGCCCCGTTCAAGTTTTTTTCGGATCGAGTCGTCGTAGGCCGTACTGTTCTTGATGGCATTGTCAAAGATCGTGGGGTTGGAAGTGAGCCCCGTCACTGACAGTTCGGCTATGTAACGATCAAGCGTTCCGCTGAGTAGCAAGTCGCGAGTGATATTGTCGAGCCAAATGCTCTGGCCCAAGTTGTGAAGCAGTTGCGTGGCTTTCATCGCTTCTCCTCCAACCTACCTTCGGAGCAAGGTAAGCCTGCCTGATACCCAAGACACAAGAACTACCTTTGCGCAAATGTTGCCGCAATCCCGCGAAGAATCGGATCTGGCGCTATCCCGACGCGGGAACATGCATTGCGATGTGCGGTAAGGTCAAATTCAGCACTCCGTTTTCCGAGATGTTTTCCGCGAGAATCAGATGCTGCAACAATTCAGCTAGCACAGTGGAACGAAGGGAGGCCCTTCTTCCACCGGCCGTATCCTAGAGATGCGGTTTTTTCCTGACTATTGTCAAAAATGACAGTTAGGAACAGGCCTAGAAGGAAATTGATTTGCGATTACAATACTGGCCCAGATCCTGCTGTCATCTTTTTCGTGCCCGGCGAAGTTTGCTCATTGCCTGTCACAACATCCACGTGATGGGTGTCATTCCAAAACCGGATCACAGGTCTGGAAAGATCCTGTTCATAGCCCAATGCGCTCAGGCTCGCTGTGCTCAGCATGAAGTATCTGCTGTTTGCCGTCGGCTGCAGCCCAAGCCAGCGAGCGGCTAGTACTCGGATGAAATGTCCGCTCGAAAAAAGCAACACGTGGCGCTGAAGCGAGCGCACTCGGTTCACCACCCGATCTGCTCTAGCGGCAACCTGGTCCGGCGATTCCCCTCCCGGACACCCGTCTCGGAAGAGATTCCAATCCGGACGTTCCGCATGGATTTCAGCGCTGCGGCGACCTTCGTACTGGCCGTAATCCCACTCGACGAGGTCCCGATCAATTTCGGCCACCGCCCCAAATCCGGCCAGTTCGCACGTCCGTTGCGCGCGCTGCAAGGGACTGGTGAACACGTTTGCGAACATCAATCCCTGCAGGCGAACGGCCAACCGGCGGGCTGTGCGCTCTCCGCTCTCGGTCAGCGGAAGATCAGTAAGTCCAGTGTGCTGGCCAGTCAGACTCCAAGCGGTCTCACCGTGCCTGGCTATATAAATAATGGGCAATTCGATGCTCATGGTGAGGCTCCTTGTTCAACGGCACGGCCTACGGATCCGATCTTCCACGCTGTCTGGCACGTCACTAGGCAACTCTTCGCAAGGGACTCGACGTCAGAATTTTTGTGGCAGGGGTTTCATTGCGATTTCCGCTAAATCTTCCGTCCGCCCCGCCGAAGGCGTACTCAAAATCGGGAACCGGCTCTGAGCGCGAACCATACAAGCAAATGCAATCGAGCTTCCCGTCTGTATTACGAAATTGTTGGGGTCGGTACCACAAATCACGAAGATCTTTACAATAATGTCTTCAGCGATCTGTTTCAGCGCCCTTGCAAGTCTTGCAATCAAAGTTAAACGTCCCATAGTCTTCGGCTCGTACGCGGTCGGCTCCTGCAGCGCGCGCATATAGCTGTGAGTCTCTTTAAGCATTCTCAGGACGCCTTCGGTCGCGCTTCAATCTCGAGGTCTTTACGTCTGACCGGAGTACTGGCGCATAGAAAGTGCAGTGGAGACGTGCCACATCTTCATTTCAATCGAAATTTTAGACGTCGTCACAACAATAGAGCCATTGTCAGAAATGACAGGAACCCGCCAAGGCCAGCGCCCGAGCACCTGGCAATTTTGACAGTATGCTTCGCTTCGTTGAATCCATAGGATCACTCTTCTTTTAGGGTTTCGACCAAATGACGCGTGCATGTTTGCGGTGCCGAGTGCCAGGATCCGGGAAATTTGGACGTAACAGCATTTCCGGGACGACCACCGCACGCCTCTCTGGAGTGGCTGTTATGCGAAAGAATCGACTGAAGTTTGTAACGGCATTCCTCTCCGCTGGCACGATATTGTCAGCTGGGTGCGGAAAAATGGGGCTGCCCCCGGCGGGCCCCCCTGACGTCGAAGTCGTAGAAGTGGTGCAGAAGGATGTCCCAATCACTAAAGACTGGGTAGCCACCTTAGATGGACTTGTAAACGCCCAGATTCGTGCCCAGGTGACGGGACTTCTGCTTAAACAAAACTACACGAACGGTGCCTACGTTCGGAGCGGCGCGCCGCTTTTCCAGATTGATCCAAGACCCTTTCAGGCCACCCTCGACCAGGCCAAAGGGAATCTCGACCAGGCAAAAGCCAGTCTTGGAGTGGCCAAAGCGAGGTTGGGCAAGACAGAGATAGACGTGACGCGCTACACGCCCCTTGCCAAGGTGAGCGCCATTAGCCAGCAGGAGCTGGATGACGCCGTGCAAGCCGATCTGGCAGCGAAGGCTCAAGTCGCAGAAGCCCAAGCTGCGATCGATGGAGCTCAAGCAGCGGTAGAAAAAGCCCAGTTGAATCTTAGTTTCACGAGCATCATCTCGCCGATCGATGGCGTGGCAGCCATCGCCAACGCACAGGTCGGAGATCTAGTTGGTTCTCAGGGCGCGCCGTTGACATCCGTTTCTACGCTTAACCCCATCCTCGCGAATTTGACAATCAGCGAGCAGGAATACCTCAACGCAATGAAACTGATTGGGAACCAGAACATCAGCGAGGACGCGCAACTCCGAAAGCTCGAATGGCAACTGCGGCTGACGGATGGATCTATCTACCCACTCAAAGGGCAGTTCTACGCCCTTGATCGCCAGATAGATGTGCGGACGGGAGCTATTCTCGTTCAAGTCAAATTCTCAAACCCCAATAGCGTTCTTCGCCCTGGAGGCTTCGGCAGAATCAGCACGGTGGTAAAAATTCAAAAAAATGCATTGCTAGTTCCGCAGCGCTCTGTGAGCGAACTACAAGGGGGCTATCTCGTGGCGGTAGTGGGTAGCGACAATAAGGTAAGAATCCAGCCCGTCAAAATGGGGCAGAAGAGCGGCGAGATGTGGATCGTCGACGAAGGTCTCAAGCAGGGCGAACGAGTTGTGGCAGAAGGCGTGCAAAAAGTACAGGACGGCACCGAAGTGAAACCCAAACCTTACCAATCGAGTTCTCTACCAGCGGAGACGTCTGGTAGCGCCAAGCTGTAACTGATATTCATATGGCTAAATTCTTTATCAACCATCCCGTGATGTCCATGGTGATCTCGATCGTCATGGTCATCGTTGGCGCGGTCGCCATCCTGAGCTTACCAACGGCGCAGTTTCCAAACATTGCCGATCCACAAATCCAGATTACAGCTACCTACCCCGGTGCGGACGCGACCACCCTCGATCAATCCGTTGCCACCCCCATCGAGCAGCAAATGAGCGGCGTGGACAACATGGAATACATGTACTCGCTGAACGCCAATAACGGCCAAATGAAGCTGACGGTGGACTTCGACATAAAGACCGATCCGAACACCGACCTGATTCTCGCTCAGATGCGCCAGTCCCAAGCGGCTTCCCAACTTCCTTCCGAAGTGAACACGCAGGGTGTCACCGTACAGAAGTCCACTTCCGCCCCGCTGATGCTGTTCGACCTCTACTCGCCGACAGGGCAGTATGACTCTCAGTTTCTGGCGAACTACGCTTACATAAATCTTCTCAGCCCGCTCACGCGCTCTTATGGAATCGCCAGCGTCACGATTTTTGGCGCTGGCCAATACGCCATGCGTCTTTGGGTGAACCCGAACCAACTGGCCAAACTACAAATCACTGTTCCGGAGATTATCAACGCCGTCAAAGTGCAAAACAATGTGAATCCCGCCGGTCAGATCGGCGGTGAGCCGGTGCCTCCGGGGCAAGCCTTCACCTATGCAGTCATTGCGCAAAGCCGCTTAGTTTCGGCGGAAGAGTTCGGCCAGATCGTTGTCCGCGCCAACGCGGACGGCTCTTTCGTCCGGCTACAGGACGTGGCCAGAGTTGACCTTGGGACTCAGGTTTACAACCTGCAGGGCCGGTTGGATGGCAAGCCAGCTGCAGTCGTGGCCATCTACCAACTTCCTGGATCCAACGCCATTCAAGCTGCCCAGGGGGCCAAAGACCTTATGGCGGGGGCGAAAAAACAATTTCCCCCCGGCCTCGACTACGCGATTGCTCTGGACACAACGCTTCCTGTCACCGAGGGTATAACTGAAATCGTTCATACCCTCATCGAGGCGCTTGCCCTCGTTATCATTGTTGTGTTCCTCTTCCTTCAGGGCTGGCGCGCTACGCTAATTCCGCTGCTGGCCGTACCCGTCTCTCTGGTCGGCACATTCCTCATCTTTCCGCTGCTCGGCTTCTCAATCAACACCCTCTCGCTGTTCGGCCTTGTCCTGGCAATCGGCTTGGTGGTGGACGACGCAATCGTGGTGGTCGAGGCCATTGAACAACACATTGAGCACGGGCTGTCTCCGAAGGATGCGGCCTTCAAAGCCATGGAGGAAGTCTCAGGCCCCGTGATCGGAATCGCTATCGTACTGTCGGCGGTATTCATTCCAACGGCTTTCATCCCTGGCATCACTGGGCGTCTCTATCAACAGTTCGCCGTGACGATCGCAGTGTCTGTCATCATCTCGGCCTTCAATGCCCTGACACTGAGTCCCGCGCTTGGCGCCCTGTTGCTGCGGCCGAAGAAAGAATCCCGCGGTCCGTTGGGAAAATTCTTCGGATGGTTCAACCGGGTTTTTGGCCGCGCAACCGAAGGCTATGTCAACGTGTGCTCGGTATTGGTTCGCAGGCTGGGCTTAGTTTGCGTTTTGCTTCTCATTTTTGTTGTCCTGGCTGGCTTCTTCGGCAAAAAGCTCCCCTCCAGTTTTCTGCCCGAAGAAGATCAGGGCTACCTATTTGTCGCTTTACAACTGCCCGATGCCTCTTCGCTCCAGCGTACCAGCATAGCCGCCGCAAAAGTCGAAGACATCTTAATGAAAACGCCTGGAATCGATCATGTGACGACCGTAGTTGGCTACAACATGTTGAGCGGCGTCCAAAATACCTATAGCTCTTTCTTTTGGGTGACTCTCAAGGAGTGGAAGGAACGCAAGGCCCCCGATGAGCAATACTGGGCCATCAAGATCCACTTGAATGTGGCACTTCGTGAAATCTCTCAAGGCACAACTGTTGCCTTTCCGCCTCCGGCAATCCCGGGTGTGGGCGCCGCGGGCGGCGCCACCTTCATCCTGGAAGATCGATCCGCAAGGGGTCCCGTTTTTCTCAGAGAGAACCAGCTGAAGTTCATGGCCGCGGCCCAGAAACGTCCTGAATTCTCCTCATTATTTACCACCGCTCTTCCTATGGTTCCCCAACTCGCGGCCAACGTGGATCGCGACAAGGTGCTGAAACAGGGCGTGCCTCTCAGCGATGTTTATCAGACTTTACAGGCCTTTATGGGAGGCGCATTTATCAATTTCTTCAACCGCTTTGGACGGGTTTGGCAGGTTTACGTTCAGGCCGAAGGCGACTTTAGGACGCAGGCCGACAATGTGGGCCGCTTCTATGTCC
>Ga0210394_10005954_pt1 | contig 13438 bp, 15 predicted proteins | sample IncBWC12MmetaG_FD_160121 | JGI IMG/M metagenome (GOLD analysis project Ga0210394, IMG submission 160121) | Forest soil microbial communities from Barre Woods Harvard Forest LTER site, Petersham, Massachusetts, United States - Inc-BW-C-12-M | ecosystem: Environmental > Terrestrial > Soil >...
AATAATCGCCCTCATCGCTGCCTTCCCCTGAGAATCGCCGCCATCACCCGAGGACTCCGGCGTCCATGCATCACCGCGATCACCCACAGAGGTTTTTCGTGTGGCGCATATGCGATCAAATATTCGTGCACTACGGTAAATCGCAGTGGGCGTGAGCTCAGATCCGGGCGTCTGTGCCCCTGCTCCGGAAAAGGCACCAGCGCGCGAACGGCGTGAAGGATATCCACTCGAACGCGACCAGCTGCGTGCGGACTGTCCTCCGCGATATAGGCCCAAATATCAGCGATGTCTTGAGCCGCCAGTGGATGAAGTTTAAAACCGCGCGCCACGGTCATTTTTCATTCAGTAACTCATCTTCGCGTCTGCGAAGGTCCTCGAAGAAAGCCTCGCCGTCGATAGGCTTTACCCTGTCGCTCTTGAGATCGTCGTACCGGGAGTCGAGCATCTTCCGCGTCCGCGCAAGGTCCGTAACGTACCCTGCCAGCGCGTCCTCAATCAACTTCTCCGGCGCGCATCCACTCTCAGTCACCAACCGGTCGATCTCGGCTTGCAATTCAGGCGCGAAATGCACTTCCATACGTTTCAGTGTACCGCCTCCGCCTGTCCAACTTGCCCACTCCGCGCAGAAACCGTTACCCTGAAGTGTACCCCCCATGCTCAAAGTAAAAGTAGAAGCCCCTGACGACCTCAATCCTCTCGAAACCTCCGAATGGATCGAGGCTCTCGATGAAATCATCGACGAGGCTGGGCCCGACCGGGCCAGCTACCTCCTGAACCGTCTCATGGAACGCGCCGCCAACTTCGGCGTACAACCGCCTTTGCGCTGGAACACTCCCTACGTCAACACCATCTCCACCGACGAGGAAGTCGCCTATTCCGGTGAACGAGCCATCGAACGCGTCATTAAGAGCCTGGTGCGCTGGAACGCCGCCGCCATGGTCGTTCGCGCAAATAAGTACGACGCCAACATCGGCGGCCACATCGCGACCTATGCGTCGCTCGCCACGCTGCTCGAAGTCGGCTACAACCATTTCTTCCACGGCTCGCATCACGGCGAGCCCGGCGATTTCGTCTATTTCCAGGGCCATGCCTCCCCGGGCGTTTATTCTCGCGCCTATCTCGAAGGCCGCCTCAACGAAAAAAATCTCGAGAATTTCCGTCATGAGCTGCGCGATACCCCCGGCCTTTCTTCCTACCCGCACCCCTGGCTGATGCCCGATTTCTGGCAATTTCCCACCGTTTCCATGGGCCTCGGCCCGCTGGGCGCTATCTACCAGGCGCGCTTCATGAAGTACCTGGAAAATCGCGGCATCATCAAGGCCTCGCCGCGCAAAGTGTGGGCGTTTTTGGGCGACGGCGAAACGGACGAACCCGAATCCCTCGGCGCGCTGACGCTCGCGTCGCGGGAAAAACTCGACAATCTGATCTTTGTCGTCAATTGCAATTTGCAGCGCCTCGATGGACCGGTGCGCGGCAACGGCAGCATCATTCAAGAACTGGAAGCGGCCTTCCTCGGCGCCGGCTGGAACGTCATCAAGTGCATCTGGGGCTCCGGCTGGGACGATCTGCTGGCCCGCGATTCCACAGGCCTCCTGCTCAAGCGCATGCATGAGTGCGTGGACGGCGAATATCAGGCCTTCCGCGCACAGAACGGCGCTTACATCCGCAAGGAGTTTTTTGGCAAATATCCCGAGTTGCTCAAGCTTGTGGAACACCTATCCGACGACGATATCTGGGCGCTGCGTCGTGGCGGGCACGATCCGGTCAAGGTCTATAACGCGTATAAACGGGCCGTCGAAACCACCGGCAAGCCGACCGTTATTCTGGCGAAAACCGTGAAAGGCTATGGCCTCGGCGAAACGGCCGAAGGCCGCAATACCGCCCACCAGACCAAGAAGTTCGCCGAATCCGAAATGATGAAGATTCGCGATCGCTTTAAAGTTCCCATCTCCGACGAAGTGGTCGAGCATCTGGAATTCTATCGCCCGCCGGAGGACTCGAAGGAGATGCAGTATCTGCGCCAGCGCTCCGAATTCATGGGCGGCCCTCTGCCCGTGCGCAAGGTCGATTATCCGCACGTCAACGCGCCGCTTCTCGACCTGTTCCACGAAACCACGGGCGGTTCGAAAGGCCGCGAAGCCTCCACGACTGCGGCATGGGTCGCGATCTTGAAAGCGCTGCTGAAGCATCCCGAACTCGGCAAGTTCATCGTGCCCATCGTGCCGGATGAAGCGCGTACGTTCGGTATGGAGTCGTTGTTCCGCGAATACGGAATTTACGCCAGCCAGGGCCAGCATTATCGCCCCGTGGACGCCAACGTTCTGCTTTATTACAAGGAAGCCAAGGACGGGCAGATCCTGGAGGAAGGTATTACGGAAATGGGCTCGATGGCCTCGTTCCTGGCGGCGGGCACAGCCTACGCCAATTACGGCGTGCCGATGATTCCTTTCTATATTTACTATTCGATGTTCGGCTACCAGCGCGTCGGCGATATGGTCTGGGCCGCCGCCGATTCCCGAGTCAAAGGATTCTTGATGGGCGGAACGGCCGGGCGCAGTACTCTGCTCGGAGAGGGCTTGCAGCACCAGGATGGACATTCCCCCATGCTGTTCAGCGCCGTTCCGACGTGCGCGATTTACGATCCCGCGTTTGCCTACGAAGTCGCGGTTATCGTCCAGGACGGCATCCGCCGGATGTATCAGGAGCGAGAGGACCGTTTCTACTACCTGACTGTCTATAACGAAAACTACGCCCAGCCGCCCATGCCCGACGGCGAGCACATCCGCGAAGGCATACTGCGCGGCCTGTACAAATACAAGGCGTCCGAAAGCGGATACGCCGCTGCGCAGCTTTTCGGCAGCGGTCCGATGCTGAACGAAGCTTTAAAAGCCCAGCAGATTCTTGCCGAGCGCTACCAGGTCGCGACCGATGTGTGGAGCGTCACCAGCTATAGCGAACTGCGCAAAGACGGCCTGGAAGTCGAGCGCTGGAACCGCCTGCATCCTGCCTCCGAGCCTCGCGTGCCGTACATCTCGCAAGTCATCGCCAACACGCAGGGCCCCATTATCGCCTCCAGCGATTATATGAAGTGCATCCCGGACGGTCTCGCGCCGTGGATTGGGCCGCGCCTGACGTCGCTGGGGACCGATGGATTCGGCCGCAGCGAGAATCGCGAGCATCTGCGCCAGTTCTTCGAAATTTCCGCCGAGGCTATCGCGCAGGCGACTCTGGCAGCGCTCGCCCGCGCTGGCGCCATTAACGTCCACCGCGCGGAGGCTGCCATCGCGGAGCTGGGATTCAGCCAGGAAAAGCCGAATCCCGCGCACATGTAACGCACTTTTTCCATACACCCTCGAAAATACGTCTCGTAGGGCGGCTATCAGCCTGCAGCCGCCCTTTCAGGCCGCTTTTGTTTATGATCGAAGAGCCTGCTCAAAGCAGGCTGCAGGCTGATAGCCCGCCCTGCAAGAGTTTTTTATTGTCGACTCAGGACGCGGGCAGCTATTTTCGCTGGAGTTCCACCACCATCACCTCTATGGGCTTGGTTCCGGCGTTGACGTCGGCGTGCATTTCGCCGGGCTTGTTGGCGTCGAGCCAGTAGGCGTTGCCCGCGTCCCACTGGTGGGTTTCGGAAGATCCTCCCTGGGTGACGATTTTCATGGTTCCGCCCTGGATGGGGATGATGACCCGTCCGTGCTCGTGGCGGTGCATGGTGAGAGGCGCGTTAGGCACGACGACGGAGCGCCAGACCTTGACGTTGTCGTTCTCAAACTGTGGGATGCGCTGGGTTTGGGCCTGTTGCTGGGGCGTGAGGGCAATGGCCGTCAGTAGCAGAGCAGGGATCAGAAGTTTCATAGGGTCAGTTTTACCACGAGCCGCAACCCCATGCGTGAGCGTGGGGACACTAGCGCTCGAGGGCTTTCACGCCCGGCAATTCGATGCCGCCCAGGAATTCCAGCGACGCGCCTCCGCCGGTGGAGACGTGGGAGATTTTGTCGGCTACGCCGGCCGACTTGATCGCTTTTTCGGAATCGCCTCCGCCCACCACGCTGACCGCGCCCGAGTTGGCGACGGCCTTGGCCACGGCGACGGTGCCAGTATCGAACGGGGGCATTTCGAAGACGCCCATGGGGCCGTTCCAGATGATGGTCTTCGCGCCGGCGATGACCTTTGAAAATGCCTCGATGGTCTTCGGCCCAATATCCAGTCCCATTTTTCCGTCGGGCACGGCGTTGACGACTTCATTTTCCGCGCCGGCTTTGAATTCCGACGCCACGACGTGATCGACGGGCAGCATCAGTTTGTCTCCGGCTTCCGCCATCAAATGGCGGGCGAGGTCGAGCTTGTCATCTTCCACCAGGGATTTGCCGATTCCTTCGCCGCGCGCCCGTAAAAATGTATAGGCCATGGCGCCGCCGATGAGGAGTTTGTCGACGACCTTCATGAGGTTTTGAATCACTTCGATTTTGTCGGAAACTTTGGCGCCGCCGAGGATCGCGACGCAGGGGCGTTCGGGGTTTTTCGTCACTTTGCCCAGATATTCGAGCTCTTTATCCATCAACAGGCCGGCGGCGGCTTCCTTCACGTAGGGAATCATGCCGACAGTGGAGGCGTGGGCGCGATGGGCGGAGCCGAAGGCGTCGTTAACATAGACGTCGCACAGGGCGGCGAGTTTCTTGGAGAATTCGAGGTCGTTCTTCTCTTCCTCGGCGTGGTAGCGAAGGTTTTCGAGCAGCAGAACTTCGCCGGGTTTGGGGAGCATGGCCTCGACTTCGGGGCCGACACAATCGGGGGCCATTTTTACAGGCTTTTTCAGGAGTTCGGCCAGACGAACGGCTACGGGCCCGAGACTCATTTCCGGATTTGGTTTTCCTTTCGGGCGGCCCAGGTGGCTGGCCAGAACGAGGCCCGCGCCGTGATCGAGAGCGTATTGAATGCTCGGGAGAGAGGCTTTAATGCGTTTGTCGCTGGTAATTTCTTTTCCGCCGGGTGCAAGCGGGACGTTAAAATCGACCCTCATGAAGACTCGCTTCCCCTTGAGATTGAGGTCGCGAATCGAAAGTGTGCTCATGGATTTAATGATGCCAAATTGACGAGGTGGCGCGAGCTTTAGCTTGCAGCGACGGCTTCAGCCGGCGTTGGCGGGACATCGGCTAAAGCCAATGCTGCAAGCTAAAGTTCGCGCGACCTACTTTGTAATCCCAAATGACGCACGGTACTTTTCGGGAAGTTTTTGGGGCTTTTGATCGGATCCGCAGAAGACGTGCTTGGTTTCGCCGGTGGCCAGGTGACGGCCGGTGGAGGCGTCGGTCATTTCATAGCCGAAGCGGATCATGCGGGGACCGGCTTCTTCTACCCAGGTGCGGATGATGACTTCTTCGTCGTAGTGGGCGGGCGAATGATAGCGGCAGTGGGCTTCGACGACCACCAGCAGGATGCCCTCGTCGCGCTCCATGTCGCGGTAGCGGATGCCGCGGGCTCGGAAATATTCGACGCGGCCGATTTCCATCCAGACAATGTAATTGGCGTGGTAGACGACGCCCATCTGGTCGGTCTCGGCGTAGCGGACGCGTAACTGCGTGCAGACGGATTCCATAAAACCAAGTGAAACCAAAGTACAACAGGAGCGGTCTGTTAGTATGACAGCAAGTGCGTATCCGTGTCCTGTTTTTTGGAGTTCTCCGGGATGTGACGGGCCTGCGCGAGGACTCGATTGAGATCCCCGAAGGCGGCCTTGCCGCGAGTGTCTTCGATCATTATTCGGCCCGGTTTCCCCGGCTGGGCGAGATGTCCAAGAGCATCGTACTGGCGGTGAATCAGAAATTCTGCGCGCCGTCGGAGGCGCTGGTTGATGGGGATGAGCTGGCATTTTTGCCCCCCGTGAGCGGGGGAAATGACGGAAATATTTTTGCCCTGACGCGCGATCCGATCGATGCGGCAACGCTGGCGCGACAGGTCCTGCGCGGGGAGGACGGCGCGATTGTCACCTTCGAAGGCGTCACGCGGAACAACACCAAAGGGCGCCCGACGCAGTATCTGGAATACGAATGCTACGAAGCGATGGCGCTGAAGACCATGGCCGGGATCGGCGAGGAAATTGCCCGCACGCACCAGATTTCGCGTATCGCGATGGTGCACAGGCTGGGGCGCATCGAGATCGGCGAGACCAGCGTGGTGGTGATCGCCGCGGCTCCGCATCGCCGGCCCGCGTTTGAGGCGTCGCTCGAAGGAATCAACAAATTGAAGCGGCTGGTGCCGGTGTGGAAGAAGGAATATTTCGAGGACGGCGAAGTGTGGGTGGACGGGGAGTGGGATGAGTCGGTGATCAAGGCGGGGTCATGAGCAAGCATCGACACGAGTGTCGACGCGGCACGCACGAGTGCGTACGCCACGTGGCACTGGCAATGCTCATGACGTTTACGTTGGCGGGACAATCGACTTTCCGCCACGATGTGAAGCTGGTGCGCCTGCTGGTGAGCGTCAAGAACCGTGCCGGGGATTTAATCGGATCGCTAGACCGCGATGCGTTTGAAGTTTACGATTGCGGAGTGAAGCAGGAGGTTGCGGTCTTCGAGCGGCAGACGGTGCAACCGCTGTCGGTCTCGGTGCTGGTGGATGCAAGCGCGTCGACGCTGAAGGACGTCAAGCTGGAGACCAGCTCGATCGGCAAGTTTTTTAAAGCGCTATTGAAAGAAGGGAACGCGAGGGACGCGGCGGCGCTCTACTCGTTCAATTACGAAGTGACGGAGATGCATGTCTTCACGCGTAACCTGAACCAGCTTGTAGCGCAGCTTGGGAGGATCAAGCCGACGGCCGGGACGTCGCTTTATGACGCGGTCCATTTCGCCGGGCACGAAGTGCAGGGGCGCGAAGGGCGGCACGTGATGGTGATTGTGAGCGACGGAGGCGACACCACCAGCCATTGGAAATATCACGATGCTCTGGAAGCGGCGCAAAAAGCCGACGCGGTGATCTATCCGGTGATCGTGGTGCCGATTATCAGTGACGCGGGGCGCAACACCGGCGGCGAGCATACGCTGGAGCAGTTTGCGTCGAACACGGGCGGGCGCGTGCTATGGGCGTCGAATCAGTCGGAGCTGGACCACGCGTTCGGAGAGATACTGTTAGATCTGCGCACGCAATACCTCCTTGCCTATTATCCGAAGGAGATGCCGAAGGACGCGCCACGTTTTCATCCCGTGAAGGTGGAGCTGAAACGCGCGGATTTGCGGGCTTCGACGCGCAGCGGGTATTATGGAGATGTGCTCCCTTAGCACTGTCTCTCTCCAAAAAAACCGTGCCCGGAAAAATCAGCCAAGCAAAAGCTCCCGATCAGACGTTTGAAGAGGTGAAGTATCTCCGTCGTCTCATTGACGGTCATATACCTGTTCGTGTCCGGTTGACTGACAACCAGGAAGTGGATGGCGTGGTGGAGTTTTACGACGCCAATTTCATCCGCATCACGCGGACCGGGGAACCGAATCTTTTTCTGTTCAAGCACGACATCAAGTACCTGTACGAATTGAGCTAAATGGCCGAATTTCTGGAGACTGCCGCCGGCATTGCGCGCGAGGCGGGCGCCTTAATCGCGAGTTATCATGCCCGGGGCATCGGATTCGAACTGAAGGGCGATTACGACCTGGTGACGGAGGCGGATCGCGCGAGCGAACGGCTGATCGTCGAAAAACTGCGCAATCATTTTCCGACGCATGCGGTGGTGGCGGAGGAAGGCGGCGGGCAGGACGGGTCGTCCGAGTATCGCTGGTATGTGGATCCTCTGGATGGCACCACGAATTTCGCGCACGGCTTTCCGATGTTCAACGTGACGCTGGCGCTGGAGCGGGCGGGCGAGCTGATTGCGGGCGTGATCTATGATCCGATCCACGAGGAGATGTTCACCGCCGAAAAGGGCGGCGGCGCGTACTTGAATAGTCGGAGGATACGTGTCTCGAAGGCGGCTCGGGTGGAGGATGCGCTGGTGGCGACGGGCTTTCCTTCGCGCAAACGGCATGAGAACGTCAACGTGCATTTCTACTATCAACTGGCGATGATGTCGCATGGGGTCAGGCGCGCGGGAGCGGCGGCGCTGGATCTGGCATATGTCGCGTGCGGAAGACTGGACGCGTTCTGGGAGTTCGGCTTGAATCCCTGGGACATGGCGGCAGGTGTCCGATGGTGCGCGAAGCGGGCGGCACGGCGAGCGATATGCACGGCGGGCCGTTCAGCTTAAAAGGCCCGCACATGCTGGCCGATAATTCACTGCTGCATGCGCCGCTGGTGGGCGTATTCAGCGAGATTTTCGCGGGGCGGTACCGGTATGCGATGCCGGAGATCCCAAAGAAATAGCCAGCAGCCAGTACTCCTTGTTTTTTCCTGATTAGGACCGATCGTCTATACCCGGGCGTGTACGCAATTCGGTACTAACACTCCATGGGTTTGGTGGTTGGCTGGGCCGTATTCTCTTAATAATGACGACGGCGCACGCCTCATTTGGAGCATTGGATGCACGCGTTGATCGAAGCCCGCGAATTGCTGGCCCAAATGGAGAAATGACGGAGAGATGACGGGCCTCGAAGTTCACGTTTTTCCGTTGGATGTGGACGTTTGCCGGCTGGCCGGCCTTCTGACTCCGGACGAGCAGGAGCGGGCGTCGCGATTCCGCTTCGATCGCGACCGGAACCGGTACATCGCGTGCCGCGGGACTCTGCGGGCGTTGCTGGGCGCCAGGGCGCCCTTCGCTTACGGACCATATGGCAAGCCGCGCCTGGAAGGCTCGGAGATTCGTTTCAACGTGTCTCATTCGCACGGCATGGGGATGATCGCGATTGCGCGGGGCAGAGAAGTCGGCTGCGATATCGAGCGGATCGAACAAAAGTTCGCCGATGAGCAGATTCCGGAGCGATTTTTCTCGCCTGCCGAAGTTGCCGCACTGCGTGCTCTTCCGGAGGCGGAACAATGCCAGGCGTTTTTCCGCGTATGGACTCGCAAAGAAGCATTTATCAAGGCCTGCGGCATGGGAATGTCGCTGGCGCTGGACAGCTTCGACGTCACACTCGGGGAACACGCGGCTTTATTGCGAGGCGCGGAGGGATGGTTTTTGCAAGCGGTTGAAGCTCCAGAGGGATATGCGGCGGCGATTGTGTTGAAAGATCTGCGTCGAAAAGGCCGGCCTCAGCCGACCACTATGCCCACCAGTTCTTTCATGTCGTCGATCACGAAATCCGGCGGCGCGTCGGCGAACGTTTCGGGTTGAAAGCCCCAGCTTACGCCACAGGCGCGCACCTGTGCGTTGCGCGCGGTCATCACGTCGACGGCGCTATCGCCGACCATGATGGTCTGCTCGCGGCCGATGCCGGACTCCTCCATCAATAGCTCGATGCCTTTCGGATGAGGTTTTTTCTCCTCGAAACTGTTGCCGCCGTAGATGCGAAAAAAATGGCCGTCGAGGCCGAGGCCTTTGATCAGATGCTCGCTGAAGCGCACAGGCTTGTTGGTGAGCACGGCCATCTTCACGTTGTTGGCGAGCAGTTCGTCGAGCGCTTCGCGCACGCCTGGATATAAAGTAGTCGCGTCCAGCATGTGGTCTCGATAGTATTCGAGAAAATATCCGAGCCCCCGCTGGATTTCCTCCTCCGGACGGCCGGGCAGGGCGCGGCGCACCAGCACGGGCGCGCCGTTTCCGACGTAGGAGTAGACGGTTTCGTCCGTCAGTGGAGGTTCGCCCAGATGCAGGCGCATGGCATTCACGGAATCGGCGAGATCGCGTTTGGAATCGATGAGCGTGCCGTCGAGATCAAAAATTAAGAGTTCCTTCAACTGTCGACCTTTTTGAGTTTTTCCTGTTTCTGATGTTTCTTTCGCAGCTCTTCTTCCCACAGCTTACGGATTTCAAACATGCTGTCGCGGAACGCTTCCTTCACCGCGTTCGGCGCTAGTTTGGAGCAGAGGTTGGACGCATCGAGCACATAAGGCAGCACTTCCGAGCCGACCATCCACGTCGGCAGAGGCTTGGGCGTGAACGCCATGATCACCGCGACCGTGATCACGGCCATCAGCGCGCCGCGAACCAGGCCGAATGCTCCGCCGAGGAGACGGTCCAGCCAGCCCAATCCGGTCCACTTGAACAGCTTCGCCAGCAGCTTGCCGATCATCGCGCCGGCGCTTAAAAACATCAGGAACACCACGAAAAAGCCCAGCATATTGGACGCATTTGCGGACATGGTCCAGTGTTCGCGGATCCAGGCCGCGGGCACGTTGTAATACCAGAAGCCGAACAGCAGGCCGGAAACCAAGGCGATGAAGCCGACGCCGACGCGCGCGAATCCGGCCATGAATCCCGTGGCGATGGAGACTCCCACGATCACCACCAGCAGCAGGTCGAGCAGGTTCATATCGATTTCCCGGTCAAGGTCCGGTAGGCGTCCTTATATTTTTCGCTGGTGCGGCGCGCCACGTCCTCGGGCAGGGCGGGCGCGGGAGGCTGCTTGTTCCATTGGATCGATTCCAGATAATCGCGCACGAATTGTTTATCGTAAGACGGCTGCGCGCCTCCGGGCGAGTATGTTTCGGCGGGCCAGAAGCGTGACGAATCGGGCGTCAGCACTTCGTCGGCGAGAAGGATCTTTCCTTCCACGACGCCGAATTCGAATTTCGTATCGGCGATAATGATGCCGCGCGAACGAGCGTATTCCGCGGCTTTTCTGTAGATGGTCAGGGTCAGGTCACGAAGACGTGCGGCTGTTTGCCCACCGATCATCGCCACCACGGTCTCAAACGGGATGTTTTCATCATGGCCGCTTTGGGCCTTCGTAGCGGGTGTGAAAATGGGTTCGGGCAGCGCGTCGCTTTCGCGCAGTCCGGTGGGCAATGGGATGCCGCACAGCGATCCGGTGCGCACGTAATCTTTCCATCCGGAGCCCGATAAATAGCCTCGCGCAACGCATTCGACGTCGAACATTTGCGCCTTCTTGACCCACATCGAGCGGCCTTCGAATTCCGGCGGCAAAGCACTGACATTGGTGCTAAATAAATGATTCGGCACGATGTCCTTTAAAAAATCCAGCCAGAAAAGCGTCATCTGCGTCAGCACGCGGCCTTTGTCCGGAATGCCGGTGGCCAGGATGTAATCGAACGCCGAGATGCGGTCGGTGGCGACGATCAGCAGCCGGTCGTGATCCTCATAAATATCGCGGACTTTTCCGCGGGCGCGCAGCTTATAGCCGGGCAAATTTGTTTGAAGCAGGGGTTCAGGTGCCAATCCCAATTATACTGATGGAATTGCATGCTTCTTTCGATCTTGATTCCGGTCTATAACGAACGAACGGTAGTGGAGCGAAGTCTTTCCCTGGTGCTGGCCGCCGCGTTGCCTGAGAATATGGACCGCGAACTGGTCATCGTCGACGATTGCTCCACCGACGGCACATCCGACATTCTGGCTCGCATGGCGGCCGGCGAGCCACGCATCCGTCTGCACAGGCACGCGGTGAATCAGGGCAAGGGCGCGGCGGTACGGACGGCGATTGAAAACGCGCAGGGCGATTTTTGCCTGGTGCAGGATGCCGATCTGGAGTACGATCCGTCGGAGTACGTGAAGCTGATCCGCCCCCTGCTGGACGGCCGCGCCGACGCGGTGTTCGGTTCGCGATACCTGGTCGGCGAACAGTCCCGTGTGCTGCCGTTCTGGCATTCGATGATCAACAAAGGGCTTACGCTGGTATCGAACATGTTCAGCAACCTGAACGTGACCGATATGGAGACGTGCTACAAAGTGTTTCGCACCGATCTGCTGAAGAGCATTCCGATTCGCAGCAACCGTTTCGGCTTCGAACCGGAAATCACGATGAAGGCGTCGAAGCGCAAGCTGCGCGTCTACGAAGTGCCTATCAGCTATCACGGGCGCACGTACGAAGAGGGGAAAAAAATCGGTTGGAAGGACGGTGTGAAGGCCCTGGGAGTGGTGCTGTACTTCTGGGTGGTGGACGATCTCTACGTCGCCAGCTATGGCCGTGGATTGCTGAACAGCCTGACCGGTACGCCGCAATATTTGAGCTGGCTGACGCGAGTGCTGCGCCCGCATCTGGGCGATACGGTGTTCGAGGCCGGAGCCGGGCTCGGGAACCTCACCGGCCGGCTGATGGCGCGCAAGCTGGAATATGTGGCCGGCGAGAAGGATCCTTTGTATCTGCACGCGCTGCGGAATCGATTTCTACGAACGCCGAGCGTCACGGTTTGCAAGCTGGACCCCGAGGATCCGTCGGATTACGAACCCTGGAAGGAAAAATTCGAGAGCGCGCTGTGCGTGAATCTGCTGGAATCTGTCGACGATCCGGCAGTGGTAGTCACGCAGATGGCCAGGATTCTGAAGCCCGGGGGCGTGGCGATCGTGCTGGTGCCGCAGGGGCCCGGATTATACGGATCGCTCGACGTAGCGCTGGGCCACAAGCGCCGGTTCTCCGAGAGCGAACTGCGGGATATGATCGGAAAAGCAGGCCTGCGCGTGGACAGGGTTTATCAATTGAACAAGATTGGCGCGGTGTCCTGGTGGATTTTCGGAAAAATGCTGGGGCGTACGCGCATCAATAAGTTTTCGCTGAAGTTGTTCGACAAGACGGTCTGGATCTGGCGCCGCATCGACGGATTGCTGCCCTGGAAAGGCCTGTCGGTGATCGCGGTGGCAACCAAGGGATCATGAAAGCACTTGCGCTGGATTTCGAAGCGCGCACGCTGGATTGGGGCGAGCTGGATCCGCCGGAGTTTTATGCCAGCCGCGACGTGTTGTACCGGGTGCACGAGGTGGGCGTCTGCGGCACGGATCGCGCGCTGGCGTCGTTTCAACTGGGCGCGCCGCCCGCCGGCGAATCGCGTCTGATTCTGGGACATGAGGCGTTGGGGCAGGTGATCGACACGGGCGCGGGAGTGAAGGGTCTGAATCGCGGCGATTGGGTTGCACCCACGGTGCGGCGGGCGTGCCAGCCTCCGTGCAGCTCCTGCGCGCGAGGGCGCCGCGACCTCTGCATCAGCGGAAAATATACCGAGCGGGGGATTTTCGGACTGCACGGCTATTTTACCGAGCAGGCCGTCGACTCGGAAGACGACTTGGTGCGAGTGCCTCTGAAACTGGTCGATTTCGGAGTGCTGGTGGAACCGCTGAGCGTAGCGGAAAAAGCGATCATGCGCGCGCTGGCGGTGCATGAGGGCGAGCCGCGAACGGCCATCGTGCTCGGCCTGGGGCCTATCGGGATGCTGGCGGCGATGGCGTTGAAGACGCGTGGATACGGCGTTAAAGTGCAATCTCTGGAGCCCGCCGACCATCCACGCGCGGCGATCTTAGGGCTGCAGGACATCCCGTACGAGGCGGCGCTGACCGGCTCGGCCGACATCGTGATTGAGGCGACAGGATCAACCGAAGCGGCGCTGTTCGCGCTGGAACAGATGCCGC